>FUFK010042217.1_pt1 | contig 176388 bp, 71 predicted proteins | sample 1021851 | NCBI WGS metagenome assembly FUFK01 (sample SAMEA51879418, study PRJEB19060) | metagenome | reverse complement strand
GTCGTTTACACCAGTGCCTTCAGTCGCAGAGAACAGATCGATGTCTGTGCTACCGCCAGCAGGCGTTTCGACACAAGTCATAGTCACACCGAAAACGGTGCCTTGGTTAGCCGTAGTCACCTGACCGATGAATGCAACTCCAGAGCCATCTTTACCGATGATGTCTCCAGCAGTACCGCCGTCTTTGAGGCCGGTGAGGTCAATCATGATCGTGGTCTTAACCACGTTCACGTTGGTGGTTACGTCGCTCTTCAGGCGATTTACCTGCGTGACGTATACAGCAGCCGTGCCTTCAATACCGGCGCTGGCAGTGGCTTCGACAGCCATTTTGTCACCGCTAGTAACGGTAATGGTGCCGTTTGCTGCTTTAGAAATTTGTTGAAACCCATTCTCTGATCGGACGGGGCCGTTGAAAGTTGTTGTAGCCATGTTGATCTCCTGTCGTGGCCAGTGTCAGACGCGGGATTGCGGCTGTCAGGAGCTTGTTTTATACCACAGCGGTTTGAACCGGACAATTTAATCAGACACTAAAATAATTTCCATTGAGCCTGTATACATACTTGCACATCGACACGGAATAAGTATAATAATGAGCATCACAACGGAGAACGATGATGGAAAAGGCGAAATACGAACTGAATGTGGAATGGCTTAGCACTCGTTTGCGTGATTACGCGGCAGCTAAAGAGCGTGCTCAAAAAGCTTGGGTTACCCGCAAGGAAGCGGTCATGGCTAAGATGAACGCTGGCGTAAAACCGACTGTAGGGAGCAACCGCAAAGGCGAGTTTACGGGCTTTCACGCACCGCATGACGGTTATGTGCATGAATGGGTAGAGGGCGAAAAAACCTTCCGCAAGCAGTTCATGGGCGGACAATTTTTGCCAATCGACAAAAATCGAGACTCTATGTTTGAAAACGAGTTGGGCGAAATGAAGACGCACAGATTTCGCAACGTGTCGGGGGAAAAATTTGATGCAGTCGAAAGGGCGCTCCTCAACAGTCGCAGCAATTACGCTTTGGACATAAGAATCGGAAGAGGCAAATCTTGGGAGGATCGAGAGGGAAATTGGCATTCTTACACCTACTTGACAGACGCGCCCAACGACGTTGCTGAACACATCGAAATGTTTTTCATGGGCGAGATTTACGAGGCTCGTCAAGTGGCAGAGGAGAAGCGCCAAGCGGAACACGAGGCCGCTGAGCCATGCCCTGCTGGTCGCGTTGTTGTCACTGGCGAGGTTCTAAGCGTAAAACTGCAAGACGGTTACTACGGCAGCACATGGAAGATGCTGGTCAAGGATGATCGAGGCTTCAAGGTCTGGGGCAGCATCCCGTCATCACTCGACGCTTCTCGCGGTTGTCGTGTCACATTCACCGCCGCTATCGAACCATCAAACGATGATGACAAGTTTGGGTTTTTCAAGCGCCCCACCAAGGCGGCAATACTAGAGGAGGCCGCGTAAGCGGCCCTTGGAGAAGATGATGATTAAAGAATCAAGAACTATGGATCTGGTTGAGATCGCTAATTCGTTGAGCAACGACGATGTGTGCGAGCTTATGAATATGCTGTCTGACCGACTGATCGTATGGACAAAAGACAGCGATGGAAATTCATGCCTCAATGAAGTGGTGGATGCTTGCATGAACGGATGTGCGGTTCAGTTGAATCTTGAAGAATAAAAAAAGGGGGCCGTAGCCCCCTTTCTCTTGCTTGGTGTCTACGCGCCTTGTGAGCCGTAGATGCCCCTCCAATCGGAAAACCCGAATGAATATCGTTCGCGCGCCTTATACCTGATGTTACCTGTTGTAAAGTCAGGCTCCATGCTGGTTTCCATGGCGGTACGCTGGAACATCTTCAGACCTTCACCAGCGTCAGTAACGCTAGTAAGCAAGAAGAATGCGTCAGGGTCAGTCAAATAGTGATTGACCGTGTAGCCGCCGGGGAGAACGCCCGTGTTACGGATCGCGTTGATATCGTTGTCAGCAGTACCTGAACGCAAAGTAGAGTTCAAGATACGGTCAGCAACGAATACAAGCTGAGGCGGAACAACAAGCTTAGACGCTTGAACCGAGATGGTCAGACCTTTGTCATCGGTGAACGTACTGATGTCAATCAGCGCGTCTTCCAAAGACGTTTCGTTAAGGTCAGCCATAGTGGTTGCGCGGTTAGCCGCTGTGCCACCACCCGCTAATGGGTGCGCTGTGTTTATAAGAGTAACGCCGTCACCGCCCGTGAAGTTGGTGTTGAATGCGTTGTTCAGTACATCTGCACCTTTGACCTCTTTAGTGTTAGCCATAGATCGGGCTAGAGCCTTCACATATCGCTTGCCTAACGAGTCGTATAAGTTATCTTCAACGGCCTCATCGGTGAGCGCAAATGCTAACGCGATGGTGTCGTGAGTGTAACGTGCAGAGTAGGACTCTGAAGCATTGTCAAAAACAACGCCTTGTCCCTCAGTCTTGGTAGGTGCTGAACCGAAACCGGTGATCAACACTTCTTCCTCGAAGGCGCGAGAAGAATCTTCAATAGCGAAGATCTCTTCGTACTCTCGATCGTAAGAGTCATAGCTCATGCCGAAAAGCGAGTTTAGCCCCGGCTCTAGCTCTTTAGCTAGTTGTGCTCTTGAGATAGCCATTTCCTAGCCTCCTATTACGCTAAGCCAGCGCCTTTCACACCCATGATGTGGTTTTGGATTACCACAAGCACGTTTGTGTTGGCGTTGCCTACGTCGCTGTTATCGGGATCTTGCGAGATGTCGATTGCCTTGAGAGGCAAAGTCGTGGTGGTTGCACCAGTGGTGACATCAAGCTCCATGTTTGATCGGCCCGAAGCGGTGTCGCCAGTTGTTGTCTGGTCTACCACATCGAAATTACCGAAAAGGTCTGCTACCGGAAAGGCTGCGTCAGCTTGAATGCTGAACACAACATTCGGATCATCAATCACAAAAGCGATGATGTCCGCTGCTGCGATAGAGCCGGGGTAGTAGTTTTTGAACACTTGCTCGCCTGTAGTGGGATCAGTGTATTGAACTCCGTTGAAAACCCCAATTACGGGGACAGTCGAAGAGGCGGCAGCTCGCCCGACAACGCCAGCAGTCAGTTGCTTAACCAAGTCACCTTGGAAAATTGCACCTGATTGATTGTTGGCGATTCGATAACGAGATTGGCCACCACTATACGGAGCGCCACCCATCATGCGGGAGGGCTTCAAACCAAATGCGGCGTCTTTATTAGCCATTTAGGTTCTCCTAGTTTTTGCCGAAAGTTACGCGGGAGTCCCTCTGAGGATCGTATTTAACATAACGGCTATCGCCACGAGTCTCATTAAACATGGTGTTGTCTAATGCGTCTGTCGCTTCTTGAGTCTTATTCGAGTAATACTCGTTTCGCTCTTGCACCGTTTCGTTTGGTATTTTCGCCAGAAGTAACCCTTCGTTATATATGACTCCAGCGTGTCTGCCGTCCTTATCCATAGTCGGTAGCGTATCCGCCCACTCTGCTGGAAGATCGGTTGCTCTCACAAGCTCCCATCCTTCCCTCAAGCGGCGAGAGACGTTAGATCTGTCTTCCGCTCCCAACATGGATTCCCTTATCCACCTGTAGGTATAACCCGGAGGTGAAGGCGGGGTGTCCAGCTTTCGCACTGGTTGCCATGGTCGTCGCCGAGCCTGATTATCGTGCGCTCCGCTCTCACGCGATGAACGATTGTTCTGTTTTGCCTCTGCCATTTACATTGCCTCCCTGTTAGCAATTTTTTGCTTTTCTTTAGCCACTTTCTGAAGCCATTGTTCTTCAGACATATTGTGCGGTTTAAGACCACGGAGGCGCTCAACTTCGCTTTTGGTAAACTTCACGCCGTTCATGTTGCCTCGTGTTTGTTGCCGACCACTAGGAGTGGCGGAAGCGACTCTTTGCACGGGGGGTCGCTGTCCTGTTTGTTCGACTTCCTCTGTACCGACGCTTTCAGCACCAGCACTGAGATTAGGATAAACCTTTCTCACACGAGTATCTAGCTGTTGATAATAATCGTCTGAGTCCGGCTCGTAGCCTTCGTTGATCAAGTTGTAGTGCGTAAAGTAGGCGTATTGAGTCGCCTGTAAATTCTCTTCGCTTCCTTGATCACCGTACCACGGATTCTTTTCATGCCAGCTTTTTGCCTCTGGAGTTGGCTCTGGAACCGCCTGCTGCTGAGCAGCCTGCTGCTCCGGCTGGTAGGTTTGGTAATTGTCCTGCTGAGGCTGTATTTGCTGCTCTGAAGCTTGCCGCGTCTTTGCGACACGCAACTTTTCTTTCTGAATCGCAATATCGTTCTTCAGCGAGTCAGCTTTGGACATCAGGTCAGGATCACCCGCCTGCACAGCTTTACGATAGATGTCATCGACTTGGGCCTCTTTAGACTTGAGAGCCTCTTCTTCTTTTTCCAACACCGTGACTTGCTGTTGCTGGGCGTACTGCCGATACTGCTGAAGCTCTTGCTCTTTCTGCATCGCAAGCTGCTCAAGTTGCGCTGCTCGCTCTTCAGCTTGTCGGGTCTTAGCGTTTAGCTTGTTGATGCGCTTAGAGACCGATTTGGTGTAGGTTTCTAGCTCATCGCTTTCGGGCGCAGCCTCCGCTTCTGTCTGCTCTACGGGATCTTCAGTTACCTCGATTGCAAACTCTTCTTCGGGTTGCGCTTGTTCTTGGTTGGTATTTTCAATCATGCGAAGCTCACTATGTCGTCTGGATCAATTATGGTTCCAATGACCTCATCGTCATTGATGATTCGGACTTCCTCGCCGTCTTCCAACTTGAACCGAGCGCCGGAGTAACGGCCAATGAGAACCCATTGCTTTTCTTGGCACCAAGGGGTGTCGCCGTATTTTTCTTTGTTGTCGTAACAAAGCGGCCCCATCTTTACTACATAAGCAACGACAGTCGCTAACGCCTCTCGATCGAGCGTCTCTCTTGTCAAAGCGATGCCGCCCTTGCTGACGCCTTTCCCCTTATACGGCAGAACCAACATGCGCCAGCCTGTGGGCTGTGGCATCCGCTCTAACGCGCTTAGATCGAGCAGTGATGGGTCTAGCACTCGCTCTTCTACATAAGCGCCTCCGACGCTAACTTCGGTCATATCTTGTTTTCCTTAAAGTATTGAGAAATCTCAGACTCGACCAAGTTTAGCGCAGTTAGTTCTCCCTGCAAACTTTTGTAGTGTTCTATATCTTTTAGCAAACCGTCCATCATCGTCGTCATAATCAAGCTTCGGCGGTCTTCTATCACACGCTTGAGCTTGTCTGCTAAATCGATGTCATCCACTAGACTTTCTCGTGAAAATCAAACCCACGAGTTGCAGCGCCTTTGCCGCGCGCCTTTATGACCTTGATTGCACCGCCCATGGTTCGACGAACCAACTCTGGAGAGGTGGTCACGCTAGGGATCTTTTTGCTTGGCGAGTCTACTTTTTCAACTCGGCTCATATCCTTGATGCTCATTTTTTCGTCCTCTTAGTTGCAGGTTTTTTGGCAGGAGCCTTTTTGACCGCTGCCTTTTTGGTTTGTTTTTTGGCTGCAACCTTCGGCTCTGGTTCTAGTTCTGGAGCGGGTTCTGGTTCAGCTACAGCCTCCACAACCGGCTCCGGTAAAACCGGCGCTTCCGGCTCTGGCTCGCCATTGATTCTGGCCATTTTCACCGCGATACGGTGCTCGTTTGCCAATCTTTTGGCTTCTGCTTCGCTGGCTGCGGCTTCCATCGCTGCCGCTTCTGCCTGACGCGCAAGTCGCTTCATATCACGCAACTCTTGCTGTCTTTCTAAAATGTAACTGGTCGTCATTGGCTTCCTCCAAACTTGGCTTGAAGCTCCATCAGCTTCAAATTTGCCTGCTGCTGCAACCGTTGCAGCGCAAGGTCTAGCTTATCGTCCGCGACTTGTCGGGACGTATCAATTCTTTGTTTTGCGATCTCTGCTTCGAGCAACTTCTCGCGCTCTCTAGCTGCTTGTTTTTCCTCAAACTGATTCTGGTCAGCCTCAAGCTCGCGGCCACGAAGATCCAGCTCCTGCTGTCGAATCTGTACCAAGGGATCTTCTTCATTGCCTTGACCTATGCTTGCAAGCAGCTCCTGCGTAAGCTGCGCTAGGATCGGTGCAGAAAACTGCTCCGAGACCATTTGCAGCTCTTGCATCATCATTTGCCCTTGATCTGGCGGCATCTCACCGGACTGCATCGCTTGATTGAGCTGGTTCATCTGCTCCATAATCTCTGGCGGCATTTGCTCCTGTGCAAGCTGAGCCGCTAAGAACTGCAAATGCTGCATCATGTGACCGATGATCATGCCTTGTAGCTGAGGGTTTGTTTTGACCATTTCAGTCAAAAACAACGACCGGTGAGCGTCGATGTGCGCTTGATGGTTCTGCTGCTCGAAAGCCATCGCTGGCTGGCCCATCATAAAACCACTGTTCTCCAACCCTGCATCGATAGGCATAGGCGGCTGTGGCTGCTGTGGGGGCTGCAATAGTGAGTCAATATCGTCCACGCCCAAAGCTGCGTACATGCGACGATAAGCCTCATATATGCCTGTAGGCCCGTGTATTTCTGGGTTTGACTGAACCATCGTCAACAGCTCTTGAGCCATCGTGATTCGTTGGCTTTGGCTGAAAATGTTGGGATCACTTACTGGAATGATGTCTACACGACCATCAAAGTCTTGTCCCTTGACCTCCTGCGGCCCAGATCCCGTTTGGTACGGATAGACCGGTGGCAGATATTCAGAAAAGACTTTTGCCAGCAGTTGGAACTCGATGCGTTGGCTGTAATGCAATCTCTTGTGGATTGCGCTCATAACCTTGGTGCCACGCTCTAGTAACGCGACCGTAGTTCCGACCGGCATTGCTTGGTTCATATCGCCGACGTTCATATCAGCAATACTGGCGAACCGTTTGCCTGACTCAACCAAGAGTCCGAGCAGGCTCATGAGCACATTGCTTGGCTCTTTGATCGGCAGCGGTATTAGATTTTCTTTCAGAGACGCGCCAGTGGTGTCTATGTCTCTGAACTCTCCCGGCTGCAATGGGTCGTCTTCGTCACGGATTCTCATGCCTCTTGCTTTGAATCCGGCCGGTAAGTTAGCCAAGGTTCCTGCGTCGATAAGCTGACGCAAAATGCTAGTTGATGCCTTCGCCAGACCGCCGATCATGTGCGACAGACCCAGCCCATAAAAGCCGAGGCCGGGGAGGAACTTGTACTGCACGAAGTAGTTAATCTTTTGTCTTAGCGGGTCAGCCTCCTCATAGTTGCGGCGAATCGACAGCACTTGCTGTGACGGCTCATCGATTGTCACTATGTAAGGCAGCTTCAACCCTGTGGGCTGGCCGTCCTCGCCTATGTCTTCGTATCCGGGGATATCGAGGATGGTGTGGACTTCGTACACCGTGCGATCACGATCTTCAGCATAGCCGGGAGCCTGCCCTTCGATTTCGTCGATTTCTTCTTCGATCTCATCACGAGAAACGTGGTACGCCCCGCCCTTCAGTTCTATGTCGGCATAGAAACCGCTTAGCTGTTGCTTCCGAATCTCATTCTTCGACATGCTCAGAACGTGCGTAACCCGCTCTGCGCTGAAGAGGTCGGTAGCCTCGTAAGGCACCACGAGATCTTGTGGCTCGATAAACTTGCTCATCGCCTTAGAAGCGGCGGTGTCGAAGTAAACCTTCTTGAACGCGCTACCGGCGAGCGGCAAATAGAACAAGAGCATATCCAATTCTGGATCGTACTCCTGCATCACATTCATGATGTAGAAGTTCATGAATTCCTGAACTCGCTCCGCTTGGGCCTCGACCTCAGCATTGCGTGCGCCAACGATTTCAGTTTTGACTGGCCCCTTCGCTGGCAGCATTTCTTTATATGCTTGCGCCTGAAACTGAGTCACGGCTTCAGCTAAGATCGGGTGAATGACGCCGGTTGAGCCTTGGAATGGATTTGACCGAGACTCATCGAACTTCATCCCCAGATACTTCAAGCCATCGGTGTAAGTCTTTTCCCACTCCGATCGGCTTTCTTTGTCCGCTTTGATGGAGGCGAGAACATCGCTCGCCAGACTGGATAGCTCAAACTGGTCGAGCTGCTCTGCGAGGTTTTCGTTGAAGTCGCCGATCGGCTGTTGAGGCTCTGCGTCAATCTCGTCGTCGATTAGGATGCCTTCTTCGATGACCAGTATTTCTGCCGCCTCGCGAATCTGATCTTCACGGCTGGGGTCTGGGATGACCTCGACTTCATTGCCTAGCGGGATGATGTCTGGATCGTCGGCAGTGCCGAGCTGTTGCTCTCGTCGTTCAATAGCCATTTAATAATATACCTTCCGATCCCGACGCATCGGGGTTATTTCCTCAGCGTAATCACCGTCCAAAGCAAGAAAACCGCCCTGACGGAATCTCATCAACGCCATAGTAGCAGAGTCACAATAATCGTCATGGTCGCCGTAAGGGAAACTAGCCATCTCCTCGACCACCTCCTCTGCAAAACCGGTGTCGGGTGCCCACACCATTCCCGACTCAAATATCGGGGCGACACTGTTCATTCGAGCAATCTTATCCTGACCCCGCGATGGTGTATAGGCCGTAACAGGTATCCCCATCCGACGCAACTCTTGCGTCAGAGGGGTGCCAGACGCCTTCGCCTCGATCAAAACGCAGTCAGGCTCCCAATACTTGTACTCTTCCCACGCTAATCGTTTTAGCTCTGGGAAGTCTAAGCGCACGCGCTTGGCGTCCAACAAGATAATCTGCTCGACATCCATGTGCTCAAACACCGCCCAAGTCGTGATGGCAGAATAGTCCGCCGTTTCTTTTTTGCTGAACGCGGTGTCATAAGACTGGATTACATAACTGTAGGCCGGTACGTCCTCCCGCTCCCACTTGTTCCACCATTCTCGCTTTACGATCGAACCCTCTTCTGCTGTGGGGTTCTGCATCCACTGAGCGTTCCATTTAGCAATCGGCAAAGAGGCTTTTACCGACAAAAGCTCTTCTTTTTTCCAAAACTCAGGCCATAGCGGGGTGTCTGACTCTGGCATGATGGCGGGGAACTCCACCACATCCCATTGGTCGGCGTGGTCATCCCCCTGTTTTTTCAACACCTTGCCCACAAGGTCTTTCGTACTCCAGCGAGTCATCACGATGACGATGATGCCTCCCGGCTGCAAACGCTGACGAGGGCCGGAGGTATACCATTCGTAAACCCCGTCCATCGCGGTCGGGCTAAGCGCGTCCTGCTCTGAAACAGGATCGTCGATGATTAAAAGATCCGCACCGCGACCTGTGATTGCACCACCGACACCCGCGTAGAAGGATTCTCCACCACCATTAGTCGTCCAGCGTCCGGCTGACTTGTTGTCCGCCTCAAGCTTCAGGTCGGGAAAAACCTCTTGGTAATCCTCTGAGTCGATGATGTTTCTGACGCGACGGCCGAACCGCACCGCAAGCTCAGCGGTGTGCGTGGTCTGGATGATCTTGAGGTTTGACCTGAGACCCATCATCCAAGCAGGGAAAAAGGTAGAGGCAAACTCAGACTTTGTATGTCGAGGTGGCAGACAAACGATGAGGCGCTTGAGTTTACCCCTAGCTATCTGATTAAACTTTTCGCCGATAATCTTGTGATGGCGACCCTCAACAAACTCTGGCCACTGGCTTTTGACGAAAGAGATGAAATCGCCCTGACAACTTTCCTGCTTTTCTAGTTGGTCGTATTTGTTGAGAAGCGCAAGCGCCTCCTGCTTCTCCTGATCGGAGAGTATGTCGAAATCTTTTAGGGCAAGCTCAGACATCTTCCCACGGCTTTCCTTGGAACAACAAAGCCTCGGCCTCCCTTCTGCGAATCAGTCCATCCAGAACTTGACCGCCTGCCTTGTTCCAACGACGGATCTGATGCGGCGCATCGTCGAAATCACCCTCGTTGAGTCGTTTGAGTAGCGTGCTGCTGCGTAGGTTGGTCGGCCCCAAATTGAACGTCCAAGCAACGAGCGCGTCAAATTGATTTTGATTCAGCTCCTGCTCCACAATGTCATTGACGTAAAACTCGAACTCTTCGAGATCTTTGACAAGCAAATCTTCCGCCTCCTCCTGCGTGCAAGAGTCGCCCTCATTCACGCCTTGTGTATGGCCATAACCGATTGTCAAAACATCCGCGCTGCATCGATAGGCTTCGAGTTCGCAGCCTTCAAATTTTTTAATCAGAGCTATCCCTTCCTTGCTCGTCTTCATCTTCATCTTCTCCTGTTTGCAAATCTTTGTAGTATTGTACAATCGAGGAAAGCTGTCGTATATACCGAATAACGTCTGCCATATTCGCGCTAAGATTTTCATATCCTTTCGTGGTTAAACCATAAAACGCATTCGTCGGCGCGTTACCTTGCGCCAGATCGTCCAAATACTCCTGCATAGTCTCAGGCGTAAGAACCGTCCATTCAACGGGTAACGTGTTTATTTTACCCGGCAAGGGCGGATGGTAGACGGGTGCAGGCTTTTCAATCGTGACGACCTCCACCGGTCTGACTTCCGGCGGAGCATCGATCATGCTGCATCCACTAAGGGCTAGGATCGGTATAAGCTTCCAATTCATTCAATACCTCAGCAGTGCCGCGATTGATGATCTTTTCGATCAGCTTGGGTTTCCGCAAAGTAAGCACATCGAGATTGTGCTTTGCGAACTTTTTTCGGATGGTATCGACCTCCTTCATCGCGTTCTGGTGGTCTTCTGTAAGTTGCTCGATCCTCAGCAACACAGCCTGCTGCTTTTCGCGTTGCTGATCAAGCTGTGCGTTTTGATCCGCAATGGTGTTTTCCAAAAGCTTTTGGTTCTCCGATGCTTGCTTGATTTGCGTTACTAAGGCATCTTTCTGCGCTTCAGTTTTGTCGTAATACATCTTGAAGCCGCCCAAGGATAGAGCCAGAGCTAAGCCCAATCCGGCTGATAGTTGCCACATCACGCCCACCCGCTATATCGGGCAAAACATTTGCCGCAAAGTAGTTTTACTTTCAAATGTACAAAATCCATCACCGCTCCCGGCTTTTTGCAACCAGCACAGCGCAAGGTAACTCGGCGCTCATCACTCACCGCTTCGCCATGTACGCAGTCGCGCCAAAATATAGCCCGACAATACTTGCTTGACTCAAAAACAACATGTCACTCAGAGAAGCCATAGTGGACAGACGGGACTCAGGGATAAATGGCATAAGTGGTAGTAGAGCGTAAACGACCATACTGCTAAGAGACACCCAAGCCATTCGTCGTTGACTGTCTGCTTTCTCTTCACGCAGTTCGATCTCAACAAGTTCTTGATTTCGTGCCAGTTCTTCATCGCTCACGACCCCATCTCCATCAAGGTCGTACTGAGCATACCGCGATTTCGGCTCTAATTTCTTAGGACTCATCAATCTTCATCCTTTCTAGCGGGATCACGAAACAATATCTTGGTTCCCGCCTCAGAGGTAGGTATCTCGCGCACACGGCAGTAAGTTTTGAAGTAGCTGTTGTTGCTTAATAGCTCGTTAATAGCACCAACAGACTGCGCGTTAAGCGCCTTGGAGTATTCTAAGCACGAGGTCAGTTCTCTGAAGTACAACTCTTCGCCCGTGGGCTGCCCACGTTCCAAAACAATCAATACAAAAATCATCATGGTCATGCGCGTATGTCCAATGAAAACTGATCTTCAACCTTTACAATAGTAGAAAGAACTTGACCGTTTTTATAGTAGTAATACGTCTCGCTGTATTGTGTTAACGCTTCTACTTTATCAGTGCGAGTACGGCTAATCTGATCTAAACGCAGCAGCCTATGGATCTTGTCTTTGACCACCACCTCTGAGGGTGCGTTGACGCTGTTCGGAAATACTGGCGGGACATCCATTACAGCCTCCGCTTCTGCTGAACAGCCTGCACCTTGACAGACTTTGGCTTAACAATATCCCAAGTAAGCAGTTCTACATCTAGTTGATGTGCTGTGCCTAATACACGCGGCATCGTGTTCTGTATATAGATCTGTGCGCCGTACCCGCACTGGCGGTGGTTGTATCGTAACCATGCCAATGCAAGGCAGTGACGGTATGCAGGAGGATCGACTAGCTCTAACATTCGCCACTCCCGTAAATCGCAAAACAGATTCGGGTTGGCGGGGTCGTACTCTAGTTCTGATTCTTCAGCATTATTTCGATCAGTTGCTGGAGCTTCGCGTCGCTGGCTTTCGCTGTTTCGGACTGCTCCGCCAATGAATCGACGATAGCCTCGATCTTTGTCGCATTGACTGCTGCGAGTTTTCCCGTGGCTTGGGCCTCTTCAACAACACTCACGACAGCAGCTTCAATACGGTCTACTTCTTCTTGTGTAGCCTGTGCTTGCGCCTGACTAGCACCCCAGACCATCGCGCCTGACAGCGCAGCAGCGCCAATAGGCAAGGCCCACGTTGGGACTTTTATTGTTCCGTCACTCATATCAACCTCCTAAAAACTGTGGCACCAAAATGCTCACTACAATTAAACCGATAATCCACCACAGCCTATTGGATACGGTGTCCATCTTCGCTTCAAGCTCATCAAACCGTTTAGACCCACTTGCAAGGCGTTCCTCAATCCGCAGGTAACGCTGCTCACATACTTGCTCGTGAGTAGAGATTTGGTTCAACGCCTTATCACCTTTATCCAAGCCCCATTCCTCTGCCATCGCTAGATAGCACATAGTTATTCTTTAGCTTTACCAACATTAAGTGCCAGAGCTTCAATCACAGGGTAGATGTACTTCGCCATGAAGGCATCGTCCTTGGGTGTGGGCGTGGCGGCGCAGATCGCGCTTGCGACAACTGAAAGTGTAGTCAGCGTGGTTACAATCTCCATCAAGCTCATGCGGCTATCTCCTCTCTAAAACAATTCAAGTTGGCCGCTACAGTACGGCGCTCACCTTCACCTCGGAACGGGTAGACCATGTGCTGCATCCAAGATGGAAACATGTACAACCTACCCACCTGTGGGCGTATCACAATGTTCTGCGTTGGTTTCAATCGCTCTTTGTCCCACTGGGAGCTTTGTCCGTAGTTAAAGCACAAGCACCCGTCAGACTCACCAGACGCATTATACAGGCCGTAATCCTCAGATCCGGGCCTTGGCCCTTGCTCTATCTGAGGTGGCACTTTCGTCCAAGTCGTACAGCTAATACCCATGATGGTTTTGGTGCCATGATCGTGAATAGGGTTGTAGTCCCCTGCGTAGCTATGCACTGACCACAGATCGTCTATCTCGACGTTGCGGTTGCCATCAAGCATCTGGCCCGAACTTTTCATAAAGGCGTTGATATATTCAACACCCATAGTCCGCACGAACCCAGAAAAGCCAGCCACAAGCTCGTCATCGCAATCCATTCTAAGCTGTTCTCCCTCGCGGATTTGACCAACGAGAGTATCAGCCGCTGTACGCCGCCCTTCTTCTTCGAGGAGGCCATCAAGATACTCGTTTAGTTGAGTAACGAAGCCCTCTGGAATATCCAACTCCATCAGAAATACTGACGGGAGCGGGTGCATCATGTAGGAGATTTCGGCCATTACTGAACGACAGCTTCGTCTTCCTCGTCATCCACTGCTTTCACAGAGTCAGAGATAGCCTTGATGTACATTTGCAACAGAGCTTGACGCTCGTTGACTTGGATCTGCAATGCAGACACTTCACGGCGTAGCTCGTTAACTCGTGCGATATTCGCCTGAGTTTCTACAGCCAAACCCTCAAAAGAGTATTCTTCGCCATCAATCGTGACTTTGTTTTCTTCGCTCATGGTAGTCCTTATGGTGTGTATGCTTCAGCAGCAGAGATCGCTGCATCAATAGATGACATATCTTCACTGCCCCAATCGTCCAAGTCCTTCATAAACGACAGGTATCCAGAGCTACGCATAACGCGCTCTTTCTTTTCTTCACTTGTCATGTCGTTACAAAAGTCATTGTCATCGTCAAGACAGTTAGTGATTACGCTTACACTGCCCAGCATTGCTGAGTAGTCCTGTGCTTTTTGCTCGTCAGAGCGTTCTACTGTTTCTGATTCAGCCATTATTAGCCTCCTTTAAGGGTGTTTACTTCGGCCTGTAGAGCCGTTACTTGTGCGGATAGTTCTTGAACTGCTTTTACTAAGATTGGTACGAACTTGCTGTACTGAAGACTGTATTGTTTACCATCTTCTGTAACAGACACAGTTAAGTTCTTTTTGCTTGCTAAATCGTAGCCAGCAGCTTCTTCAAGAGCTTGAACAGACTGAGCTTTGAAGCCAATATCCATCCAATCTTCTTTGTGCGTACCGTCTGGAGTTTGCGCGGCTAGATCATAGTCTTCAGCATTTTTATCGCCGTACTTAGAACGCTTGTCCCAATAATAGGTAACAGGCTCTAGGGCTTTTACGAAGTCTAATCCTATATTAAGGTCTGAAAAGTCAGTCTTATCTCTTTCATCCGATGCAATTCCCCAATCTACTTGAACGTTTGCAGAAGTTATATTTTCATCGCCTAGAACAATGTGATTATCTGCTGTCGTGACGTTACCACCGGGGCTACCTGTTCGCCCTGCATCTTTACCAAGAAGTAAGTTATTGCTTCCTGATGTAATAGCCAAACCTGCCGAAACACCTACTGCGGTATTAGTATCTCCAGTGACAACTCCGTTACCCGCTGCGAAATATCCAATAAAGGTATTAGAATCTCCGCTGGTCATTCCGTCAGCAGCAAGACCGCCCACGATGGTGTTCTGGACTCCCGTGGTAAGTCCTTCACCTGCGTTAAACCCTACAGCGGTATTATAAGCATCAGTAGCCGTAGTAAATCTTTGAGTAAACAAAGCGTTATACCCAATAGCAACGGATCTACTGCCTTTTTGGTCAAATTGAAGAGCGCGTCTACCAATGGCCACGTTAAAACTACCCTCAGTAAGAGAAAGAGCAACTTCAGGGCCAAGCACGGTGTTCTGAACCCCCGTGGTGATTAAATGCCCCGCATCTTCACCAATAGCTACGTTGTACATATCTGTCGCCGTAGCTGGATTTTGGGAAGAAAGCGCATCTCTACCAATAGCGACCGATCTACTGCCAAGCAGATTCGTAGTCAAAGCACCGTAACCTACTGCCACGTTACCATCGGCATCTGTTGTAGCGTCCCCAGCAAGAGCGCCAATGAAAGTATTCTGAACTCCCGTGGTCATGTTCCTACCAGCTTCGTAGCCGACTGCTGTATTAAAAGTATCTGTGTCAGTCGTTACGTTGAAGCTCAGGAGCGCGTTAGAACCGATTGCGGTGTTTTTGTTAGAAGCAGTATTCCCACCCAGTGCGCTAATACCCACAGCTACGTTGTAATCCCCAGTGGTTATTGCGTCACCCGCCAAGCCTCCAACTATTGTATTTACCTGTCCCGTGGTGACTGAATAACCTGCGTTATACCCCATGGCCACGTTGTAGTTATTTGTTTCTGTGGTGAAGTTCTGAGTGAACAAAGCGCCTTCGCCAATCGCTACTGCTCTTTCACCTTTTGTATCTGAACTTAACGCTACATAGCCGATTGCTGTGTTTGAATCTCCTGTAGTAAGAGCATCTCCTGCAAGCCCGCCAAAAAGATTATTAAATTTACCCGTGGTGACTGCCTTACCTGCTTGGAAGCCAACCGCTGTGTTGTAGGTATCAGTCGCCGTAGTAAAGTTTTGTGCCTGTAAAGCACTTGTGCCAATAGCTGTCGATCTACTGCCTAAAGTGTCCGTAGTTAAAGCTGATGCACCAACCGCTACATTGAAGTCCGCATCTTGAAGAGCACTACCAGAAGAGCCTCCAATCAACGTATTCTCAAGACCCGTAGTAACTGCGTCACCTGATCTATCGCCTACAGCAACATTGACAGCATTGGTTGCTGTCGTGAAATTTTGATTTAGTAAAGCATCTCGCCCAATGGCGACTGACCTAGCGCCTTTCGTATCGGCTGAAAGTGCTTGATAACCTAATGCGACGTTGCTATCGCCTGTCGTAAGAGCATCTCCTGCCTCTCCGCCCATCAAGGTGTTAAGGGTTCCCGAAGTCAGCGCAGCCCCAGCACTGTCTCCAACTACAGTGTTCAAATCTCCTGTCAAAGCGGCCATGCCTGTGCCTTGACCGATCAAGATGTTTTGAGATCCTGTGGTTACTCCACCACCACCATTTGCTCCGATGGCTATGTTGTAAGATCCAGTTGTGATTGCGTCACCAGCAAGACCGCCCACTAAGGTGTTCTGAACTCCCGTGGTGACTGTCCCCCCTGCGGCGTATCCGACTGCAACATTGTAAGTATTTGTTGCTGTAGTAAGATTTTGGTTAGCTAAAGCAAAATAACCTAGTGCGGTGCTATATTGACCAAGCGTATCACTTGTTAGAGCTTGGTATCCCACGGCCACATTTCTGTCTGAATCTGTGAGGGCATCACCTGCCAGACCACCGATAATAGCGTTCTCAAATCCCGTGGTGACTGCTGCACCCGCGCTTGCGCCTACCGCCACGTTATAAGCATTAGTAGAAGTTGTGAAATTCTGTAAGGTTAAAGCTCCATATCCTACAGCCACAGAAAAATTGCCTTGAGTATCTGCTGATAGAGCAATCGTCCCTAGCGCAGTGTTATGTGTGCCAGAAGTGAGGGCATCTGCTGCAAGACCTCCCACGATAACGTTCTGAACCCCCGTGGTGACTGCCTCACCCGTTTTGTATCCAATAGCCACGTTGTAATTTGTGGTTGCTGTAGTGAAGTTTTGCGAAAACAAAGCATTGTGACCAATAGCCACTGCTCCACTACCTAACGTGTCTGAGCTTAGACTTTGTTGACCAATAGCTACGTTATCATCAGCATCAGTTAGTGCATCACCAGCAAGACCACCGACGAGAGTGTTTCGGATTCCGGTGGTGACTGCCACACCTGTTTGATAACCGACTGCGGTATTAAGGCTATTTGTAGCCGTCGTGAAGTTTTGATTCGTTAAGGCGCTATATCCTATAGCGGTAGACTGACTTCCTAGTGTGTCCGCACCAAGAGCAGATACCCCCAAAGCTACGTTGTAATCGGCATCTGTTAAAACATCTCCAGCCAAACCTCCTACCAAGGTGTTCTGGATTCCCGTAGTGATTGCTATGCCAGCCGCATATCCAACCGCAACATTGTAGGAGTCTGTTGCTGTAGTAAAGTTTTGTACATTAAGTGCGCCAAAACCGATTGCAGTTGATCTACTGCCTAACGTATCAGTGGAAAGAGCTTGATCGCCAACCGCCGTATTACGGCTAGCGGTAGTGAGTGCATCTCCAGCGGCGTATCCTACAAAGACATTCTGATCCCCCGTAGTAAGCGCCGTACCCGCTTCATCGCCCACGACCACGTTGTAGTTGCCGCCAGATTGAATGCTGTTACCTGCGTTAACACCTGCGCGGAAGTTTGAGGTTCCAGAGGTTGATGAGACTAGATCGCCTGAGTAAGTGACAGAGTTGTTAAAACTAGCCGCACCCGCATCTGACATATCAAGGGTTAGGGCTGTTACGGTTGACCCACCATCATTTCCTTGAAAGCGCATATCCATATCCGAAATGCCGCTATATAAATTGAGGAAGGAGTTGCTATCTCTGGCTACTTGTAAGACCGTTGTGCCAGCATCTTTGAAACGCCAAACGCCGCTGTCTGCATCAAGAATGATGTCGCCAGCAACATCAATGGTCAGATCACCAGAGGATAGATCAATCTCTGTGCCATCAATCGTGATGTTGTCTACGACTACGCCAGCGTTTGCAGTAAGAACGCCAGTGACACCCAGAGTTCCACCCACACTCAAATCATCAGTAATCGTCAGATCGTCTTCTACGGTGAGGTCAACGACATTGAGGTGAGCAAACGCATCAACCATCGCGCCGCCACTTCCCGCCCCATCCGAGTAGATGGCCTTCGTCTGGCCGTTGGGGACTGTGACTGTCGCGCCACTGCCCTGCTTGATAATTATTGAGAATCCGCCGCTTGTTGCATTTTCTATGAGCCACAGCTTACTAACAGTGTTCGGGCCGATAGTGATGGTGCAAACAGAGTCTAAAGTGCCAGTGTACTTGAGGAAAAGACTGCGGCCAGCGTCAGTAGAGCCATCAGCAATAGTAGTTGTGTGCGTGTCGGCATTAGTGGTAATCGCCTCCGTGCCAAATGAAAACGCTTCAGCAATCAGCTCAAGGTTAGTATTTGTAGTATTGCCCCAAGTTCCGCTTCCCTCTCCAGTGGCCAACTCGGTCAATCGTAAGTCGTTCGTGTAAACTGCCATGTTGCTTCCTCGACGTTATGCCGCTTCTATCTCTGTATATCCCGCGCTCTGACTTGTATCTATCGTCGTAAAGCTGGGGGACTGACTGTCATCTACTGTAGTGTAGTTTGGAGTCTGGGATGTGTCTATCTCTGCCCATACCAGAACAGCACCCAAACCTGAAGTGATTTCTACTCCCGTGAGCTGCACGATCGACCCTGCGTCAGTGGTGACCGTACCGATCGCAGAAGTGACGCCCTGACCCGTGAGGGTGACTGACGCCTCTGCGTCTGTCGTAACCGATCCCAATCCGGCAGTGATGCCTTGACCAGTCACAGTGACGTTTGCTGCTGAATCCGTAGTCGGCGATCCCACGCCCGAAGTGATGCCAGAGATGACTGGGATCTGCACGATTGCACGAGCAACGATTTGTATCGCGCCAACACCAGACGTTATTGCCTGCCCAGTCGGAGTGACATTCGCCTTCGCAACAGTGGTCGGAGCGCCGACACCAGCGGTGATCGCCTGACCAGTCGGCGTTACGTTTGCCTCTGCATCCGTTGTGACCGCACCTAACCCGCTCGTAGCGCCTTGGCCGGTGACAGTCACATTCGCTTCTGCATCGATCGCCGGAGCACCAACGCCTGCTGTTGCCGCCTGACCAGCCGGGGTTACATTCGCCTTGCCCGTGACGGTGAGCGCAGTGCTCAGTCCAGAGGTTATCGCCAGACCAGTAACGGTGACCGTCGCACCGGCCGCAACAGTCGGAGCGCCTAGTCCGGCCGTCGCTGCTTGTCCAGTGAGTGTTAAATTCGCCTTGCCCGAAACGGTGAGCGAGCCAATACCAGACGTAATCGCCTGACCGGTCGGTTCCACCGGTAGAACAGAGTTCCACGCGCCTTCGCCCCAACCGCCACGGCCCCAGCCGTTAATGTTGGCCACGAAGCTGCCTCATTGATTGTGACGTTTGTCTTGCTGTTGTTTTACCCATTCTGAAAATTCTTTTTTGCTTTTAACTTTCTGATGGGCTTGTTTAGCCATCTTCTAGCTGTGACTCAGCGTCTTTGAGTACGTTCACGGCATTTGTCATGATGTCACGAACAGCATCTGTCATGAAATCGGTCGCTAACGACGCCTCCATGGTCTTGATCGCTTCTTGTATGTCTTCCAATGCAGTCATGTGGGCCTCCTGTTGGAAGCTCAGATCATAACGCTCAAGCGGCCTTTGGGATACCCTGAACTTTACGCTTCAGGATCTTGTTCACTTTCTGCCAACTCAAGCTGCAATTGTGCAGCGAGTTGATCTGCTTGGCGATTGCCTTGGCACCTAGACCGCGACCACGCAACGCATAGATCGACTTCAGAACCTCCTGCTCTTCGGGGATCGGCTCTAGCCACTTACGACGCTTGTTGCCATGCAACTCCTCGACGATCTCATAGCCATACGGTGCAGAGCCGCCAATAAAGTAGCCCCGGCCTGCCCAGTCGCACTTGCCCTCCGCGAACCGGTCTTTGATGTTCGCGTGCTCTATTTCAGCAACGGCGCTCAAAACCATCAGCATGATTTTGTTAGCCATGTCGTTCATGTCAAATCGCGTTCGCAGCCCCTTGGCGTCAGCAGGCTTCGGGTAGCAAATCGGCACATCACCAAACTGCTCGCAAAAATACAGCGTCACTCCAGCCTCTTCGAGATGCGGGATGGTATTGAGAAGATCATTCGCTGTGCGTGACAGCCGGTCGAGGCGAGTGCAGATCACAATGTCGTGCTCATCGATCGTATCGGTAAGCGCCTTTGACCCGTCTCGCTCTAAGATCGGTCGCGTGCCAGACACGCCATCGTCGATAAAGAACTCGTCAACTTCACGGTTGTATTTCTCGCTGACGAAAAGGCTTATCGCATCCTGCTGCTGACGCAACGAAACACCTGACCGCACCTGCTCTTGAGTAGATACTCGAACATAACCGTATATGTTATTGATTTGCTTGATAGGGCGAATGCTCATTTGATACCTCCGACGAACCCGCCGTCTTTCATTTCGTTGTGCAGCCGCTGCCAGTTTATATCCAGTGGGCGCAAGTCTGCTGCACGATCTTCAAACATTACATCACCGTCCTTGACCAGCTCAACAGAACGCCGGTTCTTGGGCGCTCCATGGTAGCGAATCTCGATGTCGTGCAGCTTGCAAGTGCGGCGCACGCGGTTGTAGTAAACCTTCTTGGTTTGGGCATTCATCTCAGTCATCACGTTCTCCTAAAAAAGAAATCACACCTTATAGGAATGCGTGTCGGTGTGCAACAGGATATTTGTTTGTATACATGGTTGCACATAAACACGGAACCTGTATAATACAGGGTGTCAACAACAAAACGTGGAGATGTGATGACTGACAAATCTAAAATCAAAAACCCAACGAGCCGCAAGGTTCGTAACCGAGGGTTCACCCCTATCGCTTATCACAGCGACAACGGTGTTTACAACGGCTGGATCTACAAGGAGACGCCTAAGTTCTCTTTCGCTCGATTCCCCGGCCTTGGCCGCAAGAAGCTTGAGAAGTCTGAGCTTCGCTATGTGAGGTACCTCTAATGACCATCAATTCAACACGCGGCCCCAACGTCAAACCCGACGAGCACAAGCTCGTCGTTAAGTTCGCCAAGCAATGCCTGCGCGAGATCTGCAAGAAGCAGCACGAGATTGAGCATCGCGGCAAGCCTGTTGTGTACGCTGAGGCTTTGAAGCGGCTGCACGTTCGGACGAAATACCGAAGCCAACGCTGCTATGGAAGTGCCAGAGGTATCGATATTGATGTGCGGTATCTAAGGAAACCTAAGCGTATCGGCCTCAATCGGCCAGAGCCTTGGTACCTGCTGCACGAGTACGATTCGTTTGCAAACGATCCGGTCATTGGCGAGTTTGAGACCACCGACAAAGAGCTGGTCTTGCTGGCGGTCGTAGCGCACGAGGTCGCGCACCACATTCAAATGTTGTACGGGCCACAAACTCGATACCTCAAAAAGACCTATCGCAAAGCACACGGCGATGCGTTCAAAACAATCTATCGTGAGCTGCGGCGCACGCTAGTGAACCCCTATATCAACCAGTCGGAAGCCGCGTAAGCGGCTCAAGGAGAACGTGATGGATTACGAAATAGGCGACGGCGACGAGCTGGCGGACATGGCTGAGAAACTTTTGAAGGGCGAGAAGAAAGAGGGCATGACCATCAACAGCCCTGCGCTTCACGGCCCTTTTGAGTTGATGGAGTTGGGTGGTCTGTACCCTGAAGTTTTACGCGCTCTCGCAAGACCGGAAAAGCGAATTATCAGCGCAAGAGGGAGAAAAGACAGCCCATCAAAAAGCGTTCTGAAGGCGCTTTCAAACAAGCTAAAGGTTTCTCGCCGTTTTGATATTGAGGACGATTTGCTCAGAACAGTTTTCAAAGAACCGTCTTGGGCTGGGCTTACTGAAAATAAAGGCAACCTGCCCGTGCGGTACATGACAGAAAACATCATGCAGGCTCATGACGAGCTGCGTTTACCGTTCAAGCATTGCTGGCTGGAGTTCAACGCTGAGGTTTTTAATGACGAGATGAAGTCTCACGGCTGGAGCTATGGCTCTATCGGCGTTCAAATTGAAGAGACGAAAGAAGAAATTTTTCTTGATTTTGATCGTATTGGCGTTTTTTGTTTTCAATCAAAAGACGAGCAAACAGACTTCCTTTGGTTTGCGAGTATGCGCGAAACATCTTTAATTCACATGGGGATTTTGGGGCGAAGCTTTAATTCCGACCTGCCTCCAGTTGCGTGGGAGCCTCAACAAGAGGATCGCTTGAAACAAATGTCGTTGCTGCTTTGCGGCATGGATTTTCAAGACGAGCCAATCTCAGAGGCCGCGTCAGGCTACAAAGAGATGGTGCTCGGATCACAAATGATCGAATTCCCCGAGATCTGCGGGGTTGAAGCCACAAGAGCGGCTTTTGAAGAGCACGGCGAACCATTCGCACCGTACATTACTAGAGTCGCGTGGGAGACTTTACGGGTACTCAACTACCCGTGGGTTGTCAAAGAACAAGCTCGCGTTGAAAATCAAAAGAAAGGCAAGCGTCCGATCATCACCGCTTGCGACTCTTACTACCGCTGTAAGATTGTTTTGCCAAAAGAGGATGGCATTGAAACTAGGTCTACTGAGCCTCGACAAGAGTCTTATGGCAAAAAACAACATCAGGTGCGAGGGCATTGGCGCGTGTACAAAGACGAGTTTGGCGATGTCAGAAATCGGACTTGGATACGAGAGCACAGACGCGGCGACCCCAAGCTGGGTGTGGTTCTGAAAGACTATGTTTTGACGGACGATAAAAGTAGGGGCGATGAAGATGAATAGCTCTGAGCTTTGCCAAAAGATCGAGGGCTTAGAGAGCGACCTGAAAAGCTCTGATGATCGCCTAAGCCTCCTTACGTCCAGACTTCAATGGCAGAATGTCGACCCAAAGGATCGGCACCCAGCAGTTAGGGAGCTGCCTACGCGAGCGCGTAACAGTTTTGCTAGGGAGAATCTCGGTTGGGTGTTTGAGCTAGAGACTTTGACCGCTAAAGATGTCATAAAAATGCCAGAGATCGGTATCAAGACTTTCAAAGAAATAGAGGATTGGATGCAAAGGCACGGCCTCAGCTTTAAGGAGACAGAAAATGAATACCACAGAAGATTACGAGATAAAGCGTCTAAAAAAGATGCTCATCAAGCACGACTGGTTTTACGAATACAGCGACGATCACCGTGCGTGGTTGGCTGGCAAAGAATCACTCGATGCAATCAAGGCGAAAGCCAAAGCACTTGGTCGAGAAGACCTGATAAATGTTTCACATGAAACATTTTTAGCAAACGAAAGCGTAGAAAAAGCTCTGGAGGGACTGTGAGCAAAAAGATAACCGTGGAAGTTGAAGGCGACGATGCTGAGCTTTTGGTGGACTACCTCGCCAGCATCGAGCGGCTGCTCACCGAGATCCGAGACGCATTGGCTAAAAAGCCTGCGCCGAGAACTAGGAGAAAGACTGATGGATAAATACTTTGAGACGCTGGACATGGCGGCGTTCAGGATGATGCACGACGTTGACTCACCCAAAGCCACCACCCTATTCAGGCATGTGCTCGACAGCCAGCATGACGCTGGGCCTGAAGCGGATTACATCATTCGGATGTGGAAGAAGGATCGAGGTCTTAAATCGGCTGAATCGCCTCAATAACTGGTCGAGCAGCCTCTTGTCGCAGGCGTTCCATTTCTGGAGTGTCACGAGGGTCTAATCCAATGACGCCCAGCCCAGCTTCTGTGACAGCCTCTGCTGCTGGCATTATTGCTTTTTGAAATAAAAGTTGAGCTGGCCCCATGTTAGATTCATCCGTCAGGTATTCTGTCAAAGCGCCCAATCCCCCTAACGCCGATGCTTTTAACTCACGACCTCTAGGGCTTTGAGTTTCAAAGTCTACTAAAGCAGATGATCTCTTGCGCGCCGCTTCAACTTCTTCAGGCGACAATCCAGCTTCAAACGCGGCTTCAGCTCCAGCCATACCCATAAACGGCTCAATAAGTATATCTGACAACCCTTCATAAGCGACTTCGCCTGCGCCATATAAAGTATCACCCAGCGCCATGATGCCCCGGCCCTCCGCAGGCGCAGGTTCACGCATCATAGTCTCGGCTTCTACTGCTTTTTGTTCTTGAGCTTGAGCTTGTTCTGGAGAAAGCATTTGAAGAGTCGCTAATCCTGCTGGCGGCACCGTAAACATGGCGCGTCTTTTAGCTGCTTTTTCTCCAATTGTTTGGCCGTCTTTTGTGGGTTCATCCAGATAGAAAACTCGGCTTTCGTGTGGCTCGCCTTCAGCATCTTCTACCGTAATTGTTTTACCTTTAGGCTTACCAGTAGTTGTTTCTGATGGATTGAATACTCTTTTTATAGAAAACGGTATTTGCTCATCGTAAGCGCCAATCAAGCCGGGGTTGTTCCATCGATTCTTTTGAACTTCTCCGGGCGTAAACGCTACACCGTCGTAACCCTCTCTCGATGCTCTGTCGAAAATGTATTTCATGCCCAAGTTGTTCCAACTTTCAGTGTCGGTAACAAAAGGCGCTCTTTCGACAAAAGACGAGTAGGGACTGACCATCTTCCCGCCTTTTTTTGCTCGCTCATCGACAGAAAAATTGTTGTAAGCCTTTTGCAAGCGACGCATTGCGTCCCTTGGAAGACCCTCTAGTTCGAGCGTATTTTCTATCAGGTTTGTGGCTTGTTGATTCAAGTCTCTATTTACTTTTCCATAGCTGTCGGCATCGAAAAGTTGTAACAAACGACCAAAAGACTCTTTGTTGAAATCAGCGACCGACTGCAAACTTGCATTTGTAAGCCCCGGCGAGCTGAATTCTTTGATTTTTTTGTCTATACCGGGCAGATCGTCTGTATCAACATAGTCCGATATGGTTTGTCTAACCAAAGTAGGATCAGACGGAAAATTTGTCGTTAATCTGATGGGGGCTGAATCACCCTGTTCAATTCGTAGTAAGCGACCTTTCAACCCCTCTGGTAAATAAAAATTTTGGCTTCGCTGACCGTCGTTGAAGGCATCTTCGTAAATTTTCTTCAACGCCGCTTTTTTTTCATCGACAGAAAAGCTGTCTACAATTGCGTCGCCGCGCAATTCTTTTGCGAGGTCTTTTACGTCGTCGTGATGATCGTTCAAAGCAGATTTGATTCTTTCCATCGATCTGGATCGGATGCCAAACTTCACGCTATCGGCTGGACTAACATCTCTTATGTTGTATGGCTCGCTGAGTGCGCGAGCAGCTTGATCAATAAATCTGGGCAGCGTGAAGCTGTCTTTTGCCTTTATTCCTTCATAAATATCAAAAACACCCTCTAACTCATCCTTAGCTTTTGACTCGGCGTACTCGATGGTTTCAGGATCTTTGAACCCTTCATTTCGGCCCGTTTGACCCCAATCGGATTGGAACTCTTCAACGTACAGTATTAAATTGCCGTTTTTATCTCTTCGATCTTTTGTTCGCACATGGAAAATTTGGTTTTCAGCGTCTGGATAATGTATGTCTTCGCTGAATTTCAATTCGGGCAATTTCAATTGAAAGACCGTTTCGACTGGGTTGTCTCCACCCGGCAAGGTTCGATCTTCCCAACGCAGGTTGTTGTTATCGCCTTCTATAATGTTTTCGTATCGCTCCAAAGCAGCACTTAACTGCACCTCAGCCTCTTGTCGGCCCGGCACTTCATCATCTAAGAAATTTCTACCTTCTCGAAGAAGGCGCGGGTCGCTGTTGCCGGGCAAACTAAACCCATATTCATCATTACCAACCATAGAATACGGCGTAGGATTGCCGTCAAGCATTAGGGTGACTCGTTGAACTGGCTCGTCTAAATACTCCTGTTCTTTAAGGAAATATGCCGCGTCGTACAAAATCTTTTTGTCGGTTTCGTCTAACGCCTCTAGCCCGACCCCCGGTTCATAAAGAAAATCTCTAATCGATTCGTTATTCTCATCCATGATGTAGCTGAGGATGTTTTCATCTCTGTTGTAGCCAACACTCAAAGCGTCCAGCGCCAAGTCCTCGTCTTCCATGATCTCGGTGATTCCGGCAGACTCAGCATCGAATTCTTTTTTTACACGACCAATAACATCAGTGCTTCCTTCACGAAAAACCGGCATCCCTTCGGTAACTTCGCCTACAAATTCAAAATTTGTCGCGTCTGGGCCAGTATCCAACACTCCAACAACCTCATCAGGGCCGAAGCCGGGAGCTTTGATGGCGTTTCGATCTGCAAAAACACCGAAACGACCATCTCTAGCTTCTCGGAAAGGAAAATATGTCAGCTTTCTTCCATCATCCAGCTCAACAAAAAGGCTTTGATGAGCCTCATTAAAGCTTAAGACATCGCTGCTAAAGCTTGTGTTAGAGGGAGCGTCACCTTTGTATTCAGTTACAGAAAACTCAATGCGGTTTTCGTCAATAACCTTCAGGATCTCGTCTTGGGTGACCCGATCTTGTTGAAAAAGATCGTCTAAACCCAATTCCTGCAATTCTTTTTTACTAACGCCTTTTTTCTGGAACATTCGGCGAGCATCATCGCCGCGCATCTTCTTTTGAGGCGCGTTTAACGCGATTTCTTCTGCTTGGCTGTAAAAACCAAACTTGTCTGTCTTCGCTGGCTTGAGTAAACGTTTATAAAAGCCCATTACAGCGAACCTATGCCGCCTGACATGCGATCTCTGCCCTTAGCAGAGCCTTCTGCAAACGCTCTCGCTTTCGCTCTGGCAAATGCGTCCCCGCCATCGCTGGACATGCGGCTTTTCTCCATGCCCATCACTCTCTGCGTGCGCGGATCTGGGCCTAAACTCTTCTCAATCGGGAACATGGACGCCTTGCCAAAGGTATCGACCAGATATTGCACCGCCTTATCGATGCCGTCGCGCTTCATAAGATATCCAAAGATCTCTTTTGACTGCTGTAAGTTCTCAGGAGGCAAATCTTCTACCCGCACAATCGAGCGAAAGTCAGGACTGGTCATAATCTGCGTAAAAACTTTATCTACCCCCGGCATCTCAAACATAGGCTGCTCATTCGTCACCTTGGGCATCATCGGCGTCTGATCGTCTCGAATCATGCGCCTAGTTTCCTCAAAGATGTCTATGTCGTTCACAGCGCCTCCTGATTGAAAGCCACGGCCTTTTTGCAATTTTATTGCCATGCCGCTCTTCTCAAACGCATCCTCTGCCTGTCTTTCTCTTCTTCTTCTCTCTTCTGGGTTAAACCGTTCTGCGCGTTGCGCCGCTTCTTCTGCACGACGCTTTTCTGCCCTCTCAGAAATCAAGTCCGTTGTTCTTTGATAAGCCAGCTCTCCGGGCTTGCTATACGGAGTATCTTCAAGCTCTGTAACCAACCCCATACGCCGCCCTTTGAAAATTTGATTAGCAACGTCTCTCGGAGGAATGTATGACCTAACCCTTCCATATTCTGGATGGTCTATGATTTCAAAGTATTCGTTGCGCTCAGGGTCAAAGGTGTAACCTAGCTCCTCGTATATTGGATCTCGGAACATGCTCTCAGCACTGAAAAGGTCTATATCACGCGATGTCACGGCAGTCCCTCATAAAATCGAAGTCTCTACGCAGTATATCGAGCCATGTTTCAAATGTAATTACCGCGATCGCTGAATTATCAAAGGGTAATTGGCTGTTTATGGCGTGTAGGGGGAGCGTCACCCTGATCGGTTTGTTGTTAAATTTCCAAATCAATATGGGTGTCTTGCCGTTACAGGCTTCACAGACCTGATCCCACCAAGCGGTGAGATGCCACCAGCCGGATTTGTACGCCTTGCACTCAATCGCAAAGCCCGGAAGCTCGATGTCGCACAGATCCTTGGATTGATACTGGTCGAGATTGCGCTTCACAGATAGATCGATGCCCTCATCCACAAAAAACGTGTTAAGACGTTTGCAGATATCGCGCTCGAAAGCGGCTCCCTTGTTCCTAGAATCAGCCATGGGCGGATACTAGCGGAATGTGGTACAAAATCAAAAGGGCGGTGATGTTTCCACACCGACCCTACAAGGGAACCCCTAGTGCCGCCCCGTCAATCGGCATGTACTCCAGCCGATGGTGTTAGGGGTTCCTTTTCTCGTCGTAATTTTTTGGTAACTGAACGTATCAAACTCAGCTATAGCTATACGTCGCCAAGCCGACCGATCACAGGGGTGTACGGGGGTCGCCGTCATCGCCATCTCAGGGCCGTTTTTCAGATCCATAGAGACCCATTACTACGGATCGTGCGCCTCTTAGACGCGCTCTGTGGCCGTTTGAGCGCGAGAGTATCCGCCGTGTTCACAGGTTCGCCCAACCTGACGGCTGGGTCGCCCTGTTGCGTAGCCAAAAAAGCCAATAACTGGCGGGTTTTGCCGCTATTTAACATAATATCGGCATTTTTTCAGATTCTGGGGGCGGCATTGGGCGAGGGGCCATACGCAGTCCCCCGCGCTATTTTTCTCCCTCGCGCTGTCAGCGATCTTTCGGGTCGTAGTCGTCCTTGACGCCTAGCAGTTGGTTCAGGCGCGACTTGATGTCGTCCTTGGTCATCTTCTCTAGGTTGGCATTGATATTGAGGTTCTGACTGCGGTGTATCGTGAGTCCAGCGAGCTGGTTCAACTCCTTGATTGCGGATACCGCTGCGTTGTATGCGCCGCTCTCAAAGCTGGTCTCAGCGATCTTCCACAACATGCTACCGGTCTTCTCAGGTGTGATCGCGTACTTCTCTCGCAGCTCGTCCTGCGCCATGCGAACCGCTCTGGTCACATTGGGTTGATCCTTCCCATTCAGCATCTTCGATGCGGCAGCGGCGGGGAAGCTGAACCCTGCTCGTCGGGCTGCTTCAGTTTGTCCACACGCACCTTCGGTGTAATGCCACACAAAAGCGGCTTGCATCTCGGTCAGCTCATTTTCTGGATCAGGCTCGAATTGGATCGGAGCATTCGTTAGCTTTGGTCGTTCCTTCTTCGGTCTGCCTTTGCCTCGTCGTTCTGTTTGATCAGCCATCCGTCCCTCTTCAGTTCTCCGAACCGTTGCTTTGCTTCGCACTCAGTCAGCTTCCGTTCTCCGAACATCTCTCGCTCACAGTCGTTCAGATAGCGCCAGTGCTGATAGTTAGCGTGCTCGTCTAATGATGAATCATACATAAACTTTTCCATACGCTTCTCCAAATGGGGTACAGGGGTACCCTATTTCGCCACGAACCCTGAGATGTAGGATAACTGGCGTTATTTAGTGTGCATACGCATAATATCTATATATTTATAATAATTATTAAAGTAAGTACCCCACCCCACCCCATGCACGAACCCCTTACACAATGGGGGTTTGCGCCGAATTCCGATTGGGGGTAGGGGGTACAGTGCTTCACCCCATCTCAAAAGTCGGGGGTATAGTGGGGTACAGTGGGGGTATCTAATGGGGTGTACTCCACATCGTATATTTTCTTGCCATGCGACTTGCGTGGCTTGATCCCGTGCTCGTGCATGATCCTGCTCGCTTCCTTGTAGTCGGTCATTCTTGGCGCTTTGATACCGAGGTCGGTGAGTAGCTTGGCCATCTGCACCGGCTTGGTGTTGATACCGTCGAAGTTCACTTGCTGCAACAACAGGTCTTCGACCGCACTCTGGGTGCGCGAAATTTCGTTGCTGGCTTGTAGGAGTTCGCGCTCTTCGCTGGTGAGAAACCATGTCTGCTTACCGTTGTAGACCTCGTGCAAGACCTCAGCCCAGATCTGCTGCATGTCCAGCTCGTGCTTGAAGTTCAGCTTGTTGACCCTGACAACCCAAAACCTACGGTTACCCGTGGGATCGACCAAGAACTCACGTTCGTTTACCGATCCGTAGAATGCTGTGCGTCGTTGGTATCGACTGAAGGTGCGGCCGTAAGGTAGGCGCAGCTCGTCTTTGCTCTTGGTCAGGAACGCCTTCAGTTGGTCGATGTCCGCCTTCTTGAACGTACTGCCCAGCTCACCCAGCTCCACAATCCAATGGCTGACTGCGTGCTTCACACTGTCCTTATCGCTTGGATTCAGCGTTGCACCTTCCAACAGCCAATCCTTATTCGGTGCCAGCGACTTCATCCACTGCGTCTTACCCAGCGCCTGCTTACCTACAAAGATCAACACCCCTTCGAGATTAGCGCCTTCTGGCAGGCAAGCAACCGCTGCACAGCCTGCAAGCCACTTACGCATGAGCATGTCTTTGAGTTGGTTATCTTCTGCGTCTACCGTGTTCAGCAAGTCCTGTATGCGCGGCGTACCGTCCCAAACCAAGCCCTCGATCCAATCCTTCACAGGGTTATGCTCTCGCGCTAACAGCGGCAGATTCACCCGTAAACGGTCGTGAGGAAGCGCATCTTGTATGCACCGGTTCTCAATCTCTGCGAGCACAGCGTCCTCGTGCAGATCGTTGATGAACCGCATGTCAGGCACACTAATCTCCATCTCCTTCTTAATCACGTTGTACGCGAGATCAATGTCATTCTTTTGCAGCACCACCGCGTAGTTCTCTTTAACCTGCATGATACGGCCGGAGCTTGGGTTGCGCTGGTATTCGACCGGTAGTGCCTCTTCTCGGTAGTCGCGCTCGATGAGTTCGCCCTCGATCGCCACATCGTTGAAGTCCTGACCCACATCCCCCGGTACAATGATCTCCGCCTCGCCACCGCGCAGCTTGACCTCGTTTGCGCCCTTCTCAGCCGCCTTCTGTCCAGTCTCGTTCTCATCGTTGTCAGCGATAAAGATATGGGTCGCGTCGGGATACCACTCCGCAAAGGTCTTCGGCACATCGACCATGCCGTTGGCGTCGCCCGTGATAATCACCGGCTCCTCTTGCTTGATGTGATCAAACCAGCTCGCACCGGTTGCATAACCTTCAACGTAATTGATACGGGTGGGTTCGTCTTTGAGCAACTCCGCACCGATCAGTGCGTAGGTGCCTTTGCGCTTGGCCCCCTTATGCCAGAACTTCGTTCCGCCATCGGGTGGGACGTAGGACAACGTGACGATTTGTTTGGTCTCGTCGCGGTAGGGAATGATGAGATAGCCCTCGAAGTCTGGGCCTGCGGACATCCGTAACCCATGGCTGGGAACCGCCTTTGCGGTTAAGTACGGATGCTCGTCTACAGGCTCTGCATGTTTCCATACTTTCCTGCATTCTTTTGCAGCTTCAGCCTGCTTTTGTGCAAGCTTGGCCATAAACTCTTCTCTGGCCTGACGTATCAGCTCGCGCTCACGCTGACGCTCTTCTTCTGTCAGCTCCTCTCGACCATCCGGCGACCATCTCGCGATGGGTCTATCGCCTTCACGCCAGTCAAAGCACAGTCCCACGGGGCTTTCCTGATGCAAGAACAACAGATACCACCCCTTGTCCTTGCGCTCTCGGCCACCGTATTGACTCCACGCTTTGCCTCGGCCGTGCTCGATCAGTCCCTCTTTGGGGTCGAACTCCATGCCGTGGTCAGCCAAGAAGTCGATGAAGCTTTCTCGGAGCGACCCAGACATCGGCCTAGACAAATCTTTTGTCGGGCCTCCTTTGATATTTTTCAGACTCATCACTTTTCCAGTTGTGCTTTTGGTAAGACTTGTAATATAGTGCAAAAACTTACAAACCAGCAACAGGAAATTAACATGGCATTGAAAGCAAGCGACTCAGGCGGAGCGGATTTTGAACAGGTACCGCCGGGGAACTACGACGCGGCATGTTTCAAGCTCGTCGATGGCGGCACAACAATGAACGAATATAAGGGTGAGGTCAAAAAACAACACTCTGTTTTCATTTGGTGGGAGCTGCCAGAGCTTACCATGGCAGACAGCCGACCGATGACGATCTTCAACAAGTACACCCTATCTCTGCATGAGAAGGCCAAGCTGCGCCAGCATCTGCAAGCGTGGCGTAACAAGCCCTTCACTCAGAAAGAACTCGAAGGGTTTGATCTGACCAAGATCCTCGGCACAACCTGCAAGGTCTCGGTCGAGTTGAATGCGAACGGCAACAGCAAGGTCACGGGTGTATTTGCAGCCGAGGGTGGCGCAAAGAAAGTCGAGACCGTGAACGAGCAAGTGGTATTCGACCTCGAAGACTATTGCAAAGAGTTCAGCGGCGAGAGCAACGCGGCCAGCAAGAAGATGTGCGACGCCTTCGAGGATCTGCCTCGCTTCGTGCAGTATGCGATCGCAGGCTGTGATGAGCCGGGGAAGGAACAGATACCCCCATGCTTCGAGATTCAGGCAGCGAAAGAAAAGGGTGGCAGCTCACCAGCTCAAACCCAAGCGCCTGCTGATGATGACGACTTTGAAGACGACGTACCGTTCTAGGAGTAACAATGGCAAAGCGCGGCAGACCAAAGGGCAGCTTGAACAAGCCTAAGCCCGATGTGATCAACAGCCCGAAGCATTACGCATCGGGTGAGATCGAGTGCATAGCGGCGATTAAGGCTTCGATGTCGAAGGTCGCTTACAAAGGATACCTGAAGGGGAACATACAGAAATATGTTTGGAGATATGAGCAGAAAGGCAAATTGGATGATTTACGCAAGGCAGAGGTTTATCTCGGCTGGCTTATTGCTGAAGAGTCAACTAAAGCCTGACGTACCGAAATTCACTACATACGCGATGATTCTGGTCTTCGTTGTTGGCTTCCTTGCTGGAGTTATTGTCGTATAGTGAGTGCTGGCCGGGGTTCTCATCACGCCCTCCAACCACGTTCCCGTCCGTGCGGCCGCAGGCGGGGCTACTTAGGTCGGGGCTTTGATCAATCAGCCCAAGTAGCGCGTTCCCGTCCGCGTGACCGAAGGCGGGGCTTACAAGGGGAAAACATGACTAATCTAGTTGCAGCAATCGCTGCACAAAAAGCCTACCAAGCAAAACCAAAACCACCGAGAAACAAGATCGGTGTTGGCAACAAGAAGCGCGAGCGCATACCTGACGCCACTGTCATGCGGATACTGACACTCCAAGACATTGGCATACCAGCGCCAGCCATATCCAAAGAACTGGGCATACCTACCGGGACAATCTACAACGTGCGTTACCGGTACCGATTGATTGAGCTAGAAGACGGCTCGCAGTGGTACAACTACGTCGGAGAGTAAAATGGATTTCAAACCCGGACTGTACGAGGATCTCGACTACGAAACCTATGCGTCGATCCCCGCGTGGCGATCTCACGATCTGACAACGATTGCTCGATGCCCATTCACATGGAAGAACCAACGGCGCACCAACGAGTCGCCAGCGTTACTTGAGGGTCGCGTGCAGCACACGGTCTTCCTTGAGCATCACAAGTTCTTTGATGAGTTTGCGATCGAGCCGGATGTGGATCGCCGAACGAAAGACGGCAAGGCTGAGTACGCAGAGTGGCTAGAGGATCTCGGAGACCGCACACCGATCAAGCAGCAACTTTACGACACTTGCATGGAACGGCGCGAGGTCGTCAAAGACTACATACCGAAAGACGACCACAAGGTTGAGTTCGTAGTCTGCTTTAACTTTGGCGGACAACCGTGCAAAGGACGCTTCGACTGGTACACCGGCACTGATGTATGGGATCTGAAAACATGCCGTGACGCTTCGCCTCGTGGCTTCAGGGCCGCGATCAATTCATTCAAGTATTACCAGCAGGCTGCTTTTTACATGGCAGCAGCGCACTTTGTAGGCTTACCAGCAGAGAAGTTTTACTTCCTAGCGCAAGAGAAGGCGCACCCATACCCTTACGGCATCTACACGCTGAGCGATGAAGCGATCCAGTATGGTCATGCTCGCAATGAGCAGGCGATGCACGTTGGGCTGCAATGTCAGTCGAATGATGATTACCAACCCTACGGGCTAACCGGTGAAGTCGAGTTTACTGCCGATGAACTCTACTGAGCAGGAACGCCAGTGGGCGGAAGAGATCAAGCTAACGTCGGCGAGGATGGCGTGGCGCAAGCGTCGTCAACCGGTGCCGTCAGGTAAGTATTCGTGGGCGGTATGGTGGGAGAAGAAGTATGGGGAGCCGCTCAACGATTACGCTGAGCGGATGGCGCGACAGAAAAACCAAAAGGGTTGACTTTTGGCTTTCTGTCTATCCGGTGAGGGCCGCTTACGCGGCCTCTATTGTTTTGGCGAGATTGCCCTTCTGGGTATAAATTAAAACGCGCTTACCTCTCGCTGGCCCACACGCAGTATCAAATGCGTAAATCATTGCGTCTTCAACGGCGTGTTTCTTCAAGTCGCTATGGCCCAACCATTCCCAAGAATCTCGCTCAACGTTGTCGCCCGTGATTTCCCAATATCTGTACTGGCGATTCCAAGTTACTTCGATGTCGTTCCAGATTTTCATTGCTTCACCTTCTCCTTGGGCCGCTTACGCGGCCACTCGATTGTTTAAGCGGTCAGCGATCTCAGTGGCTTTTTGTTCACTCCAGCCATTGTCCCACTCGTTTTCCCATTCACCATTCACATATAAGACTACTCGAAAGTCAGGAATTTCTTGGCCCTCGACAACAAACGCACCACGATCTTCGACTCGGTATTCAATTTTCATCATCTTTTCCTTAATTGGTTTTCCAAGACCTTTCGGTTTCGGGGCGGGAACCACCCGCCCAGCTCATCAGTTGGAGTTAAGAAGTAAGCTCTGGTCGTTTCCATTCAAGCTCCGCAAGCACCTCTTTCTTTGTGCCGCGTCCGCTTACGATGCGCGTACCGTTTTCAGTAGCAATCCATCCATTTCCGCTTTTGCGTACAACAACGTCTTCTGCGCCTCTCACAACCCACTCGGCAGCTTCGTTGCCGAACCCATTGCCAGCCCAGAATGCGTCTGCTTTTTTTGTAAGCTTGATCATTATCTTTTCCCCTTTGCGACCGCTTACGCGGCCACCTCTGTTAGTTCAACACCACCAACTTGGCTTTGGACGTAGTCAACAACTTGTTTTTTGCTCCAGCTTTGGGGCAACCAAATTTCTAAACCGTTTTCTAAGACAATCTCGAAAGCTTTGCCGGTATTGATTTTGTTGGTGCGGAAGTTGACGTAATCAGTTACCTCAGTTTTTCTTATGGTTCCTTTCATCATCTTCTCCGTTAGTGGGGAGGGACATCCTCCCGACACAGATATAGTCTCATAATCCCGTGTCGATGTCTACACTTTTGCACACGGGTAACGAAGATTTATTGAGACCAAAGCTCCGCGTTATCGACGATGCGACCGTGGTCGTACAGCCAAAACACCAACAGGTACCGATCACCAGACTCTACCGGCAACCCTCGATGCAGATTGGTGAAGGAGGGGAAGATCAAAGCGTGGCCAGTTGGCAGCGGGTTGAGCACGCCATGGTTGTGAAACTCAGTGCCACCGCCCTCGTAGCTGCCGGTGTTTAGCGGCACCACCACTGATATATCTGACGACTGGTCGTGATGCCAAGCTCCCTGCTGCTTGTCTCTGATGTTGTAATTTGCGATCTGAATCGACGCAACGTCAGCACAGCTCCGCTGATACAGCGCCCAGAAGATTGGATTCAACACGTTCTGCACGACAAACCACATCGACCGATACAGCTCCGGTACATGCTCACGGAGCACGATCTCAGGGATCTGCCGCAACTCGTCCTCCTGATCATTTGGCTCGAACGGAATCTCTTTCTTCATCAGCTCGATTTCCTCGACCAGCATCTTGCAAAACTGACGACGAAACAGCGGTACCTTGTAGACGCTATCAAAGCTTTTCTTAACGTGGTCTAACACCGGCACCTTGAGTAGATCCTCACGGCCCTGTTTAGCGCGATATCGTGCGATCTCAGGCAGTGTATCCTGCACAGAGGTATACAGGGGTTGGTTGATCATCCAGTGGCTCTGCATCGATAGCAGGTAGTTTTTGAGCTGATACATTCAGTTGTACATTCGTGCAAGTTTGAATACACTATAACAAATTTTTTTTGGGATTGAACCAAATGGAAGAGCTAGTCGAGGCTGAACGCAAGCGTAAAAGCTTAGCGGTTGATCAGACGACCTATGACATGCTTCAAGAAATCTGTAACGAGAAAGGCTGGACTAAGATCGAGGCGCTCAAGCGTTTGATCAGCTCTGAGCGTAATCGCATTGAAGACGAAAAGATGGGCCACAAAGTTATCAGCCGACCATGAAGCTATTCAAGAAGCAGGCGTCAGTGCCTCAATCTTACCGTCCAGTGCTTGAAGCGACCGAAGTGTTGGAACTATTTGCACGCATGACCCTGCATCAGCAGGCGGCTCTCCTGCGCCTTATGAGCCGCAATCTGATGATCGACATCGATGGCGAGATCAATATGGGGTACGACTTCGATTACAACGTCGATGGCGCAATGATCATTGCCCGACCTGCCGAACCCGAAGTAGAAATAATCTAAACCAGTCCAGCGATTCCTGACCGCCTAGCTGCGATCTCACGATCGGCGGCGCGTGGCAGAACAGTAGGCCCAATCAAAGATGGGTCGGTCAACGGCGCACCCGTGCTTGAAGGCAGCGGATCGAACAATGGCTCGTCGATTGACGACTGAGGGTTTTGCATTTCCTCCAACTCTCTCATCATTCGGTCAAGATCTTCAGTCGTCGGCTCGTATCCCTGTTGCCCAGAAGTTTCCTCTTGGAATTTTTCTACGGCGGCTTCACCGGCTCTAAGTCCAGCTTGGCCTCTAAGCCGCATCGCTCCAAGGGCTTCACGAAACTCCTTGCTGTTCAAAACTGTAAAAGCCTCGTCAAACAACTCGTTGGGGTTGGGGTCATCCAGTAACACGCTCACCAACTTGTCGTAGTACGCCTCGCGTTGTTTTTGAGCTAGTCGCTTCAGATATTCATCGCCGATTTGACCGGTGTAAAATCGCGGCCCAGAACGTAGTGCGGTTAATAGTATTTTTCTCGCATCACTAGAAATTCCAGAGGCTTCAGCACCGAGAATATCATCGAGAGCTGTCAATGGTTGAGTTTGGGAACCCCCGCGAGGCACTAAATTAAACGCTTTGTCCATGAAACCGAGCATCTTGTCAAAATTTTCAAACTCTTCTGGCTCCAATAGTTCTTGCATCATGGCTTTGTTTTTCGGAGCCGCGAAGAATCTTTGAAAGGCTGGCACGCCTTGTTCGACCGTCTGAACTTTCGTGAATTGATCAAGCTTATCGTTGATGTAAAACTTCTTTACGTCCTGCCATACTTCGGGGTCTTGAGCCTTCAGAACCCTTTTAGCGTTCCGCATGGATCGTACAGATATGTCGGGGTCAAAAATTTCTTTGATAGATTTCGCAACGCCTTTGTCGGCACCCTCGAAAATGCGTGCCATGCGGCCAATCGCGGATCGCTCTGTTGCTTGCAAATTTGGCTTGGTGGGATCGAACACCCGATTTGCTAAGTTATAGAGCGGGTCTGCCTCTGTGAGAAGTTTCGTAACATCTTCGCGAAATCCTATAACCAACGGCGCGTCCGTAGTTCCTAGACTATCTTTCACAACTTTTTCCATGTCCGTTGTTCTTCGGTCATGGATATCCATTATGTTGGTCAAAGGCACTTCTACTTCGACTTCTTGCATCAAAACTTCGCCCTGATTTCCAATCATGGGGAGACCTTTTGCGTCTAAAATTGGCCGCTCTTCAGTTTTGACTTCCATAAGGGCGCGTCGGAAAGCAGTAGCGGCGTCTCGTGTGGACTCTGGCGCTTTAGTGTTTGCGATAATTTTATCTAATCTCGCTACTAGCTCTGAAGTGTTCACAGGAACCTGCTCAGGGTTTTCGCGAATCGTATTGTATAACCTCGTCGCTCGCTCTGATCGTCGCCGCGTCAGCTCTTTCATTGCCTCTTTAGCAGCAGCAGCGACTCGTTCTGCGGGAGAACCAAATGATCTGCTTGCCACAGAGCCTATAGAGTCGGCAAAAACATTTATCGCTTCTCGCGCTTTTTGGGCGCGAGACCCGTACATCTGTTGAATCTTCACGATCTGCGGTTGTCGGCTTAAAAAATACTGAAGCTGAACACCCAAAGCACCAGAACCAACATCTGCCGCCTCTGCTGGTGTCAACTTGAAGCCCATCTTCGCTGCTTCGTCGATCGTACCCTGCACACCGGCCCTGAGATTGACCAGATATTTCAACGCTTTCTCTCGACCCCGGAACTTTGTAAACAGGTCTCTCACTGGCCCTTGCCCGAAAGGGATTGCTGAAAACGCAACCGACAAACCCAAATCTTTCGCAGCAGCTTCTAGTTCTTCTGGGGGAAGATTGTAAAACTGGTCAATCAAAAGCCCTCTAGCACCCCTAGCGGCTGCTCCCGTTGCAGCAGCCCCAGTTGCCCCGCCAAGGGCTGTTGTCCCTAAAACGATGCCTGCTAACGCAGCAGGATGTTTGAATGGGGATCTTTGCGCTAATTTTACGCCTTGCTCAAAACCTTTCTGTCCGCCCTTGATGGCTCCAGCCATATCTGCGACAACCGTGGTCGCAGGAGCGATGTTAGGGTATAGGTATTCGTCGAGAACGCCTGCATCTTCGGGCCGCTCAAACTCCCTTTGCAGCTCACCGGCATCGTCCCGGTAAAAGATATCGCCATCGATCATCTCGTATCGATATGCCGCAAGCGGATCGTCTGGGAAACGCTCAGCCGCCAAAAACTCCAACATGGTTTGGTCATCGAAAAACAAAGAAGCCTTAGCTTTTCGCAAAGCATAGTCAGGATCTTCGACCGTGCGTTGGTTTTTCTGCTGCTTTAGGAAATCTATTTGTTCCTGATAGCTCTCGTAACTCATTGACCAACCTCATCTAGCTGAGCAAGCAACCGGGCTTTTTGTTCGTCATTTAAGCTCGGATCATTTTCGATCTTTTGACGCAAGCTTTGCTGGTCGGATGCGGCAACCGATCGCTGGTTGCGCGAAGACGTATCCCGCAAAAACTTTTGATATTTGCTTTCATACTTACTGTAGTCGCCACGGAAACCACCCGCTTCAGCGTCCCTTCGCGCTTTTTCGATAGCTTCTTTATCGTCTTCAGTTAGAAAGCTGTCTCTGTTTTCTGCTCGCCATTGGCTATTCCAACGGTTCATCGCATTACGCGCTTGCGTTCCGGTCAACGTGACGCCTCGCTCACCAGCCTCTCTGGTGATTCTGTCTAACTCCGCTTGATACTCTCGCGCATACTCTTGTTGCTTCGTAGCAACCCTGCGCTGTATGTCAATAGATCTTAAAAAGCCCTCATAAGTTTGCCCTAAGAACGGAGCACTCTTGATGAACAAGTTCATCTCAGCGTTTGATACCGCGCCCTTTGTTTGAGATACGTTCGCCAAGGCGAAACCGATGGTGATTGTGGCTAACGCTTCTTGCTTCGATACCGTATCCAAATCCACGCCCAGCCAAGGTGCGACTTGACCAAAAAACTGCCTGAATCCAAGAGTCAGCTCTTCGGTAGCGCCGAAACCTTTTTCGCCTAGCTCACCAGCCAGTCTTTCCGCTTCGCTCAAGTTATCGAGCGCAGCGTATGATTTGGCCTCTTGTGCTGCAATTTCTGTGGTTTGTTTACTCAAAGCTCTTGCGTCTTCTTCGCTCAGCTTTCCCTCCGGCGCTGGATCGGGAAGATCCGAAACAACCACGGGATTTTGGTTAGCCAGTATTCTTTTGATCTCTTTACCTTGAGACTTTTTATCGAAGCTTCGAGTGATTTTTTTGCCGGTGAACTGGCCGTTTTCGTCCATCTCATCGTAAGTAAGCGTGATTAGATCCGCATCGCCGGACGTTTGGTTCTGTATTAACTCCATGGCGAACTCTCGGATACGCTCTTCGGCTTTGCGTTCGTCGTCCATTGCCAGCTTTGCCGCCTCTAATGCGATCGCCTGACGCTGCTTCTTGCGCTCGTCTCTGTCTGCCTTCATGCGTGCAGAGAACGTATTGAAGCCTGCGGCAATGCCCGGAAACGCACCAGCCGTTGCTGGCTGCGACATAATTCCAGCGCCCAAGTCGCTCATCAAATCGTAAAAAGAAGGCTTCGTTGGCGCTTCGTACAAGCCCTGTAACCTAGATTTGTACTGATCAGACTTTGTTTCGTAGTCCACAGGAGCCAAAGCCTGAGTGAGCAAATTCAAATAGCCACTGTCGAGGGATGGAGCAATCCCTTTCAAATCAACGGCGTCAGAAGATGGCGTTGTTTCAGTCTCCTCGAATTGTGTCATGTCTAATGGCTTCAGACCGGTGCCGGTCGAATAGTCCTCGAAGACATCGACTTCGTTGATTCCGCCTTCATCAAACCTTCTGATCTGGTTTTCCATTTGCGCCCTCGAAATAGCCATTAGGTGGGACTCGCAGGCTGTCCGTAGAAGTTACCGAGAGCGCCCAGAGCAGATAATCCAGTTCCCAGCCCAGCCTGAAGTGCGCTTGGAGTTGGAGAGAATTGTGTTTGCGTTGTGCTGAATCCAGCAGGAGCCATTTGCACAAACGGCATGAGAGCTTGGTACTGAGCCAACGGCGCTTGCTGCGCTTGCAACAGACCGGCTCTTTGTGCGTCAAGCTCCGCTTGTCTTTGCTGCTGCTGTTGAGCACCGATACCACTAAGCTGTGCAACATCTGTGGAGGTCGCTTGTTGCGCTTGCTGACCCAAGCCGGTCAAGAACCCGCCGAAGCCTTGACGCGCTTGCTGCAATGTTTGCCCTGCTGCCGCTTGTTGTTGACCGATCTGGCCGAATTGACCTGCCAATTGACCGGAGATATTCATCGCCTGCTGGCCTGCTGCGCCTCGTGCGCCAGCCGCTTGTTGGCCTAATGCACCAAGCTGTTGACCTAAACCAGTGCCTGCTTGGAATCTTTGTTGCGCTTGCTGGCCGAGCTGACCGGCAAGCTGTTGCTGAGCACCGAGACCCGCTTGCGCGGTCTGCCCCATCTGTCCAGCTAATTGCTGCTGACTCGCGAGCTGTTGCTGTGCGGTCTGTTGGATCAGGTTACCGTACCCAGTGCCTGCGCCAAGCTTCTGCTGAGCCGCCTGTGAAAGCTGGCTGGATAAACCAGTGCGAGCACCATATCGCTGACCGCCTAACGAAGCTAATCCAGACGCTGCTGAACGTGCAGCTTGGCGTCGTCGCTCGTCTTCGCTGATAGCCGTCTGCTGCGCCCTCTGGAAGCCTGCTGAGCGCAATCCGCCGATCTCCTTGGCCAAACCACGACCCAATGCCTCAGCCCTCTCAGAAGCCGCTAGACGCGCCCTAGAGCCGAATGCGGACTCGCCGCCTGTTTGTATGTCTCGTGCAGTTTGAGCCATGTCAGACTGCGCTAGACCCTTCAGAGCGTCATCCAGCGTCTGCTGTACCACGCGCTCTTCATACGGGTCAAAATACTTAGATGTCGCTGTGCCAATATCAAGATCGCCGGTCGTTCCGCGCAGCAGTCGCTCAGATTCTCGCAAACCTTGTGACAGCTCCTCAGCACCGATCGCGCCAATGCCCACTGCATCCGTGACATCACGACCAAACTCGTCGTAAACGCGGCGACCAAATTGTCGAGACCGAGCCAAGTCCATGCCGAAACGATCTGCTGCCTGACGACCCACCTGCTCCTGCTGTCCGAGCTGTTGAGCGAACCGACCTACAGCGCCTGTTTGAAATCCTGCAAGATCCGCTAGATCGCCACGCAGCCTTTCTTCTGCGCCTACGGCTCTCGACCGTGCTTGTTCAACACCGGTCAACGCATCTAATAAACCGCGATCACGCTGATCAAGCGCAAAACGTGCGCCTGATTGCATTTCTTGTAACGCCCTCGCTTGCGCGATCGCCTGATCAGTCAGTCCGCCTTCGAGTGCGCCAATACCTTGCTGCGCTTCTCGGGCAGCACGCTCAATGAATGGCTGTTGCACACCAACCGCGCCACGAGCCAGTTGAGCAGCTCGTATTTGATCGGGAGTGAGACCGGCGACCTCTTGGGGTATGACGATCGGACGACCTTCAGCATCGAAGAACGTGCGCTCAGCCGCTTGAAAAGCGCCCGGAATGAAGCCGCCCTCGCCCCCAAGCCCGAACAGTAACTGCTGAGTGATGGGGTCAAGCGTGCGGTCTTGTCGTGTTATCGAATCGACAAAAGGCATCTCAGAGCCGCCAGCCGACGTAGTGCCACCACCTGTAGTGGTTGCCGCGCCACCGCCAGCCTGCGCCTCATCTCTGTCGTCGATGCCGTTTCCGTTAGCGTCTCGGATTTCTGCGGTGCGTATATTTTGAGCAGGGTCGGCCTGCGTTCCAGTGGTCACATCGAGTCCGCTGTTTTGCATCATGCCGACAATTTGCGCGTCGTCCATGCCAGCACTGCGAAAGTCCGCCACCATTTGGGCATAATTGGGATTGGCCGAGATAAAACTATCTAAATCCATCACTAAGTCCTCGCGCCTGCGAAATCACTGAACAATTCCATCATGTCGTACATGAGCTTCGTCCCTCGATCTCGATCCTCTTCCTTACTTGGAGTGAGCGTGATAATGCCGCCGTCGCCTTTTGACATATCAAAAGCGCCAGCGCCGCGTACTGCGCGGCCAGTCATCACAAACTCACCATCGCTGAGCATCGCTGGCACATCGTCTGATGTCTCAGTGCCTTCACCGTTGATGCCGCCGTTCATTCTTTCAAAATCTTCTGTGGCGACATTCCCACCTTCTGCGTAACGCATCGGCATAACCATGCCGCCGTTCATCATTCCTTGTGTTGATTGCTGCATAGGTGGTCTCCCGCCGCTGAGCTGCGGAAGAGTCCGCTCTGGCAGGAGGCCAAACTCAACGGCGGAAGGCTTTTCTAAACCTCTGCGCCGAGCAATCTCAGCCTCGATATTGTATCGACCCATCGCGTCCATCTGAGTTAGAGGTGTCAGAGGAACGCCCTTTCTATTCTTTGCTTCGTCATAGGCAAGCTTGCCTAATAAACCGGCCACACCTAAGCCGCCGACGCCGCCCAGAAAACCACGCCCTTCTCCACCGCCTAAGCCGCCGCCTAAAATATCACCGATCAACCCAAATTGGCCTTTGTCGTCAGCTCCGCCGCCGCTAATTAGTTTGCTGAAGAAGTTTCCCGAAGGAACGCCGGGGGTGCCTTTCATCGCTTCTACGATTTGTGCGTCAGACAACCCTGCTTTCCTGAACTGCTCGATGGTTGTTGCAACATTTGGATCTTTTGCGACCACCTGCTCTAGTATTTCTGCTTCAGAGCCGCGAGGAGCGCCGAGCATATAGCTTCCGGCTTTACCTAAATTCTTGATAAGGCCAGCGTCATCCGTTCCCGGCAAGACAAACTCTCCGACTTTACCGAAGAACCCTTCACCCGGCAGACTACCAAGCCCTTTTCTCAAAGCGCCGATCTTGTCGAAAAAACCTGATTTGGCAAAGTTTGCTGCCGAGCCGCCCGACGCCCCACCAAGACTTCCGATACCACCGAGAGCTTTTCCTGCTCCATATCCACCAAGAGCGCCGCTGATCGCACCCTTAATGCCCTTCCCTGCGGCTACGTTTGTTGCGGCACCGATCGCGCCAGCCAAAACAGGCCCAACACCGGGGATGAAGTTAGCCAGCGGCCCAGCGATAGGGGCTACTTTTTTTACCACCTTTTTGAAGAACTTTCCGACTTTCTTGAAGAATCCAAACTCTTCTAACCCAGTCGATGGGTTCAGGCTTGCGATACCCATGCCGACAACATACCGCTCAGGATCTAAGTCCAGCTCGTTAAAACGAGTCTCTACGGCAGCTTCAAAGCCGCTGTCATCAAACATTTCAGGGGGCAGAACAACTTCACCGGGCCGCAAATGCGCCAACAAAGTATCTTCGCCCCGACCAGCGGCAGAAAGTTGTGCGGCCATGTCTGCCATTGGCGCTTGAGCACCAACAACCGCCGCTTCTGCCATTTGCCCTGCTTTCGCAGCTTCCATTGGGTCTTCGGCCGTATCACGAGCCATCATCAGCTCGTTGATCGCAGCATCCAGCTCTGCATTTTGGTTCATCTGTGGAGCCATCATCTCAGGCATGGCGTCAACTTCTCCACCGGCCTGCATTGCGATCGGGGCAGCTTGTCCTTCCCCCATGAGATTTTGAATTCTTTGTTGAAGCATCTGGTTCATTATGTCGTCACCGTCACTGCGCCCACTGCGCTTGTTATTTGCTGGCCAGTCGGATAGGTCTGATGGCTGTATAAGTCGCGAAACTGTGTGCCATCAAACGCCTGATGAATCCCATCGGTAGTATTAAAGATTATAGCGCCAGTGGCAAACTGAAGTTCGCTGATTTCTGTGGCGTTAAAATGGGGAGATATGTTGATATCAACCGCGTTTAGGTTCAGTTCGAGCACTCGCACAAGGCGGTTCAAAGTGTCAGACGTAACGAACTCGCCTTGAGAAAGCGGTAATCGCGTCTGTAAAAGCTTGCTCACGCACGCCTACCACTAGGCTGCAAATCAATCCTAGTGGCACCCAGTCGCCATTTGTAATCGAGCTGATTGTCAGCGGTGTTGTCGTCATCAGACTCAAACCGGAACACGACTTGTCGCGCCCTGCTTCGCACGTTGCTGAATGTGCTAGACGTTGTGACTTGTGTGGTGCTGTCTGTCGTCAAGCTTTGACCGGGGTAATCACGCCGCTTCAAAACAATGTTCATCGCAGGAGTGTTCGTTGATCCAGCCTCCTGCACAAACTTCATGTCAGGGATGACCTGCTTGATGAAACTGAATTGTTCGCCGGACGATATGTCGAGGTCTGCGCTTTCAATAAACACGCCAGTCATGGCGCTGTCGTTATCGTTGTAGCCCTTCTCATGCTCGAACACGCACTGCTGGCTTGACGATGTGGCAGCAGCCAATGGCTGATCTTCGATCCCCGCATCTAACCATGCGTAACGAATCAGGCTACCGATTGACCAGTGACCTTCTTCATAGTTGTAAATAACATAGCGACTGATCTCTCCGGTACCGTCCTCGATGCTTGGATAGAAAAACCAGACTTCGCCATACTCTGAGTTGACGCCCATGTGACACTTGAACGCCTGACCCAAATCGAGATCGTTGAAAACGTACTCTTGCACGTTGCACGGCAGCTTTTGCACCGAGCCGTTGTAGAAATAGAATCCAGTTTTGCTCGCGAAGTACACGCCGTTTGGCGCGTTTGCTGCGGCTTTTGGCCCAATCATCCCGCTGCCCTCGTTTACCAAGTTCACGGCAAAGGTCAGCGGTGGCCCTATGAAATTCATGGAATATAGCGACGTATCCGTCCAGATCAGTATCTCTTGGCGGCTCTTGATGCCACCTACGATAAACGATCCGCTAGACAATCGAACAGAACCAGCGCTGTTTGTGGCAGTCGGCAAAAAGTCCAGTTCGTTTTCAGAGTCGCTGAACGCCACCAACATGGGATCGACCGCGCCAGTTCGTGTGCCACTCGATAGCGGGTCTGCGCCCAAAACAACCAAATGTCGGTCGGTTTCTGAGGTAATTACCTGCAAACCTACTGTCGGGACGCCAGTCGCGCCGCTGATACCAGAAAGCTCTACAGCACGAACGCCAGTGCCGTTGTTCTCCAGCCAGCGATAAATGCCTGCGCCGCGAGGATTGATAATCAAGTTTTCGCCGAAGTTATCGTGCGTCCATAGACGCAGTTGGTTCACCGCGCTTATCGCGGATGCGGAGCCAAAGCCCCCAGCACCCCAAGTACCTAAACCCCAACCGGCAGACGATACATAAGTGTCTAGGCCGACGTTGATCTGGTAAGTGCCAACGACACTGCTGCCGCCGTTACCACTATCGCTACTGTTCGCCGTTACAGTTGTGCCACTCGTATCTTTCGCCGTGATTGTGTAGGCGTTTGCGGAGGTCACTAGATCGATTTGATATTCTTGATTCAGAACCTCAGCGGTCACGTTTCCGCCAAGCGTTGCTGCCCCACTGAACGTAACAAAATCACCATTTACTGCGCCGTGAGATGTGTCGGTGACCGTGATTGTGCTGCTGCCGTTTGTGGCTGCGAAGGTAACATCACCCGCGCTTGTTGTTGCTCGTATCGGGGTAACGTCGTTGTAGGCGAATCCTTCTTCGATGTAATACTTGAAGGTGGTGCCTACGCCCAGAAATCGAGTGCCGCCTAGTGAGATCCACGAATGCAAGGCACGCCCCGTGCCGAGGTAATAGTTTTGCCCCAGCTTGACCCAGCCGCCAACCTTTTCGGCGCGGCCTTTGCGGAATCGTATTAAGTTGCCATCGACCCATCCGCCCTTAGCAGAATAGTCGGTAGACTCCTTGTTGATTCCGGGTTGAAACTCCAGCGTTTGTAGCGGCATGAGGCATTACGCCAACCTAATAATCGCGCCGGTAGCAGTTGGGCTTGGGAATACGACAGTAAAGTCGCCAGCGGTGCTGGTCTTGTCGCCACCAAAGTCAATAACCGCACAAGCTTTATCGGACTGCGTATCGTTATAGATCATGCAGCCTCTCGCAGTGACTGTGGCAGTGCCAAAAGTCAAATCTGCGAAATCGCATACAGCAGTGGTGCCGCTGGTGGTTGGCGTGACCGAGGTCAGCGTGTTGCCGCCTGACGTATAGTTCGTGCCGCTCGCTTGTCCAGTAGTCGTAAACGCCGTGGTAGTTGCGCCAAGCGTAGCCGAAGACGTATACAAAGCCAGCTTGAAAGCGTTGCCGGAACTTGCGGTGAAGTTGTGAGTACCGACCAAAAGCTCTTGCTTGAACGATGTCGGGATCGCGGAAGTAATGGCCATATCAAAGCTCCTTGATTATCTTCGCCATGTCATCATGCCCCTGACTGGCTAACAATCCTCGAATTGTAACCCGATCAGAGGCAATAGCGTTCTTCATTCCCAGCAAGATTAAAGTATAAACTTGGTTTTGGAAAGCTTCAGCTTGAAGCCGAATATGCGGCTCTGCCTCGGCAGATATGCCTAAAATCTTCTTTGTTGTCTCCCTCGCCCAAAACTCTGGATCGTGACCACGGTTTTCGGTCGTTGAGACCATCACCTGACCTAGCTCGAATGTACCCTGTGACATGGTTACCCCTTATATGGTTCTGGCGCAGAAGGCAGCTCGACCGTCTCTAAATTGTGCTTTTTAACCATCTCAGCTAGATCTGATCGGTCACAGACCACCCACTCACCCTGCGGATCAGGCATCGCGATCTTCGGGTTGGCCAATCGGTGATAGCCGTACAATCGGTTCTCGATCTCAACATTCTGATCGAGCAACGATGACCGGGGGCTAACACCCACGGTGATACCGCTGCTGATGCACTTGCAGATCCAGAACTCCAAGCACGCCCTGCCAGCCTCTGCAAAATGCAAATTATGCTTGTAACTGAAATCCATCCCAAACAGATCAATGTGATCTACCTCGCTCCACAGCGCAAACGCCAACGAGAAAGCCACTGTGGTATTCATGTACGCGCAGCGTTGATCTTTGATGACCTCTTCTAGCGGGTACTCGACCAGCGCAGGCACGCGCTCATCAAGCTCACAGGTGTATATGGGCTTTGTGTAGTTTGGTAACACTCGGCGCATAACCTCAGTTTGGTTTCCCGCGTCTTCTGTGTCGAGGAACCGACTTACCGGATCGAGCATAAACACGCGATCAAGATCGAAGACAGATAGCGCGGAGTTGATACCCCACACCTCATCCCAAGTTTGGCTATTTTCTACGCCGATGACGTAATCGATCTGAGAGGCTCCCAGACCGATGATTGCGATTTTTTTACCCTTCAGTTCAGAGATTTTTTCCATTAAGTAACGCCTGTTCGTAATAAGTCGTATCGGTACTCGTCACGAGTTCCTCGACCTTCGCTCAGATTCTTCATCCGAGAGATGCCTTCCTTGAAACGAGCTTCAAAGTTGGCTATTACGTCAGGTGTTTCCTTCAGAAAAACTGCTGCTTCCACCAGCGTTCCGTACAACAAGGGATCAGGGTGCTCTGTGCTCAACAGTGTTGTGCCAGAGTCCGAGCCTGCTGTCAGGGACGTTGGTTTGGCTAGGTAGTGTAATTCGACCGTGTAACCGCTATCCGGCACTGGTGAAATCTCAAACGCGCTGTCGTCAAACTGCGAGTAATACTTCGGAAACGCAGTAGTAGTCGTTACCGGACTGTATTCTTTGATGAATGACGGGTGCTTGAAGTCAAGGTAATGGTACTTGTTCGACCCATCAATCACGGCCAACGAAAATGGCGCATAAAAGTCGGTCGGCGTAGCCAAAAACCGATTCGCGTTCGACAACGTGCCTTGTACGTTCTTTCTCTGTTCTGGGAGTTGAACCATCTTGAAGATTCGATTCTCAGACTCTTGTATGAACGTGTTCAGATTGTTGTTGAACGTCGTCTCGTTTACCTGCAAGTAATCCTGCACGGTCGATTTCAGTGTCGCTAGGGTGAAACTCATGACGTAGTAACCTCCACGGTGCCTACACTACAGGTAAGTCCAAAAGTTTGCAAAGATGTGCCAAGTTTTCCATCGCCTACGTTGGTGTAAACGATAAAAAAGTTATTGTCGTTGCCGTCCGATGACGGATCGGGTCGGGCATCCTTTAACGCTTGAGGGTCGATCGGTGTCGGCTTTCTCTGTAACTGTGGATGCTTTGGTGACCACTGATCAGGGCCAACCAGCAGCCCGTCCCAAGTTTTTTTCATGTCCTTCAGGCGATAACGGAATCCCGTGATGTCACAGATACCGTATGCGCGTTTGTTGGAAGCGAAGGCCATGACTACGCGATATTGTAGTTTCTAAGATCAGGAGCAACGCGGAAACTCGCACGCTCCTCGTCTTGTGAAAGGGCGCGAGTAAACTCTTCTTCATACAGCGTCTTGAGCATCTGCACTTTCTCTGGCGCACGTTTGAGTGCTAGATAATACGCCAGTCCAGCAGCAAGGCACGGATAGAACCGAAACGGCACTTCCATTGTGTTTGCGCCAACATCGGCGTCATCCATACGGCTCAAGGTGTTCACATGCAGAGTGTATGTGGTGTTCTTGTCAGGCGCTGGCCACACCGTAATCGACGGCGATAGCTTCTTGTTGATGAAGAACTGATTTGGCTTTCCAGTTGTCGATTTTGTCGCTAAATGGCTGTATTCGGCTCTCGACATGCGGCTGAGCGGTACATCTGTCGCAACTCCGCCGATTGTTTCCCGTATGAATACATCCAGAACGTCTATTGTGGCTGTGGGATTTGTAGAATCGATCGTGTACTCAGTCGTGTCGAGCACCATTGAGATTGTCTTTTGATTTACCGTCCACTGGTTCAGACCACGGTTTGCCCACTCAGCAAGCATGAGGTTCAACGAGCGCGTAGCACTTTTCAGATCGTAACCGGTGCGAAGCTCCAAGCCACAACGCTCAAAAGCTTCCTCAACGTAATCGGCTACGTCTAATTCAAAATTTTTACTTCCGCTTACCGCCATCCTTCTTGCCCCCAGCGTATAGGTTATCGAAGACTTGATTCACATCGAGAGTGTAGTCTAAATCGGATTTGCTGTAATGGATATGCTGGGATGGCTTGAAATCGGGAGCGCCTTCGCCTGCCTCAAACCAAGCAGGATGCGTTACGCGCACTCTATTGTTTGGTAAGGCGATGATGTTCCCAGTCCACGGCCCTGCGTCCAGTAGCTCCATGACATGACTTTGTTTATGTTGAGCCGGATCGTCCGCTATTTCATTCTCCGCGTAATCGACCGTGAATAAGTATTTCGCAGGGTAAAACTCTCCATCAACCTTCGCCAGCCAAGGGCAGGGAGTGCAACGATCAAGTACATAAACAGCATGGTTATGGCTAGAGCAATCCCAAGGCTGAGCAGCCCATACCGGCATAGGCTCCGGCCAATCATCAAAGGGGGTGTCTCCCACAAGCGCCGTAATCGGCATCCTAGCCCACATCGCACCGCCGTGAACATTTGGCTCGTTGTCATCATCGTAAGACTCTGCACCGGTAAAGATGACCTGAAACGAGAGGCAGCGCGTGGGCATCGTTGTTACTGCGATTGCCATGGCGTGAATGAACTCGCCATGATACTTCTCGTGGTTATGCGTATATTCTCGTCTCACCCAGCACTTAAAGTGTGGGATATTGCTCTGAAGATACGCCACCGTTAGCGACCGTACAGGCCGCTATTCTTGCTCGAAGGTTTTCTCATGCCGCCTTTTGCGCCGCCTTTAGTCCTCATGGCTCCGCCTTTCGCGTAGCCTTTGGTCTTCATCATGGCACCTTTCTTGGCAGCGCCACCATTCTTCATGCCGCCGGGCTTCTTCATGGCTTTCTTGCCGCCCATTGCGCCGCCTTTCGTACCCATCTTGCTTTTCATTCTCACGATTTCGCCTCCTTCTTTGGCAAAAGTTGCGACGTTAGTGGGCTTACCACCGACGCCTTGCTTCTTTGATCGCTTACGGCGCACCGCTGAAGCGATCTGCTTGTCGCTCATTTTTGCAGCTTTCGCTGCTGGAACACATTTCGGGTAACCGCGCTTCGAGTCTTTGGCGCTTTTGCGTCCACACTTCTCGAAACCACCGCCTTTTTTGGGCGCAGAAATATCTACCCAGTTTTCCTTGTCAAACCATTTTTTGAGACCCTTCTTTGGCTTAGCCACGAGGGACTCGCGTCTTCTTCTGCTTGTTTGGCATGATCGCGCCACAGCCACGGCCTTGAACCATAACAGTGCCGCCCATGTTCATTTTCTTCGCCATGCTTTTAGCGATTGCAGTACCGCGCTTACGCTCGTACCGACTGAGCTTGCCGTCTTTGTTCAGATCGCTTTTTACCGGATCGAGTGTCACCTCGCCACCAGTAGCGCCTTTGTATTTTCCGCCCATTCGCTTGTACTCCTGCACCATCCATCCGTTTGCATAGGCCGATGGGTATACGTCGAACTTGGCCTTGGCTTTTGCTTTGGCCTTACGATATAGCGACGGATTTGCCACGTTGTCGGGTACGCTACCGGCAGACCCGCCCTTCTTCAGCTTAATCGCCTCTAGCGTCTTGGCTTGTTTCGCGTGAGTGTTGCTCGCTTTTTTCAGACCTTTGATTACTTTGTTCAGTTTTTTCTGAGTCATCACATAGTCCTCATGCCGTACTGATTTTCTTGGAATATAGGCGTATACGGCCCCGGAATTTTTGGCGTCCTTGGCATCATTGGCTTGGTAGGCGGCAACGGCTTCACCCTTGTTGTTCCTTGAACAGCAGGAGGCGGTGCTACTGCTGCGGGAGGCGGAGCTGCTGCTTGCGTTGTAGCTGGTGCTGCTAACGCGGCAATGCCTGCACTGTCCAGACCGCCTTGTGCCATCTCACTACCTATGCCAGCAGTATCGAAATATGGCGTCGCGCCCATCTCAGCAGCGCCCTCAGTGGTCGCAAATCCGTATACATCCATCTCTGGCTCGTAAGTAGAGCCTACGCTCGTGCCGGTGTAGCCGCCTCCGCCTGCCGTCATACCGGCAGAAACATTTGGGGTAACGCCAGTAGGAACGGTGGTGGTAGCTGGAGTAGTTGTAGCTGGTGCAGTCGTTGTTTGCTGTTGCCCTAACTGCGCCATAATTTGGTCAGTAATTTGCTGCCGCAAAGCCTCAACATCAATTTGCTGGGGAGTCTGACCCTGTAACGCTTGAATTTGAGACTGCAACCCTGTGATCGTGTTGGGGTCGATCTGGGCCTGTTGTAGCGCCCTGATTCTTTCGTCCAAACCCTGCCGTTGCTTTTGCCCTGTTTGCAAAGCCTCTTCCACCAATCGGCCTGTTGCTTGGTAATCACCCCGGAATTTGTCGAGATCTTCTGTAGTAGCTCGCCCTTGCAACGCCGCCTCAAGATCGGCTTGCGTAATGCCTGCGGCTTCGAGCGCAGCGATCTGCTGTGCAAGCTCCGCACGCTCAGTGCTGGCGGTTGCCACGAAATCTTGGCTTTGCGTGGATATTTCGTTGATTCTGTTTTGGATCTCGTCGATCGGTAACGCGCCAACGTCGTCTTTCAACGAGCCGATTTGACCTTCGAGCTGGGATATAAGCTGCTCTCGTTCACCTCGCAGGATGTCGCTTTGCGCTGCGGTTTCGGTTTGCACAGAATCTGAAACAGCACTCAATTCGTTGGTCAACGAGTCGATGCGAGCTTGCAGTAGATCCGCTGCCGCTTTTTGGTCATCAGAAAGCGTTGCTTCCTGTTGTGCCAGATCTGCTCGTATCTCTGATGAGATAGCCCCAAGATCATCGTTCAGGCCAGAGATTCGGGTGGTTAAGTCACCGATAATCGAGCCTTGGCGATCCTCAAGATCTCCCAGAGCTGTCGTCTGCGCCTCTGCTACTCGTTGTTGTGACTCAGCCAGTTCTGATTTGGCTGTATCTATGTTCTGTTGAAGCTGATCGACTAGGGTTTGTTGTTGCGCCCGTATATCTGCACGCTCTTGCAAGCCTTGGTCTCGCAACGCTTGAGATTCGGTTGCAATAGACTCTTTGACGCCAGCCAGCCGATCTTCTAAGGCTTTGACGACTTCCGACCGCTCAGCAGCTTGTGCCGCTGCTGACGTTGCGGTCTGGGCCAATAAGCCTTCGCGTAATGCTTGCAACGCCGCCTCACGCTCATCGCGCTGCGTAGTTTCTTGTTGACGCAGAAGGTCTTGGAATCTTGCAGCTTGGTTTTGTGTCTCGTCTTGTGCGAAGTCCAAAGATCGCAGTGTTGGCATCGTTGGAGCTGCTCGCGTACCTCTATCAAAAACCGGTCGGTTGATCAGGTAATCTTGTAACGCAGAGTAAGGCGAAGCTGCACTGCCGTATTCTGCCGCTGCTCGATCGAGTTCCGTCTCAGCCATCTATATCACCAGTTTTTACATGACCAATAGCTGGGCGCAAAAACGTCTTTCTTCTTTTCTACCGCATCGCAATTGTGGCGAGCGCGAAATGATTTGCGTCGAGCTGGTTGGTCTCTTTTGATTGACATCTTAGGGTCGCCATATCGCACGATCTTTACCTGATCGCCCTTTTTCGCTAAGACTTTGAACTTCTTCTTTTGTCCCGGCGTGCGAACCTGCTTGTTATAACCGGGGAACGACTCACCTCTATAGGTGAGCCGCCCGGATTTCGTTCTCTTTACGTCAGACGTATCAGCCATCAGTCGTACTTCTTGATCAACTCAAGAATGACCATGTAGGTGTCGTTGGCGCTTGCTCCGGTTGTGGTGAACAGAATGTCACCCGTCTTTCCGGTTCCCGCGTTATTTGGGATACCGGTAAACGAGTCATAATACTCGTCACCCGTGCTGTCGGCAGGCAAGCCTATCGCCAGCACGTTGGTCGTAGCGTCGAAATCCAGCCTTACTGACATGCCAATACATGCCCAGTAAATACGCTGGATTGATACCTCAGTGCAGGCTTGGCCTGCTGAGTTCGCCGCTAACGCCGAAACGTCTACCTTCGCTACATTACTTTCTCCAGTTCCGTCACTCACATTTGTGAAGCGCAGAACCGCGAGGCGTTCACCGTCCAGAATCGTTTGAGAGGCTACTGCATCAGCCATGATTCTCTCCTATTAGGACGCTACGTCGAAGCCAGTAATTTCAATCAAAAAACGTCCGGCAGTGTAAGTCGCGTCGCCAGTGCCTTGGCTCACCAAGTACAGATACTGATCAGCAGCGATGTCGCCACCAGCAACCATGGTTCCAGCAGAAGCTGCACCAGCGTTGATGATTTGAGTTTCAGTGAGGTCGCCGATTGCAGTGTCGTTTACACCAGTGCCTTCAGTCGCAGAGAACAGATCGATGTCTGTGCTACCGCCAGCAGGCGTTTCGACACAAGTCATAGTCACACCGAAAACGGTGCCTTGGTTAGCCGTAGTCACCTGACCGATGAATGCAACTCCAGAGCCATCTTTACCGATGATGTCTCCAGCAGTACCGCCGTCTTTGAGGCCGGTGAGGTCAATCATGATCGTGGTCTTAACCACGTTCACGTTGGTGGTTACGTCGCTCTTCAGGCGATTTACCTGCGTGACGTATACAGCAGCCGTGCCTTCAATACCGGCGCTGGCAGTGGCTTCGACAGCCATTTTGTCACCGCTAGTAACGGTAATGGTGCCGTTTGCTGCTTTAGAAATTTGTTGAAACCCATTCTCTGATCGGACGGGGCCGTTGAAAGTTGTTGTAGCCATGTTGATCTCCTGTCGTGGCCAGTGTCAGACGCGGGATTGCGGCTGTCAGGAGCTTGTTTTATACCACAGCGGTTTGAACCGGACAATTTAATCAGACACTAAAATAATTTCCATTGAGCCTGTATACATACTTGCACATCGACACGGAATAAGTATAATAATGAGCATCACAACGGAGAACGATGATGGAAAAGGCGAAATACGAACTGAATGTGGAATGGCTTAGCACTCGTTTGCGTGATTACGCGGCAGCTAAAGAGCGTGCTCAAAAAGCTTGGGTTACCCGCAAGGAAGCGGTCATGGCTAAGATGAACGCTGGCGTAAAACCGACTGTAGGGAGCAACCGCAAAGGCGAGTTTACGGGCTTTCACGCACCGCATGACGGTTATGTGCATGAATGGGTAGAGGGCGAAAAAACCTTCCGCAAGCAGTTCATGGGCGGACAATTTTTGCCAATCGACAAAAATCGAGACTCTATGTTTGAAAACGAGTTGGGCGAAATGAAGACGCACAGATTTCGCAACGTGTCGGGGGAAAAATTTGATGCAGTCGAAAGGGCGCTCCTCAACAGTCGCAGCAATTACGCTTTGGACATAAGAATCGGAAGAGGCAAATCTTGGGAGGATCGAGAGGGAAATTGGCATTCTTACACCTACTTGACAGACGCGCCCAACGACGTTGCTGAACACATCGAAATGTTTTTCATGGGCGAGATTTACGAGGCTCGTCAAGTGGCAGAGGAGAAGCGCCAAGCGGAACACGAGGCCGCTGAGCCATGCCCTGCTGGTCGCGTTGTTGTCACTGGCGAGGTTCTAAGCGTAAAACTGCAAGACGGTTACTACGGCAGCACATGGAAGATGCTGGTCAAGGATGATCGAGGCTTCAAGGTCTGGGGCAGCATCCCGTCATCACTCGACGCTTCTCGCGGTTGTCGTGTCACATTCACCGCCGCTATCGAACCATCAAACGATGATGACAAGTTTGGGTTTTTCAAGCGCCCCACCAAGGCGGCAATACTAGAGGAGGCCGCGTAAGCGGCCCTTGGAGAAGATGATGATTAAAGAATCAAGAACTATGGATCTGGTTGAGATCGCTAATTCGTTGAGCAACGACGATGTGTGCGAGCTTATGAATATGCTGTCTGACCGACTGATCGTATGGACAAAAGACAGCGATGGAAATTCATGCCTCAATGAAGTGGTGGATGCTTGCATGAACGGATGTGCGGTTCAGTTGAATCTTGAAGAATAAAAAAAGGGGGCCGTAGCCCCCTTTCTCTTGCTTGGTGTCTACGCGCCTTGTGAGCCGTAGATGCCCCTCCAATCGGAAAACCCGAATGAATATCGTTCGCGCGCCTTATACCTGATGTTACCTGTTGTAAAGTCAGGCTCCATGCTGGTTTCCATGGCGGTACGCTGGAACATCTTCAGACCTTCACCAGCGTCAGTAACGCTAGTAAGCAAGAAGAATGCGTCAGGGTCAGTCAAATAGTGATTGACCGTGTAGCCGCCGGGGAGAACGCCCGTGTTACGGATCGCGTTGATATCGTTGTCAGCAGTACCTGAACGCAAAGTAGAGTTCAAGATACGGTCAGCAACGAATACAAGCTGAGGCGGAACAACAAGCTTAGACGCTTGAACCGAGATGGTCAGACCTTTGTCATCGGTGAACGTACTGATGTCAATCAGCGCGTCTTCCAAAGACGTTTCGTTAAGGTCAGCCATAGTGGTTGCGCGGTTAGCCGCTGTGCCACCACCCGCTAATGGGTGCGCTGTGTTTATAAGAGTAACGCCGTCACCGCCCGTGAAGTTGGTGTTGAATGCGTTGTTCAGTACATCTGCACCTTTGACCTCTTTAGTGTTAGCCATAGATCGGGCTAGAGCCTTCACATATCGCTTGCCTAACGAGTCGTATAAGTTATCTTCAACGGCCTCATCGGTGAGCGCAAATGCTAACGCGATGGTGTCGTGAGTGTAACGTGCAGAGTAGGACTCTGAAGCATTGTCAAAAACAACGCCTTGTCCCTCAGTCTTGGTAGGTGCTGAACCGAAACCGGTGATCAACACTTCTTCCTCGAAGGCGCGAGAAGAATCTTCAATAGCGAAGATCTCTTCGTACTCTCGATCGTAAGAGTCATAGCTCATGCCGAAAAGCGAGTTTAGCCCCGGCTCTAGCTCTTTAGCTAGTTGTGCTCTTGAGATAGCCATTTCCTAGCCTCCTATTACGCTAAGCCAGCGCCTTTCACACCCATGATGTGGTTTTGGATTACCACAAGCACGTTTGTGTTGGCGTTGCCTACGTCGCTGTTATCGGGATCTTGCGAGATGTCGATTGCCTTGAGAGGCAAAGTCGTGGTGGTTGCACCAGTGGTGACATCAAGCTCCATGTTTGATCGGCCCGAAGCGGTGTCGCCAGTTGTTGTCTGGTCTACCACATCGAAATTACCGAAAAGGTCTGCTACCGGAAAGGCTGCGTCAGCTTGAATGCTGAACACAACATTCGGATCATCAATCACAAAAGCGATGATGTCCGCTGCTGCGATAGAGCCGGGGTAGTAGTTTTTGAACACTTGCTCGCCTGTAGTGGGATCAGTGTATTGAACTCCGTTGAAAACCCCAATTACGGGGACAGTCGAAGAGGCGGCAGCTCGCCCGACAACGCCAGCAGTCAGTTGCTTAACCAAGTCACCTTGGAAAATTGCACCTGATTGATTGTTGGCGATTCGATAACGAGATTGGCCACCACTATACGGAGCGCCACCCATCATGCGGGAGGGCTTCAAACCAAATGCGGCGTCTTTATTAGCCATTTAGGTTCTCCTAGTTTTTGCCGAAAGTTACGCGGGAGTCCCTCTGAGGATCGTATTTAACATAACGGCTATCGCCACGAGTCTCATTAAACATGGTGTTGTCTAATGCGTCTGTCGCTTCTTGAGTCTTATTCGAGTAATACTCGTTTCGCTCTTGCACCGTTTCGTTTGGTATTTTCGCCAGAAGTAACCCTTCGTTATATATGACTCCAGCGTGTCTGCCGTCCTTATCCATAGTCGGTAGCGTATCCGCCCACTCTGCTGGAAGATCGGTTGCTCTCACAAGCTCCCATCCTTCCCTCAAGCGGCGAGAGACGTTAGATCTGTCTTCCGCTCCCAACATGGATTCCCTTATCCACCTGTAGGTATAACCCGGAGGTGAAGGCGGGGTGTCCAGCTTTCGCACTGGTTGCCATGGTCGTCGCCGAGCCTGATTATCGTGCGCTCCGCTCTCACGCGATGAACGATTGTTCTGTTTTGCCTCTGCCATTTACATTGCCTCCCTGTTAGCAATTTTTTGCTTTTCTTTAGCCACTTTCTGAAGCCATTGTTCTTCAGACATATTGTGCGGTTTAAGACCACGGAGGCGCTCAACTTCGCTTTTGGTAAACTTCACGCCGTTCATGTTGCCTCGTGTTTGTTGCCGACCACTAGGAGTGGCGGAAGCGACTCTTTGCACGGGGGGTCGCTGTCCTGTTTGTTCGACTTCCTCTGTACCGACGCTTTCAGCACCAGCACTGAGATTAGGATAAACCTTTCTCACACGAGTATCTAGCTGTTGATAATAATCGTCTGAGTCCGGCTCGTAGCCTTCGTTGATCAAGTTGTAGTGCGTAAAGTAGGCGTATTGAGTCGCCTGTAAATTCTCTTCGCTTCCTTGATCACCGTACCACGGATTCTTTTCATGCCAGCTTTTTGCCTCTGGAGTTGGCTCTGGAACCGCCTGCTGCTGAGCAGCCTGCTGCTCCGGCTGGTAGGTTTGGTAATTGTCCTGCTGAGGCTGTATTTGCTGCTCTGAAGCTTGCCGCGTCTTTGCGACACGCAACTTTTCTTTCTGAATCGCAATATCGTTCTTCAGCGAGTCAGCTTTGGACATCAGGTCAGGATCACCCGCCTGCACAGCTTTACGATAGATGTCATCGACTTGGGCCTCTTTAGACTTGAGAGCCTCTTCTTCTTTTTCCAACACCGTGACTTGCTGTTGCTGGGCGTACTGCCGATACTGCTGAAGCTCTTGCTCTTTCTGCATCGCAAGCTGCTCAAGTTGCGCTGCTCGCTCTTCAGCTTGTCGGGTCTTAGCGTTTAGCTTGTTGATGCGCTTAGAGACCGATTTGGTGTAGGTTTCTAGCTCATCGCTTTCGGGCGCAGCCTCCGCTTCTGTCTGCTCTACGGGATCTTCAGTTACCTCGATTGCAAACTCTTCTTCGGGTTGCGCTTGTTCTTGGTTGGTATTTTCAATCATGCGAAGCTCACTATGTCGTCTGGATCAATTATGGTTCCAATGACCTCATCGTCATTGATGATTCGGACTTCCTCGCCGTCTTCCAACTTGAACCGAGCGCCGGAGTAACGGCCAATGAGAACCCATTGCTTTTCTTGGCACCAAGGGGTGTCGCCGTATTTTTCTTTGTTGTCGTAACAAAGCGGCCCCATCTTTACTACATAAGCAACGACAGTCGCTAACGCCTCTCGATCGAGCGTCTCTCTTGTCAAAGCGATGCCGCCCTTGCTGACGCCTTTCCCCTTATACGGCAGAACCAACATGCGCCAGCCTGTGGGCTGTGGCATCCGCTCTAACGCGCTTAGATCGAGCAGTGATGGGTCTAGCACTCGCTCTTCTACATAAGCGCCTCCGACGCTAACTTCGGTCATATCTTGTTTTCCTTAAAGTATTGAGAAATCTCAGACTCGACCAAGTTTAGCGCAGTTAGTTCTCCCTGCAAACTTTTGTAGTGTTCTATATCTTTTAGCAAACCGTCCATCATCGTCGTCATAATCAAGCTTCGGCGGTCTTCTATCACACGCTTGAGCTTGTCTGCTAAATCGATGTCATCCACTAGACTTTCTCGTGAAAATCAAACCCACGAGTTGCAGCGCCTTTGCCGCGCGCCTTTATGACCTTGATTGCACCGCCCATGGTTCGACGAACCAACTCTGGAGAGGTGGTCACGCTAGGGATCTTTTTGCTTGGCGAGTCTACTTTTTCAACTCGGCTCATATCCTTGATGCTCATTTTTTCGTCCTCTTAGTTGCAGGTTTTTTGGCAGGAGCCTTTTTGACCGCTGCCTTTTTGGTTTGTTTTTTGGCTGCAACCTTCGGCTCTGGTTCTAGTTCTGGAGCGGGTTCTGGTTCAGCTACAGCCTCCACAACCGGCTCCGGTAAAACCGGCGCTTCCGGCTCTGGCTCGCCATTGATTCTGGCCATTTTCACCGCGATACGGTGCTCGTTTGCCAATCTTTTGGCTTCTGCTTCGCTGGCTGCGGCTTCCATCGCTGCCGCTTCTGCCTGACGCGCAAGTCGCTTCATATCACGCAACTCTTGCTGTCTTTCTAAAATGTAACTGGTCGTCATTGGCTTCCTCCAAACTTGGCTTGAAGCTCCATCAGCTTCAAATTTGCCTGCTGCTGCAACCGTTGCAGCGCAAGGTCTAGCTTATCGTCCGCGACTTGTCGGGACGTATCAATTCTTTGTTTTGCGATCTCTGCTTCGAGCAACTTCTCGCGCTCTCTAGCTGCTTGTTTTTCCTCAAACTGATTCTGGTCAGCCTCAAGCTCGCGGCCACGAAGATCCAGCTCCTGCTGTCGAATCTGTACCAAGGGATCTTCTTCATTGCCTTGACCTATGCTTGCAAGCAGCTCCTGCGTAAGCTGCGCTAGGATCGGTGCAGAAAACTGCTCCGAGACCATTTGCAGCTCTTGCATCATCATTTGCCCTTGATCTGGCGGCATCTCACCGGACTGCATCGCTTGATTGAGCTGGTTCATCTGCTCCATAATCTCTGGCGGCATTTGCTCCTGTGCAAGCTGAGCCGCTAAGAACTGCAAATGCTGCATCATGTGACCGATGATCATGCCTTGTAGCTGAGGGTTTGTTTTGACCATTTCAGTCAAAAACAACGACCGGTGAGCGTCGATGTGCGCTTGATGGTTCTGCTGCTCGAAAGCCATCGCTGGCTGGCCCATCATAAAACCACTGTTCTCCAACCCTGCATCGATAGGCATAGGCGGCTGTGGCTGCTGTGGGGGCTGCAATAGTGAGTCAATATCGTCCACGCCCAAAGCTGCGTACATGCGACGATAAGCCTCATATATGCCTGTAGGCCCGTGTATTTCTGGGTTTGACTGAACCATCGTCAACAGCTCTTGAGCCATCGTGATTCGTTGGCTTTGGCTGAAAATGTTGGGATCACTTACTGGAATGATGTCTACACGACCATCAAAGTCTTGTCCCTTGACCTCCTGCGGCCCAGATCCCGTTTGGTACGGATAGACCGGTGGCAGATATTCAGAAAAGACTTTTGCCAGCAGTTGGAACTCGATGCGTTGGCTGTAATGCAATCTCTTGTGGATTGCGCTCATAACCTTGGTGCCACGCTCTAGTAACGCGACCGTAGTTCCGACCGGCATTGCTTGGTTCATATCGCCGACGTTCATATCAGCAATACTGGCGAACCGTTTGCCTGACTCAACCAAGAGTCCGAGCAGGCTCATGAGCACATTGCTTGGCTCTTTGATCGGCAGCGGTATTAGATTTTCTTTCAGAGACGCGCCAGTGGTGTCTATGTCTCTGAACTCTCCCGGCTGCAATGGGTCGTCTTCGTCACGGATTCTCATGCCTCTTGCTTTGAATCCGGCCGGTAAGTTAGCCAAGGTTCCTGCGTCGATAAGCTGACGCAAAATGCTAGTTGATGCCTTCGCCAGACCGCCGATCATGTGCGACAGACCCAGCCCATAAAAGCCGAGGCCGGGGAGGAACTTGTACTGCACGAAGTAGTTAATCTTTTGTCTTAGCGGGTCAGCCTCCTCATAGTTGCGGCGAATCGACAGCACTTGCTGTGACGGCTCATCGATTGTCACTATGTAAGGCAGCTTCAACCCTGTGGGCTGGCCGTCCTCGCCTATGTCTTCGTATCCGGGGATATCGAGGATGGTGTGGACTTCGTACACCGTGCGATCACGATCTTCAGCATAGCCGGGAGCCTGCCCTTCGATTTCGTCGATTTCTTCTTCGATCTCATCACGAGAAACGTGGTACGCCCCGCCCTTCAGTTCTATGTCGGCATAGAAACCGCTTAGCTGTTGCTTCCGAATCTCATTCTTCGACATGCTCAGAACGTGCGTAACCCGCTCTGCGCTGAAGAGGTCGGTAGCCTCGTAAGGCACCACGAGATCTTGTGGCTCGATAAACTTGCTCATCGCCTTAGAAGCGGCGGTGTCGAAGTAAACCTTCTTGAACGCGCTACCGGCGAGCGGCAAATAGAACAAGAGCATATCCAATTCTGGATCGTACTCCTGCATCACATTCATGATGTAGAAGTTCATGAATTCCTGAACTCGCTCCGCTTGGGCCTCGACCTCAGCATTGCGTGCGCCAACGATTTCAGTTTTGACTGGCCCCTTCGCTGGCAGCATTTCTTTATATGCTTGCGCCTGAAACTGAGTCACGGCTTCAGCTAAGATCGGGTGAATGACGCCGGTTGAGCCTTGGAATGGATTTGACCGAGACTCATCGAACTTCATCCCCAGATACTTCAAGCCATCGGTGTAAGTCTTTTCCCACTCCGATCGGCTTTCTTTGTCCGCTTTGATGGAGGCGAGAACATCGCTCGCCAGACTGGATAGCTCAAACTGGTCGAGCTGCTCTGCGAGGTTTTCGTTGAAGTCGCCGATCGGCTGTTGAGGCTCTGCGTCAATCTCGTCGTCGATTAGGATGCCTTCTTCGATGACCAGTATTTCTGCCGCCTCGCGAATCTGATCTTCACGGCTGGGGTCTGGGATGACCTCGACTTCATTGCCTAGCGGGATGATGTCTGGATCGTCGGCAGTGCCGAGCTGTTGCTCTCGTCGTTCAATAGCCATTTAATAATATACCTTCCGATCCCGACGCATCGGGGTTATTTCCTCAGCGTAATCACCGTCCAAAGCAAGAAAACCGCCCTGACGGAATCTCATCAACGCCATAGTAGCAGAGTCACAATAATCGTCATGGTCGCCGTAAGGGAAACTAGCCATCTCCTCGACCACCTCCTCTGCAAAACCGGTGTCGGGTGCCCACACCATTCCCGACTCAAATATCGGGGCGACACTGTTCATTCGAGCAATCTTATCCTGACCCCGCGATGGTGTATAGGCCGTAACAGGTATCCCCATCCGACGCAACTCTTGCGTCAGAGGGGTGCCAGACGCCTTCGCCTCGATCAAAACGCAGTCAGGCTCCCAATACTTGTACTCTTCCCACGCTAATCGTTTTAGCTCTGGGAAGTCTAAGCGCACGCGCTTGGCGTCCAACAAGATAATCTGCTCGACATCCATGTGCTCAAACACCGCCCAAGTCGTGATGGCAGAATAGTCCGCCGTTTCTTTTTTGCTGAACGCGGTGTCATAAGACTGGATTACATAACTGTAGGCCGGTACGTCCTCCCGCTCCCACTTGTTCCACCATTCTCGCTTTACGATCGAACCCTCTTCTGCTGTGGGGTTCTGCATCCACTGAGCGTTCCATTTAGCAATCGGCAAAGAGGCTTTTACCGACAAAAGCTCTTCTTTTTTCCAAAACTCAGGCCATAGCGGGGTGTCTGACTCTGGCATGATGGCGGGGAACTCCACCACATCCCATTGGTCGGCGTGGTCATCCCCCTGTTTTTTCAACACCTTGCCCACAAGGTCTTTCGTACTCCAGCGAGTCATCACGATGACGATGATGCCTCCCGGCTGCAAACGCTGACGAGGGCCGGAGGTATACCATTCGTAAACCCCGTCCATCGCGGTCGGGCTAAGCGCGTCCTGCTCTGAAACAGGATCGTCGATGATTAAAAGATCCGCACCGCGACCTGTGATTGCACCACCGACACCCGCGTAGAAGGATTCTCCACCACCATTAGTCGTCCAGCGTCCGGCTGACTTGTTGTCCGCCTCAAGCTTCAGGTCGGGAAAAACCTCTTGGTAATCCTCTGAGTCGATGATGTTTCTGACGCGACGGCCGAACCGCACCGCAAGCTCAGCGGTGTGCGTGGTCTGGATGATCTTGAGGTTTGACCTGAGACCCATCATCCAAGCAGGGAAAAAGGTAGAGGCAAACTCAGACTTTGTATGTCGAGGTGGCAGACAAACGATGAGGCGCTTGAGTTTACCCCTAGCTATCTGATTAAACTTTTCGCCGATAATCTTGTGATGGCGACCCTCAACAAACTCTGGCCACTGGCTTTTGACGAAAGAGATGAAATCGCCCTGACAACTTTCCTGCTTTTCTAGTTGGTCGTATTTGTTGAGAAGCGCAAGCGCCTCCTGCTTCTCCTGATCGGAGAGTATGTCGAAATCTTTTAGGGCAAGCTCAGACATCTTCCCACGGCTTTCCTTGGAACAACAAAGCCTCGGCCTCCCTTCTGCGAATCAGTCCATCCAGAACTTGACCGCCTGCCTTGTTCCAACGACGGATCTGATGCGGCGCATCGTCGAAATCACCCTCGTTGAGTCGTTTGAGTAGCGTGCTGCTGCGTAGGTTGGTCGGCCCCAAATTGAACGTCCAAGCAACGAGCGCGTCAAATTGATTTTGATTCAGCTCCTGCTCCACAATGTCATTGACGTAAAACTCGAACTCTTCGAGATCTTTGACAAGCAAATCTTCCGCCTCCTCCTGCGTGCAAGAGTCGCCCTCATTCACGCCTTGTGTATGGCCATAACCGATTGTCAAAACATCCGCGCTGCATCGATAGGCTTCGAGTTCGCAGCCTTCAAATTTTTTAATCAGAGCTATCCCTTCCTTGCTCGTCTTCATCTTCATCTTCTCCTGTTTGCAAATCTTTGTAGTATTGTACAATCGAGGAAAGCTGTCGTATATACCGAATAACGTCTGCCATATTCGCGCTAAGATTTTCATATCCTTTCGTGGTTAAACCATAAAACGCATTCGTCGGCGCGTTACCTTGCGCCAGATCGTCCAAATACTCCTGCATAGTCTCAGGCGTAAGAACCGTCCATTCAACGGGTAACGTGTTTATTTTACCCGGCAAGGGCGGATGGTAGACGGGTGCAGGCTTTTCAATCGTGACGACCTCCACCGGTCTGACTTCCGGCGGAGCATCGATCATGCTGCATCCACTAAGGGCTAGGATCGGTATAAGCTTCCAATTCATTCAATACCTCAGCAGTGCCGCGATTGATGATCTTTTCGATCAGCTTGGGTTTCCGCAAAGTAAGCACATCGAGATTGTGCTTTGCGAACTTTTTTCGGATGGTATCGACCTCCTTCATCGCGTTCTGGTGGTCTTCTGTAAGTTGCTCGATCCTCAGCAACACAGCCTGCTGCTTTTCGCGTTGCTGATCAAGCTGTGCGTTTTGATCCGCAATGGTGTTTTCCAAAAGCTTTTGGTTCTCCGATGCTTGCTTGATTTGCGTTACTAAGGCATCTTTCTGCGCTTCAGTTTTGTCGTAATACATCTTGAAGCCGCCCAAGGATAGAGCCAGAGCTAAGCCCAATCCGGCTGATAGTTGCCACATCACGCCCACCCGCTATATCGGGCAAAACATTTGCCGCAAAGTAGTTTTACTTTCAAATGTACAAAATCCATCACCGCTCCCGGCTTTTTGCAACCAGCACAGCGCAAGGTAACTCGGCGCTCATCACTCACCGCTTCGCCATGTACGCAGTCGCGCCAAAATATAGCCCGACAATACTTGCTTGACTCAAAAACAACATGTCACTCAGAGAAGCCATAGTGGACAGACGGGACTCAGGGATAAATGGCATAAGTGGTAGTAGAGCGTAAACGACCATACTGCTAAGAGACACCCAAGCCATTCGTCGTTGACTGTCTGCTTTCTCTTCACGCAGTTCGATCTCAACAAGTTCTTGATTTCGTGCCAGTTCTTCATCGCTCACGACCCCATCTCCATCAAGGTCGTACTGAGCATACCGCGATTTCGGCTCTAATTTCTTAGGACTCATCAATCTTCATCCTTTCTAGCGGGATCACGAAACAATATCTTGGTTCCCGCCTCAGAGGTAGGTATCTCGCGCACACGGCAGTAAGTTTTGAAGTAGCTGTTGTTGCTTAATAGCTCGTTAATAGCACCAACAGACTGCGCGTTAAGCGCCTTGGAGTATTCTAAGCACGAGGTCAGTTCTCTGAAGTACAACTCTTCGCCCGTGGGCTGCCCACGTTCCAAAACAATCAATACAAAAATCATCATGGTCATGCGCGTATGTCCAATGAAAACTGATCTTCAACCTTTACAATAGTAGAAAGAACTTGACCGTTTTTATAGTAGTAATACGTCTCGCTGTATTGTGTTAACGCTTCTACTTTATCAGTGCGAGTACGGCTAATCTGATCTAAACGCAGCAGCCTATGGATCTTGTCTTTGACCACCACCTCTGAGGGTGCGTTGACGCTGTTCGGAAATACTGGCGGGACATCCATTACAGCCTCCGCTTCTGCTGAACAGCCTGCACCTTGACAGACTTTGGCTTAACAATATCCCAAGTAAGCAGTTCTACATCTAGTTGATGTGCTGTGCCTAATACACGCGGCATCGTGTTCTGTATATAGATCTGTGCGCCGTACCCGCACTGGCGGTGGTTGTATCGTAACCATGCCAATGCAAGGCAGTGACGGTATGCAGGAGGATCGACTAGCTCTAACATTCGCCACTCCCGTAAATCGCAAAACAGATTCGGGTTGGCGGGGTCGTACTCTAGTTCTGATTCTTCAGCATTATTTCGATCAGTTGCTGGAGCTTCGCGTCGCTGGCTTTCGCTGTTTCGGACTGCTCCGCCAATGAATCGACGATAGCCTCGATCTTTGTCGCATTGACTGCTGCGAGTTTTCCCGTGGCTTGGGCCTCTTCAACAACACTCACGACAGCAGCTTCAATACGGTCTACTTCTTCTTGTGTAGCCTGTGCTTGCGCCTGACTAGCACCCCAGACCATCGCGCCTGACAGCGCAGCAGCGCCAATAGGCAAGGCCCACGTTGGGACTTTTATTGTTCCGTCACTCATATCAACCTCCTAAAAACTGTGGCACCAAAATGCTCACTACAATTAAACCGATAATCCACCACAGCCTATTGGATACGGTGTCCATCTTCGCTTCAAGCTCATCAAACCGTTTAGACCCACTTGCAAGGCGTTCCTCAATCCGCAGGTAACGCTGCTCACATACTTGCTCGTGAGTAGAGATTTGGTTCAACGCCTTATCACCTTTATCCAAGCCCCATTCCTCTGCCATCGCTAGATAGCACATAGTTATTCTTTAGCTTTACCAACATTAAGTGCCAGAGCTTCAATCACAGGGTAGATGTACTTCGCCATGAAGGCATCGTCCTTGGGTGTGGGCGTGGCGGCGCAGATCGCGCTTGCGACAACTGAAAGTGTAGTCAGCGTGGTTACAATCTCCATCAAGCTCATGCGGCTATCTCCTCTCTAAAACAATTCAAGTTGGCCGCTACAGTACGGCGCTCACCTTCACCTCGGAACGGGTAGACCATGTGCTGCATCCAAGATGGAAACATGTACAACCTACCCACCTGTGGGCGTATCACAATGTTCTGCGTTGGTTTCAATCGCTCTTTGTCCCACTGGGAGCTTTGTCCGTAGTTAAAGCACAAGCACCCGTCAGACTCACCAGACGCATTATACAGGCCGTAATCCTCAGATCCGGGCCTTGGCCCTTGCTCTATCTGAGGTGGCACTTTCGTCCAAGTCGTACAGCTAATACCCATGATGGTTTTGGTGCCATGATCGTGAATAGGGTTGTAGTCCCCTGCGTAGCTATGCACTGACCACAGATCGTCTATCTCGACGTTGCGGTTGCCATCAAGCATCTGGCCCGAACTTTTCATAAAGGCGTTGATATATTCAACACCCATAGTCCGCACGAACCCAGAAAAGCCAGCCACAAGCTCGTCATCGCAATCCATTCTAAGCTGTTCTCCCTCGCGGATTTGACCAACGAGAGTATCAGCCGCTGTACGCCGCCCTTCTTCTTCGAGGAGGCCATCAAGATACTCGTTTAGTTGAGTAACGAAGCCCTCTGGAATATCCAACTCCATCAGAAATACTGACGGGAGCGGGTGCATCATGTAGGAGATTTCGGCCATTACTGAACGACAGCTTCGTCTTCCTCGTCATCCACTGCTTTCACAGAGTCAGAGATAGCCTTGATGTACATTTGCAACAGAGCTTGACGCTCGTTGACTTGGATCTGCAATGCAGACACTTCACGGCGTAGCTCGTTAACTCGTGCGATATTCGCCTGAGTTTCTACAGCCAAACCCTCAAAAGAGTATTCTTCGCCATCAATCGTGACTTTGTTTTCTTCGCTCATGGTAGTCCTTATGGTGTGTATGCTTCAGCAGCAGAGATCGCTGCATCAATAGATGACATATCTTCACTGCCCCAATCGTCCAAGTCCTTCATAAACGACAGGTATCCAGAGCTACGCATAACGCGCTCTTTCTTTTCTTCACTTGTCATGTCGTTACAAAAGTCATTGTCATCGTCAAGACAGTTAGTGATTACGCTTACACTGCCCAGCATTGCTGAGTAGTCCTGTGCTTTTTGCTCGTCAGAGCGTTCTACTGTTTCTGATTCAGCCATTATTAGCCTCCTTTAAGGGTGTTTACTTCGGCCTGTAGAGCCGTTACTTGTGCGGATAGTTCTTGAACTGCTTTTACTAAGATTGGTACGAACTTGCTGTACTGAAGACTGTATTGTTTACCATCTTCTGTAACAGACACAGTTAAGTTCTTTTTGCTTGCTAAATCGTAGCCAGCAGCTTCTTCAAGAGCTTGAACAGACTGAGCTTTGAAGCCAATATCCATCCAATCTTCTTTGTGCGTACCGTCTGGAGTTTGCGCGGCTAGATCATAGTCTTCAGCATTTTTATCGCCGTACTTAGAACGCTTGTCCCAATAATAGGTAACAGGCTCTAGGGCTTTTACGAAGTCTAATCCTATATTAAGGTCTGAAAAGTCAGTCTTATCTCTTTCATCCGATGCAATTCCCCAATCTACTTGAACGTTTGCAGAAGTTATATTTTCATCGCCTAGAACAATGTGATTATCTGCTGTCGTGACGTTACCACCGGGGCTACCTGTTCGCCCTGCATCTTTACCAAGAAGTAAGTTATTGCTTCCTGATGTAATAGCCAAACCTGCCGAAACACCTACTGCGGTATTAGTATCTCCAGTGACAACTCCGTTACCCGCTGCGAAATATCCAATAAAGGTATTAGAATCTCCGCTGGTCATTCCGTCAGCAGCAAGACCGCCCACGATGGTGTTCTGGACTCCCGTGGTAAGTCCTTCACCTGCGTTAAACCCTACAGCGGTATTATAAGCATCAGTAGCCGTAGTAAATCTTTGAGTAAACAAAGCGTTATACCCAATAGCAACGGATCTACTGCCTTTTTGGTCAAATTGAAGAGCGCGTCTACCAATGGCCACGTTAAAACTACCCTCAGTAAGAGAAAGAGCAACTTCAGGGCCAAGCACGGTGTTCTGAACCCCCGTGGTGATTAAATGCCCCGCATCTTCACCAATAGCTACGTTGTACATATCTGTCGCCGTAGCTGGATTTTGGGAAGAAAGCGCATCTCTACCAATAGCGACCGATCTACTGCCAAGCAGATTCGTAGTCAAAGCACCGTAACCTACTGCCACGTTACCATCGGCATCTGTTGTAGCGTCCCCAGCAAGAGCGCCAATGAAAGTATTCTGAACTCCCGTGGTCATGTTCCTACCAGCTTCGTAGCCGACTGCTGTATTAAAAGTATCTGTGTCAGTCGTTACGTTGAAGCTCAGGAGCGCGTTAGAACCGATTGCGGTGTTTTTGTTAGAAGCAGTATTCCCACCCAGTGCGCTAATACCCACAGCTACGTTGTAATCCCCAGTGGTTATTGCGTCACCCGCCAAGCCTCCAACTATTGTATTTACCTGTCCCGTGGTGACTGAATAACCTGCGTTATACCCCATGGCCACGTTGTAGTTATTTGTTTCTGTGGTGAAGTTCTGAGTGAACAAAGCGCCTTCGCCAATCGCTACTGCTCTTTCACCTTTTGTATCTGAACTTAACGCTACATAGCCGATTGCTGTGTTTGAATCTCCTGTAGTAAGAGCATCTCCTGCAAGCCCGCCAAAAAGATTATTAAATTTACCCGTGGTGACTGCCTTACCTGCTTGGAAGCCAACCGCTGTGTTGTAGGTATCAGTCGCCGTAGTAAAGTTTTGTGCCTGTAAAGCACTTGTGCCAATAGCTGTCGATCTACTGCCTAAAGTGTCCGTAGTTAAAGCTGATGCACCAACCGCTACATTGAAGTCCGCATCTTGAAGAGCACTACCAGAAGAGCCTCCAATCAACGTATTCTCAAGACCCGTAGTAACTGCGTCACCTGATCTATCGCCTACAGCAACATTGACAGCATTGGTTGCTGTCGTGAAATTTTGATTTAGTAAAGCATCTCGCCCAATGGCGACTGACCTAGCGCCTTTCGTATCGGCTGAAAGTGCTTGATAACCTAATGCGACGTTGCTATCGCCTGTCGTAAGAGCATCTCCTGCCTCTCCGCCCATCAAGGTGTTAAGGGTTCCCGAAGTCAGCGCAGCCCCAGCACTGTCTCCAACTACAGTGTTCAAATCTCCTGTCAAAGCGGCCATGCCTGTGCCTTGACCGATCAAGATGTTTTGAGATCCTGTGGTTACTCCACCACCACCATTTGCTCCGATGGCTATGTTGTAAGATCCAGTTGTGATTGCGTCACCAGCAAGACCGCCCACTAAGGTGTTCTGAACTCCCGTGGTGACTGTCCCCCCTGCGGCGTATCCGACTGCAACATTGTAAGTATTTGTTGCTGTAGTAAGATTTTGGTTAGCTAAAGCAAAATAACCTAGTGCGGTGCTATATTGACCAAGCGTATCACTTGTTAGAGCTTGGTATCCCACGGCCACATTTCTGTCTGAATCTGTGAGGGCATCACCTGCCAGACCACCGATAATAGCGTTCTCAAATCCCGTGGTGACTGCTGCACCCGCGCTTGCGCCTACCGCCACGTTATAAGCATTAGTAGAAGTTGTGAAATTCTGTAAGGTTAAAGCTCCATATCCTACAGCCACAGAAAAATTGCCTTGAGTATCTGCTGATAGAGCAATCGTCCCTAGCGCAGTGTTATGTGTGCCAGAAGTGAGGGCATCTGCTGCAAGACCTCCCACGATAACGTTCTGAACCCCCGTGGTGACTGCCTCACCCGTTTTGTATCCAATAGCCACGTTGTAATTTGTGGTTGCTGTAGTGAAGTTTTGCGAAAACAAAGCATTGTGACCAATAGCCACTGCTCCACTACCTAACGTGTCTGAGCTTAGACTTTGTTGACCAATAGCTACGTTATCATCAGCATCAGTTAGTGCATCACCAGCAAGACCACCGACGAGAGTGTTTCGGATTCCGGTGGTGACTGCCACACCTGTTTGATAACCGACTGCGGTATTAAGGCTATTTGTAGCCGTCGTGAAGTTTTGATTCGTTAAGGCGCTATATCCTATAGCGGTAGACTGACTTCCTAGTGTGTCCGCACCAAGAGCAGATACCCCCAAAGCTACGTTGTAATCGGCATCTGTTAAAACATCTCCAGCCAAACCTCCTACCAAGGTGTTCTGGATTCCCGTAGTGATTGCTATGCCAGCCGCATATCCAACCGCAACATTGTAGGAGTCTGTTGCTGTAGTAAAGTTTTGTACATTAAGTGCGCCAAAACCGATTGCAGTTGATCTACTGCCTAACGTATCAGTGGAAAGAGCTTGATCGCCAACCGCCGTATTACGGCTAGCGGTAGTGAGTGCATCTCCAGCGGCGTATCCTACAAAGACATTCTGATCCCCCGTAGTAAGCGCCGTACCCGCTTCATCGCCCACGACCACGTTGTAGTTGCCGCCAGATTGAATGCTGTTACCTGCGTTAACACCTGCGCGGAAGTTTGAGGTTCCAGAGGTTGATGAGACTAGATCGCCTGAGTAAGTGACAGAGTTGTTAAAACTAGCCGCACCCGCATCTGACATATCAAGGGTTAGGGCTGTTACGGTTGACCCACCATCATTTCCTTGAAAGCGCATATCCATATCCGAAATGCCGCTATATAAATTGAGGAAGGAGTTGCTATCTCTGGCTACTTGTAAGACCGTTGTGCCAGCATCTTTGAAACGCCAAACGCCGCTGTCTGCATCAAGAATGATGTCGCCAGCAACATCAATGGTCAGATCACCAGAGGATAGATCAATCTCTGTGCCATCAATCGTGATGTTGTCTACGACTACGCCAGCGTTTGCAGTAAGAACGCCAGTGACACCCAGAGTTCCACCCACACTCAAATCATCAGTAATCGTCAGATCGTCTTCTACGGTGAGGTCAACGACATTGAGGTGAGCAAACGCATCAACCATCGCGCCGCCACTTCCCGCCCCATCCGAGTAGATGGCCTTCGTCTGGCCGTTGGGGACTGTGACTGTCGCGCCACTGCCCTGCTTGATAATTATTGAGAATCCGCCGCTTGTTGCATTTTCTATGAGCCACAGCTTACTAACAGTGTTCGGGCCGATAGTGATGGTGCAAACAGAGTCTAAAGTGCCAGTGTACTTGAGGAAAAGACTGCGGCCAGCGTCAGTAGAGCCATCAGCAATAGTAGTTGTGTGCGTGTCGGCATTAGTGGTAATCGCCTCCGTGCCAAATGAAAACGCTTCAGCAATCAGCTCAAGGTTAGTATTTGTAGTATTGCCCCAAGTTCCGCTTCCCTCTCCAGTGGCCAACTCGGTCAATCGTAAGTCGTTCGTGTAAACTGCCATGTTGCTTCCTCGACGTTATGCCGCTTCTATCTCTGTATATCCCGCGCTCTGACTTGTATCTATCGTCGTAAAGCTGGGGGACTGACTGTCATCTACTGTAGTGTAGTTTGGAGTCTGGGATGTGTCTATCTCTGCCCATACCAGAACAGCACCCAAACCTGAAGTGATTTCTACTCCCGTGAGCTGCACGATCGACCCTGCGTCAGTGGTGACCGTACCGATCGCAGAAGTGACGCCCTGACCCGTGAGGGTGACTGACGCCTCTGCGTCTGTCGTAACCGATCCCAATCCGGCAGTGATGCCTTGACCAGTCACAGTGACGTTTGCTGCTGAATCCGTAGTCGGCGATCCCACGCCCGAAGTGATGCCAGAGATGACTGGGATCTGCACGATTGCACGAGCAACGATTTGTATCGCGCCAACACCAGACGTTATTGCCTGCCCAGTCGGAGTGACATTCGCCTTCGCAACAGTGGTCGGAGCGCCGACACCAGCGGTGATCGCCTGACCAGTCGGCGTTACGTTTGCCTCTGCATCCGTTGTGACCGCACCTAACCCGCTCGTAGCGCCTTGGCCGGTGACAGTCACATTCGCTTCTGCATCGATCGCCGGAGCACCAACGCCTGCTGTTGCCGCCTGACCAGCCGGGGTTACATTCGCCTTGCCCGTGACGGTGAGCGCAGTGCTCAGTCCAGAGGTTATCGCCAGACCAGTAACGGTGACCGTCGCACCGGCCGCAACAGTCGGAGCGCCTAGTCCGGCCGTCGCTGCTTGTCCAGTGAGTGTTAAATTCGCCTTGCCCGAAACGGTGAGCGAGCCAATACCAGACGTAATCGCCTGACCGGTCGGTTCCACCGGTAGAACAGAGTTCCACGCGCCTTCGCCCCAACCGCCACGGCCCCAGCCGTTAATGTTGGCCACGAAGCTGCCTCATTGATTGTGACGTTTGTCTTGCTGTTGTTTTACCCATTCTGAAAATTCTTTTTTGCTTTTAACTTTCTGATGGGCTTGTTTAGCCATCTTCTAGCTGTGACTCAGCGTCTTTGAGTACGTTCACGGCATTTGTCATGATGTCACGAACAGCATCTGTCATGAAATCGGTCGCTAACGACGCCTCCATGGTCTTGATCGCTTCTTGTATGTCTTCCAATGCAGTCATGTGGGCCTCCTGTTGGAAGCTCAGATCATAACGCTCAAGCGGCCTTTGGGATACCCTGAACTTTACGCTTCAGGATCTTGTTCACTTTCTGCCAACTCAAGCTGCAATTGTGCAGCGAGTTGATCTGCTTGGCGATTGCCTTGGCACCTAGACCGCGACCACGCAACGCATAGATCGACTTCAGAACCTCCTGCTCTTCGGGGATCGGCTCTAGCCACTTACGACGCTTGTTGCCATGCAACTCCTCGACGATCTCATAGCCATACGGTGCAGAGCCGCCAATAAAGTAGCCCCGGCCTGCCCAGTCGCACTTGCCCTCCGCGAACCGGTCTTTGATGTTCGCGTGCTCTATTTCAGCAACGGCGCTCAAAACCATCAGCATGATTTTGTTAGCCATGTCGTTCATGTCAAATCGCGTTCGCAGCCCCTTGGCGTCAGCAGGCTTCGGGTAGCAAATCGGCACATCACCAAACTGCTCGCAAAAATACAGCGTCACTCCAGCCTCTTCGAGATGCGGGATGGTATTGAGAAGATCATTCGCTGTGCGTGACAGCCGGTCGAGGCGAGTGCAGATCACAATGTCGTGCTCATCGATCGTATCGGTAAGCGCCTTTGACCCGTCTCGCTCTAAGATCGGTCGCGTGCCAGACACGCCATCGTCGATAAAGAACTCGTCAACTTCACGGTTGTATTTCTCGCTGACGAAAAGGCTTATCGCATCCTGCTGCTGACGCAACGAAACACCTGACCGCACCTGCTCTTGAGTAGATACTCGAACATAACCGTATATGTTATTGATTTGCTTGATAGGGCGAATGCTCATTTGATACCTCCGACGAACCCGCCGTCTTTCATTTCGTTGTGCAGCCGCTGCCAGTTTATATCCAGTGGGCGCAAGTCTGCTGCACGATCTTCAAACATTACATCACCGTCCTTGACCAGCTCAACAGAACGCCGGTTCTTGGGCGCTCCATGGTAGCGAATCTCGATGTCGTGCAGCTTGCAAGTGCGGCGCACGCGGTTGTAGTAAACCTTCTTGGTTTGGGCATTCATCTCAGTCATCACGTTCTCCTAAAAAAGAAATCACACCTTATAGGAATGCGTGTCGGTGTGCAACAGGATATTTGTTTGTATACATGGTTGCACATAAACACGGAACCTGTATAATACAGGGTGTCAACAACAAAACGTGGAGATGTGATGACTGACAAATCTAAAATCAAAAACCCAACGAGCCGCAAGGTTCGTAACCGAGGGTTCACCCCTATCGCTTATCACAGCGACAACGGTGTTTACAACGGCTGGATCTACAAGGAGACGCCTAAGTTCTCTTTCGCTCGATTCCCCGGCCTTGGCCGCAAGAAGCTTGAGAAGTCTGAGCTTCGCTATGTGAGGTACCTCTAATGACCATCAATTCAACACGCGGCCCCAACGTCAAACCCGACGAGCACAAGCTCGTCGTTAAGTTCGCCAAGCAATGCCTGCGCGAGATCTGCAAGAAGCAGCACGAGATTGAGCATCGCGGCAAGCCTGTTGTGTACGCTGAGGCTTTGAAGCGGCTGCACGTTCGGACGAAATACCGAAGCCAACGCTGCTATGGAAGTGCCAGAGGTATCGATATTGATGTGCGGTATCTAAGGAAACCTAAGCGTATCGGCCTCAATCGGCCAGAGCCTTGGTACCTGCTGCACGAGTACGATTCGTTTGCAAACGATCCGGTCATTGGCGAGTTTGAGACCACCGACAAAGAGCTGGTCTTGCTGGCGGTCGTAGCGCACGAGGTCGCGCACCACATTCAAATGTTGTACGGGCCACAAACTCGATACCTCAAAAAGACCTATCGCAAAGCACACGGCGATGCGTTCAAAACAATCTATCGTGAGCTGCGGCGCACGCTAGTGAACCCCTATATCAACCAGTCGGAAGCCGCGTAAGCGGCTCAAGGAGAACGTGATGGATTACGAAATAGGCGACGGCGACGAGCTGGCGGACATGGCTGAGAAACTTTTGAAGGGCGAGAAGAAAGAGGGCATGACCATCAACAGCCCTGCGCTTCACGGCCCTTTTGAGTTGATGGAGTTGGGTGGTCTGTACCCTGAAGTTTTACGCGCTCTCGCAAGACCGGAAAAGCGAATTATCAGCGCAAGAGGGAGAAAAGACAGCCCATCAAAAAGCGTTCTGAAGGCGCTTTCAAACAAGCTAAAGGTTTCTCGCCGTTTTGATATTGAGGACGATTTGCTCAGAACAGTTTTCAAAGAACCGTCTTGGGCTGGGCTTACTGAAAATAAAGGCAACCTGCCCGTGCGGTACATGACAGAAAACATCATGCAGGCTCATGACGAGCTGCGTTTACCGTTCAAGCATTGCTGGCTGGAGTTCAACGCTGAGGTTTTTAATGACGAGATGAAGTCTCACGGCTGGAGCTATGGCTCTATCGGCGTTCAAATTGAAGAGACGAAAGAAGAAATTTTTCTTGATTTTGATCGTATTGGCGTTTTTTGTTTTCAATCAAAAGACGAGCAAACAGACTTCCTTTGGTTTGCGAGTATGCGCGAAACATCTTTAATTCACATGGGGATTTTGGGGCGAAGCTTTAATTCCGACCTGCCTCCAGTTGCGTGGGAGCCTCAACAAGAGGATCGCTTGAAACAAATGTCGTTGCTGCTTTGCGGCATGGATTTTCAAGACGAGCCAATCTCAGAGGCCGCGTCAGGCTACAAAGAGATGGTGCTCGGATCACAAATGATCGAATTCCCCGAGATCTGCGGGGTTGAAGCCACAAGAGCGGCTTTTGAAGAGCACGGCGAACCATTCGCACCGTACATTACTAGAGTCGCGTGGGAGACTTTACGGGTACTCAACTACCCGTGGGTTGTCAAAGAACAAGCTCGCGTTGAAAATCAAAAGAAAGGCAAGCGTCCGATCATCACCGCTTGCGACTCTTACTACCGCTGTAAGATTGTTTTGCCAAAAGAGGATGGCATTGAAACTAGGTCTACTGAGCCTCGACAAGAGTCTTATGGCAAAAAACAACATCAGGTGCGAGGGCATTGGCGCGTGTACAAAGACGAGTTTGGCGATGTCAGAAATCGGACTTGGATACGAGAGCACAGACGCGGCGACCCCAAGCTGGGTGTGGTTCTGAAAGACTATGTTTTGACGGACGATAAAAGTAGGGGCGATGAAGATGAATAGCTCTGAGCTTTGCCAAAAGATCGAGGGCTTAGAGAGCGACCTGAAAAGCTCTGATGATCGCCTAAGCCTCCTTACGTCCAGACTTCAATGGCAGAATGTCGACCCAAAGGATCGGCACCCAGCAGTTAGGGAGCTGCCTACGCGAGCGCGTAACAGTTTTGCTAGGGAGAATCTCGGTTGGGTGTTTGAGCTAGAGACTTTGACCGCTAAAGATGTCATAAAAATGCCAGAGATCGGTATCAAGACTTTCAAAGAAATAGAGGATTGGATGCAAAGGCACGGCCTCAGCTTTAAGGAGACAGAAAATGAATACCACAGAAGATTACGAGATAAAGCGTCTAAAAAAGATGCTCATCAAGCACGACTGGTTTTACGAATACAGCGACGATCACCGTGCGTGGTTGGCTGGCAAAGAATCACTCGATGCAATCAAGGCGAAAGCCAAAGCACTTGGTCGAGAAGACCTGATAAATGTTTCACATGAAACATTTTTAGCAAACGAAAGCGTAGAAAAAGCTCTGGAGGGACTGTGAGCAAAAAGATAACCGTGGAAGTTGAAGGCGACGATGCTGAGCTTTTGGTGGACTACCTCGCCAGCATCGAGCGGCTGCTCACCGAGATCCGAGACGCATTGGCTAAAAAGCCTGCGCCGAGAACTAGGAGAAAGACTGATGGATAAATACTTTGAGACGCTGGACATGGCGGCGTTCAGGATGATGCACGACGTTGACTCACCCAAAGCCACCACCCTATTCAGGCATGTGCTCGACAGCCAGCATGACGCTGGGCCTGAAGCGGATTACATCATTCGGATGTGGAAGAAGGATCGAGGTCTTAAATCGGCTGAATCGCCTCAATAACTGGTCGAGCAGCCTCTTGTCGCAGGCGTTCCATTTCTGGAGTGTCACGAGGGTCTAATCCAATGACGCCCAGCCCAGCTTCTGTGACAGCCTCTGCTGCTGGCATTATTGCTTTTTGAAATAAAAGTTGAGCTGGCCCCATGTTAGATTCATCCGTCAGGTATTCTGTCAAAGCGCCCAATCCCCCTAACGCCGATGCTTTTAACTCACGACCTCTAGGGCTTTGAGTTTCAAAGTCTACTAAAGCAGATGATCTCTTGCGCGCCGCTTCAACTTCTTCAGGCGACAATCCAGCTTCAAACGCGGCTTCAGCTCCAGCCATACCCATAAACGGCTCAATAAGTATATCTGACAACCCTTCATAAGCGACTTCGCCTGCGCCATATAAAGTATCACCCAGCGCCATGATGCCCCGGCCCTCCGCAGGCGCAGGTTCACGCATCATAGTCTCGGCTTCTACTGCTTTTTGTTCTTGAGCTTGAGCTTGTTCTGGAGAAAGCATTTGAAGAGTCGCTAATCCTGCTGGCGGCACCGTAAACATGGCGCGTCTTTTAGCTGCTTTTTCTCCAATTGTTTGGCCGTCTTTTGTGGGTTCATCCAGATAGAAAACTCGGCTTTCGTGTGGCTCGCCTTCAGCATCTTCTACCGTAATTGTTTTACCTTTAGGCTTACCAGTAGTTGTTTCTGATGGATTGAATACTCTTTTTATAGAAAACGGTATTTGCTCATCGTAAGCGCCAATCAAGCCGGGGTTGTTCCATCGATTCTTTTGAACTTCTCCGGGCGTAAACGCTACACCGTCGTAACCCTCTCTCGATGCTCTGTCGAAAATGTATTTCATGCCCAAGTTGTTCCAACTTTCAGTGTCGGTAACAAAAGGCGCTCTTTCGACAAAAGACGAGTAGGGACTGACCATCTTCCCGCCTTTTTTTGCTCGCTCATCGACAGAAAAATTGTTGTAAGCCTTTTGCAAGCGACGCATTGCGTCCCTTGGAAGACCCTCTAGTTCGAGCGTATTTTCTATCAGGTTTGTGGCTTGTTGATTCAAGTCTCTATTTACTTTTCCATAGCTGTCGGCATCGAAAAGTTGTAACAAACGACCAAAAGACTCTTTGTTGAAATCAGCGACCGACTGCAAACTTGCATTTGTAAGCCCCGGCGAGCTGAATTCTTTGATTTTTTTGTCTATACCGGGCAGATCGTCTGTATCAACATAGTCCGATATGGTTTGTCTAACCAAAGTAGGATCAGACGGAAAATTTGTCGTTAATCTGATGGGGGCTGAATCACCCTGTTCAATTCGTAGTAAGCGACCTTTCAACCCCTCTGGTAAATAAAAATTTTGGCTTCGCTGACCGTCGTTGAAGGCATCTTCGTAAATTTTCTTCAACGCCGCTTTTTTTTCATCGACAGAAAAGCTGTCTACAATTGCGTCGCCGCGCAATTCTTTTGCGAGGTCTTTTACGTCGTCGTGATGATCGTTCAAAGCAGATTTGATTCTTTCCATCGATCTGGATCGGATGCCAAACTTCACGCTATCGGCTGGACTAACATCTCTTATGTTGTATGGCTCGCTGAGTGCGCGAGCAGCTTGATCAATAAATCTGGGCAGCGTGAAGCTGTCTTTTGCCTTTATTCCTTCATAAATATCAAAAACACCCTCTAACTCATCCTTAGCTTTTGACTCGGCGTACTCGATGGTTTCAGGATCTTTGAACCCTTCATTTCGGCCCGTTTGACCCCAATCGGATTGGAACTCTTCAACGTACAGTATTAAATTGCCGTTTTTATCTCTTCGATCTTTTGTTCGCACATGGAAAATTTGGTTTTCAGCGTCTGGATAATGTATGTCTTCGCTGAATTTCAATTCGGGCAATTTCAATTGAAAGACCGTTTCGACTGGGTTGTCTCCACCCGGCAAGGTTCGATCTTCCCAACGCAGGTTGTTGTTATCGCCTTCTATAATGTTTTCGTATCGCTCCAAAGCAGCACTTAACTGCACCTCAGCCTCTTGTCGGCCCGGCACTTCATCATCTAAGAAATTTCTACCTTCTCGAAGAAGGCGCGGGTCGCTGTTGCCGGGCAAACTAAACCCATATTCATCATTACCAACCATAGAATACGGCGTAGGATTGCCGTCAAGCATTAGGGTGACTCGTTGAACTGGCTCGTCTAAATACTCCTGTTCTTTAAGGAAATATGCCGCGTCGTACAAAATCTTTTTGTCGGTTTCGTCTAACGCCTCTAGCCCGACCCCCGGTTCATAAAGAAAATCTCTAATCGATTCGTTATTCTCATCCATGATGTAGCTGAGGATGTTTTCATCTCTGTTGTAGCCAACACTCAAAGCGTCCAGCGCCAAGTCCTCGTCTTCCATGATCTCGGTGATTCCGGCAGACTCAGCATCGAATTCTTTTTTTACACGACCAATAACATCAGTGCTTCCTTCACGAAAAACCGGCATCCCTTCGGTAACTTCGCCTACAAATTCAAAATTTGTCGCGTCTGGGCCAGTATCCAACACTCCAACAACCTCATCAGGGCCGAAGCCGGGAGCTTTGATGGCGTTTCGATCTGCAAAAACACCGAAACGACCATCTCTAGCTTCTCGGAAAGGAAAATATGTCAGCTTTCTTCCATCATCCAGCTCAACAAAAAGGCTTTGATGAGCCTCATTAAAGCTTAAGACATCGCTGCTAAAGCTTGTGTTAGAGGGAGCGTCACCTTTGTATTCAGTTACAGAAAACTCAATGCGGTTTTCGTCAATAACCTTCAGGATCTCGTCTTGGGTGACCCGATCTTGTTGAAAAAGATCGTCTAAACCCAATTCCTGCAATTCTTTTTTACTAACGCCTTTTTTCTGGAACATTCGGCGAGCATCATCGCCGCGCATCTTCTTTTGAGGCGCGTTTAACGCGATTTCTTCTGCTTGGCTGTAAAAACCAAACTTGTCTGTCTTCGCTGGCTTGAGTAAACGTTTATAAAAGCCCATTACAGCGAACCTATGCCGCCTGACATGCGATCTCTGCCCTTAGCAGAGCCTTCTGCAAACGCTCTCGCTTTCGCTCTGGCAAATGCGTCCCCGCCATCGCTGGACATGCGGCTTTTCTCCATGCCCATCACTCTCTGCGTGCGCGGATCTGGGCCTAAACTCTTCTCAATCGGGAACATGGACGCCTTGCCAAAGGTATCGACCAGATATTGCACCGCCTTATCGATGCCGTCGCGCTTCATAAGATATCCAAAGATCTCTTTTGACTGCTGTAAGTTCTCAGGAGGCAAATCTTCTACCCGCACAATCGAGCGAAAGTCAGGACTGGTCATAATCTGCGTAAAAACTTTATCTACCCCCGGCATCTCAAACATAGGCTGCTCATTCGTCACCTTGGGCATCATCGGCGTCTGATCGTCTCGAATCATGCGCCTAGTTTCCTCAAAGATGTCTATGTCGTTCACAGCGCCTCCTGATTGAAAGCCACGGCCTTTTTGCAATTTTATTGCCATGCCGCTCTTCTCAAACGCATCCTCTGCCTGTCTTTCTCTTCTTCTTCTCTCTTCTGGGTTAAACCGTTCTGCGCGTTGCGCCGCTTCTTCTGCACGACGCTTTTCTGCCCTCTCAGAAATCAAGTCCGTTGTTCTTTGATAAGCCAGCTCTCCGGGCTTGCTATACGGAGTATCTTCAAGCTCTGTAACCAACCCCATACGCCGCCCTTTGAAAATTTGATTAGCAACGTCTCTCGGAGGAATGTATGACCTAACCCTTCCATATTCTGGATGGTCTATGATTTCAAAGTATTCGTTGCGCTCAGGGTCAAAGGTGTAACCTAGCTCCTCGTATATTGGATCTCGGAACATGCTCTCAGCACTGAAAAGGTCTATATCACGCGATGTCACGGCAGTCCCTCATAAAATCGAAGTCTCTACGCAGTATATCGAGCCATGTTTCAAATGTAATTACCGCGATCGCTGAATTATCAAAGGGTAATTGGCTGTTTATGGCGTGTAGGGGGAGCGTCACCCTGATCGGTTTGTTGTTAAATTTCCAAATCAATATGGGTGTCTTGCCGTTACAGGCTTCACAGACCTGATCCCACCAAGCGGTGAGATGCCACCAGCCGGATTTGTACGCCTTGCACTCAATCGCAAAGCCCGGAAGCTCGATGTCGCACAGATCCTTGGATTGATACTGGTCGAGATTGCGCTTCACAGATAGATCGATGCCCTCATCCACAAAAAACGTGTTAAGACGTTTGCAGATATCGCGCTCGAAAGCGGCTCCCTTGTTCCTAGAATCAGCCATGGGCGGATACTAGCGGAATGTGGTACAAAATCAAAAGGGCGGTGATGTTTCCACACCGACCCTACAAGGGAACCCCTAGTGCCGCCCCGTCAATCGGCATGTACTCCAGCCGATGGTGTTAGGGGTTCCTTTTCTCGTCGTAATTTTTTGGTAACTGAACGTATCAAACTCAGCTATAGCTATACGTCGCCAAGCCGACCGATCACAGGGGTGTACGGGGGTCGCCGTCATCGCCATCTCAGGGCCGTTTTTCAGATCCATAGAGACCCATTACTACGGATCGTGCGCCTCTTAGACGCGCTCTGTGGCCGTTTGAGCGCGAGAGTATCCGCCGTGTTCACAGGTTCGCCCAACCTGACGGCTGGGTCGCCCTGTTGCGTAGCCAAAAAAGCCAATAACTGGCGGGTTTTGCCGCTATTTAACATAATATCGGCATTTTTTCAGATTCTGGGGGCGGCATTGGGCGAGGGGCCATACGCAGTCCCCCGCGCTATTTTTCTCCCTCGCGCTGTCAGCGATCTTTCGGGTCGTAGTCGTCCTTGACGCCTAGCAGTTGGTTCAGGCGCGACTTGATGTCGTCCTTGGTCATCTTCTCTAGGTTGGCATTGATATTGAGGTTCTGACTGCGGTGTATCGTGAGTCCAGCGAGCTGGTTCAACTCCTTGATTGCGGATACCGCTGCGTTGTATGCGCCGCTCTCAAAGCTGGTCTCAGCGATCTTCCACAACATGCTACCGGTCTTCTCAGGTGTGATCGCGTACTTCTCTCGCAGCTCGTCCTGCGCCATGCGAACCGCTCTGGTCACATTGGGTTGATCCTTCCCATTCAGCATCTTCGATGCGGCAGCGGCGGGGAAGCTGAACCCTGCTCGTCGGGCTGCTTCAGTTTGTCCACACGCACCTTCGGTGTAATGCCACACAAAAGCGGCTTGCATCTCGGTCAGCTCATTTTCTGGATCAGGCTCGAATTGGATCGGAGCATTCGTTAGCTTTGGTCGTTCCTTCTTCGGTCTGCCTTTGCCTCGTCGTTCTGTTTGATCAGCCATCCGTCCCTCTTCAGTTCTCCGAACCGTTGCTTTGCTTCGCACTCAGTCAGCTTCCGTTCTCCGAACATCTCTCGCTCACAGTCGTTCAGATAGCGCCAGTGCTGATAGTTAGCGTGCTCGTCTAATGATGAATCATACATAAACTTTTCCATACGCTTCTCCAAATGGGGTACAGGGGTACCCTATTTCGCCACGAACCCTGAGATGTAGGATAACTGGCGTTATTTAGTGTGCATACGCATAATATCTATATATTTATAATAATTATTAAAGTAAGTACCCCACCCCACCCCATGCACGAACCCCTTACACAATGGGGGTTTGCGCCGAATTCCGATTGGGGGTAGGGGGTACAGTGCTTCACCCCATCTCAAAAGTCGGGGGTATAGTGGGGTACAGTGGGGGTATCTAATGGGGTGTACTCCACATCGTATATTTTCTTGCCATGCGACTTGCGTGGCTTGATCCCGTGCTCGTGCATGATCCTGCTCGCTTCCTTGTAGTCGGTCATTCTTGGCGCTTTGATACCGAGGTCGGTGAGTAGCTTGGCCATCTGCACCGGCTTGGTGTTGATACCGTCGAAGTTCACTTGCTGCAACAACAGGTCTTCGACCGCACTCTGGGTGCGCGAAATTTCGTTGCTGGCTTGTAGGAGTTCGCGCTCTTCGCTGGTGAGAAACCATGTCTGCTTACCGTTGTAGACCTCGTGCAAGACCTCAGCCCAGATCTGCTGCATGTCCAGCTCGTGCTTGAAGTTCAGCTTGTTGACCCTGACAACCCAAAACCTACGGTTACCCGTGGGATCGACCAAGAACTCACGTTCGTTTACCGATCCGTAGAATGCTGTGCGTCGTTGGTATCGACTGAAGGTGCGGCCGTAAGGTAGGCGCAGCTCGTCTTTGCTCTTGGTCAGGAACGCCTTCAGTTGGTCGATGTCCGCCTTCTTGAACGTACTGCCCAGCTCACCCAGCTCCACAATCCAATGGCTGACTGCGTGCTTCACACTGTCCTTATCGCTTGGATTCAGCGTTGCACCTTCCAACAGCCAATCCTTATTCGGTGCCAGCGACTTCATCCACTGCGTCTTACCCAGCGCCTGCTTACCTACAAAGATCAACACCCCTTCGAGATTAGCGCCTTCTGGCAGGCAAGCAACCGCTGCACAGCCTGCAAGCCACTTACGCATGAGCATGTCTTTGAGTTGGTTATCTTCTGCGTCTACCGTGTTCAGCAAGTCCTGTATGCGCGGCGTACCGTCCCAAACCAAGCCCTCGATCCAATCCTTCACAGGGTTATGCTCTCGCGCTAACAGCGGCAGATTCACCCGTAAACGGTCGTGAGGAAGCGCATCTTGTATGCACCGGTTCTCAATCTCTGCGAGCACAGCGTCCTCGTGCAGATCGTTGATGAACCGCATGTCAGGCACACTAATCTCCATCTCCTTCTTAATCACGTTGTACGCGAGATCAATGTCATTCTTTTGCAGCACCACCGCGTAGTTCTCTTTAACCTGCATGATACGGCCGGAGCTTGGGTTGCGCTGGTATTCGACCGGTAGTGCCTCTTCTCGGTAGTCGCGCTCGATGAGTTCGCCCTCGATCGCCACATCGTTGAAGTCCTGACCCACATCCCCCGGTACAATGATCTCCGCCTCGCCACCGCGCAGCTTGACCTCGTTTGCGCCCTTCTCAGCCGCCTTCTGTCCAGTCTCGTTCTCATCGTTGTCAGCGATAAAGATATGGGTCGCGTCGGGATACCACTCCGCAAAGGTCTTCGGCACATCGACCATGCCGTTGGCGTCGCCCGTGATAATCACCGGCTCCTCTTGCTTGATGTGATCAAACCAGCTCGCACCGGTTGCATAACCTTCAACGTAATTGATACGGGTGGGTTCGTCTTTGAGCAACTCCGCACCGATCAGTGCGTAGGTGCCTTTGCGCTTGGCCCCCTTATGCCAGAACTTCGTTCCGCCATCGGGTGGGACGTAGGACAACGTGACGATTTGTTTGGTCTCGTCGCGGTAGGGAATGATGAGATAGCCCTCGAAGTCTGGGCCTGCGGACATCCGTAACCCATGGCTGGGAACCGCCTTTGCGGTTAAGTACGGATGCTCGTCTACAGGCTCTGCATGTTTCCATACTTTCCTGCATTCTTTTGCAGCTTCAGCCTGCTTTTGTGCAAGCTTGGCCATAAACTCTTCTCTGGCCTGACGTATCAGCTCGCGCTCACGCTGACGCTCTTCTTCTGTCAGCTCCTCTCGACCATCCGGCGACCATCTCGCGATGGGTCTATCGCCTTCACGCCAGTCAAAGCACAGTCCCACGGGGCTTTCCTGATGCAAGAACAACAGATACCACCCCTTGTCCTTGCGCTCTCGGCCACCGTATTGACTCCACGCTTTGCCTCGGCCGTGCTCGATCAGTCCCTCTTTGGGGTCGAACTCCATGCCGTGGTCAGCCAAGAAGTCGATGAAGCTTTCTCGGAGCGACCCAGACATCGGCCTAGACAAATCTTTTGTCGGGCCTCCTTTGATATTTTTCAGACTCATCACTTTTCCAGTTGTGCTTTTGGTAAGACTTGTAATATAGTGCAAAAACTTACAAACCAGCAACAGGAAATTAACATGGCATTGAAAGCAAGCGACTCAGGCGGAGCGGATTTTGAACAGGTACCGCCGGGGAACTACGACGCGGCATGTTTCAAGCTCGTCGATGGCGGCACAACAATGAACGAATATAAGGGTGAGGTCAAAAAACAACACTCTGTTTTCATTTGGTGGGAGCTGCCAGAGCTTACCATGGCAGACAGCCGACCGATGACGATCTTCAACAAGTACACCCTATCTCTGCATGAGAAGGCCAAGCTGCGCCAGCATCTGCAAGCGTGGCGTAACAAGCCCTTCACTCAGAAAGAACTCGAAGGGTTTGATCTGACCAAGATCCTCGGCACAACCTGCAAGGTCTCGGTCGAGTTGAATGCGAACGGCAACAGCAAGGTCACGGGTGTATTTGCAGCCGAGGGTGGCGCAAAGAAAGTCGAGACCGTGAACGAGCAAGTGGTATTCGACCTCGAAGACTATTGCAAAGAGTTCAGCGGCGAGAGCAACGCGGCCAGCAAGAAGATGTGCGACGCCTTCGAGGATCTGCCTCGCTTCGTGCAGTATGCGATCGCAGGCTGTGATGAGCCGGGGAAGGAACAGATACCCCCATGCTTCGAGATTCAGGCAGCGAAAGAAAAGGGTGGCAGCTCACCAGCTCAAACCCAAGCGCCTGCTGATGATGACGACTTTGAAGACGACGTACCGTTCTAGGAGTAACAATGGCAAAGCGCGGCAGACCAAAGGGCAGCTTGAACAAGCCTAAGCCCGATGTGATCAACAGCCCGAAGCATTACGCATCGGGTGAGATCGAGTGCATAGCGGCGATTAAGGCTTCGATGTCGAAGGTCGCTTACAAAGGATACCTGAAGGGGAACATACAGAAATATGTTTGGAGATATGAGCAGAAAGGCAAATTGGATGATTTACGCAAGGCAGAGGTTTATCTCGGCTGGCTTATTGCTGAAGAGTCAACTAAAGCCTGACGTACCGAAATTCACTACATACGCGATGATTCTGGTCTTCGTTGTTGGCTTCCTTGCTGGAGTTATTGTCGTATAGTGAGTGCTGGCCGGGGTTCTCATCACGCCCTCCAACCACGTTCCCGTCCGTGCGGCCGCAGGCGGGGCTACTTAGGTCGGGGCTTTGATCAATCAGCCCAAGTAGCGCGTTCCCGTCCGCGTGACCGAAGGCGGGGCTTACAAGGGGAAAACATGACTAATCTAGTTGCAGCAATCGCTGCACAAAAAGCCTACCAAGCAAAACCAAAACCACCGAGAAACAAGATCGGTGTTGGCAACAAGAAGCGCGAGCGCATACCTGACGCCACTGTCATGCGGATACTGACACTCCAAGACATTGGCATACCAGCGCCAGCCATATCCAAAGAACTGGGCATACCTACCGGGACAATCTACAACGTGCGTTACCGGTACCGATTGATTGAGCTAGAAGACGGCTCGCAGTGGTACAACTACGTCGGAGAGTAAAATGGATTTCAAACCCGGACTGTACGAGGATCTCGACTACGAAACCTATGCGTCGATCCCCGCGTGGCGATCTCACGATCTGACAACGATTGCTCGATGCCCATTCACATGGAAGAACCAACGGCGCACCAACGAGTCGCCAGCGTTACTTGAGGGTCGCGTGCAGCACACGGTCTTCCTTGAGCATCACAAGTTCTTTGATGAGTTTGCGATCGAGCCGGATGTGGATCGCCGAACGAAAGACGGCAAGGCTGAGTACGCAGAGTGGCTAGAGGATCTCGGAGACCGCACACCGATCAAGCAGCAACTTTACGACACTTGCATGGAACGGCGCGAGGTCGTCAAAGACTACATACCGAAAGACGACCACAAGGTTGAGTTCGTAGTCTGCTTTAACTTTGGCGGACAACCGTGCAAAGGACGCTTCGACTGGTACACCGGCACTGATGTATGGGATCTGAAAACATGCCGTGACGCTTCGCCTCGTGGCTTCAGGGCCGCGATCAATTCATTCAAGTATTACCAGCAGGCTGCTTTTTACATGGCAGCAGCGCACTTTGTAGGCTTACCAGCAGAGAAGTTTTACTTCCTAGCGCAAGAGAAGGCGCACCCATACCCTTACGGCATCTACACGCTGAGCGATGAAGCGATCCAGTATGGTCATGCTCGCAATGAGCAGGCGATGCACGTTGGGCTGCAATGTCAGTCGAATGATGATTACCAACCCTACGGGCTAACCGGTGAAGTCGAGTTTACTGCCGATGAACTCTACTGAGCAGGAACGCCAGTGGGCGGAAGAGATCAAGCTAACGTCGGCGAGGATGGCGTGGCGCAAGCGTCGTCAACCGGTGCCGTCAGGTAAGTATTCGTGGGCGGTATGGTGGGAGAAGAAGTATGGGGAGCCGCTCAACGATTACGCTGAGCGGATGGCGCGACAGAAAAACCAAAAGGGTTGACTTTTGGCTTTCTGTCTATCCGGTGAGGGCCGCTTACGCGGCCTCTATTGTTTTGGCGAGATTGCCCTTCTGGGTATAAATTAAAACGCGCTTACCTCTCGCTGGCCCACACGCAGTATCAAATGCGTAAATCATTGCGTCTTCAACGGCGTGTTTCTTCAAGTCGCTATGGCCCAACCATTCCCAAGAATCTCGCTCAACGTTGTCGCCCGTGATTTCCCAATATCTGTACTGGCGATTCCAAGTTACTTCGATGTCGTTCCAGATTTTCATTGCTTCACCTTCTCCTTGGGCCGCTTACGCGGCCACTCGATTGTTTAAGCGGTCAGCGATCTCAGTGGCTTTTTGTTCACTCCAGCCATTGTCCCACTCGTTTTCCCATTCACCATTCACATATAAGACTACTCGAAAGTCAGGAATTTCTTGGCCCTCGACAACAAACGCACCACGATCTTCGACTCGGTATTCAATTTTCATCATCTTTTCCTTAATTGGTTTTCCAAGACCTTTCGGTTTCGGGGCGGGAACCACCCGCCCAGCTCATCAGTTGGAGTTAAGAAGTAAGCTCTGGTCGTTTCCATTCAAGCTCCGCAAGCACCTCTTTCTTTGTGCCGCGTCCGCTTACGATGCGCGTACCGTTTTCAGTAGCAATCCATCCATTTCCGCTTTTGCGTACAACAACGTCTTCTGCGCCTCTCACAACCCACTCGGCAGCTTCGTTGCCGAACCCATTGCCAGCCCAGAATGCGTCTGCTTTTTTTGTAAGCTTGATCATTATCTTTTCCCCTTTGCGACCGCTTACGCGGCCACCTCTGTTAGTTCAACACCACCAACTTGGCTTTGGACGTAGTCAACAACTTGTTTTTTGCTCCAGCTTTGGGGCAACCAAATTTCTAAACCGTTTTCTAAGACAATCTCGAAAGCTTTGCCGGTATTGATTTTGTTGGTGCGGAAGTTGACGTAATCAGTTACCTCAGTTTTTCTTATGGTTCCTTTCATCATCTTCTCCGTTAGTGGGGAGGGACATCCTCCCGACACAGATATAGTCTCATAATCCCGTGTCGATGTCTACACTTTTGCACACGGGTAACGAAGATTTATTGAGACCAAAGCTCCGCGTTATCGACGATGCGACCGTGGTCGTACAGCCAAAACACCAACAGGTACCGATCACCAGACTCTACCGGCAACCCTCGATGCAGATTGGTGAAGGAGGGGAAGATCAAAGCGTGGCCAGTTGGCAGCGGGTTGAGCACGCCATGGTTGTGAAACTCAGTGCCACCGCCCTCGTAGCTGCCGGTGTTTAGCGGCACCACCACTGATATATCTGACGACTGGTCGTGATGCCAAGCTCCCTGCTGCTTGTCTCTGATGTTGTAATTTGCGATCTGAATCGACGCAACGTCAGCACAGCTCCGCTGATACAGCGCCCAGAAGATTGGATTCAACACGTTCTGCACGACAAACCACATCGACCGATACAGCTCCGGTACATGCTCACGGAGCACGATCTCAGGGATCTGCCGCAACTCGTCCTCCTGATCATTTGGCTCGAACGGAATCTCTTTCTTCATCAGCTCGATTTCCTCGACCAGCATCTTGCAAAACTGACGACGAAACAGCGGTACCTTGTAGACGCTATCAAAGCTTTTCTTAACGTGGTCTAACACCGGCACCTTGAGTAGATCCTCACGGCCCTGTTTAGCGCGATATCGTGCGATCTCAGGCAGTGTATCCTGCACAGAGGTATACAGGGGTTGGTTGATCATCCAGTGGCTCTGCATCGATAGCAGGTAGTTTTTGAGCTGATACATTCAGTTGTACATTCGTGCAAGTTTGAATACACTATAACAAATTTTTTTTGGGATTGAACCAAATGGAAGAGCTAGTCGAGGCTGAACGCAAGCGTAAAAGCTTAGCGGTTGATCAGACGACCTATGACATGCTTCAAGAAATCTGTAACGAGAAAGGCTGGACTAAGATCGAGGCGCTCAAGCGTTTGATCAGCTCTGAGCGTAATCGCATTGAAGACGAAAAGATGGGCCACAAAGTTATCAGCCGACCATGAAGCTATTCAAGAAGCAGGCGTCAGTGCCTCAATCTTACCGTCCAGTGCTTGAAGCGACCGAAGTGTTGGAACTATTTGCACGCATGACCCTGCATCAGCAGGCGGCTCTCCTGCGCCTTATGAGCCGCAATCTGATGATCGACATCGATGGCGAGATCAATATGGGGTACGACTTCGATTACAACGTCGATGGCGCAATGATCATTGCCCGACCTGCCGAACCCGAAGTAGAAATAATCTAAACCAGTCCAGCGATTCCTGACCGCCTAGCTGCGATCTCACGATCGGCGGCGCGTGGCAGAACAGTAGGCCCAATCAAAGATGGGTCGGTCAACGGCGCACCCGTGCTTGAAGGCAGCGGATCGAACAATGGCTCGTCGATTGACGACTGAGGGTTTTGCATTTCCTCCAACTCTCTCATCATTCGGTCAAGATCTTCAGTCGTCGGCTCGTATCCCTGTTGCCCAGAAGTTTCCTCTTGGAATTTTTCTACGGCGGCTTCACCGGCTCTAAGTCCAGCTTGGCCTCTAAGCCGCATCGCTCCAAGGGCTTCACGAAACTCCTTGCTGTTCAAAACTGTAAAAGCCTCGTCAAACAACTCGTTGGGGTTGGGGTCATCCAGTAACACGCTCACCAACTTGTCGTAGTACGCCTCGCGTTGTTTTTGAGCTAGTCGCTTCAGATATTCATCGCCGATTTGACCGGTGTAAAATCGCGGCCCAGAACGTAGTGCGGTTAATAGTATTTTTCTCGCATCACTAGAAATTCCAGAGGCTTCAGCACCGAGAATATCATCGAGAGCTGTCAATGGTTGAGTTTGGGAACCCCCGCGAGGCACTAAATTAAACGCTTTGTCCATGAAACCGAGCATCTTGTCAAAATTTTCAAACTCTTCTGGCTCCAATAGTTCTTGCATCATGGCTTTGTTTTTCGGAGCCGCGAAGAATCTTTGAAAGGCTGGCACGCCTTGTTCGACCGTCTGAACTTTCGTGAATTGATCAAGCTTATCGTTGATGTAAAACTTCTTTACGTCCTGCCATACTTCGGGGTCTTGAGCCTTCAGAACCCTTTTAGCGTTCCGCATGGATCGTACAGATATGTCGGGGTCAAAAATTTCTTTGATAGATTTCGCAACGCCTTTGTCGGCACCCTCGAAAATGCGTGCCATGCGGCCAATCGCGGATCGCTCTGTTGCTTGCAAATTTGGCTTGGTGGGATCGAACACCCGATTTGCTAAGTTATAGAGCGGGTCTGCCTCTGTGAGAAGTTTCGTAACATCTTCGCGAAATCCTATAACCAACGGCGCGTCCGTAGTTCCTAGACTATCTTTCACAACTTTTTCCATGTCCGTTGTTCTTCGGTCATGGATATCCATTATGTTGGTCAAAGGCACTTCTACTTCGACTTCTTGCATCAAAACTTCGCCCTGATTTCCAATCATGGGGAGACCTTTTGCGTCTAAAATTGGCCGCTCTTCAGTTTTGACTTCCATAAGGGCGCGTCGGAAAGCAGTAGCGGCGTCTCGTGTGGACTCTGGCGCTTTAGTGTTTGCGATAATTTTATCTAATCTCGCTACTAGCTCTGAAGTGTTCACAGGAACCTGCTCAGGGTTTTCGCGAATCGTATTGTATAACCTCGTCGCTCGCTCTGATCGTCGCCGCGTCAGCTCTTTCATTGCCTCTTTAGCAGCAGCAGCGACTCGTTCTGCGGGAGAACCAAATGATCTGCTTGCCACAGAGCCTATAGAGTCGGCAAAAACATTTATCGCTTCTCGCGCTTTTTGGGCGCGAGACCCGTACATCTGTTGAATCTTCACGATCTGCGGTTGTCGGCTTAAAAAATACTGAAGCTGAACACCCAAAGCACCAGAACCAACATCTGCCGCCTCTGCTGGTGTCAACTTGAAGCCCATCTTCGCTGCTTCGTCGATCGTACCCTGCACACCGGCCCTGAGATTGACCAGATATTTCAACGCTTTCTCTCGACCCCGGAACTTTGTAAACAGGTCTCTCACTGGCCCTTGCCCGAAAGGGATTGCTGAAAACGCAACCGACAAACCCAAATCTTTCGCAGCAGCTTCTAGTTCTTCTGGGGGAAGATTGTAAAACTGGTCAATCAAAAGCCCTCTAGCACCCCTAGCGGCTGCTCCCGTTGCAGCAGCCCCAGTTGCCCCGCCAAGGGCTGTTGTCCCTAAAACGATGCCTGCTAACGCAGCAGGATGTTTGAATGGGGATCTTTGCGCTAATTTTACGCCTTGCTCAAAACCTTTCTGTCCGCCCTTGATGGCTCCAGCCATATCTGCGACAACCGTGGTCGCAGGAGCGATGTTAGGGTATAGGTATTCGTCGAGAACGCCTGCATCTTCGGGCCGCTCAAACTCCCTTTGCAGCTCACCGGCATCGTCCCGGTAAAAGATATCGCCATCGATCATCTCGTATCGATATGCCGCAAGCGGATCGTCTGGGAAACGCTCAGCCGCCAAAAACTCCAACATGGTTTGGTCATCGAAAAACAAAGAAGCCTTAGCTTTTCGCAAAGCATAGTCAGGATCTTCGACCGTGCGTTGGTTTTTCTGCTGCTTTAGGAAATCTATTTGTTCCTGATAGCTCTCGTAACTCATTGACCAACCTCATCTAGCTGAGCAAGCAACCGGGCTTTTTGTTCGTCATTTAAGCTCGGATCATTTTCGATCTTTTGACGCAAGCTTTGCTGGTCGGATGCGGCAACCGATCGCTGGTTGCGCGAAGACGTATCCCGCAAAAACTTTTGATATTTGCTTTCATACTTACTGTAGTCGCCACGGAAACCACCCGCTTCAGCGTCCCTTCGCGCTTTTTCGATAGCTTCTTTATCGTCTTCAGTTAGAAAGCTGTCTCTGTTTTCTGCTCGCCATTGGCTATTCCAACGGTTCATCGCATTACGCGCTTGCGTTCCGGTCAACGTGACGCCTCGCTCACCAGCCTCTCTGGTGATTCTGTCTAACTCCGCTTGATACTCTCGCGCATACTCTTGTTGCTTCGTAGCAACCCTGCGCTGTATGTCAATAGATCTTAAAAAGCCCTCATAAGTTTGCCCTAAGAACGGAGCACTCTTGATGAACAAGTTCATCTCAGCGTTTGATACCGCGCCCTTTGTTTGAGATACGTTCGCCAAGGCGAAACCGATGGTGATTGTGGCTAACGCTTCTTGCTTCGATACCGTATCCAAATCCACGCCCAGCCAAGGTGCGACTTGACCAAAAAACTGCCTGAATCCAAGAGTCAGCTCTTCGGTAGCGCCGAAACCTTTTTCGCCTAGCTCACCAGCCAGTCTTTCCGCTTCGCTCAAGTTATCGAGCGCAGCGTATGATTTGGCCTCTTGTGCTGCAATTTCTGTGGTTTGTTTACTCAAAGCTCTTGCGTCTTCTTCGCTCAGCTTTCCCTCCGGCGCTGGATCGGGAAGATCCGAAACAACCACGGGATTTTGGTTAGCCAGTATTCTTTTGATCTCTTTACCTTGAGACTTTTTATCGAAGCTTCGAGTGATTTTTTTGCCGGTGAACTGGCCGTTTTCGTCCATCTCATCGTAAGTAAGCGTGATTAGATCCGCATCGCCGGACGTTTGGTTCTGTATTAACTCCATGGCGAACTCTCGGATACGCTCTTCGGCTTTGCGTTCGTCGTCCATTGCCAGCTTTGCCGCCTCTAATGCGATCGCCTGACGCTGCTTCTTGCGCTCGTCTCTGTCTGCCTTCATGCGTGCAGAGAACGTATTGAAGCCTGCGGCAATGCCCGGAAACGCACCAGCCGTTGCTGGCTGCGACATAATTCCAGCGCCCAAGTCGCTCATCAAATCGTAAAAAGAAGGCTTCGTTGGCGCTTCGTACAAGCCCTGTAACCTAGATTTGTACTGATCAGACTTTGTTTCGTAGTCCACAGGAGCCAAAGCCTGAGTGAGCAAATTCAAATAGCCACTGTCGAGGGATGGAGCAATCCCTTTCAAATCAACGGCGTCAGAAGATGGCGTTGTTTCAGTCTCCTCGAATTGTGTCATGTCTAATGGCTTCAGACCGGTGCCGGTCGAATAGTCCTCGAAGACATCGACTTCGTTGATTCCGCCTTCATCAAACCTTCTGATCTGGTTTTCCATTTGCGCCCTCGAAATAGCCATTAGGTGGGACTCGCAGGCTGTCCGTAGAAGTTACCGAGAGCGCCCAGAGCAGATAATCCAGTTCCCAGCCCAGCCTGAAGTGCGCTTGGAGTTGGAGAGAATTGTGTTTGCGTTGTGCTGAATCCAGCAGGAGCCATTTGCACAAACGGCATGAGAGCTTGGTACTGAGCCAACGGCGCTTGCTGCGCTTGCAACAGACCGGCTCTTTGTGCGTCAAGCTCCGCTTGTCTTTGCTGCTGCTGTTGAGCACCGATACCACTAAGCTGTGCAACATCTGTGGAGGTCGCTTGTTGCGCTTGCTGACCCAAGCCGGTCAAGAACCCGCCGAAGCCTTGACGCGCTTGCTGCAATGTTTGCCCTGCTGCCGCTTGTTGTTGACCGATCTGGCCGAATTGACCTGCCAATTGACCGGAGATATTCATCGCCTGCTGGCCTGCTGCGCCTCGTGCGCCAGCCGCTTGTTGGCCTAATGCACCAAGCTGTTGACCTAAACCAGTGCCTGCTTGGAATCTTTGTTGCGCTTGCTGGCCGAGCTGACCGGCAAGCTGTTGCTGAGCACCGAGACCCGCTTGCGCGGTCTGCCCCATCTGTCCAGCTAATTGCTGCTGACTCGCGAGCTGTTGCTGTGCGGTCTGTTGGATCAGGTTACCGTACCCAGTGCCTGCGCCAAGCTTCTGCTGAGCCGCCTGTGAAAGCTGGCTGGATAAACCAGTGCGAGCACCATATCGCTGACCGCCTAACGAAGCTAATCCAGACGCTGCTGAACGTGCAGCTTGGCGTCGTCGCTCGTCTTCGCTGATAGCCGTCTGCTGCGCCCTCTGGAAGCCTGCTGAGCGCAATCCGCCGATCTCCTTGGCCAAACCACGACCCAATGCCTCAGCCCTCTCAGAAGCCGCTAGACGCGCCCTAGAGCCGAATGCGGACTCGCCGCCTGTTTGTATGTCTCGTGCAGTTTGAGCCATGTCAGACTGCGCTAGACCCTTCAGAGCGTCATCCAGCGTCTGCTGTACCACGCGCTCTTCATACGGGTCAAAATACTTAGATGTCGCTGTGCCAATATCAAGATCGCCGGTCGTTCCGCGCAGCAGTCGCTCAGATTCTCGCAAACCTTGTGACAGCTCCTCAGCACCGATCGCGCCAATGCCCACTGCATCCGTGACATCACGACCAAACTCGTCGTAAACGCGGCGACCAAATTGTCGAGACCGAGCCAAGTCCATGCCGAAACGATCTGCTGCCTGACGACCCACCTGCTCCTGCTGTCCGAGCTGTTGAGCGAACCGACCTACAGCGCCTGTTTGAAATCCTGCAAGATCCGCTAGATCGCCACGCAGCCTTTCTTCTGCGCCTACGGCTCTCGACCGTGCTTGTTCAACACCGGTCAACGCATCTAATAAACCGCGATCACGCTGATCAAGCGCAAAACGTGCGCCTGATTGCATTTCTTGTAACGCCCTCGCTTGCGCGATCGCCTGATCAGTCAGTCCGCCTTCGAGTGCGCCAATACCTTGCTGCGCTTCTCGGGCAGCACGCTCAATGAATGGCTGTTGCACACCAACCGCGCCACGAGCCAGTTGAGCAGCTCGTATTTGATCGGGAGTGAGACCGGCGACCTCTTGGGGTATGACGATCGGACGACCTTCAGCATCGAAGAACGTGCGCTCAGCCGCTTGAAAAGCGCCCGGAATGAAGCCGCCCTCGCCCCCAAGCCCGAACAGTAACTGCTGAGTGATGGGGTCAAGCGTGCGGTCTTGTCGTGTTATCGAATCGACAAAAGGCATCTCAGAGCCGCCAGCCGACGTAGTGCCACCACCTGTAGTGGTTGCCGCGCCACCGCCAGCCTGCGCCTCATCTCTGTCGTCGATGCCGTTTCCGTTAGCGTCTCGGATTTCTGCGGTGCGTATATTTTGAGCAGGGTCGGCCTGCGTTCCAGTGGTCACATCGAGTCCGCTGTTTTGCATCATGCCGACAATTTGCGCGTCGTCCATGCCAGCACTGCGAAAGTCCGCCACCATTTGGGCATAATTGGGATTGGCCGAGATAAAACTATCTAAATCCATCACTAAGTCCTCGCGCCTGCGAAATCACTGAACAATTCCATCATGTCGTACATGAGCTTCGTCCCTCGATCTCGATCCTCTTCCTTACTTGGAGTGAGCGTGATAATGCCGCCGTCGCCTTTTGACATATCAAAAGCGCCAGCGCCGCGTACTGCGCGGCCAGTCATCACAAACTCACCATCGCTGAGCATCGCTGGCACATCGTCTGATGTCTCAGTGCCTTCACCGTTGATGCCGCCGTTCATTCTTTCAAAATCTTCTGTGGCGACATTCCCACCTTCTGCGTAACGCATCGGCATAACCATGCCGCCGTTCATCATTCCTTGTGTTGATTGCTGCATAGGTGGTCTCCCGCCGCTGAGCTGCGGAAGAGTCCGCTCTGGCAGGAGGCCAAACTCAACGGCGGAAGGCTTTTCTAAACCTCTGCGCCGAGCAATCTCAGCCTCGATATTGTATCGACCCATCGCGTCCATCTGAGTTAGAGGTGTCAGAGGAACGCCCTTTCTATTCTTTGCTTCGTCATAGGCAAGCTTGCCTAATAAACCGGCCACACCTAAGCCGCCGACGCCGCCCAGAAAACCACGCCCTTCTCCACCGCCTAAGCCGCCGCCTAAAATATCACCGATCAACCCAAATTGGCCTTTGTCGTCAGCTCCGCCGCCGCTAATTAGTTTGCTGAAGAAGTTTCCCGAAGGAACGCCGGGGGTGCCTTTCATCGCTTCTACGATTTGTGCGTCAGACAACCCTGCTTTCCTGAACTGCTCGATGGTTGTTGCAACATTTGGATCTTTTGCGACCACCTGCTCTAGTATTTCTGCTTCAGAGCCGCGAGGAGCGCCGAGCATATAGCTTCCGGCTTTACCTAAATTCTTGATAAGGCCAGCGTCATCCGTTCCCGGCAAGACAAACTCTCCGACTTTACCGAAGAACCCTTCACCCGGCAGACTACCAAGCCCTTTTCTCAAAGCGCCGATCTTGTCGAAAAAACCTGATTTGGCAAAGTTTGCTGCCGAGCCGCCCGACGCCCCACCAAGACTTCCGATACCACCGAGAGCTTTTCCTGCTCCATATCCACCAAGAGCGCCGCTGATCGCACCCTTAATGCCCTTCCCTGCGGCTACGTTTGTTGCGGCACCGATCGCGCCAGCCAAAACAGGCCCAACACCGGGGATGAAGTTAGCCAGCGGCCCAGCGATAGGGGCTACTTTTTTTACCACCTTTTTGAAGAACTTTCCGACTTTCTTGAAGAATCCAAACTCTTCTAACCCAGTCGATGGGTTCAGGCTTGCGATACCCATGCCGACAACATACCGCTCAGGATCTAAGTCCAGCTCGTTAAAACGAGTCTCTACGGCAGCTTCAAAGCCGCTGTCATCAAACATTTCAGGGGGCAGAACAACTTCACCGGGCCGCAAATGCGCCAACAAAGTATCTTCGCCCCGACCAGCGGCAGAAAGTTGTGCGGCCATGTCTGCCATTGGCGCTTGAGCACCAACAACCGCCGCTTCTGCCATTTGCCCTGCTTTCGCAGCTTCCATTGGGTCTTCGGCCGTATCACGAGCCATCATCAGCTCGTTGATCGCAGCATCCAGCTCTGCATTTTGGTTCATCTGTGGAGCCATCATCTCAGGCATGGCGTCAACTTCTCCACCGGCCTGCATTGCGATCGGGGCAGCTTGTCCTTCCCCCATGAGATTTTGAATTCTTTGTTGAAGCATCTGGTTCATTATGTCGTCACCGTCACTGCGCCCACTGCGCTTGTTATTTGCTGGCCAGTCGGATAGGTCTGATGGCTGTATAAGTCGCGAAACTGTGTGCCATCAAACGCCTGATGAATCCCATCGGTAGTATTAAAGATTATAGCGCCAGTGGCAAACTGAAGTTCGCTGATTTCTGTGGCGTTAAAATGGGGAGATATGTTGATATCAACCGCGTTTAGGTTCAGTTCGAGCACTCGCACAAGGCGGTTCAAAGTGTCAGACGTAACGAACTCGCCTTGAGAAAGCGGTAATCGCGTCTGTAAAAGCTTGCTCACGCACGCCTACCACTAGGCTGCAAATCAATCCTAGTGGCACCCAGTCGCCATTTGTAATCGAGCTGATTGTCAGCGGTGTTGTCGTCATCAGACTCAAACCGGAACACGACTTGTCGCGCCCTGCTTCGCACGTTGCTGAATGTGCTAGACGTTGTGACTTGTGTGGTGCTGTCTGTCGTCAAGCTTTGACCGGGGTAATCACGCCGCTTCAAAACAATGTTCATCGCAGGAGTGTTCGTTGATCCAGCCTCCTGCACAAACTTCATGTCAGGGATGACCTGCTTGATGAAACTGAATTGTTCGCCGGACGATATGTCGAGGTCTGCGCTTTCAATAAACACGCCAGTCATGGCGCTGTCGTTATCGTTGTAGCCCTTCTCATGCTCGAACACGCACTGCTGGCTTGACGATGTGGCAGCAGCCAATGGCTGATCTTCGATCCCCGCATCTAACCATGCGTAACGAATCAGGCTACCGATTGACCAGTGACCTTCTTCATAGTTGTAAATAACATAGCGACTGATCTCTCCGGTACCGTCCTCGATGCTTGGATAGAAAAACCAGACTTCGCCATACTCTGAGTTGACGCCCATGTGACACTTGAACGCCTGACCCAAATCGAGATCGTTGAAAACGTACTCTTGCACGTTGCACGGCAGCTTTTGCACCGAGCCGTTGTAGAAATAGAATCCAGTTTTGCTCGCGAAGTACACGCCGTTTGGCGCGTTTGCTGCGGCTTTTGGCCCAATCATCCCGCTGCCCTCGTTTACCAAGTTCACGGCAAAGGTCAGCGGTGGCCCTATGAAATTCATGGAATATAGCGACGTATCCGTCCAGATCAGTATCTCTTGGCGGCTCTTGATGCCACCTACGATAAACGATCCGCTAGACAATCGAACAGAACCAGCGCTGTTTGTGGCAGTCGGCAAAAAGTCCAGTTCGTTTTCAGAGTCGCTGAACGCCACCAACATGGGATCGACCGCGCCAGTTCGTGTGCCACTCGATAGCGGGTCTGCGCCCAAAACAACCAAATGTCGGTCGGTTTCTGAGGTAATTACCTGCAAACCTACTGTCGGGACGCCAGTCGCGCCGCTGATACCAGAAAGCTCTACAGCACGAACGCCAGTGCCGTTGTTCTCCAGCCAGCGATAAATGCCTGCGCCGCGAGGATTGATAATCAAGTTTTCGCCGAAGTTATCGTGCGTCCATAGACGCAGTTGGTTCACCGCGCTTATCGCGGATGCGGAGCCAAAGCCCCCAGCACCCCAAGTACCTAAACCCCAACCGGCAGACGATACATAAGTGTCTAGGCCGACGTTGATCTGGTAAGTGCCAACGACACTGCTGCCGCCGTTACCACTATCGCTACTGTTCGCCGTTACAGTTGTGCCACTCGTATCTTTCGCCGTGATTGTGTAGGCGTTTGCGGAGGTCACTAGATCGATTTGATATTCTTGATTCAGAACCTCAGCGGTCACGTTTCCGCCAAGCGTTGCTGCCCCACTGAACGTAACAAAATCACCATTTACTGCGCCGTGAGATGTGTCGGTGACCGTGATTGTGCTGCTGCCGTTTGTGGCTGCGAAGGTAACATCACCCGCGCTTGTTGTTGCTCGTATCGGGGTAACGTCGTTGTAGGCGAATCCTTCTTCGATGTAATACTTGAAGGTGGTGCCTACGCCCAGAAATCGAGTGCCGCCTAGTGAGATCCACGAATGCAAGGCACGCCCCGTGCCGAGGTAATAGTTTTGCCCCAGCTTGACCCAGCCGCCAACCTTTTCGGCGCGGCCTTTGCGGAATCGTATTAAGTTGCCATCGACCCATCCGCCCTTAGCAGAATAGTCGGTAGACTCCTTGTTGATTCCGGGTTGAAACTCCAGCGTTTGTAGCGGCATGAGGCATTACGCCAACCTAATAATCGCGCCGGTAGCAGTTGGGCTTGGGAATACGACAGTAAAGTCGCCAGCGGTGCTGGTCTTGTCGCCACCAAAGTCAATAACCGCACAAGCTTTATCGGACTGCGTATCGTTATAGATCATGCAGCCTCTCGCAGTGACTGTGGCAGTGCCAAAAGTCAAATCTGCGAAATCGCATACAGCAGTGGTGCCGCTGGTGGTTGGCGTGACCGAGGTCAGCGTGTTGCCGCCTGACGTATAGTTCGTGCCGCTCGCTTGTCCAGTAGTCGTAAACGCCGTGGTAGTTGCGCCAAGCGTAGCCGAAGACGTATACAAAGCCAGCTTGAAAGCGTTGCCGGAACTTGCGGTGAAGTTGTGAGTACCGACCAAAAGCTCTTGCTTGAACGATGTCGGGATCGCGGAAGTAATGGCCATATCAAAGCTCCTTGATTATCTTCGCCATGTCATCATGCCCCTGACTGGCTAACAATCCTCGAATTGTAACCCGATCAGAGGCAATAGCGTTCTTCATTCCCAGCAAGATTAAAGTATAAACTTGGTTTTGGAAAGCTTCAGCTTGAAGCCGAATATGCGGCTCTGCCTCGGCAGATATGCCTAAAATCTTCTTTGTTGTCTCCCTCGCCCAAAACTCTGGATCGTGACCACGGTTTTCGGTCGTTGAGACCATCACCTGACCTAGCTCGAATGTACCCTGTGACATGGTTACCCCTTATATGGTTCTGGCGCAGAAGGCAGCTCGACCGTCTCTAAATTGTGCTTTTTAACCATCTCAGCTAGATCTGATCGGTCACAGACCACCCACTCACCCTGCGGATCAGGCATCGCGATCTTCGGGTTGGCCAATCGGTGATAGCCGTACAATCGGTTCTCGATCTCAACATTCTGATCGAGCAACGATGACCGGGGGCTAACACCCACGGTGATACCGCTGCTGATGCACTTGCAGATCCAGAACTCCAAGCACGCCCTGCCAGCCTCTGCAAAATGCAAATTATGCTTGTAACTGAAATCCATCCCAAACAGATCAATGTGATCTACCTCGCTCCACAGCGCAAACGCCAACGAGAAAGCCACTGTGGTATTCATGTACGCGCAGCGTTGATCTTTGATGACCTCTTCTAGCGGGTACTCGACCAGCGCAGGCACGCGCTCATCAAGCTCACAGGTGTATATGGGCTTTGTGTAGTTTGGTAACACTCGGCGCATAACCTCAGTTTGGTTTCCCGCGTCTTCTGTGTCGAGGAACCGACTTACCGGATCGAGCATAAACACGCGATCAAGATCGAAGACAGATAGCGCGGAGTTGATACCCCACACCTCATCCCAAGTTTGGCTATTTTCTACGCCGATGACGTAATCGATCTGAGAGGCTCCCAGACCGATGATTGCGATTTTTTTACCCTTCAGTTCAGAGATTTTTTCCATTAAGTAACGCCTGTTCGTAATAAGTCGTATCGGTACTCGTCACGAGTTCCTCGACCTTCGCTCAGATTCTTCATCCGAGAGATGCCTTCCTTGAAACGAGCTTCAAAGTTGGCTATTACGTCAGGTGTTTCCTTCAGAAAAACTGCTGCTTCCACCAGCGTTCCGTACAACAAGGGATCAGGGTGCTCTGTGCTCAACAGTGTTGTGCCAGAGTCCGAGCCTGCTGTCAGGGACGTTGGTTTGGCTAGGTAGTGTAATTCGACCGTGTAACCGCTATCCGGCACTGGTGAAATCTCAAACGCGCTGTCGTCAAACTGCGAGTAATACTTCGGAAACGCAGTAGTAGTCGTTACCGGACTGTATTCTTTGATGAATGACGGGTGCTTGAAGTCAAGGTAATGGTACTTGTTCGACCCATCAATCACGGCCAACGAAAATGGCGCATAAAAGTCGGTCGGCGTAGCCAAAAACCGATTCGCGTTCGACAACGTGCCTTGTACGTTCTTTCTCTGTTCTGGGAGTTGAACCATCTTGAAGATTCGATTCTCAGACTCTTGTATGAACGTGTTCAGATTGTTGTTGAACGTCGTCTCGTTTACCTGCAAGTAATCCTGCACGGTCGATTTCAGTGTCGCTAGGGTGAAACTCATGACGTAGTAACCTCCACGGTGCCTACACTACAGGTAAGTCCAAAAGTTTGCAAAGATGTGCCAAGTTTTCCATCGCCTACGTTGGTGTAAACGATAAAAAAGTTATTGTCGTTGCCGTCCGATGACGGATCGGGTCGGGCATCCTTTAACGCTTGAGGGTCGATCGGTGTCGGCTTTCTCTGTAACTGTGGATGCTTTGGTGACCACTGATCAGGGCCAACCAGCAGCCCGTCCCAAGTTTTTTTCATGTCCTTCAGGCGATAACGGAATCCCGTGATGTCACAGATACCGTATGCGCGTTTGTTGGAAGCGAAGGCCATGACTACGCGATATTGTAGTTTCTAAGATCAGGAGCAACGCGGAAACTCGCACGCTCCTCGTCTTGTGAAAGGGCGCGAGTAAACTCTTCTTCATACAGCGTCTTGAGCATCTGCACTTTCTCTGGCGCACGTTTGAGTGCTAGATAATACGCCAGTCCAGCAGCAAGGCACGGATAGAACCGAAACGGCACTTCCATTGTGTTTGCGCCAACATCGGCGTCATCCATACGGCTCAAGGTGTTCACATGCAGAGTGTATGTGGTGTTCTTGTCAGGCGCTGGCCACACCGTAATCGACGGCGATAGCTTCTTGTTGATGAAGAACTGATTTGGCTTTCCAGTTGTCGATTTTGTCGCTAAATGGCTGTATTCGGCTCTCGACATGCGGCTGAGCGGTACATCTGTCGCAACTCCGCCGATTGTTTCCCGTATGAATACATCCAGAACGTCTATTGTGGCTGTGGGATTTGTAGAATCGATCGTGTACTCAGTCGTGTCGAGCACCATTGAGATTGTCTTTTGATTTACCGTCCACTGGTTCAGACCACGGTTTGCCCACTCAGCAAGCATGAGGTTCAACGAGCGCGTAGCACTTTTCAGATCGTAACCGGTGCGAAGCTCCAAGCCACAACGCTCAAAAGCTTCCTCAACGTAATCGGCTACGTCTAATTCAAAATTTTTACTTCCGCTTACCGCCATCCTTCTTGCCCCCAGCGTATAGGTTATCGAAGACTTGATTCACATCGAGAGTGTAGTCTAAATCGGATTTGCTGTAATGGATATGCTGGGATGGCTTGAAATCGGGAGCGCCTTCGCCTGCCTCAAACCAAGCAGGATGCGTTACGCGCACTCTATTGTTTGGTAAGGCGATGATGTTCCCAGTCCACGGCCCTGCGTCCAGTAGCTCCATGACATGACTTTGTTTATGTTGAGCCGGATCGTCCGCTATTTCATTCTCCGCGTAATCGACCGTGAATAAGTATTTCGCAGGGTAAAACTCTCCATCAACCTTCGCCAGCCAAGGGCAGGGAGTGCAACGATCAAGTACATAAACAGCATGGTTATGGCTAGAGCAATCCCAAGGCTGAGCAGCCCATACCGGCATAGGCTCCGGCCAATCATCAAAGGGGGTGTCTCCCACAAGCGCCGTAATCGGCATCCTAGCCCACATCGCACCGCCGTGAACATTTGGCTCGTTGTCATCATCGTAAGACTCTGCACCGGTAAAGATGACCTGAAACGAGAGGCAGCGCGTGGGCATCGTTGTTACTGCGATTGCCATGGCGTGAATGAACTCGCCATGATACTTCTCGTGGTTATGCGTATATTCTCGTCTCACCCAGCACTTAAAGTGTGGGATATTGCTCTGAAGATACGCCACCGTTAGCGACCGTACAGGCCGCTATTCTTGCTCGAAGGTTTTCTCATGCCGCCTTTTGCGCCGCCTTTAGTCCTCATGGCTCCGCCTTTCGCGTAGCCTTTGGTCTTCATCATGGCACCTTTCTTGGCAGCGCCACCATTCTTCATGCCGCCGGGCTTCTTCATGGCTTTCTTGCCGCCCATTGCGCCGCCTTTCGTACCCATCTTGCTTTTCATTCTCACGATTTCGCCTCCTTCTTTGGCAAAAGTTGCGACGTTAGTGGGCTTACCACCGACGCCTTGCTTCTTTGATCGCTTACGGCGCACCGCTGAAGCGATCTGCTTGTCGCTCATTTTTGCAGCTTTCGCTGCTGGAACACATTTCGGGTAACCGCGCTTCGAGTCTTTGGCGCTTTTGCGTCCACACTTCTCGAAACCACCGCCTTTTTTGGGCGCAGAAATATCTACCCAGTTTTCCTTGTCAAACCATTTTTTGAGACCCTTCTTTGGCTTAGCCACGAGGGACTCGCGTCTTCTTCTGCTTGTTTGGCATGATCGCGCCACAGCCACGGCCTTGAACCATAACAGTGCCGCCCATGTTCATTTTCTTCGCCATGCTTTTAGCGATTGCAGTACCGCGCTTACGCTCGTACCGACTGAGCTTGCCGTCTTTGTTCAGATCGCTTTTTACCGGATCGAGTGTCACCTCGCCACCAGTAGCGCCTTTGTATTTTCCGCCCATTCGCTTGTACTCCTGCACCATCCATCCGTTTGCATAGGCCGATGGGTATACGTCGAACTTGGCCTTGGCTTTTGCTTTGGCCTTACGATATAGCGACGGATTTGCCACGTTGTCGGGTACGCTACCGGCAGACCCGCCCTTCTTCAGCTTAATCGCCTCTAGCGTCTTGGCTTGTTTCGCGTGAGTGTTGCTCGCTTTTTTCAGACCTTTGATTACTTTGTTCAGTTTTTTCTGAGTCATCACATAGTCCTCATGCCGTACTGATTTTCTTGGAATATAGGCGTATACGGCCCCGGAATTTTTGGCGTCCTTGGCATCATTGGCTTGGTAGGCGGCAACGGCTTCACCCTTGTTGTTCCTTGAACAGCAGGAGGCGGTGCTACTGCTGCGGGAGGCGGAGCTGCTGCTTGCGTTGTAGCTGGTGCTGCTAACGCGGCAATGCCTGCACTGTCCAGACCGCCTTGTGCCATCTCACTACCTATGCCAGCAGTATCGAAATATGGCGTCGCGCCCATCTCAGCAGCGCCCTCAGTGGTCGCAAATCCGTATACATCCATCTCTGGCTCGTAAGTAGAGCCTACGCTCGTGCCGGTGTAGCCGCCTCCGCCTGCCGTCATACCGGCAGAAACATTTGGGGTAACGCCAGTAGGAACGGTGGTGGTAGCTGGAGTAGTTGTAGCTGGTGCAGTCGTTGTTTGCTGTTGCCCTAACTGCGCCATAATTTGGTCAGTAATTTGCTGCCGCAAAGCCTCAACATCAATTTGCTGGGGAGTCTGACCCTGTAACGCTTGAATTTGAGACTGCAACCCTGTGATCGTGTTGGGGTCGATCTGGGCCTGTTGTAGCGCCCTGATTCTTTCGTCCAAACCCTGCCGTTGCTTTTGCCCTGTTTGCAAAGCCTCTTCCACCAATCGGCCTGTTGCTTGGTAATCACCCCGGAATTTGTCGAGATCTTCTGTAGTAGCTCGCCCTTGCAACGCCGCCTCAAGATCGGCTTGCGTAATGCCTGCGGCTTCGAGCGCAGCGATCTGCTGTGCAAGCTCCGCACGCTCAGTGCTGGCGGTTGCCACGAAATCTTGGCTTTGCGTGGATATTTCGTTGATTCTGTTTTGGATCTCGTCGATCGGTAACGCGCCAACGTCGTCTTTCAACGAGCCGATTTGACCTTCGAGCTGGGATATAAGCTGCTCTCGTTCACCTCGCAGGATGTCGCTTTGCGCTGCGGTTTCGGTTTGCACAGAATCTGAAACAGCACTCAATTCGTTGGTCAACGAGTCGATGCGAGCTTGCAGTAGATCCGCTGCCGCTTTTTGGTCATCAGAAAGCGTTGCTTCCTGTTGTGCCAGATCTGCTCGTATCTCTGATGAGATAGCCCCAAGATCATCGTTCAGGCCAGAGATTCGGGTGGTTAAGTCACCGATAATCGAGCCTTGGCGATCCTCAAGATCTCCCAGAGCTGTCGTCTGCGCCTCTGCTACTCGTTGTTGTGACTCAGCCAGTTCTGATTTGGCTGTATCTATGTTCTGTTGAAGCTGATCGACTAGGGTTTGTTGTTGCGCCCGTATATCTGCACGCTCTTGCAAGCCTTGGTCTCGCAACGCTTGAGATTCGGTTGCAATAGACTCTTTGACGCCAGCCAGCCGATCTTCTAAGGCTTTGACGACTTCCGACCGCTCAGCAGCTTGTGCCGCTGCTGACGTTGCGGTCTGGGCCAATAAGCCTTCGCGTAATGCTTGCAACGCCGCCTCACGCTCATCGCGCTGCGTAGTTTCTTGTTGACGCAGAAGGTCTTGGAATCTTGCAGCTTGGTTTTGTGTCTCGTCTTGTGCGAAGTCCAAAGATCGCAGTGTTGGCATCGTTGGAGCTGCTCGCGTACCTCTATCAAAAACCGGTCGGTTGATCAGGTAATCTTGTAACGCAGAGTAAGGCGAAGCTGCACTGCCGTATTCTGCCGCTGCTCGATCGAGTTCCGTCTCAGCCATCTATATCACCAGTTTTTACATGACCAATAGCTGGGCGCAAAAACGTCTTTCTTCTTTTCTACCGCATCGCAATTGTGGCGAGCGCGAAATGATTTGCGTCGAGCTGGTTGGTCTCTTTTGATTGACATCTTAGGGTCGCCATATCGCACGATCTTTACCTGATCGCCCTTTTTCGCTAAGACTTTGAACTTCTTCTTTTGTCCCGGCGTGCGAACCTGCTTGTTATAACCGGGGAACGACTCACCTCTATAGGTGAGCCGCCCGGATTTCGTTCTCTTTACGTCAGACGTATCAGCCATCAGTCGTACTTCTTGATCAACTCAAGAATGACCATGTAGGTGTCGTTGGCGCTTGCTCCGGTTGTGGTGAACAGAATGTCACCCGTCTTTCCGGTTCCCGCGTTATTTGGGATACCGGTAAACGAGTCATAATACTCGTCACCCGTGCTGTCGGCAGGCAAGCCTATCGCCAGCACGTTGGTCGTAGCGTCGAAATCCAGCCTTACTGACATGCCAATACATGCCCAGTAAATACGCTGGATTGATACCTCAGTGCAGGCTTGGCCTGCTGAGTTCGCCGCTAACGCCGAAACGTCTACCTTCGCTACATTACTTTCTCCAGTTCCGTCACTCACATTTGTGAAGCGCAGAACCGCGAGGCGTTCACCGTCCAGAATCGTTTGAGAGGCTACTGCATCAGCCATGATTCTCTCCTATTAGGACGCTACGTCGAAGCCAGTAATTTCAATCAAAAAACGTCCGGCAGTGTAAGTCGCGTCGCCAGTGCCTTGGCTCACCAAGTACAGATACTGATCAGCAGCGATGTCGCCACCAGCAACCATGGTTCCAGCAGAAGCTGCACCAGCGTTGATGATTTGAGTTTCAGTGAGGTCGCCGATTGCAGTGTCGTTTACACCAGTGCCTTCAGTCGCAGAGAACAGATCGATGTCTGTGCTACCGCCAGCAGGCGTTTCGACACAAGTCATAGTCACACCGAAAACGGTGCCTTGGTTAGCCGTAGTCACCTGACCGATGAATGCAACTCCAGAGCCATCTTTACCGATGATGTCTCCAGCAGTACCGCCGTCTTTGAGGCCGGTGAGGTCAATCATGATCGTGGTCTTAACCACGTTCACGTTGGTGGTTACGTCGCTCTTCAGGCGATTTACCTGCGTGACGTATACAGCAGCCGTGCCTTCAATACCGGCGCTGGCAGTGGCTTCGACAGCCATTTTGTCACCGCTAGTAACGGTAATGGTGCCGTTTGCTGCTTTAGAAATTTGTTGAAACCCATTCTCTGATCGGACGGGGCCGTTGAAAGTTGTTGTAGCCATGTTGATCTCCTGTCGTGGCCAGTGTCAGACGCGGGATTGCGGCTGTCAGGAGCTTGTTTTATACCACAGCGGTTTGAACCGGACAATTTAATCAGACACTAAAATAATTTCCATTGAGCCTGTATACATACTTGCACATCGACACGGAATAAGTATAATAATGAGCATCACAACGGAGAACGATGATGGAAAAGGCGAAATACGAACTGAATGTGGAATGGCTTAGCACTCGTTTGCGTGATTACGCGGCAGCTAAAGAGCGTGCTCAAAAAGCTTGGGTTACCCGCAAGGAAGCGGTCATGGCTAAGATGAACGCTGGCGTAAAACCGACTGTAGGGAGCAACCGCAAAGGCGAGTTTACGGGCTTTCACGCACCGCATGACGGTTATGTGCATGAATGGGTAGAGGGCGAAAAAACCTTCCGCAAGCAGTTCATGGGCGGACAATTTTTGCCAATCGACAAAAATCGAGACTCTATGTTTGAAAACGAGTTGGGCGAAATGAAGACGCACAGATTTCGCAACGTGTCGGGGGAAAAATTTGATGCAGTCGAAAGGGCGCTCCTCAACAGTCGCAGCAATTACGCTTTGGACATAAGAATCGGAAGAGGCAAATCTTGGGAGGATCGAGAGGGAAATTGGCATTCTTACACCTACTTGACAGACGCGCCCAACGACGTTGCTGAACACATCGAAATGTTTTTCATGGGCGAGATTTACGAGGCTCGTCAAGTGGCAGAGGAGAAGCGCCAAGCGGAACACGAGGCCGCTGAGCCATGCCCTGCTGGTCGCGTTGTTGTCACTGGCGAGGTTCTAAGCGTAAAACTGCAAGACGGTTACTACGGCAGCACATGGAAGATGCTGGTCAAGGATGATCGAGGCTTCAAGGTCTGGGGCAGCATCCCGTCATCACTCGACGCTTCTCGCGGTTGTCGTGTCACATTCACCGCCGCTATCGAACCATCAAACGATGATGACAAGTTTGGGTTTTTCAAGCGCCCCACCAAGGCGGCAATACTAGAGGAGGCCGCGTAAGCGGCCCTTGGAGAAGATGATGATTAAAGAATCAAGAACTATGGATCTGGTTGAGATCGCTAATTCGTTGAGCAACGACGATGTGTGCGAGCTTATGAATATGCTGTCTGACCGACTGATCGTATGGACAAAAGACAGCGATGGAAATTCATGCCTCAATGAAGTGGTGGATGCTTGCATGAACGGATGTGCGGTTCAGTTGAATCTTGAAGAATAAAAAAAGGGGGCCGTAGCCCCCTTTCTCTTGCTTGGTGTCTACGCGCCTTGTGAGCCGTAGATGCCCCTCCAATCGGAAAACCCGAATGAATATCGTTCGCGCGCCTTATACCTGATGTTACCTGTTGTAAAGTCAGGCTCCATGCTGGTTTCCATGGCGGTACGCTGGAACATCTTCAGACCTTCACCAGCGTCAGTAACGCTAGTAAGCAAGAAGAATGCGTCAGGGTCAGTCAAATAGTGATTGACCGTGTAGCCGCCGGGGAGAACGCCCGTGTTACGGATCGCGTTGATATCGTTGTCAGCAGTACCTGAACGCAAAGTAGAGTTCAAGATACGGTCAGCAACGAATACAAGCTGAGGCGGAACAACAAGCTTAGACGCTTGAACCGAGATGGTCAGACCTTTGTCATCGGTGAACGTACTGATGTCAATCAGCGCGTCTTCCAAAGACGTTTCGTTAAGGTCAGCCATAGTGGTTGCGCGGTTAGCCGCTGTGCCACCACCCGCTAATGGGTGCGCTGTGTTTATAAGAGTAACGCCGTCACCGCCCGTGAAGTTGGTGTTGAATGCGTTGTTCAGTACATCTGCACCTTTGACCTCTTTAGTGTTAGCCATAGATCGGGCTAGAGCCTTCACATATCGCTTGCCTAACGAGTCGTATAAGTTATCTTCAACGGCCTCATCGGTGAGCGCAAATGCTAACGCGATGGTGTCGTGAGTGTAACGTGCAGAGTAGGACTCTGAAGCATTGTCAAAAACAACGCCTTGTCCCTCAGTCTTGGTAGGTGCTGAACCGAAACCGGTGATCAACACTTCTTCCTCGAAGGCGCGAGAAGAATCTTCAATAGCGAAGATCTCTTCGTACTCTCGATCGTAAGAGTCATAGCTCATGCCGAAAAGCGAGTTTAGCCCCGGCTCTAGCTCTTTAGCTAGTTGTGCTCTTGAGATAGCCATTTCCTAGCCTCCTATTACGCTAAGCCAGCGCCTTTCACACCCATGATGTGGTTTTGGATTACCACAAGCACGTTTGTGTTGGCGTTGCCTACGTCGCTGTTATCGGGATCTTGCGAGATGTCGATTGCCTTGAGAGGCAAAGTCGTGGTGGTTGCACCAGTGGTGACATCAAGCTCCATGTTTGATCGGCCCGAAGCGGTGTCGCCAGTTGTTGTCTGGTCTACCACATCGAAATTACCGAAAAGGTCTGCTACCGGAAAGGCTGCGTCAGCTTGAATGCTGAACACAACATTCGGATCATCAATCACAAAAGCGATGATGTCCGCTGCTGCGATAGAGCCGGGGTAGTAGTTTTTGAACACTTGCTCGCCTGTAGTGGGATCAGTGTATTGAACTCCGTTGAAAACCCCAATTACGGGGACAGTCGAAGAGGCGGCAGCTCGCCCGACAACGCCAGCAGTCAGTTGCTTAACCAAGTCACCTTGGAAAATTGCACCTGATTGATTGTTGGCGATTCGATAACGAGATTGGCCACCACTATACGGAGCGCCACCCATCATGCGGGAGGGCTTCAAACCAAATGCGGCGTCTTTATTAGCCATTTAGGTTCTCCTAGTTTTTGCCGAAAGTTACGCGGGAGTCCCTCTGAGGATCGTATTTAACATAACGGCTATCGCCACGAGTCTCATTAAACATGGTGTTGTCTAATGCGTCTGTCGCTTCTTGAGTCTTATTCGAGTAATACTCGTTTCGCTCTTGCACCGTTTCGTTTGGTATTTTCGCCAGAAGTAACCCTTCGTTATATATGACTCCAGCGTGTCTGCCGTCCTTATCCATAGTCGGTAGCGTATCCGCCCACTCTGCTGGAAGATCGGTTGCTCTCACAAGCTCCCATCCTTCCCTCAAGCGGCGAGAGACGTTAGATCTGTCTTCCGCTCCCAACATGGATTCCCTTATCCACCTGTAGGTATAACCCGGAGGTGAAGGCGGGGTGTCCAGCTTTCGCACTGGTTGCCATGGTCGTCGCCGAGCCTGATTATCGTGCGCTCCGCTCTCACGCGATGAACGATTGTTCTGTTTTGCCTCTGCCATTTACATTGCCTCCCTGTTAGCAATTTTTTGCTTTTCTTTAGCCACTTTCTGAAGCCATTGTTCTTCAGACATATTGTGCGGTTTAAGACCACGGAGGCGCTCAACTTCGCTTTTGGTAAACTTCACGCCGTTCATGTTGCCTCGTGTTTGTTGCCGACCACTAGGAGTGGCGGAAGCGACTCTTTGCACGGGGGGTCGCTGTCCTGTTTGTTCGACTTCCTCTGTACCGACGCTTTCAGCACCAGCACTGAGATTAGGATAAACCTTTCTCACACGAGTATCTAGCTGTTGATAATAATCGTCTGAGTCCGGCTCGTAGCCTTCGTTGATCAAGTTGTAGTGCGTAAAGTAGGCGTATTGAGTCGCCTGTAAATTCTCTTCGCTTCCTTGATCACCGTACCACGGATTCTTTTCATGCCAGCTTTTTGCCTCTGGAGTTGGCTCTGGAACCGCCTGCTGCTGAGCAGCCTGCTGCTCCGGCTGGTAGGTTTGGTAATTGTCCTGCTGAGGCTGTATTTGCTGCTCTGAAGCTTGCCGCGTCTTTGCGACACGCAACTTTTCTTTCTGAATCGCAATATCGTTCTTCAGCGAGTCAGCTTTGGACATCAGGTCAGGATCACCCGCCTGCACAGCTTTACGATAGATGTCATCGACTTGGGCCTCTTTAGACTTGAGAGCCTCTTCTTCTTTTTCCAACACCGTGACTTGCTGTTGCTGGGCGTACTGCCGATACTGCTGAAGCTCTTGCTCTTTCTGCATCGCAAGCTGCTCAAGTTGCGCTGCTCGCTCTTCAGCTTGTCGGGTCTTAGCGTTTAGCTTGTTGATGCGCTTAGAGACCGATTTGGTGTAGGTTTCTAGCTCATCGCTTTCGGGCGCAGCCTCCGCTTCTGTCTGCTCTACGGGATCTTCAGTTACCTCGATTGCAAACTCTTCTTCGGGTTGCGCTTGTTCTTGGTTGGTATTTTCAATCATGCGAAGCTCACTATGTCGTCTGGATCAATTATGGTTCCAATGACCTCATCGTCATTGATGATTCGGACTTCCTCGCCGTCTTCCAACTTGAACCGAGCGCCGGAGTAACGGCCAATGAGAACCCATTGCTTTTCTTGGCACCAAGGGGTGTCGCCGTATTTTTCTTTGTTGTCGTAACAAAGCGGCCCCATCTTTACTACATAAGCAACGACAGTCGCTAACGCCTCTCGATCGAGCGTCTCTCTTGTCAAAGCGATGCCGCCCTTGCTGACGCCTTTCCCCTTATACGGCAGAACCAACATGCGCCAGCCTGTGGGCTGTGGCATCCGCTCTAACGCGCTTAGATCGAGCAGTGATGGGTCTAGCACTCGCTCTTCTACATAAGCGCCTCCGACGCTAACTTCGGTCATATCTTGTTTTCCTTAAAGTATTGAGAAATCTCAGACTCGACCAAGTTTAGCGCAGTTAGTTCTCCCTGCAAACTTTTGTAGTGTTCTATATCTTTTAGCAAACCGTCCATCATCGTCGTCATAATCAAGCTTCGGCGGTCTTCTATCACACGCTTGAGCTTGTCTGCTAAATCGATGTCATCCACTAGACTTTCTCGTGAAAATCAAACCCACGAGTTGCAGCGCCTTTGCCGCGCGCCTTTATGACCTTGATTGCACCGCCCATGGTTCGACGAACCAACTCTGGAGAGGTGGTCACGCTAGGGATCTTTTTGCTTGGCGAGTCTACTTTTTCAACTCGGCTCATATCCTTGATGCTCATTTTTTCGTCCTCTTAGTTGCAGGTTTTTTGGCAGGAGCCTTTTTGACCGCTGCCTTTTTGGTTTGTTTTTTGGCTGCAACCTTCGGCTCTGGTTCTAGTTCTGGAGCGGGTTCTGGTTCAGCTACAGCCTCCACAACCGGCTCCGGTAAAACCGGCGCTTCCGGCTCTGGCTCGCCATTGATTCTGGCCATTTTCACCGCGATACGGTGCTCGTTTGCCAATCTTTTGGCTTCTGCTTCGCTGGCTGCGGCTTCCATCGCTGCCGCTTCTGCCTGACGCGCAAGTCGCTTCATATCACGCAACTCTTGCTGTCTTTCTAAAATGTAACTGGTCGTCATTGGCTTCCTCCAAACTTGGCTTGAAGCTCCATCAGCTTCAAATTTGCCTGCTGCTGCAACCGTTGCAGCGCAAGGTCTAGCTTATCGTCCGCGACTTGTCGGGACGTATCAATTCTTTGTTTTGCGATCTCTGCTTCGAGCAACTTCTCGCGCTCTCTAGCTGCTTGTTTTTCCTCAAACTGATTCTGGTCAGCCTCAAGCTCGCGGCCACGAAGATCCAGCTCCTGCTGTCGAATCTGTACCAAGGGATCTTCTTCATTGCCTTGACCTATGCTTGCAAGCAGCTCCTGCGTAAGCTGCGCTAGGATCGGTGCAGAAAACTGCTCCGAGACCATTTGCAGCTCTTGCATCATCATTTGCCCTTGATCTGGCGGCATCTCACCGGACTGCATCGCTTGATTGAGCTGGTTCATCTGCTCCATAATCTCTGGCGGCATTTGCTCCTGTGCAAGCTGAGCCGCTAAGAACTGCAAATGCTGCATCATGTGACCGATGATCATGCCTTGTAGCTGAGGGTTTGTTTTGACCATTTCAGTCAAAAACAACGACCGGTGAGCGTCGATGTGCGCTTGATGGTTCTGCTGCTCGAAAGCCATCGCTGGCTGGCCCATCATAAAACCACTGTTCTCCAACCCTGCATCGATAGGCATAGGCGGCTGTGGCTGCTGTGGGGGCTGCAATAGTGAGTCAATATCGTCCACGCCCAAAGCTGCGTACATGCGACGATAAGCCTCATATATGCCTGTAGGCCCGTGTATTTCTGGGTTTGACTGAACCATCGTCAACAGCTCTTGAGCCATCGTGATTCGTTGGCTTTGGCTGAAAATGTTGGGATCACTTACTGGAATGATGTCTACACGACCATCAAAGTCTTGTCCCTTGACCTCCTGCGGCCCAGATCCCGTTTGGTACGGATAGACCGGTGGCAGATATTCAGAAAAGACTTTTGCCAGCAGTTGGAACTCGATGCGTTGGCTGTAATGCAATCTCTTGTGGATTGCGCTCATAACCTTGGTGCCACGCTCTAGTAACGCGACCGTAGTTCCGACCGGCATTGCTTGGTTCATATCGCCGACGTTCATATCAGCAATACTGGCGAACCGTTTGCCTGACTCAACCAAGAGTCCGAGCAGGCTCATGAGCACATTGCTTGGCTCTTTGATCGGCAGCGGTATTAGATTTTCTTTCAGAGACGCGCCAGTGGTGTCTATGTCTCTGAACTCTCCCGGCTGCAATGGGTCGTCTTCGTCACGGATTCTCATGCCTCTTGCTTTGAATCCGGCCGGTAAGTTAGCCAAGGTTCCTGCGTCGATAAGCTGACGCAAAATGCTAGTTGATGCCTTCGCCAGACCGCCGATCATGTGCGACAGACCCAGCCCATAAAAGCCGAGGCCGGGGAGGAACTTGTACTGCACGAAGTAGTTAATCTTTTGTCTTAGCGGGTCAGCCTCCTCATAGTTGCGGCGAATCGACAGCACTTGCTGTGACGGCTCATCGATTGTCACTATGTAAGGCAGCTTCAACCCTGTGGGCTGGCCGTCCTCGCCTATGTCTTCGTATCCGGGGATATCGAGGATGGTGTGGACTTCGTACACCGTGCGATCACGATCTTCAGCATAGCCGGGAGCCTGCCCTTCGATTTCGTCGATTTCTTCTTCGATCTCATCACGAGAAACGTGGTACGCCCCGCCCTTCAGTTCTATGTCGGCATAGAAACCGCTTAGCTGTTGCTTCCGAATCTCATTCTTCGACATGCTCAGAACGTGCGTAACCCGCTCTGCGCTGAAGAGGTCGGTAGCCTCGTAAGGCACCACGAGATCTTGTGGCTCGATAAACTTGCTCATCGCCTTAGAAGCGGCGGTGTCGAAGTAAACCTTCTTGAACGCGCTACCGGCGAGCGGCAAATAGAACAAGAGCATATCCAATTCTGGATCGTACTCCTGCATCACATTCATGATGTAGAAGTTCATGAATTCCTGAACTCGCTCCGCTTGGGCCTCGACCTCAGCATTGCGTGCGCCAACGATTTCAGTTTTGACTGGCCCCTTCGCTGGCAGCATTTCTTTATATGCTTGCGCCTGAAACTGAGTCACGGCTTCAGCTAAGATCGGGTGAATGACGCCGGTTGAGCCTTGGAATGGATTTGACCGAGACTCATCGAACTTCATCCCCAGATACTTCAAGCCATCGGTGTAAGTCTTTTCCCACTCCGATCGGCTTTCTTTGTCCGCTTTGATGGAGGCGAGAACATCGCTCGCCAGACTGGATAGCTCAAACTGGTCGAGCTGCTCTGCGAGGTTTTCGTTGAAGTCGCCGATCGGCTGTTGAGGCTCTGCGTCAATCTCGTCGTCGATTAGGATGCCTTCTTCGATGACCAGTATTTCTGCCGCCTCGCGAATCTGATCTTCACGGCTGGGGTCTGGGATGACCTCGACTTCATTGCCTAGCGGGATGATGTCTGGATCGTCGGCAGTGCCGAGCTGTTGCTCTCGTCGTTCAATAGCCATTTAATAATATACCTTCCGATCCCGACGCATCGGGGTTATTTCCTCAGCGTAATCACCGTCCAAAGCAAGAAAACCGCCCTGACGGAATCTCATCAACGCCATAGTAGCAGAGTCACAATAATCGTCATGGTCGCCGTAAGGGAAACTAGCCATCTCCTCGACCACCTCCTCTGCAAAACCGGTGTCGGGTGCCCACACCATTCCCGACTCAAATATCGGGGCGACACTGTTCATTCGAGCAATCTTATCCTGACCCCGCGATGGTGTATAGGCCGTAACAGGTATCCCCATCCGACGCAACTCTTGCGTCAGAGGGGTGCCAGACGCCTTCGCCTCGATCAAAACGCAGTCAGGCTCCCAATACTTGTACTCTTCCCACGCTAATCGTTTTAGCTCTGGGAAGTCTAAGCGCACGCGCTTGGCGTCCAACAAGATAATCTGCTCGACATCCATGTGCTCAAACACCGCCCAAGTCGTGATGGCAGAATAGTCCGCCGTTTCTTTTTTGCTGAACGCGGTGTCATAAGACTGGATTACATAACTGTAGGCCGGTACGTCCTCCCGCTCCCACTTGTTCCACCATTCTCGCTTTACGATCGAACCCTCTTCTGCTGTGGGGTTCTGCATCCACTGAGCGTTCCATTTAGCAATCGGCAAAGAGGCTTTTACCGACAAAAGCTCTTCTTTTTTCCAAAACTCAGGCCATAGCGGGGTGTCTGACTCTGGCATGATGGCGGGGAACTCCACCACATCCCATTGGTCGGCGTGGTCATCCCCCTGTTTTTTCAACACCTTGCCCACAAGGTCTTTCGTACTCCAGCGAGTCATCACGATGACGATGATGCCTCCCGGCTGCAAACGCTGACGAGGGCCGGAGGTATACCATTCGTAAACCCCGTCCATCGCGGTCGGGCTAAGCGCGTCCTGCTCTGAAACAGGATCGTCGATGATTAAAAGATCCGCACCGCGACCTGTGATTGCACCACCGACACCCGCGTAGAAGGATTCTCCACCACCATTAGTCGTCCAGCGTCCGGCTGACTTGTTGTCCGCCTCAAGCTTCAGGTCGGGAAAAACCTCTTGGTAATCCTCTGAGTCGATGATGTTTCTGACGCGACGGCCGAACCGCACCGCAAGCTCAGCGGTGTGCGTGGTCTGGATGATCTTGAGGTTTGACCTGAGACCCATCATCCAAGCAGGGAAAAAGGTAGAGGCAAACTCAGACTTTGTATGTCGAGGTGGCAGACAAACGATGAGGCGCTTGAGTTTACCCCTAGCTATCTGATTAAACTTTTCGCCGATAATCTTGTGATGGCGACCCTCAACAAACTCTGGCCACTGGCTTTTGACGAAAGAGATGAAATCGCCCTGACAACTTTCCTGCTTTTCTAGTTGGTCGTATTTGTTGAGAAGCGCAAGCGCCTCCTGCTTCTCCTGATCGGAGAGTATGTCGAAATCTTTTAGGGCAAGCTCAGACATCTTCCCACGGCTTTCCTTGGAACAACAAAGCCTCGGCCTCCCTTCTGCGAATCAGTCCATCCAGAACTTGACCGCCTGCCTTGTTCCAACGACGGATCTGATGCGGCGCATCGTCGAAATCACCCTCGTTGAGTCGTTTGAGTAGCGTGCTGCTGCGTAGGTTGGTCGGCCCCAAATTGAACGTCCAAGCAACGAGCGCGTCAAATTGATTTTGATTCAGCTCCTGCTCCACAATGTCATTGACGTAAAACTCGAACTCTTCGAGATCTTTGACAAGCAAATCTTCCGCCTCCTCCTGCGTGCAAGAGTCGCCCTCATTCACGCCTTGTGTATGGCCATAACCGATTGTCAAAACATCCGCGCTGCATCGATAGGCTTCGAGTTCGCAGCCTTCAAATTTTTTAATCAGAGCTATCCCTTCCTTGCTCGTCTTCATCTTCATCTTCTCCTGTTTGCAAATCTTTGTAGTATTGTACAATCGAGGAAAGCTGTCGTATATACCGAATAACGTCTGCCATATTCGCGCTAAGATTTTCATATCCTTTCGTGGTTAAACCATAAAACGCATTCGTCGGCGCGTTACCTTGCGCCAGATCGTCCAAATACTCCTGCATAGTCTCAGGCGTAAGAACCGTCCATTCAACGGGTAACGTGTTTATTTTACCCGGCAAGGGCGGATGGTAGACGGGTGCAGGCTTTTCAATCGTGACGACCTCCACCGGTCTGACTTCCGGCGGAGCATCGATCATGCTGCATCCACTAAGGGCTAGGATCGGTATAAGCTTCCAATTCATTCAATACCTCAGCAGTGCCGCGATTGATGATCTTTTCGATCAGCTTGGGTTTCCGCAAAGTAAGCACATCGAGATTGTGCTTTGCGAACTTTTTTCGGATGGTATCGACCTCCTTCATCGCGTTCTGGTGGTCTTCTGTAAGTTGCTCGATCCTCAGCAACACAGCCTGCTGCTTTTCGCGTTGCTGATCAAGCTGTGCGTTTTGATCCGCAATGGTGTTTTCCAAAAGCTTTTGGTTCTCCGATGCTTGCTTGATTTGCGTTACTAAGGCATCTTTCTGCGCTTCAGTTTTGTCGTAATACATCTTGAAGCCGCCCAAGGATAGAGCCAGAGCTAAGCCCAATCCGGCTGATAGTTGCCACATCACGCCCACCCGCTATATCGGGCAAAACATTTGCCGCAAAGTAGTTTTACTTTCAAATGTACAAAATCCATCACCGCTCCCGGCTTTTTGCAACCAGCACAGCGCAAGGTAACTCGGCGCTCATCACTCACCGCTTCGCCATGTACGCAGTCGCGCCAAAATATAGCCCGACAATACTTGCTTGACTCAAAAACAACATGTCACTCAGAGAAGCCATAGTGGACAGACGGGACTCAGGGATAAATGGCATAAGTGGTAGTAGAGCGTAAACGACCATACTGCTAAGAGACACCCAAGCCATTCGTCGTTGACTGTCTGCTTTCTCTTCACGCAGTTCGATCTCAACAAGTTCTTGATTTCGTGCCAGTTCTTCATCGCTCACGACCCCATCTCCATCAAGGTCGTACTGAGCATACCGCGATTTCGGCTCTAATTTCTTAGGACTCATCAATCTTCATCCTTTCTAGCGGGATCACGAAACAATATCTTGGTTCCCGCCTCAGAGGTAGGTATCTCGCGCACACGGCAGTAAGTTTTGAAGTAGCTGTTGTTGCTTAATAGCTCGTTAATAGCACCAACAGACTGCGCGTTAAGCGCCTTGGAGTATTCTAAGCACGAGGTCAGTTCTCTGAAGTACAACTCTTCGCCCGTGGGCTGCCCACGTTCCAAAACAATCAATACAAAAATCATCATGGTCATGCGCGTATGTCCAATGAAAACTGATCTTCAACCTTTACAATAGTAGAAAGAACTTGACCGTTTTTATAGTAGTAATACGTCTCGCTGTATTGTGTTAACGCTTCTACTTTATCAGTGCGAGTACGGCTAATCTGATCTAAACGCAGCAGCCTATGGATCTTGTCTTTGACCACCACCTCTGAGGGTGCGTTGACGCTGTTCGGAAATACTGGCGGGACATCCATTACAGCCTCCGCTTCTGCTGAACAGCCTGCACCTTGACAGACTTTGGCTTAACAATATCCCAAGTAAGCAGTTCTACATCTAGTTGATGTGCTGTGCCTAATACACGCGGCATCGTGTTCTGTATATAGATCTGTGCGCCGTACCCGCACTGGCGGTGGTTGTATCGTAACCATGCCAATGCAAGGCAGTGACGGTATGCAGGAGGATCGACTAGCTCTAACATTCGCCACTCCCGTAAATCGCAAAACAGATTCGGGTTGGCGGGGTCGTACTCTAGTTCTGATTCTTCAGCATTATTTCGATCAGTTGCTGGAGCTTCGCGTCGCTGGCTTTCGCTGTTTCGGACTGCTCCGCCAATGAATCGACGATAGCCTCGATCTTTGTCGCATTGACTGCTGCGAGTTTTCCCGTGGCTTGGGCCTCTTCAACAACACTCACGACAGCAGCTTCAATACGGTCTACTTCTTCTTGTGTAGCCTGTGCTTGCGCCTGACTAGCACCCCAGACCATCGCGCCTGACAGCGCAGCAGCGCCAATAGGCAAGGCCCACGTTGGGACTTTTATTGTTCCGTCACTCATATCAACCTCCTAAAAACTGTGGCACCAAAATGCTCACTACAATTAAACCGATAATCCACCACAGCCTATTGGATACGGTGTCCATCTTCGCTTCAAGCTCATCAAACCGTTTAGACCCACTTGCAAGGCGTTCCTCAATCCGCAGGTAACGCTGCTCACATACTTGCTCGTGAGTAGAGATTTGGTTCAACGCCTTATCACCTTTATCCAAGCCCCATTCCTCTGCCATCGCTAGATAGCACATAGTTATTCTTTAGCTTTACCAACATTAAGTGCCAGAGCTTCAATCACAGGGTAGATGTACTTCGCCATGAAGGCATCGTCCTTGGGTGTGGGCGTGGCGGCGCAGATCGCGCTTGCGACAACTGAAAGTGTAGTCAGCGTGGTTACAATCTCCATCAAGCTCATGCGGCTATCTCCTCTCTAAAACAATTCAAGTTGGCCGCTACAGTACGGCGCTCACCTTCACCTCGGAACGGGTAGACCATGTGCTGCATCCAAGATGGAAACATGTACAACCTACCCACCTGTGGGCGTATCACAATGTTCTGCGTTGGTTTCAATCGCTCTTTGTCCCACTGGGAGCTTTGTCCGTAGTTAAAGCACAAGCACCCGTCAGACTCACCAGACGCATTATACAGGCCGTAATCCTCAGATCCGGGCCTTGGCCCTTGCTCTATCTGAGGTGGCACTTTCGTCCAAGTCGTACAGCTAATACCCATGATGGTTTTGGTGCCATGATCGTGAATAGGGTTGTAGTCCCCTGCGTAGCTATGCACTGACCACAGATCGTCTATCTCGACGTTGCGGTTGCCATCAAGCATCTGGCCCGAACTTTTCATAAAGGCGTTGATATATTCAACACCCATAGTCCGCACGAACCCAGAAAAGCCAGCCACAAGCTCGTCATCGCAATCCATTCTAAGCTGTTCTCCCTCGCGGATTTGACCAACGAGAGTATCAGCCGCTGTACGCCGCCCTTCTTCTTCGAGGAGGCCATCAAGATACTCGTTTAGTTGAGTAACGAAGCCCTCTGGAATATCCAACTCCATCAGAAATACTGACGGGAGCGGGTGCATCATGTAGGAGATTTCGGCCATTACTGAACGACAGCTTCGTCTTCCTCGTCATCCACTGCTTTCACAGAGTCAGAGATAGCCTTGATGTACATTTGCAACAGAGCTTGACGCTCGTTGACTTGGATCTGCAATGCAGACACTTCACGGCGTAGCTCGTTAACTCGTGCGATATTCGCCTGAGTTTCTACAGCCAAACCCTCAAAAGAGTATTCTTCGCCATCAATCGTGACTTTGTTTTCTTCGCTCATGGTAGTCCTTATGGTGTGTATGCTTCAGCAGCAGAGATCGCTGCATCAATAGATGACATATCTTCACTGCCCCAATCGTCCAAGTCCTTCATAAACGACAGGTATCCAGAGCTACGCATAACGCGCTCTTTCTTTTCTTCACTTGTCATGTCGTTACAAAAGTCATTGTCATCGTCAAGACAGTTAGTGATTACGCTTACACTGCCCAGCATTGCTGAGTAGTCCTGTGCTTTTTGCTCGTCAGAGCGTTCTACTGTTTCTGATTCAGCCATTATTAGCCTCCTTTAAGGGTGTTTACTTCGGCCTGTAGAGCCGTTACTTGTGCGGATAGTTCTTGAACTGCTTTTACTAAGATTGGTACGAACTTGCTGTACTGAAGACTGTATTGTTTACCATCTTCTGTAACAGACACAGTTAAGTTCTTTTTGCTTGCTAAATCGTAGCCAGCAGCTTCTTCAAGAGCTTGAACAGACTGAGCTTTGAAGCCAATATCCATCCAATCTTCTTTGTGCGTACCGTCTGGAGTTTGCGCGGCTAGATCATAGTCTTCAGCATTTTTATCGCCGTACTTAGAACGCTTGTCCCAATAATAGGTAACAGGCTCTAGGGCTTTTACGAAGTCTAATCCTATATTAAGGTCTGAAAAGTCAGTCTTATCTCTTTCATCCGATGCAATTCCCCAATCTACTTGAACGTTTGCAGAAGTTATATTTTCATCGCCTAGAACAATGTGATTATCTGCTGTCGTGACGTTACCACCGGGGCTACCTGTTCGCCCTGCATCTTTACCAAGAAGTAAGTTATTGCTTCCTGATGTAATAGCCAAACCTGCCGAAACACCTACTGCGGTATTAGTATCTCCAGTGACAACTCCGTTACCCGCTGCGAAATATCCAATAAAGGTATTAGAATCTCCGCTGGTCATTCCGTCAGCAGCAAGACCGCCCACGATGGTGTTCTGGACTCCCGTGGTAAGTCCTTCACCTGCGTTAAACCCTACAGCGGTATTATAAGCATCAGTAGCCGTAGTAAATCTTTGAGTAAACAAAGCGTTATACCCAATAGCAACGGATCTACTGCCTTTTTGGTCAAATTGAAGAGCGCGTCTACCAATGGCCACGTTAAAACTACCCTCAGTAAGAGAAAGAGCAACTTCAGGGCCAAGCACGGTGTTCTGAACCCCCGTGGTGATTAAATGCCCCGCATCTTCACCAATAGCTACGTTGTACATATCTGTCGCCGTAGCTGGATTTTGGGAAGAAAGCGCATCTCTACCAATAGCGACCGATCTACTGCCAAGCAGATTCGTAGTCAAAGCACCGTAACCTACTGCCACGTTACCATCGGCATCTGTTGTAGCGTCCCCAGCAAGAGCGCCAATGAAAGTATTCTGAACTCCCGTGGTCATGTTCCTACCAGCTTCGTAGCCGACTGCTGTATTAAAAGTATCTGTGTCAGTCGTTACGTTGAAGCTCAGGAGCGCGTTAGAACCGATTGCGGTGTTTTTGTTAGAAGCAGTATTCCCACCCAGTGCGCTAATACCCACAGCTACGTTGTAATCCCCAGTGGTTATTGCGTCACCCGCCAAGCCTCCAACTATTGTATTTACCTGTCCCGTGGTGACTGAATAACCTGCGTTATACCCCATGGCCACGTTGTAGTTATTTGTTTCTGTGGTGAAGTTCTGAGTGAACAAAGCGCCTTCGCCAATCGCTACTGCTCTTTCACCTTTTGTATCTGAACTTAACGCTACATAGCCGATTGCTGTGTTTGAATCTCCTGTAGTAAGAGCATCTCCTGCAAGCCCGCCAAAAAGATTATTAAATTTACCCGTGGTGACTGCCTTACCTGCTTGGAAGCCAACCGCTGTGTTGTAGGTATCAGTCGCCGTAGTAAAGTTTTGTGCCTGTAAAGCACTTGTGCCAATAGCTGTCGATCTACTGCCTAAAGTGTCCGTAGTTAAAGCTGATGCACCAACCGCTACATTGAAGTCCGCATCTTGAAGAGCACTACCAGAAGAGCCTCCAATCAACGTATTCTCAAGACCCGTAGTAACTGCGTCACCTGATCTATCGCCTACAGCAACATTGACAGCATTGGTTGCTGTCGTGAAATTTTGATTTAGTAAAGCATCTCGCCCAATGGCGACTGACCTAGCGCCTTTCGTATCGGCTGAAAGTGCTTGATAACCTAATGCGACGTTGCTATCGCCTGTCGTAAGAGCATCTCCTGCCTCTCCGCCCATCAAGGTGTTAAGGGTTCCCGAAGTCAGCGCAGCCCCAGCACTGTCTCCAACTACAGTGTTCAAATCTCCTGTCAAAGCGGCCATGCCTGTGCCTTGACCGATCAAGATGTTTTGAGATCCTGTGGTTACTCCACCACCACCATTTGCTCCGATGGCTATGTTGTAAGATCCAGTTGTGATTGCGTCACCAGCAAGACCGCCCACTAAGGTGTTCTGAACTCCCGTGGTGACTGTCCCCCCTGCGGCGTATCCGACTGCAACATTGTAAGTATTTGTTGCTGTAGTAAGATTTTGGTTAGCTAAAGCAAAATAACCTAGTGCGGTGCTATATTGACCAAGCGTATCACTTGTTAGAGCTTGGTATCCCACGGCCACATTTCTGTCTGAATCTGTGAGGGCATCACCTGCCAGACCACCGATAATAGCGTTCTCAAATCCCGTGGTGACTGCTGCACCCGCGCTTGCGCCTACCGCCACGTTATAAGCATTAGTAGAAGTTGTGAAATTCTGTAAGGTTAAAGCTCCATATCCTACAGCCACAGAAAAATTGCCTTGAGTATCTGCTGATAGAGCAATCGTCCCTAGCGCAGTGTTATGTGTGCCAGAAGTGAGGGCATCTGCTGCAAGACCTCCCACGATAACGTTCTGAACCCCCGTGGTGACTGCCTCACCCGTTTTGTATCCAATAGCCACGTTGTAATTTGTGGTTGCTGTAGTGAAGTTTTGCGAAAACAAAGCATTGTGACCAATAGCCACTGCTCCACTACCTAACGTGTCTGAGCTTAGACTTTGTTGACCAATAGCTACGTTATCATCAGCATCAGTTAGTGCATCACCAGCAAGACCACCGACGAGAGTGTTTCGGATTCCGGTGGTGACTGCCACACCTGTTTGATAACCGACTGCGGTATTAAGGCTATTTGTAGCCGTCGTGAAGTTTTGATTCGTTAAGGCGCTATATCCTATAGCGGTAGACTGACTTCCTAGTGTGTCCGCACCAAGAGCAGATACCCCCAAAGCTACGTTGTAATCGGCATCTGTTAAAACATCTCCAGCCAAACCTCCTACCAAGGTGTTCTGGATTCCCGTAGTGATTGCTATGCCAGCCGCATATCCAACCGCAACATTGTAGGAGTCTGTTGCTGTAGTAAAGTTTTGTACATTAAGTGCGCCAAAACCGATTGCAGTTGATCTACTGCCTAACGTATCAGTGGAAAGAGCTTGATCGCCAACCGCCGTATTACGGCTAGCGGTAGTGAGTGCATCTCCAGCGGCGTATCCTACAAAGACATTCTGATCCCCCGTAGTAAGCGCCGTACCCGCTTCATCGCCCACGACCACGTTGTAGTTGCCGCCAGATTGAATGCTGTTACCTGCGTTAACACCTGCGCGGAAGTTTGAGGTTCCAGAGGTTGATGAGACTAGATCGCCTGAGTAAGTGACAGAGTTGTTAAAACTAGCCGCACCCGCATCTGACATATCAAGGGTTAGGGCTGTTACGGTTGACCCACCATCATTTCCTTGAAAGCGCATATCCATATCCGAAATGCCGCTATATAAATTGAGGAAGGAGTTGCTATCTCTGGCTACTTGTAAGACCGTTGTGCCAGCATCTTTGAAACGCCAAACGCCGCTGTCTGCATCAAGAATGATGTCGCCAGCAACATCAATGGTCAGATCACCAGAGGATAGATCAATCTCTGTGCCATCAATCGTGATGTTGTCTACGACTACGCCAGCGTTTGCAGTAAGAACGCCAGTGACACCCAGAGTTCCACCCACACTCAAATCATCAGTAATCGTCAGATCGTCTTCTACGGTGAGGTCAACGACATTGAGGTGAGCAAACGCATCAACCATCGCGCCGCCACTTCCCGCCCCATCCGAGTAGATGGCCTTCGTCTGGCCGTTGGGGACTGTGACTGTCGCGCCACTGCCCTGCTTGATAATTATTGAGAATCCGCCGCTTGTTGCATTTTCTATGAGCCACAGCTTACTAACAGTGTTCGGGCCGATAGTGATGGTGCAAACAGAGTCTAAAGTGCCAGTGTACTTGAGGAAAAGACTGCGGCCAGCGTCAGTAGAGCCATCAGCAATAGTAGTTGTGTGCGTGTCGGCATTAGTGGTAATCGCCTCCGTGCCAAATGAAAACGCTTCAGCAATCAGCTCAAGGTTAGTATTTGTAGTATTGCCCCAAGTTCCGCTTCCCTCTCCAGTGGCCAACTCGGTCAATCGTAAGTCGTTCGTGTAAACTGCCATGTTGCTTCCTCGACGTTATGCCGCTTCTATCTCTGTATATCCCGCGCTCTGACTTGTATCTATCGTCGTAAAGCTGGGGGACTGACTGTCATCTACTGTAGTGTAGTTTGGAGTCTGGGATGTGTCTATCTCTGCCCATACCAGAACAGCACCCAAACCTGAAGTGATTTCTACTCCCGTGAGCTGCACGATCGACCCTGCGTCAGTGGTGACCGTACCGATCGCAGAAGTGACGCCCTGACCCGTGAGGGTGACTGACGCCTCTGCGTCTGTCGTAACCGATCCCAATCCGGCAGTGATGCCTTGACCAGTCACAGTGACGTTTGCTGCTGAATCCGTAGTCGGCGATCCCACGCCCGAAGTGATGCCAGAGATGACTGGGATCTGCACGATTGCACGAGCAACGATTTGTATCGCGCCAACACCAGACGTTATTGCCTGCCCAGTCGGAGTGACATTCGCCTTCGCAACAGTGGTCGGAGCGCCGACACCAGCGGTGATCGCCTGACCAGTCGGCGTTACGTTTGCCTCTGCATCCGTTGTGACCGCACCTAACCCGCTCGTAGCGCCTTGGCCGGTGACAGTCACATTCGCTTCTGCATCGATCGCCGGAGCACCAACGCCTGCTGTTGCCGCCTGACCAGCCGGGGTTACATTCGCCTTGCCCGTGACGGTGAGCGCAGTGCTCAGTCCAGAGGTTATCGCCAGACCAGTAACGGTGACCGTCGCACCGGCCGCAACAGTCGGAGCGCCTAGTCCGGCCGTCGCTGCTTGTCCAGTGAGTGTTAAATTCGCCTTGCCCGAAACGGTGAGCGAGCCAATACCAGACGTAATCGCCTGACCGGTCGGTTCCACCGGTAGAACAGAGTTCCACGCGCCTTCGCCCCAACCGCCACGGCCCCAGCCGTTAATGTTGGCCACGAAGCTGCCTCATTGATTGTGACGTTTGTCTTGCTGTTGTTTTACCCATTCTGAAAATTCTTTTTTGCTTTTAACTTTCTGATGGGCTTGTTTAGCCATCTTCTAGCTGTGACTCAGCGTCTTTGAGTACGTTCACGGCATTTGTCATGATGTCACGAACAGCATCTGTCATGAAATCGGTCGCTAACGACGCCTCCATGGTCTTGATCGCTTCTTGTATGTCTTCCAATGCAGTCATGTGGGCCTCCTGTTGGAAGCTCAGATCATAACGCTCAAGCGGCCTTTGGGATACCCTGAACTTTACGCTTCAGGATCTTGTTCACTTTCTGCCAACTCAAGCTGCAATTGTGCAGCGAGTTGATCTGCTTGGCGATTGCCTTGGCACCTAGACCGCGACCACGCAACGCATAGATCGACTTCAGAACCTCCTGCTCTTCGGGGATCGGCTCTAGCCACTTACGACGCTTGTTGCCATGCAACTCCTCGACGATCTCATAGCCATACGGTGCAGAGCCGCCAATAAAGTAGCCCCGGCCTGCCCAGTCGCACTTGCCCTCCGCGAACCGGTCTTTGATGTTCGCGTGCTCTATTTCAGCAACGGCGCTCAAAACCATCAGCATGATTTTGTTAGCCATGTCGTTCATGTCAAATCGCGTTCGCAGCCCCTTGGCGTCAGCAGGCTTCGGGTAGCAAATCGGCACATCACCAAACTGCTCGCAAAAATACAGCGTCACTCCAGCCTCTTCGAGATGCGGGATGGTATTGAGAAGATCATTCGCTGTGCGTGACAGCCGGTCGAGGCGAGTGCAGATCACAATGTCGTGCTCATCGATCGTATCGGTAAGCGCCTTTGACCCGTCTCGCTCTAAGATCGGTCGCGTGCCAGACACGCCATCGTCGATAAAGAACTCGTCAACTTCACGGTTGTATTTCTCGCTGACGAAAAGGCTTATCGCATCCTGCTGCTGACGCAACGAAACACCTGACCGCACCTGCTCTTGAGTAGATACTCGAACATAACCGTATATGTTATTGATTTGCTTGATAGGGCGAATGCTCATTTGATACCTCCGACGAACCCGCCGTCTTTCATTTCGTTGTGCAGCCGCTGCCAGTTTATATCCAGTGGGCGCAAGTCTGCTGCACGATCTTCAAACATTACATCACCGTCCTTGACCAGCTCAACAGAACGCCGGTTCTTGGGCGCTCCATGGTAGCGAATCTCGATGTCGTGCAGCTTGCAAGTGCGGCGCACGCGGTTGTAGTAAACCTTCTTGGTTTGGGCATTCATCTCAGTCATCACGTTCTCCTAAAAAAGAAATCACACCTTATAGGAATGCGTGTCGGTGTGCAACAGGATATTTGTTTGTATACATGGTTGCACATAAACACGGAACCTGTATAATACAGGGTGTCAACAACAAAACGTGGAGATGTGATGACTGACAAATCTAAAATCAAAAACCCAACGAGCCGCAAGGTTCGTAACCGAGGGTTCACCCCTATCGCTTATCACAGCGACAACGGTGTTTACAACGGCTGGATCTACAAGGAGACGCCTAAGTTCTCTTTCGCTCGATTCCCCGGCCTTGGCCGCAAGAAGCTTGAGAAGTCTGAGCTTCGCTATGTGAGGTACCTCTAATGACCATCAATTCAACACGCGGCCCCAACGTCAAACCCGACGAGCACAAGCTCGTCGTTAAGTTCGCCAAGCAATGCCTGCGCGAGATCTGCAAGAAGCAGCACGAGATTGAGCATCGCGGCAAGCCTGTTGTGTACGCTGAGGCTTTGAAGCGGCTGCACGTTCGGACGAAATACCGAAGCCAACGCTGCTATGGAAGTGCCAGAGGTATCGATATTGATGTGCGGTATCTAAGGAAACCTAAGCGTATCGGCCTCAATCGGCCAGAGCCTTGGTACCTGCTGCACGAGTACGATTCGTTTGCAAACGATCCGGTCATTGGCGAGTTTGAGACCACCGACAAAGAGCTGGTCTTGCTGGCGGTCGTAGCGCACGAGGTCGCGCACCACATTCAAATGTTGTACGGGCCACAAACTCGATACCTCAAAAAGACCTATCGCAAAGCACACGGCGATGCGTTCAAAACAATCTATCGTGAGCTGCGGCGCACGCTAGTGAACCCCTATATCAACCAGTCGGAAGCCGCGTAAGCGGCTCAAGGAGAACGTGATGGATTACGAAATAGGCGACGGCGACGAGCTGGCGGACATGGCTGAGAAACTTTTGAAGGGCGAGAAGAAAGAGGGCATGACCATCAACAGCCCTGCGCTTCACGGCCCTTTTGAGTTGATGGAGTTGGGTGGTCTGTACCCTGAAGTTTTACGCGCTCTCGCAAGACCGGAAAAGCGAATTATCAGCGCAAGAGGGAGAAAAGACAGCCCATCAAAAAGCGTTCTGAAGGCGCTTTCAAACAAGCTAAAGGTTTCTCGCCGTTTTGATATTGAGGACGATTTGCTCAGAACAGTTTTCAAAGAACCGTCTTGGGCTGGGCTTACTGAAAATAAAGGCAACCTGCCCGTGCGGTACATGACAGAAAACATCATGCAGGCTCATGACGAGCTGCGTTTACCGTTCAAGCATTGCTGGCTGGAGTTCAACGCTGAGGTTTTTAATGACGAGATGAAGTCTCACGGCTGGAGCTATGGCTCTATCGGCGTTCAAATTGAAGAGACGAAAGAAGAAATTTTTCTTGATTTTGATCGTATTGGCGTTTTTTGTTTTCAATCAAAAGACGAGCAAACAGACTTCCTTTGGTTTGCGAGTATGCGCGAAACATCTTTAATTCACATGGGGATTTTGGGGCGAAGCTTTAATTCCGACCTGCCTCCAGTTGCGTGGGAGCCTCAACAAGAGGATCGCTTGAAACAAATGTCGTTGCTGCTTTGCGGCATGGATTTTCAAGACGAGCCAATCTCAGAGGCCGCGTCAGGCTACAAAGAGATGGTGCTCGGATCACAAATGATCGAATTCCCCGAGATCTGCGGGGTTGAAGCCACAAGAGCGGCTTTTGAAGAGCACGGCGAACCATTCGCACCGTACATTACTAGAGTCGCGTGGGAGACTTTACGGGTACTCAACTACCCGTGGGTTGTCAAAGAACAAGCTCGCGTTGAAAATCAAAAGAAAGGCAAGCGTCCGATCATCACCGCTTGCGACTCTTACTACCGCTGTAAGATTGTTTTGCCAAAAGAGGATGGCATTGAAACTAGGTCTACTGAGCCTCGACAAGAGTCTTATGGCAAAAAACAACATCAGGTGCGAGGGCATTGGCGCGTGTACAAAGACGAGTTTGGCGATGTCAGAAATCGGACTTGGATACGAGAGCACAGACGCGGCGACCCCAAGCTGGGTGTGGTTCTGAAAGACTATGTTTTGACGGACGATAAAAGTAGGGGCGATGAAGATGAATAGCTCTGAGCTTTGCCAAAAGATCGAGGGCTTAGAGAGCGACCTGAAAAGCTCTGATGATCGCCTAAGCCTCCTTACGTCCAGACTTCAATGGCAGAATGTCGACCCAAAGGATCGGCACCCAGCAGTTAGGGAGCTGCCTACGCGAGCGCGTAACAGTTTTGCTAGGGAGAATCTCGGTTGGGTGTTTGAGCTAGAGACTTTGACCGCTAAAGATGTCATAAAAATGCCAGAGATCGGTATCAAGACTTTCAAAGAAATAGAGGATTGGATGCAAAGGCACGGCCTCAGCTTTAAGGAGACAGAAAATGAATACCACAGAAGATTACGAGATAAAGCGTCTAAAAAAGATGCTCATCAAGCACGACTGGTTTTACGAATACAGCGACGATCACCGTGCGTGGTTGGCTGGCAAAGAATCACTCGATGCAATCAAGGCGAAAGCCAAAGCACTTGGTCGAGAAGACCTGATAAATGTTTCACATGAAACATTTTTAGCAAACGAAAGCGTAGAAAAAGCTCTGGAGGGACTGTGAGCAAAAAGATAACCGTGGAAGTTGAAGGCGACGATGCTGAGCTTTTGGTGGACTACCTCGCCAGCATCGAGCGGCTGCTCACCGAGATCCGAGACGCATTGGCTAAAAAGCCTGCGCCGAGAACTAGGAGAAAGACTGATGGATAAATACTTTGAGACGCTGGACATGGCGGCGTTCAGGATGATGCACGACGTTGACTCACCCAAAGCCACCACCCTATTCAGGCATGTGCTCGACAGCCAGCATGACGCTGGGCCTGAAGCGGATTACATCATTCGGATGTGGAAGAAGGATCGAGGTCTTAAATCGGCTGAATCGCCTCAATAACTGGTCGAGCAGCCTCTTGTCGCAGGCGTTCCATTTCTGGAGTGTCACGAGGGTCTAATCCAATGACGCCCAGCCCAGCTTCTGTGACAGCCTCTGCTGCTGGCATTATTGCTTTTTGAAATAAAAGTTGAGCTGGCCCCATGTTAGATTCATCCGTCAGGTATTCTGTCAAAGCGCCCAATCCCCCTAACGCCGATGCTTTTAACTCACGACCTCTAGGGCTTTGAGTTTCAAAGTCTACTAAAGCAGATGATCTCTTGCGCGCCGCTTCAACTTCTTCAGGCGACAATCCAGCTTCAAACGCGGCTTCAGCTCCAGCCATACCCATAAACGGCTCAATAAGTATATCTGACAACCCTTCATAAGCGACTTCGCCTGCGCCATATAAAGTATCACCCAGCGCCATGATGCCCCGGCCCTCCGCAGGCGCAGGTTCACGCATCATAGTCTCGGCTTCTACTGCTTTTTGTTCTTGAGCTTGAGCTTGTTCTGGAGAAAGCATTTGAAGAGTCGCTAATCCTGCTGGCGGCACCGTAAACATGGCGCGTCTTTTAGCTGCTTTTTCTCCAATTGTTTGGCCGTCTTTTGTGGGTTCATCCAGATAGAAAACTCGGCTTTCGTGTGGCTCGCCTTCAGCATCTTCTACCGTAATTGTTTTACCTTTAGGCTTACCAGTAGTTGTTTCTGATGGATTGAATACTCTTTTTATAGAAAACGGTATTTGCTCATCGTAAGCGCCAATCAAGCCGGGGTTGTTCCATCGATTCTTTTGAACTTCTCCGGGCGTAAACGCTACACCGTCGTAACCCTCTCTCGATGCTCTGTCGAAAATGTATTTCATGCCCAAGTTGTTCCAACTTTCAGTGTCGGTAACAAAAGGCGCTCTTTCGACAAAAGACGAGTAGGGACTGACCATCTTCCCGCCTTTTTTTGCTCGCTCATCGACAGAAAAATTGTTGTAAGCCTTTTGCAAGCGACGCATTGCGTCCCTTGGAAGACCCTCTAGTTCGAGCGTATTTTCTATCAGGTTTGTGGCTTGTTGATTCAAGTCTCTATTTACTTTTCCATAGCTGTCGGCATCGAAAAGTTGTAACAAACGACCAAAAGACTCTTTGTTGAAATCAGCGACCGACTGCAAACTTGCATTTGTAAGCCCCGGCGAGCTGAATTCTTTGATTTTTTTGTCTATACCGGGCAGATCGTCTGTATCAACATAGTCCGATATGGTTTGTCTAACCAAAGTAGGATCAGACGGAAAATTTGTCGTTAATCTGATGGGGGCTGAATCACCCTGTTCAATTCGTAGTAAGCGACCTTTCAACCCCTCTGGTAAATAAAAATTTTGGCTTCGCTGACCGTCGTTGAAGGCATCTTCGTAAATTTTCTTCAACGCCGCTTTTTTTTCATCGACAGAAAAGCTGTCTACAATTGCGTCGCCGCGCAATTCTTTTGCGAGGTCTTTTACGTCGTCGTGATGATCGTTCAAAGCAGATTTGATTCTTTCCATCGATCTGGATCGGATGCCAAACTTCACGCTATCGGCTGGACTAACATCTCTTATGTTGTATGGCTCGCTGAGTGCGCGAGCAGCTTGATCAATAAATCTGGGCAGCGTGAAGCTGTCTTTTGCCTTTATTCCTTCATAAATATCAAAAACACCCTCTAACTCATCCTTAGCTTTTGACTCGGCGTACTCGATGGTTTCAGGATCTTTGAACCCTTCATTTCGGCCCGTTTGACCCCAATCGGATTGGAACTCTTCAACGTACAGTATTAAATTGCCGTTTTTATCTCTTCGATCTTTTGTTCGCACATGGAAAATTTGGTTTTCAGCGTCTGGATAATGTATGTCTTCGCTGAATTTCAATTCGGGCAATTTCAATTGAAAGACCGTTTCGACTGGGTTGTCTCCACCCGGCAAGGTTCGATCTTCCCAACGCAGGTTGTTGTTATCGCCTTCTATAATGTTTTCGTATCGCTCCAAAGCAGCACTTAACTGCACCTCAGCCTCTTGTCGGCCCGGCACTTCATCATCTAAGAAATTTCTACCTTCTCGAAGAAGGCGCGGGTCGCTGTTGCCGGGCAAACTAAACCCATATTCATCATTACCAACCATAGAATACGGCGTAGGATTGCCGTCAAGCATTAGGGTGACTCGTTGAACTGGCTCGTCTAAATACTCCTGTTCTTTAAGGAAATATGCCGCGTCGTACAAAATCTTTTTGTCGGTTTCGTCTAACGCCTCTAGCCCGACCCCCGGTTCATAAAGAAAATCTCTAATCGATTCGTTATTCTCATCCATGATGTAGCTGAGGATGTTTTCATCTCTGTTGTAGCCAACACTCAAAGCGTCCAGCGCCAAGTCCTCGTCTTCCATGATCTCGGTGATTCCGGCAGACTCAGCATCGAATTCTTTTTTTACACGACCAATAACATCAGTGCTTCCTTCACGAAAAACCGGCATCCCTTCGGTAACTTCGCCTACAAATTCAAAATTTGTCGCGTCTGGGCCAGTATCCAACACTCCAACAACCTCATCAGGGCCGAAGCCGGGAGCTTTGATGGCGTTTCGATCTGCAAAAACACCGAAACGACCATCTCTAGCTTCTCGGAAAGGAAAATATGTCAGCTTTCTTCCATCATCCAGCTCAACAAAAAGGCTTTGATGAGCCTCATTAAAGCTTAAGACATCGCTGCTAAAGCTTGTGTTAGAGGGAGCGTCACCTTTGTATTCAGTTACAGAAAACTCAATGCGGTTTTCGTCAATAACCTTCAGGATCTCGTCTTGGGTGACCCGATCTTGTTGAAAAAGATCGTCTAAACCCAATTCCTGCAATTCTTTTTTACTAACGCCTTTTTTCTGGAACATTCGGCGAGCATCATCGCCGCGCATCTTCTTTTGAGGCGCGTTTAACGCGATTTCTTCTGCTTGGCTGTAAAAACCAAACTTGTCTGTCTTCGCTGGCTTGAGTAAACGTTTATAAAAGCCCATTACAGCGAACCTATGCCGCCTGACATGCGATCTCTGCCCTTAGCAGAGCCTTCTGCAAACGCTCTCGCTTTCGCTCTGGCAAATGCGTCCCCGCCATCGCTGGACATGCGGCTTTTCTCCATGCCCATCACTCTCTGCGTGCGCGGATCTGGGCCTAAACTCTTCTCAATCGGGAACATGGACGCCTTGCCAAAGGTATCGACCAGATATTGCACCGCCTTATCGATGCCGTCGCGCTTCATAAGATATCCAAAGATCTCTTTTGACTGCTGTAAGTTCTCAGGAGGCAAATCTTCTACCCGCACAATCGAGCGAAAGTCAGGACTGGTCATAATCTGCGTAAAAACTTTATCTACCCCCGGCATCTCAAACATAGGCTGCTCATTCGTCACCTTGGGCATCATCGGCGTCTGATCGTCTCGAATCATGCGCCTAGTTTCCTCAAAGATGTCTATGTCGTTCACAGCGCCTCCTGATTGAAAGCCACGGCCTTTTTGCAATTTTATTGCCATGCCGCTCTTCTCAAACGCATCCTCTGCCTGTCTTTCTCTTCTTCTTCTCTCTTCTGGGTTAAACCGTTCTGCGCGTTGCGCCGCTTCTTCTGCACGACGCTTTTCTGCCCTCTCAGAAATCAAGTCCGTTGTTCTTTGATAAGCCAGCTCTCCGGGCTTGCTATACGGAGTATCTTCAAGCTCTGTAACCAACCCCATACGCCGCCCTTTGAAAATTTGATTAGCAACGTCTCTCGGAGGAATGTATGACCTAACCCTTCCATATTCTGGATGGTCTATGATTTCAAAGTATTCGTTGCGCTCAGGGTCAAAGGTGTAACCTAGCTCCTCGTATATTGGATCTCGGAACATGCTCTCAGCACTGAAAAGGTCTATATCACGCGATGTCACGGCAGTCCCTCATAAAATCGAAGTCTCTACGCAGTATATCGAGCCATGTTTCAAATGTAATTACCGCGATCGCTGAATTATCAAAGGGTAATTGGCTGTTTATGGCGTGTAGGGGGAGCGTCACCCTGATCGGTTTGTTGTTAAATTTCCAAATCAATATGGGTGTCTTGCCGTTACAGGCTTCACAGACCTGATCCCACCAAGCGGTGAGATGCCACCAGCCGGATTTGTACGCCTTGCACTCAATCGCAAAGCCCGGAAGCTCGATGTCGCACAGATCCTTGGATTGATACTGGTCGAGATTGCGCTTCACAGATAGATCGATGCCCTCATCCACAAAAAACGTGTTAAGACGTTTGCAGATATCGCGCTCGAAAGCGGCTCCCTTGTTCCTAGAATCAGCCATGGGCGGATACTAGCGGAATGTGGTACAAAATCAAAAGGGCGGTGATGTTTCCACACCGACCCTACAAGGGAACCCCTAGTGCCGCCCCGTCAATCGGCATGTACTCCAGCCGATGGTGTTAGGGGTTCCTTTTCTCGTCGTAATTTTTTGGTAACTGAACGTATCAAACTCAGCTATAGCTATACGTCGCCAAGCCGACCGATCACAGGGGTGTACGGGGGTCGCCGTCATCGCCATCTCAGGGCCGTTTTTCAGATCCATAGAGACCCATTACTACGGATCGTGCGCCTCTTAGACGCGCTCTGTGGCCGTTTGAGCGCGAGAGTATCCGCCGTGTTCACAGGTTCGCCCAACCTGACGGCTGGGTCGCCCTGTTGCGTAGCCAAAAAAGCCAATAACTGGCGGGTTTTGCCGCTATTTAACATAATATCGGCATTTTTTCAGATTCTGGGGGCGGCATTGGGCGAGGGGCCATACGCAGTCCCCCGCGCTATTTTTCTCCCTCGCGCTGTCAGCGATCTTTCGGGTCGTAGTCGTCCTTGACGCCTAGCAGTTGGTTCAGGCGCGACTTGATGTCGTCCTTGGTCATCTTCTCTAGGTTGGCATTGATATTGAGGTTCTGACTGCGGTGTATCGTGAGTCCAGCGAGCTGGTTCAACTCCTTGATTGCGGATACCGCTGCGTTGTATGCGCCGCTCTCAAAGCTGGTCTCAGCGATCTTCCACAACATGCTACCGGTCTTCTCAGGTGTGATCGCGTACTTCTCTCGCAGCTCGTCCTGCGCCATGCGAACCGCTCTGGTCACATTGGGTTGATCCTTCCCATTCAGCATCTTCGATGCGGCAGCGGCGGGGAAGCTGAACCCTGCTCGTCGGGCTGCTTCAGTTTGTCCACACGCACCTTCGGTGTAATGCCACACAAAAGCGGCTTGCATCTCGGTCAGCTCATTTTCTGGATCAGGCTCGAATTGGATCGGAGCATTCGTTAGCTTTGGTCGTTCCTTCTTCGGTCTGCCTTTGCCTCGTCGTTCTGTTTGATCAGCCATCCGTCCCTCTTCAGTTCTCCGAACCGTTGCTTTGCTTCGCACTCAGTCAGCTTCCGTTCTCCGAACATCTCTCGCTCACAGTCGTTCAGATAGCGCCAGTGCTGATAGTTAGCGTGCTCGTCTAATGATGAATCATACATAAACTTTTCCATACGCTTCTCCAAATGGGGTACAGGGGTACCCTATTTCGCCACGAACCCTGAGATGTAGGATAACTGGCGTTATTTAGTGTGCATACGCATAATATCTATATATTTATAATAATTATTAAAGTAAGTACCCCACCCCACCCCATGCACGAACCCCTTACACAATGGGGGTTTGCGCCGAATTCCGATTGGGGGTAGGGGGTACAGTGCTTCACCCCATCTCAAAAGTCGGGGGTATAGTGGGGTACAGTGGGGGTATCTAATGGGGTGTACTCCACATCGTATATTTTCTTGCCATGCGACTTGCGTGGCTTGATCCCGTGCTCGTGCATGATCCTGCTCGCTTCCTTGTAGTCGGTCATTCTTGGCGCTTTGATACCGAGGTCGGTGAGTAGCTTGGCCATCTGCACCGGCTTGGTGTTGATACCGTCGAAGTTCACTTGCTGCAACAACAGGTCTTCGACCGCACTCTGGGTGCGCGAAATTTCGTTGCTGGCTTGTAGGAGTTCGCGCTCTTCGCTGGTGAGAAACCATGTCTGCTTACCGTTGTAGACCTCGTGCAAGACCTCAGCCCAGATCTGCTGCATGTCCAGCTCGTGCTTGAAGTTCAGCTTGTTGACCCTGACAACCCAAAACCTACGGTTACCCGTGGGATCGACCAAGAACTCACGTTCGTTTACCGATCCGTAGAATGCTGTGCGTCGTTGGTATCGACTGAAGGTGCGGCCGTAAGGTAGGCGCAGCTCGTCTTTGCTCTTGGTCAGGAACGCCTTCAGTTGGTCGATGTCCGCCTTCTTGAACGTACTGCCCAGCTCACCCAGCTCCACAATCCAATGGCTGACTGCGTGCTTCACACTGTCCTTATCGCTTGGATTCAGCGTTGCACCTTCCAACAGCCAATCCTTATTCGGTGCCAGCGACTTCATCCACTGCGTCTTACCCAGCGCCTGCTTACCTACAAAGATCAACACCCCTTCGAGATTAGCGCCTTCTGGCAGGCAAGCAACCGCTGCACAGCCTGCAAGCCACTTACGCATGAGCATGTCTTTGAGTTGGTTATCTTCTGCGTCTACCGTGTTCAGCAAGTCCTGTATGCGCGGCGTACCGTCCCAAACCAAGCCCTCGATCCAATCCTTCACAGGGTTATGCTCTCGCGCTAACAGCGGCAGATTCACCCGTAAACGGTCGTGAGGAAGCGCATCTTGTATGCACCGGTTCTCAATCTCTGCGAGCACAGCGTCCTCGTGCAGATCGTTGATGAACCGCATGTCAGGCACACTAATCTCCATCTCCTTCTTAATCACGTTGTACGCGAGATCAATGTCATTCTTTTGCAGCACCACCGCGTAGTTCTCTTTAACCTGCATGATACGGCCGGAGCTTGGGTTGCGCTGGTATTCGACCGGTAGTGCCTCTTCTCGGTAGTCGCGCTCGATGAGTTCGCCCTCGATCGCCACATCGTTGAAGTCCTGACCCACATCCCCCGGTACAATGATCTCCGCCTCGCCACCGCGCAGCTTGACCTCGTTTGCGCCCTTCTCAGCCGCCTTCTGTCCAGTCTCGTTCTCATCGTTGTCAGCGATAAAGATATGGGTCGCGTCGGGATACCACTCCGCAAAGGTCTTCGGCACATCGACCATGCCGTTGGCGTCGCCCGTGATAATCACCGGCTCCTCTTGCTTGATGTGATCAAACCAGCTCGCACCGGTTGCATAACCTTCAACGTAATTGATACGGGTGGGTTCGTCTTTGAGCAACTCCGCACCGATCAGTGCGTAGGTGCCTTTGCGCTTGGCCCCCTTATGCCAGAACTTCGTTCCGCCATCGGGTGGGACGTAGGACAACGTGACGATTTGTTTGGTCTCGTCGCGGTAGGGAATGATGAGATAGCCCTCGAAGTCTGGGCCTGCGGACATCCGTAACCCATGGCTGGGAACCGCCTTTGCGGTTAAGTACGGATGCTCGTCTACAGGCTCTGCATGTTTCCATACTTTCCTGCATTCTTTTGCAGCTTCAGCCTGCTTTTGTGCAAGCTTGGCCATAAACTCTTCTCTGGCCTGACGTATCAGCTCGCGCTCACGCTGACGCTCTTCTTCTGTCAGCTCCTCTCGACCATCCGGCGACCATCTCGCGATGGGTCTATCGCCTTCACGCCAGTCAAAGCACAGTCCCACGGGGCTTTCCTGATGCAAGAACAACAGATACCACCCCTTGTCCTTGCGCTCTCGGCCACCGTATTGACTCCACGCTTTGCCTCGGCCGTGCTCGATCAGTCCCTCTTTGGGGTCGAACTCCATGCCGTGGTCAGCCAAGAAGTCGATGAAGCTTTCTCGGAGCGACCCAGACATCGGCCTAGACAAATCTTTTGTCGGGCCTCCTTTGATATTTTTCAGACTCATCACTTTTCCAGTTGTGCTTTTGGTAAGACTTGTAATATAGTGCAAAAACTTACAAACCAGCAACAGGAAATTAACATGGCATTGAAAGCAAGCGACTCAGGCGGAGCGGATTTTGAACAGGTACCGCCGGGGAACTACGACGCGGCATGTTTCAAGCTCGTCGATGGCGGCACAACAATGAACGAATATAAGGGTGAGGTCAAAAAACAACACTCTGTTTTCATTTGGTGGGAGCTGCCAGAGCTTACCATGGCAGACAGCCGACCGATGACGATCTTCAACAAGTACACCCTATCTCTGCATGAGAAGGCCAAGCTGCGCCAGCATCTGCAAGCGTGGCGTAACAAGCCCTTCACTCAGAAAGAACTCGAAGGGTTTGATCTGACCAAGATCCTCGGCACAACCTGCAAGGTCTCGGTCGAGTTGAATGCGAACGGCAACAGCAAGGTCACGGGTGTATTTGCAGCCGAGGGTGGCGCAAAGAAAGTCGAGACCGTGAACGAGCAAGTGGTATTCGACCTCGAAGACTATTGCAAAGAGTTCAGCGGCGAGAGCAACGCGGCCAGCAAGAAGATGTGCGACGCCTTCGAGGATCTGCCTCGCTTCGTGCAGTATGCGATCGCAGGCTGTGATGAGCCGGGGAAGGAACAGATACCCCCATGCTTCGAGATTCAGGCAGCGAAAGAAAAGGGTGGCAGCTCACCAGCTCAAACCCAAGCGCCTGCTGATGATGACGACTTTGAAGACGACGTACCGTTCTAGGAGTAACAATGGCAAAGCGCGGCAGACCAAAGGGCAGCTTGAACAAGCCTAAGCCCGATGTGATCAACAGCCCGAAGCATTACGCATCGGGTGAGATCGAGTGCATAGCGGCGATTAAGGCTTCGATGTCGAAGGTCGCTTACAAAGGATACCTGAAGGGGAACATACAGAAATATGTTTGGAGATATGAGCAGAAAGGCAAATTGGATGATTTACGCAAGGCAGAGGTTTATCTCGGCTGGCTTATTGCTGAAGAGTCAACTAAAGCCTGACGTACCGAAATTCACTACATACGCGATGATTCTGGTCTTCGTTGTTGGCTTCCTTGCTGGAGTTATTGTCGTATAGTGAGTGCTGGCCGGGGTTCTCATCACGCCCTCCAACCACGTTCCCGTCCGTGCGGCCGCAGGCGGGGCTACTTAGGTCGGGGCTTTGATCAATCAGCCCAAGTAGCGCGTTCCCGTCCGCGTGACCGAAGGCGGGGCTTACAAGGGGAAAACATGACTAATCTAGTTGCAGCAATCGCTGCACAAAAAGCCTACCAAGCAAAACCAAAACCACCGAGAAACAAGATCGGTGTTGGCAACAAGAAGCGCGAGCGCATACCTGACGCCACTGTCATGCGGATACTGACACTCCAAGACATTGGCATACCAGCGCCAGCCATATCCAAAGAACTGGGCATACCTACCGGGACAATCTACAACGTGCGTTACCGGTACCGATTGATTGAGCTAGAAGACGGCTCGCAGTGGTACAACTACGTCGGAGAGTAAAATGGATTTCAAACCCGGACTGTACGAGGATCTCGACTACGAAACCTATGCGTCGATCCCCGCGTGGCGATCTCACGATCTGACAACGATTGCTCGATGCCCATTCACATGGAAGAACCAACGGCGCACCAACGAGTCGCCAGCGTTACTTGAGGGTCGCGTGCAGCACACGGTCTTCCTTGAGCATCACAAGTTCTTTGATGAGTTTGCGATCGAGCCGGATGTGGATCGCCGAACGAAAGACGGCAAGGCTGAGTACGCAGAGTGGCTAGAGGATCTCGGAGACCGCACACCGATCAAGCAGCAACTTTACGACACTTGCATGGAACGGCGCGAGGTCGTCAAAGACTACATACCGAAAGACGACCACAAGGTTGAGTTCGTAGTCTGCTTTAACTTTGGCGGACAACCGTGCAAAGGACGCTTCGACTGGTACACCGGCACTGATGTATGGGATCTGAAAACATGCCGTGACGCTTCGCCTCGTGGCTTCAGGGCCGCGATCAATTCATTCAAGTATTACCAGCAGGCTGCTTTTTACATGGCAGCAGCGCACTTTGTAGGCTTACCAGCAGAGAAGTTTTACTTCCTAGCGCAAGAGAAGGCGCACCCATACCCTTACGGCATCTACACGCTGAGCGATGAAGCGATCCAGTATGGTCATGCTCGCAATGAGCAGGCGATGCACGTTGGGCTGCAATGTCAGTCGAATGATGATTACCAACCCTACGGGCTAACCGGTGAAGTCGAGTTTACTGCCGATGAACTCTACTGAGCAGGAACGCCAGTGGGCGGAAGAGATCAAGCTAACGTCGGCGAGGATGGCGTGGCGCAAGCGTCGTCAACCGGTGCCGTCAGGTAAGTATTCGTGGGCGGTATGGTGGGAGAAGAAGTATGGGGAGCCGCTCAACGATTACGCTGAGCGGATGGCGCGACAGAAAAACCAAAAGGGTTGACTTTTGGCTTTCTGTCTATCCGGTGAGGGCCGCTTACGCGGCCTCTATTGTTTTGGCGAGATTGCCCTTCTGGGTATAAATTAAAACGCGCTTACCTCTCGCTGGCCCACACGCAGTATCAAATGCGTAAATCATTGCGTCTTCAACGGCGTGTTTCTTCAAGTCGCTATGGCCCAACCATTCCCAAGAATCTCGCTCAACGTTGTCGCCCGTGATTTCCCAATATCTGTACTGGCGATTCCAAGTTACTTCGATGTCGTTCCAGATTTTCATTGCTTCACCTTCTCCTTGGGCCGCTTACGCGGCCACTCGATTGTTTAAGCGGTCAGCGATCTCAGTGGCTTTTTGTTCACTCCAGCCATTGTCCCACTCGTTTTCCCATTCACCATTCACATATAAGACTACTCGAAAGTCAGGAATTTCTTGGCCCTCGACAACAAACGCACCACGATCTTCGACTCGGTATTCAATTTTCATCATCTTTTCCTTAATTGGTTTTCCAAGACCTTTCGGTTTCGGGGCGGGAACCACCCGCCCAGCTCATCAGTTGGAGTTAAGAAGTAAGCTCTGGTCGTTTCCATTCAAGCTCCGCAAGCACCTCTTTCTTTGTGCCGCGTCCGCTTACGATGCGCGTACCGTTTTCAGTAGCAATCCATCCATTTCCGCTTTTGCGTACAACAACGTCTTCTGCGCCTCTCACAACCCACTCGGCAGCTTCGTTGCCGAACCCATTGCCAGCCCAGAATGCGTCTGCTTTTTTTGTAAGCTTGATCATTATCTTTTCCCCTTTGCGACCGCTTACGCGGCCACCTCTGTTAGTTCAACACCACCAACTTGGCTTTGGACGTAGTCAACAACTTGTTTTTTGCTCCAGCTTTGGGGCAACCAAATTTCTAAACCGTTTTCTAAGACAATCTCGAAAGCTTTGCCGGTATTGATTTTGTTGGTGCGGAAGTTGACGTAATCAGTTACCTCAGTTTTTCTTATGGTTCCTTTCATCATCTTCTCCGTTAGTGGGGAGGGACATCCTCCCGACACAGATATAGTCTCATAATCCCGTGTCGATGTCTACACTTTTGCACACGGGTAACGAAGATTTATTGAGACCAAAGCTCCGCGTTATCGACGATGCGACCGTGGTCGTACAGCCAAAACACCAACAGGTACCGATCACCAGACTCTACCGGCAACCCTCGATGCAGATTGGTGAAGGAGGGGAAGATCAAAGCGTGGCCAGTTGGCAGCGGGTTGAGCACGCCATGGTTGTGAAACTCAGTGCCACCGCCCTCGTAGCTGCCGGTGTTTAGCGGCACCACCACTGATATATCTGACGACTGGTCGTGATGCCAAGCTCCCTGCTGCTTGTCTCTGATGTTGTAATTTGCGATCTGAATCGACGCAACGTCAGCACAGCTCCGCTGATACAGCGCCCAGAAGATTGGATTCAACACGTTCTGCACGACAAACCACATCGACCGATACAGCTCCGGTACATGCTCACGGAGCACGATCTCAGGGATCTGCCGCAACTCGTCCTCCTGATCATTTGGCTCGAACGGAATCTCTTTCTTCATCAGCTCGATTTCCTCGACCAGCATCTTGCAAAACTGACGACGAAACAGCGGTACCTTGTAGACGCTATCAAAGCTTTTCTTAACGTGGTCTAACACCGGCACCTTGAGTAGATCCTCACGGCCCTGTTTAGCGCGATATCGTGCGATCTCAGGCAGTGTATCCTGCACAGAGGTATACAGGGGTTGGTTGATCATCCAGTGGCTCTGCATCGATAGCAGGTAGTTTTTGAGCTGATACATTCAGTTGTACATTCGTGCAAGTTTGAATACACTATAACAAATTTTTTTTGGGATTGAACCAAATGGAAGAGCTAGTCGAGGCTGAACGCAAGCGTAAAAGCTTAGCGGTTGATCAGACGACCTATGACATGCTTCAAGAAATCTGTAACGAGAAAGGCTGGACTAAGATCGAGGCGCTCAAGCGTTTGATCAGCTCTGAGCGTAATCGCATTGAAGACGAAAAGATGGGCCACAAAGTTATCAGCCGACCATGAAGCTATTCAAGAAGCAGGCGTCAGTGCCTCAATCTTACCGTCCAGTGCTTGAAGCGACCGAAGTGTTGGAACTATTTGCACGCATGACCCTGCATCAGCAGGCGGCTCTCCTGCGCCTTATGAGCCGCAATCTGATGATCGACATCGATGGCGAGATCAATATGGGGTACGACTTCGATTACAACGTCGATGGCGCAATGATCATTGCCCGACCTGCCGAACCCGAAGTAGAAATAATCTAAACCAGTCCAGCGATTCCTGACCGCCTAGCTGCGATCTCACGATCGGCGGCGCGTGGCAGAACAGTAGGCCCAATCAAAGATGGGTCGGTCAACGGCGCACCCGTGCTTGAAGGCAGCGGATCGAACAATGGCTCGTCGATTGACGACTGAGGGTTTTGCATTTCCTCCAACTCTCTCATCATTCGGTCAAGATCTTCAGTCGTCGGCTCGTATCCCTGTTGCCCAGAAGTTTCCTCTTGGAATTTTTCTACGGCGGCTTCACCGGCTCTAAGTCCAGCTTGGCCTCTAAGCCGCATCGCTCCAAGGGCTTCACGAAACTCCTTGCTGTTCAAAACTGTAAAAGCCTCGTCAAACAACTCGTTGGGGTTGGGGTCATCCAGTAACACGCTCACCAACTTGTCGTAGTACGCCTCGCGTTGTTTTTGAGCTAGTCGCTTCAGATATTCATCGCCGATTTGACCGGTGTAAAATCGCGGCCCAGAACGTAGTGCGGTTAATAGTATTTTTCTCGCATCACTAGAAATTCCAGAGGCTTCAGCACCGAGAATATCATCGAGAGCTGTCAATGGTTGAGTTTGGGAACCCCCGCGAGGCACTAAATTAAACGCTTTGTCCATGAAACCGAGCATCTTGTCAAAATTTTCAAACTCTTCTGGCTCCAATAGTTCTTGCATCATGGCTTTGTTTTTCGGAGCCGCGAAGAATCTTTGAAAGGCTGGCACGCCTTGTTCGACCGTCTGAACTTTCGTGAATTGATCAAGCTTATCGTTGATGTAAAACTTCTTTACGTCCTGCCATACTTCGGGGTCTTGAGCCTTCAGAACCCTTTTAGCGTTCCGCATGGATCGTACAGATATGTCGGGGTCAAAAATTTCTTTGATAGATTTCGCAACGCCTTTGTCGGCACCCTCGAAAATGCGTGCCATGCGGCCAATCGCGGATCGCTCTGTTGCTTGCAAATTTGGCTTGGTGGGATCGAACACCCGATTTGCTAAGTTATAGAGCGGGTCTGCCTCTGTGAGAAGTTTCGTAACATCTTCGCGAAATCCTATAACCAACGGCGCGTCCGTAGTTCCTAGACTATCTTTCACAACTTTTTCCATGTCCGTTGTTCTTCGGTCATGGATATCCATTATGTTGGTCAAAGGCACTTCTACTTCGACTTCTTGCATCAAAACTTCGCCCTGATTTCCAATCATGGGGAGACCTTTTGCGTCTAAAATTGGCCGCTCTTCAGTTTTGACTTCCATAAGGGCGCGTCGGAAAGCAGTAGCGGCGTCTCGTGTGGACTCTGGCGCTTTAGTGTTTGCGATAATTTTATCTAATCTCGCTACTAGCTCTGAAGTGTTCACAGGAACCTGCTCAGGGTTTTCGCGAATCGTATTGTATAACCTCGTCGCTCGCTCTGATCGTCGCCGCGTCAGCTCTTTCATTGCCTCTTTAGCAGCAGCAGCGACTCGTTCTGCGGGAGAACCAAATGATCTGCTTGCCACAGAGCCTATAGAGTCGGCAAAAACATTTATCGCTTCTCGCGCTTTTTGGGCGCGAGACCCGTACATCTGTTGAATCTTCACGATCTGCGGTTGTCGGCTTAAAAAATACTGAAGCTGAACACCCAAAGCACCAGAACCAACATCTGCCGCCTCTGCTGGTGTCAACTTGAAGCCCATCTTCGCTGCTTCGTCGATCGTACCCTGCACACCGGCCCTGAGATTGACCAGATATTTCAACGCTTTCTCTCGACCCCGGAACTTTGTAAACAGGTCTCTCACTGGCCCTTGCCCGAAAGGGATTGCTGAAAACGCAACCGACAAACCCAAATCTTTCGCAGCAGCTTCTAGTTCTTCTGGGGGAAGATTGTAAAACTGGTCAATCAAAAGCCCTCTAGCACCCCTAGCGGCTGCTCCCGTTGCAGCAGCCCCAGTTGCCCCGCCAAGGGCTGTTGTCCCTAAAACGATGCCTGCTAACGCAGCAGGATGTTTGAATGGGGATCTTTGCGCTAATTTTACGCCTTGCTCAAAACCTTTCTGTCCGCCCTTGATGGCTCCAGCCATATCTGCGACAACCGTGGTCGCAGGAGCGATGTTAGGGTATAGGTATTCGTCGAGAACGCCTGCATCTTCGGGCCGCTCAAACTCCCTTTGCAGCTCACCGGCATCGTCCCGGTAAAAGATATCGCCATCGATCATCTCGTATCGATATGCCGCAAGCGGATCGTCTGGGAAACGCTCAGCCGCCAAAAACTCCAACATGGTTTGGTCATCGAAAAACAAAGAAGCCTTAGCTTTTCGCAAAGCATAGTCAGGATCTTCGACCGTGCGTTGGTTTTTCTGCTGCTTTAGGAAATCTATTTGTTCCTGATAGCTCTCGTAACTCATTGACCAACCTCATCTAGCTGAGCAAGCAACCGGGCTTTTTGTTCGTCATTTAAGCTCGGATCATTTTCGATCTTTTGACGCAAGCTTTGCTGGTCGGATGCGGCAACCGATCGCTGGTTGCGCGAAGACGTATCCCGCAAAAACTTTTGATATTTGCTTTCATACTTACTGTAGTCGCCACGGAAACCACCCGCTTCAGCGTCCCTTCGCGCTTTTTCGATAGCTTCTTTATCGTCTTCAGTTAGAAAGCTGTCTCTGTTTTCTGCTCGCCATTGGCTATTCCAACGGTTCATCGCATTACGCGCTTGCGTTCCGGTCAACGTGACGCCTCGCTCACCAGCCTCTCTGGTGATTCTGTCTAACTCCGCTTGATACTCTCGCGCATACTCTTGTTGCTTCGTAGCAACCCTGCGCTGTATGTCAATAGATCTTAAAAAGCCCTCATAAGTTTGCCCTAAGAACGGAGCACTCTTGATGAACAAGTTCATCTCAGCGTTTGATACCGCGCCCTTTGTTTGAGATACGTTCGCCAAGGCGAAACCGATGGTGATTGTGGCTAACGCTTCTTGCTTCGATACCGTATCCAAATCCACGCCCAGCCAAGGTGCGACTTGACCAAAAAACTGCCTGAATCCAAGAGTCAGCTCTTCGGTAGCGCCGAAACCTTTTTCGCCTAGCTCACCAGCCAGTCTTTCCGCTTCGCTCAAGTTATCGAGCGCAGCGTATGATTTGGCCTCTTGTGCTGCAATTTCTGTGGTTTGTTTACTCAAAGCTCTTGCGTCTTCTTCGCTCAGCTTTCCCTCCGGCGCTGGATCGGGAAGATCCGAAACAACCACGGGATTTTGGTTAGCCAGTATTCTTTTGATCTCTTTACCTTGAGACTTTTTATCGAAGCTTCGAGTGATTTTTTTGCCGGTGAACTGGCCGTTTTCGTCCATCTCATCGTAAGTAAGCGTGATTAGATCCGCATCGCCGGACGTTTGGTTCTGTATTAACTCCATGGCGAACTCTCGGATACGCTCTTCGGCTTTGCGTTCGTCGTCCATTGCCAGCTTTGCCGCCTCTAATGCGATCGCCTGACGCTGCTTCTTGCGCTCGTCTCTGTCTGCCTTCATGCGTGCAGAGAACGTATTGAAGCCTGCGGCAATGCCCGGAAACGCACCAGCCGTTGCTGGCTGCGACATAATTCCAGCGCCCAAGTCGCTCATCAAATCGTAAAAAGAAGGCTTCGTTGGCGCTTCGTACAAGCCCTGTAACCTAGATTTGTACTGATCAGACTTTGTTTCGTAGTCCACAGGAGCCAAAGCCTGAGTGAGCAAATTCAAATAGCCACTGTCGAGGGATGGAGCAATCCCTTTCAAATCAACGGCGTCAGAAGATGGCGTTGTTTCAGTCTCCTCGAATTGTGTCATGTCTAATGGCTTCAGACCGGTGCCGGTCGAATAGTCCTCGAAGACATCGACTTCGTTGATTCCGCCTTCATCAAACCTTCTGATCTGGTTTTCCATTTGCGCCCTCGAAATAGCCATTAGGTGGGACTCGCAGGCTGTCCGTAGAAGTTACCGAGAGCGCCCAGAGCAGATAATCCAGTTCCCAGCCCAGCCTGAAGTGCGCTTGGAGTTGGAGAGAATTGTGTTTGCGTTGTGCTGAATCCAGCAGGAGCCATTTGCACAAACGGCATGAGAGCTTGGTACTGAGCCAACGGCGCTTGCTGCGCTTGCAACAGACCGGCTCTTTGTGCGTCAAGCTCCGCTTGTCTTTGCTGCTGCTGTTGAGCACCGATACCACTAAGCTGTGCAACATCTGTGGAGGTCGCTTGTTGCGCTTGCTGACCCAAGCCGGTCAAGAACCCGCCGAAGCCTTGACGCGCTTGCTGCAATGTTTGCCCTGCTGCCGCTTGTTGTTGACCGATCTGGCCGAATTGACCTGCCAATTGACCGGAGATATTCATCGCCTGCTGGCCTGCTGCGCCTCGTGCGCCAGCCGCTTGTTGGCCTAATGCACCAAGCTGTTGACCTAAACCAGTGCCTGCTTGGAATCTTTGTTGCGCTTGCTGGCCGAGCTGACCGGCAAGCTGTTGCTGAGCACCGAGACCCGCTTGCGCGGTCTGCCCCATCTGTCCAGCTAATTGCTGCTGACTCGCGAGCTGTTGCTGTGCGGTCTGTTGGATCAGGTTACCGTACCCAGTGCCTGCGCCAAGCTTCTGCTGAGCCGCCTGTGAAAGCTGGCTGGATAAACCAGTGCGAGCACCATATCGCTGACCGCCTAACGAAGCTAATCCAGACGCTGCTGAACGTGCAGCTTGGCGTCGTCGCTCGTCTTCGCTGATAGCCGTCTGCTGCGCCCTCTGGAAGCCTGCTGAGCGCAATCCGCCGATCTCCTTGGCCAAACCACGACCCAATGCCTCAGCCCTCTCAGAAGCCGCTAGACGCGCCCTAGAGCCGAATGCGGACTCGCCGCCTGTTTGTATGTCTCGTGCAGTTTGAGCCATGTCAGACTGCGCTAGACCCTTCAGAGCGTCATCCAGCGTCTGCTGTACCACGCGCTCTTCATACGGGTCAAAATACTTAGATGTCGCTGTGCCAATATCAAGATCGCCGGTCGTTCCGCGCAGCAGTCGCTCAGATTCTCGCAAACCTTGTGACAGCTCCTCAGCACCGATCGCGCCAATGCCCACTGCATCCGTGACATCACGACCAAACTCGTCGTAAACGCGGCGACCAAATTGTCGAGACCGAGCCAAGTCCATGCCGAAACGATCTGCTGCCTGACGACCCACCTGCTCCTGCTGTCCGAGCTGTTGAGCGAACCGACCTACAGCGCCTGTTTGAAATCCTGCAAGATCCGCTAGATCGCCACGCAGCCTTTCTTCTGCGCCTACGGCTCTCGACCGTGCTTGTTCAACACCGGTCAACGCATCTAATAAACCGCGATCACGCTGATCAAGCGCAAAACGTGCGCCTGATTGCATTTCTTGTAACGCCCTCGCTTGCGCGATCGCCTGATCAGTCAGTCCGCCTTCGAGTGCGCCAATACCTTGCTGCGCTTCTCGGGCAGCACGCTCAATGAATGGCTGTTGCACACCAACCGCGCCACGAGCCAGTTGAGCAGCTCGTATTTGATCGGGAGTGAGACCGGCGACCTCTTGGGGTATGACGATCGGACGACCTTCAGCATCGAAGAACGTGCGCTCAGCCGCTTGAAAAGCGCCCGGAATGAAGCCGCCCTCGCCCCCAAGCCCGAACAGTAACTGCTGAGTGATGGGGTCAAGCGTGCGGTCTTGTCGTGTTATCGAATCGACAAAAGGCATCTCAGAGCCGCCAGCCGACGTAGTGCCACCACCTGTAGTGGTTGCCGCGCCACCGCCAGCCTGCGCCTCATCTCTGTCGTCGATGCCGTTTCCGTTAGCGTCTCGGATTTCTGCGGTGCGTATATTTTGAGCAGGGTCGGCCTGCGTTCCAGTGGTCACATCGAGTCCGCTGTTTTGCATCATGCCGACAATTTGCGCGTCGTCCATGCCAGCACTGCGAAAGTCCGCCACCATTTGGGCATAATTGGGATTGGCCGAGATAAAACTATCTAAATCCATCACTAAGTCCTCGCGCCTGCGAAATCACTGAACAATTCCATCATGTCGTACATGAGCTTCGTCCCTCGATCTCGATCCTCTTCCTTACTTGGAGTGAGCGTGATAATGCCGCCGTCGCCTTTTGACATATCAAAAGCGCCAGCGCCGCGTACTGCGCGGCCAGTCATCACAAACTCACCATCGCTGAGCATCGCTGGCACATCGTCTGATGTCTCAGTGCCTTCACCGTTGATGCCGCCGTTCATTCTTTCAAAATCTTCTGTGGCGACATTCCCACCTTCTGCGTAACGCATCGGCATAACCATGCCGCCGTTCATCATTCCTTGTGTTGATTGCTGCATAGGTGGTCTCCCGCCGCTGAGCTGCGGAAGAGTCCGCTCTGGCAGGAGGCCAAACTCAACGGCGGAAGGCTTTTCTAAACCTCTGCGCCGAGCAATCTCAGCCTCGATATTGTATCGACCCATCGCGTCCATCTGAGTTAGAGGTGTCAGAGGAACGCCCTTTCTATTCTTTGCTTCGTCATAGGCAAGCTTGCCTAATAAACCGGCCACACCTAAGCCGCCGACGCCGCCCAGAAAACCACGCCCTTCTCCACCGCCTAAGCCGCCGCCTAAAATATCACCGATCAACCCAAATTGGCCTTTGTCGTCAGCTCCGCCGCCGCTAATTAGTTTGCTGAAGAAGTTTCCCGAAGGAACGCCGGGGGTGCCTTTCATCGCTTCTACGATTTGTGCGTCAGACAACCCTGCTTTCCTGAACTGCTCGATGGTTGTTGCAACATTTGGATCTTTTGCGACCACCTGCTCTAGTATTTCTGCTTCAGAGCCGCGAGGAGCGCCGAGCATATAGCTTCCGGCTTTACCTAAATTCTTGATAAGGCCAGCGTCATCCGTTCCCGGCAAGACAAACTCTCCGACTTTACCGAAGAACCCTTCACCCGGCAGACTACCAAGCCCTTTTCTCAAAGCGCCGATCTTGTCGAAAAAACCTGATTTGGCAAAGTTTGCTGCCGAGCCGCCCGACGCCCCACCAAGACTTCCGATACCACCGAGAGCTTTTCCTGCTCCATATCCACCAAGAGCGCCGCTGATCGCACCCTTAATGCCCTTCCCTGCGGCTACGTTTGTTGCGGCACCGATCGCGCCAGCCAAAACAGGCCCAACACCGGGGATGAAGTTAGCCAGCGGCCCAGCGATAGGGGCTACTTTTTTTACCACCTTTTTGAAGAACTTTCCGACTTTCTTGAAGAATCCAAACTCTTCTAACCCAGTCGATGGGTTCAGGCTTGCGATACCCATGCCGACAACATACCGCTCAGGATCTAAGTCCAGCTCGTTAAAACGAGTCTCTACGGCAGCTTCAAAGCCGCTGTCATCAAACATTTCAGGGGGCAGAACAACTTCACCGGGCCGCAAATGCGCCAACAAAGTATCTTCGCCCCGACCAGCGGCAGAAAGTTGTGCGGCCATGTCTGCCATTGGCGCTTGAGCACCAACAACCGCCGCTTCTGCCATTTGCCCTGCTTTCGCAGCTTCCATTGGGTCTTCGGCCGTATCACGAGCCATCATCAGCTCGTTGATCGCAGCATCCAGCTCTGCATTTTGGTTCATCTGTGGAGCCATCATCTCAGGCATGGCGTCAACTTCTCCACCGGCCTGCATTGCGATCGGGGCAGCTTGTCCTTCCCCCATGAGATTTTGAATTCTTTGTTGAAGCATCTGGTTCATTATGTCGTCACCGTCACTGCGCCCACTGCGCTTGTTATTTGCTGGCCAGTCGGATAGGTCTGATGGCTGTATAAGTCGCGAAACTGTGTGCCATCAAACGCCTGATGAATCCCATCGGTAGTATTAAAGATTATAGCGCCAGTGGCAAACTGAAGTTCGCTGATTTCTGTGGCGTTAAAATGGGGAGATATGTTGATATCAACCGCGTTTAGGTTCAGTTCGAGCACTCGCACAAGGCGGTTCAAAGTGTCAGACGTAACGAACTCGCCTTGAGAAAGCGGTAATCGCGTCTGTAAAAGCTTGCTCACGCACGCCTACCACTAGGCTGCAAATCAATCCTAGTGGCACCCAGTCGCCATTTGTAATCGAGCTGATTGTCAGCGGTGTTGTCGTCATCAGACTCAAACCGGAACACGACTTGTCGCGCCCTGCTTCGCACGTTGCTGAATGTGCTAGACGTTGTGACTTGTGTGGTGCTGTCTGTCGTCAAGCTTTGACCGGGGTAATCACGCCGCTTCAAAACAATGTTCATCGCAGGAGTGTTCGTTGATCCAGCCTCCTGCACAAACTTCATGTCAGGGATGACCTGCTTGATGAAACTGAATTGTTCGCCGGACGATATGTCGAGGTCTGCGCTTTCAATAAACACGCCAGTCATGGCGCTGTCGTTATCGTTGTAGCCCTTCTCATGCTCGAACACGCACTGCTGGCTTGACGATGTGGCAGCAGCCAATGGCTGATCTTCGATCCCCGCATCTAACCATGCGTAACGAATCAGGCTACCGATTGACCAGTGACCTTCTTCATAGTTGTAAATAACATAGCGACTGATCTCTCCGGTACCGTCCTCGATGCTTGGATAGAAAAACCAGACTTCGCCATACTCTGAGTTGACGCCCATGTGACACTTGAACGCCTGACCCAAATCGAGATCGTTGAAAACGTACTCTTGCACGTTGCACGGCAGCTTTTGCACCGAGCCGTTGTAGAAATAGAATCCAGTTTTGCTCGCGAAGTACACGCCGTTTGGCGCGTTTGCTGCGGCTTTTGGCCCAATCATCCCGCTGCCCTCGTTTACCAAGTTCACGGCAAAGGTCAGCGGTGGCCCTATGAAATTCATGGAATATAGCGACGTATCCGTCCAGATCAGTATCTCTTGGCGGCTCTTGATGCCACCTACGATAAACGATCCGCTAGACAATCGAACAGAACCAGCGCTGTTTGTGGCAGTCGGCAAAAAGTCCAGTTCGTTTTCAGAGTCGCTGAACGCCACCAACATGGGATCGACCGCGCCAGTTCGTGTGCCACTCGATAGCGGGTCTGCGCCCAAAACAACCAAATGTCGGTCGGTTTCTGAGGTAATTACCTGCAAACCTACTGTCGGGACGCCAGTCGCGCCGCTGATACCAGAAAGCTCTACAGCACGAACGCCAGTGCCGTTGTTCTCCAGCCAGCGATAAATGCCTGCGCCGCGAGGATTGATAATCAAGTTTTCGCCGAAGTTATCGTGCGTCCATAGACGCAGTTGGTTCACCGCGCTTATCGCGGATGCGGAGCCAAAGCCCCCAGCACCCCAAGTACCTAAACCCCAACCGGCAGACGATACATAAGTGTCTAGGCCGACGTTGATCTGGTAAGTGCCAACGACACTGCTGCCGCCGTTACCACTATCGCTACTGTTCGCCGTTACAGTTGTGCCACTCGTATCTTTCGCCGTGATTGTGTAGGCGTTTGCGGAGGTCACTAGATCGATTTGATATTCTTGATTCAGAACCTCAGCGGTCACGTTTCCGCCAAGCGTTGCTGCCCCACTGAACGTAACAAAATCACCATTTACTGCGCCGTGAGATGTGTCGGTGACCGTGATTGTGCTGCTGCCGTTTGTGGCTGCGAAGGTAACATCACCCGCGCTTGTTGTTGCTCGTATCGGGGTAACGTCGTTGTAGGCGAATCCTTCTTCGATGTAATACTTGAAGGTGGTGCCTACGCCCAGAAATCGAGTGCCGCCTAGTGAGATCCACGAATGCAAGGCACGCCCCGTGCCGAGGTAATAGTTTTGCCCCAGCTTGACCCAGCCGCCAACCTTTTCGGCGCGGCCTTTGCGGAATCGTATTAAGTTGCCATCGACCCATCCGCCCTTAGCAGAATAGTCGGTAGACTCCTTGTTGATTCCGGGTTGAAACTCCAGCGTTTGTAGCGGCATGAGGCATTACGCCAACCTAATAATCGCGCCGGTAGCAGTTGGGCTTGGGAATACGACAGTAAAGTCGCCAGCGGTGCTGGTCTTGTCGCCACCAAAGTCAATAACCGCACAAGCTTTATCGGACTGCGTATCGTTATAGATCATGCAGCCTCTCGCAGTGACTGTGGCAGTGCCAAAAGTCAAATCTGCGAAATCGCATACAGCAGTGGTGCCGCTGGTGGTTGGCGTGACCGAGGTCAGCGTGTTGCCGCCTGACGTATAGTTCGTGCCGCTCGCTTGTCCAGTAGTCGTAAACGCCGTGGTAGTTGCGCCAAGCGTAGCCGAAGACGTATACAAAGCCAGCTTGAAAGCGTTGCCGGAACTTGCGGTGAAGTTGTGAGTACCGACCAAAAGCTCTTGCTTGAACGATGTCGGGATCGCGGAAGTAATGGCCATATCAAAGCTCCTTGATTATCTTCGCCATGTCATCATGCCCCTGACTGGCTAACAATCCTCGAATTGTAACCCGATCAGAGGCAATAGCGTTCTTCATTCCCAGCAAGATTAAAGTATAAACTTGGTTTTGGAAAGCTTCAGCTTGAAGCCGAATATGCGGCTCTGCCTCGGCAGATATGCCTAAAATCTTCTTTGTTGTCTCCCTCGCCCAAAACTCTGGATCGTGACCACGGTTTTCGGTCGTTGAGACCATCACCTGACCTAGCTCGAATGTACCCTGTGACATGGTTACCCCTTATATGGTTCTGGCGCAGAAGGCAGCTCGACCGTCTCTAAATTGTGCTTTTTAACCATCTCAGCTAGATCTGATCGGTCACAGACCACCCACTCACCCTGCGGATCAGGCATCGCGATCTTCGGGTTGGCCAATCGGTGATAGCCGTACAATCGGTTCTCGATCTCAACATTCTGATCGAGCAACGATGACCGGGGGCTAACACCCACGGTGATACCGCTGCTGATGCACTTGCAGATCCAGAACTCCAAGCACGCCCTGCCAGCCTCTGCAAAATGCAAATTATGCTTGTAACTGAAATCCATCCCAAACAGATCAATGTGATCTACCTCGCTCCACAGCGCAAACGCCAACGAGAAAGCCACTGTGGTATTCATGTACGCGCAGCGTTGATCTTTGATGACCTCTTCTAGCGGGTACTCGACCAGCGCAGGCACGCGCTCATCAAGCTCACAGGTGTATATGGGCTTTGTGTAGTTTGGTAACACTCGGCGCATAACCTCAGTTTGGTTTCCCGCGTCTTCTGTGTCGAGGAACCGACTTACCGGATCGAGCATAAACACGCGATCAAGATCGAAGACAGATAGCGCGGAGTTGATACCCCACACCTCATCCCAAGTTTGGCTATTTTCTACGCCGATGACGTAATCGATCTGAGAGGCTCCCAGACCGATGATTGCGATTTTTTTACCCTTCAGTTCAGAGATTTTTTCCATTAAGTAACGCCTGTTCGTAATAAGTCGTATCGGTACTCGTCACGAGTTCCTCGACCTTCGCTCAGATTCTTCATCCGAGAGATGCCTTCCTTGAAACGAGCTTCAAAGTTGGCTATTACGTCAGGTGTTTCCTTCAGAAAAACTGCTGCTTCCACCAGCGTTCCGTACAACAAGGGATCAGGGTGCTCTGTGCTCAACAGTGTTGTGCCAGAGTCCGAGCCTGCTGTCAGGGACGTTGGTTTGGCTAGGTAGTGTAATTCGACCGTGTAACCGCTATCCGGCACTGGTGAAATCTCAAACGCGCTGTCGTCAAACTGCGAGTAATACTTCGGAAACGCAGTAGTAGTCGTTACCGGACTGTATTCTTTGATGAATGACGGGTGCTTGAAGTCAAGGTAATGGTACTTGTTCGACCCATCAATCACGGCCAACGAAAATGGCGCATAAAAGTCGGTCGGCGTAGCCAAAAACCGATTCGCGTTCGACAACGTGCCTTGTACGTTCTTTCTCTGTTCTGGGAGTTGAACCATCTTGAAGATTCGATTCTCAGACTCTTGTATGAACGTGTTCAGATTGTTGTTGAACGTCGTCTCGTTTACCTGCAAGTAATCCTGCACGGTCGATTTCAGTGTCGCTAGGGTGAAACTCATGACGTAGTAACCTCCACGGTGCCTACACTACAGGTAAGTCCAAAAGTTTGCAAAGATGTGCCAAGTTTTCCATCGCCTACGTTGGTGTAAACGATAAAAAAGTTATTGTCGTTGCCGTCCGATGACGGATCGGGTCGGGCATCCTTTAACGCTTGAGGGTCGATCGGTGTCGGCTTTCTCTGTAACTGTGGATGCTTTGGTGACCACTGATCAGGGCCAACCAGCAGCCCGTCCCAAGTTTTTTTCATGTCCTTCAGGCGATAACGGAATCCCGTGATGTCACAGATACCGTATGCGCGTTTGTTGGAAGCGAAGGCCATGACTACGCGATATTGTAGTTTCTAAGATCAGGAGCAACGCGGAAACTCGCACGCTCCTCGTCTTGTGAAAGGGCGCGAGTAAACTCTTCTTCATACAGCGTCTTGAGCATCTGCACTTTCTCTGGCGCACGTTTGAGTGCTAGATAATACGCCAGTCCAGCAGCAAGGCACGGATAGAACCGAAACGGCACTTCCATTGTGTTTGCGCCAACATCGGCGTCATCCATACGGCTCAAGGTGTTCACATGCAGAGTGTATGTGGTGTTCTTGTCAGGCGCTGGCCACACCGTAATCGACGGCGATAGCTTCTTGTTGATGAAGAACTGATTTGGCTTTCCAGTTGTCGATTTTGTCGCTAAATGGCTGTATTCGGCTCTCGACATGCGGCTGAGCGGTACATCTGTCGCAACTCCGCCGATTGTTTCCCGTATGAATACATCCAGAACGTCTATTGTGGCTGTGGGATTTGTAGAATCGATCGTGTACTCAGTCGTGTCGAGCACCATTGAGATTGTCTTTTGATTTACCGTCCACTGGTTCAGACCACGGTTTGCCCACTCAGCAAGCATGAGGTTCAACGAGCGCGTAGCACTTTTCAGATCGTAACCGGTGCGAAGCTCCAAGCCACAACGCTCAAAAGCTTCCTCAACGTAATCGGCTACGTCTAATTCAAAATTTTTACTTCCGCTTACCGCCATCCTTCTTGCCCCCAGCGTATAGGTTATCGAAGACTTGATTCACATCGAGAGTGTAGTCTAAATCGGATTTGCTGTAATGGATATGCTGGGATGGCTTGAAATCGGGAGCGCCTTCGCCTGCCTCAAACCAAGCAGGATGCGTTACGCGCACTCTATTGTTTGGTAAGGCGATGATGTTCCCAGTCCACGGCCCTGCGTCCAGTAGCTCCATGACATGACTTTGTTTATGTTGAGCCGGATCGTCCGCTATTTCATTCTCCGCGTAATCGACCGTGAATAAGTATTTCGCAGGGTAAAACTCTCCATCAACCTTCGCCAGCCAAGGGCAGGGAGTGCAACGATCAAGTACATAAACAGCATGGTTATGGCTAGAGCAATCCCAAGGCTGAGCAGCCCATACCGGCATAGGCTCCGGCCAATCATCAAAGGGGGTGTCTCCCACAAGCGCCGTAATCGGCATCCTAGCCCACATCGCACCGCCGTGAACATTTGGCTCGTTGTCATCATCGTAAGACTCTGCACCGGTAAAGATGACCTGAAACGAGAGGCAGCGCGTGGGCATCGTTGTTACTGCGATTGCCATGGCGTGAATGAACTCGCCATGATACTTCTCGTGGTTATGCGTATATTCTCGTCTCACCCAGCACTTAAAGTGTGGGATATTGCTCTGAAGATACGCCACCGTTAGCGACCGTACAGGCCGCTATTCTTGCTCGAAGGTTTTCTCATGCCGCCTTTTGCGCCGCCTTTAGTCCTCATGGCTCCGCCTTTCGCGTAGCCTTTGGTCTTCATCATGGCACCTTTCTTGGCAGCGCCACCATTCTTCATGCCGCCGGGCTTCTTCATGGCTTTCTTGCCGCCCATTGCGCCGCCTTTCGTACCCATCTTGCTTTTCATTCTCACGATTTCGCCTCCTTCTTTGGCAAAAGTTGCGACGTTAGTGGGCTTACCACCGACGCCTTGCTTCTTTGATCGCTTACGGCGCACCGCTGAAGCGATCTGCTTGTCGCTCATTTTTGCAGCTTTCGCTGCTGGAACACATTTCGGGTAACCGCGCTTCGAGTCTTTGGCGCTTTTGCGTCCACACTTCTCGAAACCACCGCCTTTTTTGGGCGCAGAAATATCTACCCAGTTTTCCTTGTCAAACCATTTTTTGAGACCCTTCTTTGGCTTAGCCACGAGGGACTCGCGTCTTCTTCTGCTTGTTTGGCATGATCGCGCCACAGCCACGGCCTTGAACCATAACAGTGCCGCCCATGTTCATTTTCTTCGCCATGCTTTTAGCGATTGCAGTACCGCGCTTACGCTCGTACCGACTGAGCTTGCCGTCTTTGTTCAGATCGCTTTTTACCGGATCGAGTGTCACCTCGCCACCAGTAGCGCCTTTGTATTTTCCGCCCATTCGCTTGTACTCCTGCACCATCCATCCGTTTGCATAGGCCGATGGGTATACGTCGAACTTGGCCTTGGCTTTTGCTTTGGCCTTACGATATAGCGACGGATTTGCCACGTTGTCGGGTACGCTACCGGCAGACCCGCCCTTCTTCAGCTTAATCGCCTCTAGCGTCTTGGCTTGTTTCGCGTGAGTGTTGCTCGCTTTTTTCAGACCTTTGATTACTTTGTTCAGTTTTTTCTGAGTCATCACATAGTCCTCATGCCGTACTGATTTTCTTGGAATATAGGCGTATACGGCCCCGGAATTTTTGGCGTCCTTGGCATCATTGGCTTGGTAGGCGGCAACGGCTTCACCCTTGTTGTTCCTTGAACAGCAGGAGGCGGTGCTACTGCTGCGGGAGGCGGAGCTGCTGCTTGCGTTGTAGCTGGTGCTGCTAACGCGGCAATGCCTGCACTGTCCAGACCGCCTTGTGCCATCTCACTACCTATGCCAGCAGTATCGAAATATGGCGTCGCGCCCATCTCAGCAGCGCCCTCAGTGGTCGCAAATCCGTATACATCCATCTCTGGCTCGTAAGTAGAGCCTACGCTCGTGCCGGTGTAGCCGCCTCCGCCTGCCGTCATACCGGCAGAAACATTTGGGGTAACGCCAGTAGGAACGGTGGTGGTAGCTGGAGTAGTTGTAGCTGGTGCAGTCGTTGTTTGCTGTTGCCCTAACTGCGCCATAATTTGGTCAGTAATTTGCTGCCGCAAAGCCTCAACATCAATTTGCTGGGGAGTCTGACCCTGTAACGCTTGAATTTGAGACTGCAACCCTGTGATCGTGTTGGGGTCGATCTGGGCCTGTTGTAGCGCCCTGATTCTTTCGTCCAAACCCTGCCGTTGCTTTTGCCCTGTTTGCAAAGCCTCTTCCACCAATCGGCCTGTTGCTTGGTAATCACCCCGGAATTTGTCGAGATCTTCTGTAGTAGCTCGCCCTTGCAACGCCGCCTCAAGATCGGCTTGCGTAATGCCTGCGGCTTCGAGCGCAGCGATCTGCTGTGCAAGCTCCGCACGCTCAGTGCTGGCGGTTGCCACGAAATCTTGGCTTTGCGTGGATATTTCGTTGATTCTGTTTTGGATCTCGTCGATCGGTAACGCGCCAACGTCGTCTTTCAACGAGCCGATTTGACCTTCGAGCTGGGATATAAGCTGCTCTCGTTCACCTCGCAGGATGTCGCTTTGCGCTGCGGTTTCGGTTTGCACAGAATCTGAAACAGCACTCAATTCGTTGGTCAACGAGTCGATGCGAGCTTGCAGTAGATCCGCTGCCGCTTTTTGGTCATCAGAAAGCGTTGCTTCCTGTTGTGCCAGATCTGCTCGTATCTCTGATGAGATAGCCCCAAGATCATCGTTCAGGCCAGAGATTCGGGTGGTTAAGTCACCGATAATCGAGCCTTGGCGATCCTCAAGATCTCCCAGAGCTGTCGTCTGCGCCTCTGCTACTCGTTGTTGTGACTCAGCCAGTTCTGATTTGGCTGTATCTATGTTCTGTTGAAGCTGATCGACTAGGGTTTGTTGTTGCGCCCGTATATCTGCACGCTCTTGCAAGCCTTGGTCTCGCAACGCTTGAGATTCGGTTGCAATAGACTCTTTGACGCCAGCCAGCCGATCTTCTAAGGCTTTGACGACTTCCGACCGCTCAGCAGCTTGTGCCGCTGCTGACGTTGCGGTCTGGGCCAATAAGCCTTCGCGTAATGCTTGCAACGCCGCCTCACGCTCATCGCGCTGCGTAGTTTCTTGTTGACGCAGAAGGTCTTGGAATCTTGCAGCTTGGTTTTGTGTCTCGTCTTGTGCGAAGTCCAAAGATCGCAGTGTTGGCATCGTTGGAGCTGCTCGCGTACCTCTATCAAAAACCGGTCGGTTGATCAGGTAATCTTGTAACGCAGAGTAAGGCGAAGCTGCACTGCCGTATTCTGCCGCTGCTCGATCGAGTTCCGTCTCAGCCATCTATATCACCAGTTTTTACATGACCAATAGCTGGGCGCAAAAACGTCTTTCTTCTTTTCTACCGCATCGCAATTGTGGCGAGCGCGAAATGATTTGCGTCGAGCTGGTTGGTCTCTTTTGATTGACATCTTAGGGTCGCCATATCGCACGATCTTTACCTGATCGCCCTTTTTCGCTAAGACTTTGAACTTCTTCTTTTGTCCCGGCGTGCGAACCTGCTTGTTATAACCGGGGAACGACTCACCTCTATAGGTGAGCCGCCCGGATTTCGTTCTCTTTACGTCAGACGTATCAGCCATCAGTCGTACTTCTTGATCAACTCAAGAATGACCATGTAGGTGTCGTTGGCGCTTGCTCCGGTTGTGGTGAACAGAATGTCACCCGTCTTTCCGGTTCCCGCGTTATTTGGGATACCGGTAAACGAGTCATAATACTCGTCACCCGTGCTGTCGGCAGGCAAGCCTATCGCCAGCACGTTGGTCGTAGCGTCGAAATCCAGCCTTACTGACATGCCAATACATGCCCAGTAAATACGCTGGATTGATACCTCAGTGCAGGCTTGGCCTGCTGAGTTCGCCGCTAACGCCGAAACGTCTACCTTCGCTACATTACTTTCTCCAGTTCCGTCACTCACATTTGTGAAGCGCAGAACCGCGAGGCGTTCACCGTCCAGAATCGTTTGAGAGGCTACTGCATCAGCCATGATTCTCTCCTATTAGGACGCTACGTCGAAGCCAGTAATTTCAATCAAAAAACGTCCGGCAGTGTAAGTCGCGTCGCCAGTGCCTTGGCTCACCAAGTACAGATACTGATCAGCAGCGATGTCGCCACCAGCAACCATGGTTCCAGCAGAAGCTGCACCAGCGTTGATGATTTGAGTTTCAGTGAGGTCGCCGATTGCAGTGTCGTTTACACCAGTGCCTTCAGTCGCAGAGAACAGATCGATGTCTGTGCTACCGCCAGCAGGCGTTTCGACACAAGTCATAGTCACACCGAAAACGGTGCCTTGGTTAGCCGTAGTCACCTGACCGATGAATGCAACTCCAGAGCCATCTTTACCGATGATGTCTCCAGCAGTACCGCCGTCTTTGAGGCCGGTGAGGTCAATCATGATCGTGGTCTTAACCACGTTCACGTTGGTGGTTACGTCGCTCTTCAGGCGATTTACCTGCGTGACGTATACAGCAGCCGTGCCTTCAATACCGGCGCTGGCAGTGGCTTCGACAGCCATTTTGTCACCGCTAGTAACGGTAATGGTGCCGTTTGCTGCTTTAGAAATTTGTTGAAACCCATTCTCTGATCGGACGGGGCCGTTGAAAGTTGTTGTAGCCATGTTGATCTCCTGTCGTGGCCAGTGTCAGACGCGGGATTGCGGCTGTCAGGAGCTTGTTTTATACCACAGCGGTTTGAACCGGACAATTTAATCAGACACTAAAATAATTTCCATTGAGCCTGTATACATACTTGCACATCGACACGGAATAAGTATAATAATGAGCATCACAACGGAGAACGATGATGGAAAAGGCGAAATACGAACTGAATGTGGAATGGCTTAGCACTCGTTTGCGTGATTACGCGGCAGCTAAAGAGCGTGCTCAAAAAGCTTGGGTTACCCGCAAGGAAGCGGTCATGGCTAAGATGAACGCTGGCGTAAAACCGACTGTAGGGAGCAACCGCAAAGGCGAGTTTACGGGCTTTCACGCACCGCATGACGGTTATGTGCATGAATGGGTAGAGGGCGAAAAAACCTTCCGCAAGCAGTTCATGGGCGGACAATTTTTGCCAATCGACAAAAATCGAGACTCTATGTTTGAAAACGAGTTGGGCGAAATGAAGACGCACAGATTTCGCAACGTGTCGGGGGAAAAATTTGATGCAGTCGAAAGGGCGCTCCTCAACAGTCGCAGCAATTACGCTTTGGACATAAGAATCGGAAGAGGCAAATCTTGGGAGGATCGAGAGGGAAATTGGCATTCTTACACCTACTTGACAGACGCGCCCAACGACGTTGCTGAACACATCGAAATGTTTTTCATGGGCGAGATTTACGAGGCTCGTCAAGTGGCAGAGGAGAAGCGCCAAGCGGAACACGAGGCCGCTGAGCCATGCCCTGCTGGTCGCGTTGTTGTCACTGGCGAGGTTCTAAGCGTAAAACTGCAAGACGGTTACTACGGCAGCACATGGAAGATGCTGGTCAAGGATGATCGAGGCTTCAAGGTCTGGGGCAGCATCCCGTCATCACTCGACGCTTCTCGCGGTTGTCGTGTCACATTCACCGCCGCTATCGAACCATCAAACGATGATGACAAGTTTGGGTTTTTCAAGCGCCCCACCAAGGCGGCAATACTAGAGGAGGCCGCGTAAGCGGCCCTTGGAGAAGATGATGATTAAAGAATCAAGAACTATGGATCTGGTTGAGATCGCTAATTCGTTGAGCAACGACGATGTGTGCGAGCTTATGAATATGCTGTCTGACCGACTGATCGTATGGACAAAAGACAGCGATGGAAATTCATGCCTCAATGAAGTGGTGGATGCTTGCATGAACGGATGTGCGGTTCAGTTGAATCTTGAAGAATAAAAAAAGGGGGCCGTAGCCCCCTTTCTCTTGCTTGGTGTCTACGCGCCTTGTGAGCCGTAGATGCCCCTCCAATCGGAAAACCCGAATGAATATCGTTCGCGCGCCTTATACCTGATGTTACCTGTTGTAAAGTCAGGCTCCATGCTGGTTTCCATGGCGGTACGCTGGAACATCTTCAGACCTTCACCAGCGTCAGTAACGCTAGTAAGCAAGAAGAATGCGTCAGGGTCAGTCAAATAGTGATTGACCGTGTAGCCGCCGGGGAGAACGCCCGTGTTACGGATCGCGTTGATATCGTTGTCAGCAGTACCTGAACGCAAAGTAGAGTTCAAGATACGGTCAGCAACGAATACAAGCTGAGGCGGAACAACAAGCTTAGACGCTTGAACCGAGATGGTCAGACCTTTGTCATCGGTGAACGTACTGATGTCAATCAGCGCGTCTTCCAAAGACGTTTCGTTAAGGTCAGCCATAGTGGTTGCGCGGTTAGCCGCTGTGCCACCACCCGCTAATGGGTGCGCTGTGTTTATAAGAGTAACGCCGTCACCGCCCGTGAAGTTGGTGTTGAATGCGTTGTTCAGTACATCTGCACCTTTGACCTCTTTAGTGTTAGCCATAGATCGGGCTAGAGCCTTCACATATCGCTTGCCTAACGAGTCGTATAAGTTATCTTCAACGGCCTCATCGGTGAGCGCAAATGCTAACGCGATGGTGTCGTGAGTGTAACGTGCAGAGTAGGACTCTGAAGCATTGTCAAAAACAACGCCTTGTCCCTCAGTCTTGGTAGGTGCTGAACCGAAACCGGTGATCAACACTTCTTCCTCGAAGGCGCGAGAAGAATCTTCAATAGCGAAGATCTCTTCGTACTCTCGATCGTAAGAGTCATAGCTCATGCCGAAAAGCGAGTTTAGCCCCGGCTCTAGCTCTTTAGCTAGTTGTGCTCTTGAGATAGCCATTTCCTAGCCTCCTATTACGCTAAGCCAGCGCCTTTCACACCCATGATGTGGTTTTGGATTACCACAAGCACGTTTGTGTTGGCGTTGCCTACGTCGCTGTTATCGGGATCTTGCGAGATGTCGATTGCCTTGAGAGGCAAAGTCGTGGTGGTTGCACCAGTGGTGACATCAAGCTCCATGTTTGATCGGCCCGAAGCGGTGTCGCCAGTTGTTGTCTGGTCTACCACATCGAAATTACCGAAAAGGTCTGCTACCGGAAAGGCTGCGTCAGCTTGAATGCTGAACACAACATTCGGATCATCAATCACAAAAGCGATGATGTCCGCTGCTGCGATAGAGCCGGGGTAGTAGTTTTTGAACACTTGCTCGCCTGTAGTGGGATCAGTGTATTGAACTCCGTTGAAAACCCCAATTACGGGGACAGTCGAAGAGGCGGCAGCTCGCCCGACAACGCCAGCAGTCAGTTGCTTAACCAAGTCACCTTGGAAAATTGCACCTGATTGATTGTTGGCGATTCGATAACGAGATTGGCCACCACTATACGGAGCGCCACCCATCATGCGGGAGGGCTTCAAACCAAATGCGGCGTCTTTATTAGCCATTTAGGTTCTCCTAGTTTTTGCCGAAAGTTACGCGGGAGTCCCTCTGAGGATCGTATTTAACATAACGGCTATCGCCACGAGTCTCATTAAACATGGTGTTGTCTAATGCGTCTGTCGCTTCTTGAGTCTTATTCGAGTAATACTCGTTTCGCTCTTGCACCGTTTCGTTTGGTATTTTCGCCAGAAGTAACCCTTCGTTATATATGACTCCAGCGTGTCTGCCGTCCTTATCCATAGTCGGTAGCGTATCCGCCCACTCTGCTGGAAGATCGGTTGCTCTCACAAGCTCCCATCCTTCCCTCAAGCGGCGAGAGACGTTAGATCTGTCTTCCGCTCCCAACATGGATTCCCTTATCCACCTGTAGGTATAACCCGGAGGTGAAGGCGGGGTGTCCAGCTTTCGCACTGGTTGCCATGGTCGTCGCCGAGCCTGATTATCGTGCGCTCCGCTCTCACGCGATGAACGATTGTTCTGTTTTGCCTCTGCCATTTACATTGCCTCCCTGTTAGCAATTTTTTGCTTTTCTTTAGCCACTTTCTGAAGCCATTGTTCTTCAGACATATTGTGCGGTTTAAGACCACGGAGGCGCTCAACTTCGCTTTTGGTAAACTTCACGCCGTTCATGTTGCCTCGTGTTTGTTGCCGACCACTAGGAGTGGCGGAAGCGACTCTTTGCACGGGGGGTCGCTGTCCTGTTTGTTCGACTTCCTCTGTACCGACGCTTTCAGCACCAGCACTGAGATTAGGATAAACCTTTCTCACACGAGTATCTAGCTGTTGATAATAATCGTCTGAGTCCGGCTCGTAGCCTTCGTTGATCAAGTTGTAGTGCGTAAAGTAGGCGTATTGAGTCGCCTGTAAATTCTCTTCGCTTCCTTGATCACCGTACCACGGATTCTTTTCATGCCAGCTTTTTGCCTCTGGAGTTGGCTCTGGAACCGCCTGCTGCTGAGCAGCCTGCTGCTCCGGCTGGTAGGTTTGGTAATTGTCCTGCTGAGGCTGTATTTGCTGCTCTGAAGCTTGCCGCGTCTTTGCGACACGCAACTTTTCTTTCTGAATCGCAATATCGTTCTTCAGCGAGTCAGCTTTGGACATCAGGTCAGGATCACCCGCCTGCACAGCTTTACGATAGATGTCATCGACTTGGGCCTCTTTAGACTTGAGAGCCTCTTCTTCTTTTTCCAACACCGTGACTTGCTGTTGCTGGGCGTACTGCCGATACTGCTGAAGCTCTTGCTCTTTCTGCATCGCAAGCTGCTCAAGTTGCGCTGCTCGCTCTTCAGCTTGTCGGGTCTTAGCGTTTAGCTTGTTGATGCGCTTAGAGACCGATTTGGTGTAGGTTTCTAGCTCATCGCTTTCGGGCGCAGCCTCCGCTTCTGTCTGCTCTACGGGATCTTCAGTTACCTCGATTGCAAACTCTTCTTCGGGTTGCGCTTGTTCTTGGTTGGTATTTTCAATCATGCGAAGCTCACTATGTCGTCTGGATCAATTATGGTTCCAATGACCTCATCGTCATTGATGATTCGGACTTCCTCGCCGTCTTCCAACTTGAACCGAGCGCCGGAGTAACGGCCAATGAGAACCCATTGCTTTTCTTGGCACCAAGGGGTGTCGCCGTATTTTTCTTTGTTGTCGTAACAAAGCGGCCCCATCTTTACTACATAAGCAACGACAGTCGCTAACGCCTCTCGATCGAGCGTCTCTCTTGTCAAAGCGATGCCGCCCTTGCTGACGCCTTTCCCCTTATACGGCAGAACCAACATGCGCCAGCCTGTGGGCTGTGGCATCCGCTCTAACGCGCTTAGATCGAGCAGTGATGGGTCTAGCACTCGCTCTTCTACATAAGCGCCTCCGACGCTAACTTCGGTCATATCTTGTTTTCCTTAAAGTATTGAGAAATCTCAGACTCGACCAAGTTTAGCGCAGTTAGTTCTCCCTGCAAACTTTTGTAGTGTTCTATATCTTTTAGCAAACCGTCCATCATCGTCGTCATAATCAAGCTTCGGCGGTCTTCTATCACACGCTTGAGCTTGTCTGCTAAATCGATGTCATCCACTAGACTTTCTCGTGAAAATCAAACCCACGAGTTGCAGCGCCTTTGCCGCGCGCCTTTATGACCTTGATTGCACCGCCCATGGTTCGACGAACCAACTCTGGAGAGGTGGTCACGCTAGGGATCTTTTTGCTTGGCGAGTCTACTTTTTCAACTCGGCTCATATCCTTGATGCTCATTTTTTCGTCCTCTTAGTTGCAGGTTTTTTGGCAGGAGCCTTTTTGACCGCTGCCTTTTTGGTTTGTTTTTTGGCTGCAACCTTCGGCTCTGGTTCTAGTTCTGGAGCGGGTTCTGGTTCAGCTACAGCCTCCACAACCGGCTCCGGTAAAACCGGCGCTTCCGGCTCTGGCTCGCCATTGATTCTGGCCATTTTCACCGCGATACGGTGCTCGTTTGCCAATCTTTTGGCTTCTGCTTCGCTGGCTGCGGCTTCCATCGCTGCCGCTTCTGCCTGACGCGCAAGTCGCTTCATATCACGCAACTCTTGCTGTCTTTCTAAAATGTAACTGGTCGTCATTGGCTTCCTCCAAACTTGGCTTGAAGCTCCATCAGCTTCAAATTTGCCTGCTGCTGCAACCGTTGCAGCGCAAGGTCTAGCTTATCGTCCGCGACTTGTCGGGACGTATCAATTCTTTGTTTTGCGATCTCTGCTTCGAGCAACTTCTCGCGCTCTCTAGCTGCTTGTTTTTCCTCAAACTGATTCTGGTCAGCCTCAAGCTCGCGGCCACGAAGATCCAGCTCCTGCTGTCGAATCTGTACCAAGGGATCTTCTTCATTGCCTTGACCTATGCTTGCAAGCAGCTCCTGCGTAAGCTGCGCTAGGATCGGTGCAGAAAACTGCTCCGAGACCATTTGCAGCTCTTGCATCATCATTTGCCCTTGATCTGGCGGCATCTCACCGGACTGCATCGCTTGATTGAGCTGGTTCATCTGCTCCATAATCTCTGGCGGCATTTGCTCCTGTGCAAGCTGAGCCGCTAAGAACTGCAAATGCTGCATCATGTGACCGATGATCATGCCTTGTAGCTGAGGGTTTGTTTTGACCATTTCAGTCAAAAACAACGACCGGTGAGCGTCGATGTGCGCTTGATGGTTCTGCTGCTCGAAAGCCATCGCTGGCTGGCCCATCATAAAACCACTGTTCTCCAACCCTGCATCGATAGGCATAGGCGGCTGTGGCTGCTGTGGGGGCTGCAATAGTGAGTCAATATCGTCCACGCCCAAAGCTGCGTACATGCGACGATAAGCCTCATATATGCCTGTAGGCCCGTGTATTTCTGGGTTTGACTGAACCATCGTCAACAGCTCTTGAGCCATCGTGATTCGTTGGCTTTGGCTGAAAATGTTGGGATCACTTACTGGAATGATGTCTACACGACCATCAAAGTCTTGTCCCTTGACCTCCTGCGGCCCAGATCCCGTTTGGTACGGATAGACCGGTGGCAGATATTCAGAAAAGACTTTTGCCAGCAGTTGGAACTCGATGCGTTGGCTGTAATGCAATCTCTTGTGGATTGCGCTCATAACCTTGGTGCCACGCTCTAGTAACGCGACCGTAGTTCCGACCGGCATTGCTTGGTTCATATCGCCGACGTTCATATCAGCAATACTGGCGAACCGTTTGCCTGACTCAACCAAGAGTCCGAGCAGGCTCATGAGCACATTGCTTGGCTCTTTGATCGGCAGCGGTATTAGATTTTCTTTCAGAGACGCGCCAGTGGTGTCTATGTCTCTGAACTCTCCCGGCTGCAATGGGTCGTCTTCGTCACGGATTCTCATGCCTCTTGCTTTGAATCCGGCCGGTAAGTTAGCCAAGGTTCCTGCGTCGATAAGCTGACGCAAAATGCTAGTTGATGCCTTCGCCAGACCGCCGATCATGTGCGACAGACCCAGCCCATAAAAGCCGAGGCCGGGGAGGAACTTGTACTGCACGAAGTAGTTAATCTTTTGTCTTAGCGGGTCAGCCTCCTCATAGTTGCGGCGAATCGACAGCACTTGCTGTGACGGCTCATCGATTGTCACTATGTAAGGCAGCTTCAACCCTGTGGGCTGGCCGTCCTCGCCTATGTCTTCGTATCCGGGGATATCGAGGATGGTGTGGACTTCGTACACCGTGCGATCACGATCTTCAGCATAGCCGGGAGCCTGCCCTTCGATTTCGTCGATTTCTTCTTCGATCTCATCACGAGAAACGTGGTACGCCCCGCCCTTCAGTTCTATGTCGGCATAGAAACCGCTTAGCTGTTGCTTCCGAATCTCATTCTTCGACATGCTCAGAACGTGCGTAACCCGCTCTGCGCTGAAGAGGTCGGTAGCCTCGTAAGGCACCACGAGATCTTGTGGCTCGATAAACTTGCTCATCGCCTTAGAAGCGGCGGTGTCGAAGTAAACCTTCTTGAACGCGCTACCGGCGAGCGGCAAATAGAACAAGAGCATATCCAATTCTGGATCGTACTCCTGCATCACATTCATGATGTAGAAGTTCATGAATTCCTGAACTCGCTCCGCTTGGGCCTCGACCTCAGCATTGCGTGCGCCAACGATTTCAGTTTTGACTGGCCCCTTCGCTGGCAGCATTTCTTTATATGCTTGCGCCTGAAACTGAGTCACGGCTTCAGCTAAGATCGGGTGAATGACGCCGGTTGAGCCTTGGAATGGATTTGACCGAGACTCATCGAACTTCATCCCCAGATACTTCAAGCCATCGGTGTAAGTCTTTTCCCACTCCGATCGGCTTTCTTTGTCCGCTTTGATGGAGGCGAGAACATCGCTCGCCAGACTGGATAGCTCAAACTGGTCGAGCTGCTCTGCGAGGTTTTCGTTGAAGTCGCCGATCGGCTGTTGAGGCTCTGCGTCAATCTCGTCGTCGATTAGGATGCCTTCTTCGATGACCAGTATTTCTGCCGCCTCGCGAATCTGATCTTCACGGCTGGGGTCTGGGATGACCTCGACTTCATTGCCTAGCGGGATGATGTCTGGATCGTCGGCAGTGCCGAGCTGTTGCTCTCGTCGTTCAATAGCCATTTAATAATATACCTTCCGATCCCGACGCATCGGGGTTATTTCCTCAGCGTAATCACCGTCCAAAGCAAGAAAACCGCCCTGACGGAATCTCATCAACGCCATAGTAGCAGAGTCACAATAATCGTCATGGTCGCCGTAAGGGAAACTAGCCATCTCCTCGACCACCTCCTCTGCAAAACCGGTGTCGGGTGCCCACACCATTCCCGACTCAAATATCGGGGCGACACTGTTCATTCGAGCAATCTTATCCTGACCCCGCGATGGTGTATAGGCCGTAACAGGTATCCCCATCCGACGCAACTCTTGCGTCAGAGGGGTGCCAGACGCCTTCGCCTCGATCAAAACGCAGTCAGGCTCCCAATACTTGTACTCTTCCCACGCTAATCGTTTTAGCTCTGGGAAGTCTAAGCGCACGCGCTTGGCGTCCAACAAGATAATCTGCTCGACATCCATGTGCTCAAACACCGCCCAAGTCGTGATGGCAGAATAGTCCGCCGTTTCTTTTTTGCTGAACGCGGTGTCATAAGACTGGATTACATAACTGTAGGCCGGTACGTCCTCCCGCTCCCACTTGTTCCACCATTCTCGCTTTACGATCGAACCCTCTTCTGCTGTGGGGTTCTGCATCCACTGAGCGTTCCATTTAGCAATCGGCAAAGAGGCTTTTACCGACAAAAGCTCTTCTTTTTTCCAAAACTCAGGCCATAGCGGGGTGTCTGACTCTGGCATGATGGCGGGGAACTCCACCACATCCCATTGGTCGGCGTGGTCATCCCCCTGTTTTTTCAACACCTTGCCCACAAGGTCTTTCGTACTCCAGCGAGTCATCACGATGACGATGATGCCTCCCGGCTGCAAACGCTGACGAGGGCCGGAGGTATACCATTCGTAAACCCCGTCCATCGCGGTCGGGCTAAGCGCGTCCTGCTCTGAAACAGGATCGTCGATGATTAAAAGATCCGCACCGCGACCTGTGATTGCACCACCGACACCCGCGTAGAAGGATTCTCCACCACCATTAGTCGTCCAGCGTCCGGCTGACTTGTTGTCCGCCTCAAGCTTCAGGTCGGGAAAAACCTCTTGGTAATCCTCTGAGTCGATGATGTTTCTGACGCGACGGCCGAACCGCACCGCAAGCTCAGCGGTGTGCGTGGTCTGGATGATCTTGAGGTTTGACCTGAGACCCATCATCCAAGCAGGGAAAAAGGTAGAGGCAAACTCAGACTTTGTATGTCGAGGTGGCAGACAAACGATGAGGCGCTTGAGTTTACCCCTAGCTATCTGATTAAACTTTTCGCCGATAATCTTGTGATGGCGACCCTCAACAAACTCTGGCCACTGGCTTTTGACGAAAGAGATGAAATCGCCCTGACAACTTTCCTGCTTTTCTAGTTGGTCGTATTTGTTGAGAAGCGCAAGCGCCTCCTGCTTCTCCTGATCGGAGAGTATGTCGAAATCTTTTAGGGCAAGCTCAGACATCTTCCCACGGCTTTCCTTGGAACAACAAAGCCTCGGCCTCCCTTCTGCGAATCAGTCCATCCAGAACTTGACCGCCTGCCTTGTTCCAACGACGGATCTGATGCGGCGCATCGTCGAAATCACCCTCGTTGAGTCGTTTGAGTAGCGTGCTGCTGCGTAGGTTGGTCGGCCCCAAATTGAACGTCCAAGCAACGAGCGCGTCAAATTGATTTTGATTCAGCTCCTGCTCCACAATGTCATTGACGTAAAACTCGAACTCTTCGAGATCTTTGACAAGCAAATCTTCCGCCTCCTCCTGCGTGCAAGAGTCGCCCTCATTCACGCCTTGTGTATGGCCATAACCGATTGTCAAAACATCCGCGCTGCATCGATAGGCTTCGAGTTCGCAGCCTTCAAATTTTTTAATCAGAGCTATCCCTTCCTTGCTCGTCTTCATCTTCATCTTCTCCTGTTTGCAAATCTTTGTAGTATTGTACAATCGAGGAAAGCTGTCGTATATACCGAATAACGTCTGCCATATTCGCGCTAAGATTTTCATATCCTTTCGTGGTTAAACCATAAAACGCATTCGTCGGCGCGTTACCTTGCGCCAGATCGTCCAAATACTCCTGCATAGTCTCAGGCGTAAGAACCGTCCATTCAACGGGTAACGTGTTTATTTTACCCGGCAAGGGCGGATGGTAGACGGGTGCAGGCTTTTCAATCGTGACGACCTCCACCGGTCTGACTTCCGGCGGAGCATCGATCATGCTGCATCCACTAAGGGCTAGGATCGGTATAAGCTTCCAATTCATTCAATACCTCAGCAGTGCCGCGATTGATGATCTTTTCGATCAGCTTGGGTTTCCGCAAAGTAAGCACATCGAGATTGTGCTTTGCGAACTTTTTTCGGATGGTATCGACCTCCTTCATCGCGTTCTGGTGGTCTTCTGTAAGTTGCTCGATCCTCAGCAACACAGCCTGCTGCTTTTCGCGTTGCTGATCAAGCTGTGCGTTTTGATCCGCAATGGTGTTTTCCAAAAGCTTTTGGTTCTCCGATGCTTGCTTGATTTGCGTTACTAAGGCATCTTTCTGCGCTTCAGTTTTGTCGTAATACATCTTGAAGCCGCCCAAGGATAGAGCCAGAGCTAAGCCCAATCCGGCTGATAGTTGCCACATCACGCCCACCCGCTATATCGGGCAAAACATTTGCCGCAAAGTAGTTTTACTTTCAAATGTACAAAATCCATCACCGCTCCCGGCTTTTTGCAACCAGCACAGCGCAAGGTAACTCGGCGCTCATCACTCACCGCTTCGCCATGTACGCAGTCGCGCCAAAATATAGCCCGACAATACTTGCTTGACTCAAAAACAACATGTCACTCAGAGAAGCCATAGTGGACAGACGGGACTCAGGGATAAATGGCATAAGTGGTAGTAGAGCGTAAACGACCATACTGCTAAGAGACACCCAAGCCATTCGTCGTTGACTGTCTGCTTTCTCTTCACGCAGTTCGATCTCAACAAGTTCTTGATTTCGTGCCAGTTCTTCATCGCTCACGACCCCATCTCCATCAAGGTCGTACTGAGCATACCGCGATTTCGGCTCTAATTTCTTAGGACTCATCAATCTTCATCCTTTCTAGCGGGATCACGAAACAATATCTTGGTTCCCGCCTCAGAGGTAGGTATCTCGCGCACACGGCAGTAAGTTTTGAAGTAGCTGTTGTTGCTTAATAGCTCGTTAATAGCACCAACAGACTGCGCGTTAAGCGCCTTGGAGTATTCTAAGCACGAGGTCAGTTCTCTGAAGTACAACTCTTCGCCCGTGGGCTGCCCACGTTCCAAAACAATCAATACAAAAATCATCATGGTCATGCGCGTATGTCCAATGAAAACTGATCTTCAACCTTTACAATAGTAGAAAGAACTTGACCGTTTTTATAGTAGTAATACGTCTCGCTGTATTGTGTTAACGCTTCTACTTTATCAGTGCGAGTACGGCTAATCTGATCTAAACGCAGCAGCCTATGGATCTTGTCTTTGACCACCACCTCTGAGGGTGCGTTGACGCTGTTCGGAAATACTGGCGGGACATCCATTACAGCCTCCGCTTCTGCTGAACAGCCTGCACCTTGACAGACTTTGGCTTAACAATATCCCAAGTAAGCAGTTCTACATCTAGTTGATGTGCTGTGCCTAATACACGCGGCATCGTGTTCTGTATATAGATCTGTGCGCCGTACCCGCACTGGCGGTGGTTGTATCGTAACCATGCCAATGCAAGGCAGTGACGGTATGCAGGAGGATCGACTAGCTCTAACATTCGCCACTCCCGTAAATCGCAAAACAGATTCGGGTTGGCGGGGTCGTACTCTAGTTCTGATTCTTCAGCATTATTTCGATCAGTTGCTGGAGCTTCGCGTCGCTGGCTTTCGCTGTTTCGGACTGCTCCGCCAATGAATCGACGATAGCCTCGATCTTTGTCGCATTGACTGCTGCGAGTTTTCCCGTGGCTTGGGCCTCTTCAACAACACTCACGACAGCAGCTTCAATACGGTCTACTTCTTCTTGTGTAGCCTGTGCTTGCGCCTGACTAGCACCCCAGACCATCGCGCCTGACAGCGCAGCAGCGCCAATAGGCAAGGCCCACGTTGGGACTTTTATTGTTCCGTCACTCATATCAACCTCCTAAAAACTGTGGCACCAAAATGCTCACTACAATTAAACCGATAATCCACCACAGCCTATTGGATACGGTGTCCATCTTCGCTTCAAGCTCATCAAACCGTTTAGACCCACTTGCAAGGCGTTCCTCAATCCGCAGGTAACGCTGCTCACATACTTGCTCGTGAGTAGAGATTTGGTTCAACGCCTTATCACCTTTATCCAAGCCCCATTCCTCTGCCATCGCTAGATAGCACATAGTTATTCTTTAGCTTTACCAACATTAAGTGCCAGAGCTTCAATCACAGGGTAGATGTACTTCGCCATGAAGGCATCGTCCTTGGGTGTGGGCGTGGCGGCGCAGATCGCGCTTGCGACAACTGAAAGTGTAGTCAGCGTGGTTACAATCTCCATCAAGCTCATGCGGCTATCTCCTCTCTAAAACAATTCAAGTTGGCCGCTACAGTACGGCGCTCACCTTCACCTCGGAACGGGTAGACCATGTGCTGCATCCAAGATGGAAACATGTACAACCTACCCACCTGTGGGCGTATCACAATGTTCTGCGTTGGTTTCAATCGCTCTTTGTCCCACTGGGAGCTTTGTCCGTAGTTAAAGCACAAGCACCCGTCAGACTCACCAGACGCATTATACAGGCCGTAATCCTCAGATCCGGGCCTTGGCCCTTGCTCTATCTGAGGTGGCACTTTCGTCCAAGTCGTACAGCTAATACCCATGATGGTTTTGGTGCCATGATCGTGAATAGGGTTGTAGTCCCCTGCGTAGCTATGCACTGACCACAGATCGTCTATCTCGACGTTGCGGTTGCCATCAAGCATCTGGCCCGAACTTTTCATAAAGGCGTTGATATATTCAACACCCATAGTCCGCACGAACCCAGAAAAGCCAGCCACAAGCTCGTCATCGCAATCCATTCTAAGCTGTTCTCCCTCGCGGATTTGACCAACGAGAGTATCAGCCGCTGTACGCCGCCCTTCTTCTTCGAGGAGGCCATCAAGATACTCGTTTAGTTGAGTAACGAAGCCCTCTGGAATATCCAACTCCATCAGAAATACTGACGGGAGCGGGTGCATCATGTAGGAGATTTCGGCCATTACTGAACGACAGCTTCGTCTTCCTCGTCATCCACTGCTTTCACAGAGTCAGAGATAGCCTTGATGTACATTTGCAACAGAGCTTGACGCTCGTTGACTTGGATCTGCAATGCAGACACTTCACGGCGTAGCTCGTTAACTCGTGCGATATTCGCCTGAGTTTCTACAGCCAAACCCTCAAAAGAGTATTCTTCGCCATCAATCGTGACTTTGTTTTCTTCGCTCATGGTAGTCCTTATGGTGTGTATGCTTCAGCAGCAGANATCGCTGCATCAATGGATGACATATCCTCACTGCCCCAATCGTCCAAGTCTTTCATAAACGACAGGTATCCAGAGCTACGCATAACGCGCTCTTTCTTCTCTGCACTGGTCATGTCGTTACAAAACTCGTTTGAGTCATCAAGACAGTTTGTAATTACGCTTACACTGCCCAGCATTGCTGAGTAGTCTTGTGCTTTTTGCTCGTCAGAGCGTGCTTCTGATTCAGCCATTATTAGCCTCCTTTAAGATTCAAGCGCGGCGATACGCGCAGTTAGTGATTGAATGATTGCGTCTTGATCTTGGATTGCTTTGACAAGAATTGGTACGAACTTTTCGTACTTGAGTCCGTACTGTTTGCCGTCTTCAGTCAGCGATACCGTGAGGTTTTTCTTGTCAGATAACTTGTACCCAGCAGCTTCTTCAAGAGCTTTAACAGATTGAGCTTTGAACCCCACATCCATCCAATCTTCTTTGTGCGTCCCATCAGGGGTTTGTGCATCAAGATCATAATCTTCGGCGGTCTTGTCACCATACTTAGCACGTTTATCCCAGTAGTAAGTAACCGGCTCTAAGGCTTTAACAAAATCCAAACCGAGGTCTAAATCGACAAAATCTGTCTTGTCTCTTTCATCCGATGCAATACCAAAAGCTACTTGAATATTCGCAGAGGTTATATTTTCATCGCCTAAAACAATGTGATTACTCGCTGTAGCAACATTACCGCCGGGACTTCCTGTAATCCCTGCATCGTGGCCTAAGAGCAGGTTGTTACCGCCGCTTGTAAGATTAAGACCAGCCGACTTACCTACAGCCGTATTACTATCTCCCGTAACCACCCCTGTTCCTGCGGCAGTGCTTCCGATAAAAGTGTTAGAAGATCCCGTGGTCATTGCGTCGCCAGCAAGAGCGCCTACGATGGTATTCTCAATTCCCGTGCTTATCACCAATCCCGCTTGCGAACCGACTGCGACGTTGTAGGAGTTAGTCGCTGTAGTGAAATTCTGTGTCGCAAGTGCGTTGTGACCAATTGCTACGTTGTTTTGTCCTTTTGTGTCAGCAGTCAGTGTTTGATACCCAACGGCTACATTCGCTGCGCCTGTGTTGGCTGCGTCTAATGCAAGACCCCCAATGGCAGTGTTTTGAGTGCCCGTGGTGACTGCTGCACCAGCACCATGCCCTACTGCGGTGTTGTACATATCTGTGGCAGTTGCGGGGCTTTGTGCAGCCAAAGCAGAATCACCTACAGCGACTGATCTGCTGCCTATGGAGTTGCCTCCAAGCGCATCTGTGCCAATCGCCACATTTTTATCGGCATCAGTAAGAGCGTCACCTGCTAACGAACCAATAATCACGTTGCGGGTTCCCGTGGTAAGTACACCACCTGCTGAATAGCCCATAGCTACATTGTAACTTACTGTAGAATCCGTAAAGTTTTGGTTGCCCAAGGCTAATCTGCCTATCGCGATAGACCTACTGCCTGTCGTATCAGAACCCAAAGCGTTTATACCCAATGCTGTATTGAGACTGCCCGTTGTCAGAGCATCACCTGCTGCGCCACCAATGAGAGTGTTGTTAGTTCCCGTGGTAATAGCGCCGCCAGCTAACGCTCCAACGGCTGTATTGTAGGAGTTGGTAGCTGTAGTGAAGTTTTGTTGCTCTAAACAGTTAATTCCTAACGCAGTACTAAACGACCCTAGAGTGTCTGAACTCAGCGCATTCTTACCCACCGCCACGTTAAAGTCGGCATCAGTGAGCGCATCGCCAGCTAAACCACCGACAAGTGTGTTACCTTCGCCCGTGGTGATTGCAAAACCCGCAGCGTAACCCACGGCTACGTTGTATACATCTGTGGCTGTAGTAAAGTTTTGATTACCTAAAGCACTTCTACCGACAGCAACTGTTTTATCACCCTTTGTGTCGGTGGTGAGAGAAGCCCAACCTATGGCTACGTTATTGCCCCCTGTGTTGATTGCATCGCCAGCCCTAGCGCCAACAAAAGTGTTCTGGCTTCCTGTTGTAATAGTCTCACCTGTCTCACCTCCGACAAGAGTGTTGTTTACCCCCGTGGTGATTGACAG
>FUFK010064334.1_pt1 | contig 177335 bp, 146 predicted proteins | sample 1021851 | NCBI WGS metagenome assembly FUFK01 (sample SAMEA51879418, study PRJEB19060) | metagenome | reverse complement strand
GGGTCCAGGCGAGATAGTAACTTGGGAGCTTGAAGGAGAATTACCAGACGGTCTCTCATGGACGTCAGCAAATCAGACCATTTGGGGAACCCCAACTGAGCTAATGACTACAACTCAATACACAATTTGGGCCAACAATACCGGTGGATCAGTATCTGCAACATTGAACATTACAGTGATTGATGAAGTCCCAACAACCCTATCTTATTCAAATCCAGATATCCTACTCACCAATAATACAGCAATGACTCCACACGATCCAATCACTACCGGTCCAGGTACAGTAGTAACATGGGATATTGTTGGAGAACTTCCTGAAGGAATCATGTTCAATTCAACCACTGGAATTCTGTCTGGAACACCAACTGAATTGATGACAACGACACAATACACCATTTGGGCCAACAATACAGGCGGTTCAATTTCTACTGTGATTAACATTACAGTAGTTGATCAATTACCGTCGTTAACCTATCCATTAATTTCTCTCGATTTGGTAGTAAATACAATCAATTCAGATATTCCATTCGAACCGGCACTCTCAGGTCCGGGTGAGATTATTTCGTGGGAAATGGTTGGACAATTACCATCTGGAATGCAATTCAATACTTCAACAGGTATTCTTTCTGGAATTCCTACCGAACTTTGGTCTACTGCGAATTATACCATATGGGCGAACAATACAGGTGGATCAAACGACTTCTCATTCAGCCTTACTGTTGTCGATCAAGTTCCTAATGAAATTNGGTACTCAGATGTGAATCTAACTTTGACAAACAATACTGCTATGTCTCCTGAACAACCATTGATTACAGGACCTGGAACAATTACTTCATGGGTGATAATCGGTGAATTACCAGATGGAATTTCCTTTAGCCAATCAACGGGAGAGATATCTGGAACACCAACCGAATTATGGCCATTAACTCCCTACACAGTATGGGCAAACAATTCAGGAGGCTCCGTGTTCTTTGAATTCAATCTCTCAGTGATAGCAATAGAACCTTCAATATCTTACAATTCTAATGCCTTGACATTGACTGTAGGTCTTTCAATGACTCCACTGGAATCATTGAGTACCGGAGGAGTCATTGCTTCTTGGGAAGCGTATCCTGAATTACCAGATGGAATTTCAATTGATTCACTCACAGGATATATTTCAGGGACTCCTACGACATTACAATCACCACAATCCTATACAATTTGGGCTAACAATTCAGGAGGAATAACAACATTTGAACTTTCTATCAGCATTATCGATATTCCAGCATCAATTGATATCTCACCAACTTCAATTGTTCTAACGATTGGAGAATCGATGAATCCTGCTCAAATTAGTGCATCTGGTGGTCAAGTAACTGAATGGGGCATTCATCCTGAATTACCAAATGGCCTTCTCTTCGATACAACGAATCTATCGATTACAGGTACGCCTTCTGAGCTAATTCCTGAAACCCTCTATACGATTTGGGCAAATAACTCAGGTGGATCACAAACCACATCAATTTCAATTACAGTAATTGACATCTTGCCTACAATAGATTATGTTGATGAACATGTATTCTATTCTAATGTCTCTGAAGTTTTGATTGAGCCAATTGTGAGTGGCGGAGCGATTTTGAATTACTCTATTGATTCTGACTTAGTTAATGGGTTATCTTTTGATTATTCTAACGGTTCAATTGTTGGAATCCCAAGTGAGACTCTCTCAAGAACACAATTTACCATTACTGTCAGTAATTCTGGAGGAAGTGTCGTTACAACTCTTAACATAACGGTATTACCAAGCGTAGGATGCATGGATATTCTGGCTGAAAATTATGACCCGCTTGCAATTCAAGATAGTGGATTGTGTATTTACACTGATTCAGATGGTGACGGTGTAGCAGATATCAATGAGATTGAGGGTTGTACGGACTTAGATGCGGTAAATTATATGCCAACTGCAACCGATGACGACGGTTCATGTATCCCTCGATTATCAGTGATTTATCCAGAATATTCGATTATACTTATCGTCGGTCAAAATAATGTCTCAATAGTGCCAGAAGTATTGGGTCAAACCGTAGAAATATGGTCAATAGAACCTTCTTTACCCGAACCTCTAGAATTCAATTATCTTGTTGAAAATGGAGTATTGACAGTTGGCAAAGGATCAATTTCAGGTATTCCACTTCAGCCTCAAAATTTGAGTAATTATACAATTATAGCAATCGATGAAGACACCAATCAATCACTTTCAATTCGTATTTATTTACAGATTTTGGAAGATACAGATGGTGATGGAAAGCCAAATGTAGGGTCCGGTAATTGGGTCGAAGACTTGGATGATGATGATGATGGTTATGTAGACTCAATAGAGGAAGAATGCGGTTCGGACCCTGAAAACGCAGCATCTACCCCAGACTTGGATTCTGAAGGAAAATGCGTTCAGGAGCAAGTAAGCGATACTGAAGAACCCCCAATTCCTGAGTCCACAGCGAATCTCTATTATTGGTGTATTCTTCCGTTAGCAATCATTCTAGCAGTGATGTTCTTTTCGTTGATTTCGAGGCAGAGACATGAGGAAGAAGAGAATAAAGATTCAGAATTAGATGAGTACAATCAACCGCTTGAATTGACTTAATCGGCTCTAATTCCAAGAAGAATTAATCCAATTCCAAAGATTCCTATTCCATATGCTAGTAGTGGTGTAAGCTTAACTTTGTATGAAATTTCAACATTTACGCTTTCTTGTTCACCACCTAGCGAGTTTCCAACGACTGCACGTAAGTCTCCTCCGTCCAGTGACCAAGTTAGAGATCCCTCAGCATCCGGGCCTCCTGCTAAGAAAACCATATTTTCAGTATCACAAACAAGATATCCATTACCTCCATCAATGCATTCATCGGCATATTTTGCATCAACAATACCTACCCAAACATCATTTGAACCCCATTCAATATTTACATCTGCAGCAATCAAACTTGCAACAACAGATGGAACAGATACTCCTTCATCCACCATAATTGCACTATCACAAACATCGAGGAATGAGATTCCAGAATCACATGCAGGAATATCAGCACTTATTGGAGGCAACTCTCCACTATATCCTACAATTCCAGTAGGAATAAAAATTAGAATTAGTATAGCTCCATTCACTATCCACTTGAGTTTCATGAATGGTCTTGAATACTTCACCCAAATGAACTTGGTTAAAATTTGAAGCGTGATACAGTCTTCCTTGTGTGATACGGAAGTGTGCAGTAAGTCCAATCTGTTGATATATGGGAAGAAGGTGCAAATGTATTTCCTAGGTGAGCGGAGCATGCAGGAACTACAACAAATCAACGAACAAATGAAGAATCTACGAAGCAGAACGTCTGCTACAATACTTGTGTTTTTGATGGTGATGAGTACCACTCTGGCAATGATGCCTGTTGGTGCAGATTCTTCTTCTACAGGTTCAGGAATTTATGCAACAGATATGGAACAAACTCCAATTCAGTCAACTGGGCAAGGTGGTTTCCAACAAGGTGGAGCGCCAGTGCCCGGAGCAGTAGACAGGTCACTTTTCACTCATCCGGCTCTTCGTGACCCCTCATGGGCAGACCTATTTTCAGGAACAGGAAAGATAGCTGATTTATCCGCAACATCACTTCGATCTGAAGCCTATTCATTCCTTCTTGAAGAGACAAATCTTGGAGATCACGACAACGATGGGATTGGAGATTTGGACGATTTAGATGATGATAACGACGGCATCTATGACTTGATTGAACGTTTTGATGGTTGTTTTGGAACAGATCCATTAGATCACGATAACGACGGAGTTGTTGATGAATTTGATAATGATGACGACAATGATGGTATTTTAGAAGGTCCAATTGATTACACTCAAGGCGCAGATCCATTGAATGTAAGTACGGACAGGTACGTGATTCCAACAACTATTCACCCTTGGACTGGCACTCAAGTTGGTTCTGGATATTTGGTCGATCAGAATCCATTAGATCGAGATAATGATGGTGTGGATGATGAAGACCCAGATGGCAGTGGTCGCGAATCATTCGACGAAGATGATGATAACGATGGTAGGGTAGACCAATTCCTTTGGCCCTGTGATTTCGATGGTGATGGGATTCAAGATTACATGGATGATGATGATGATGATGATGGTGTCGATGACTATCTGGACAGGGATCCGTATAACAGTTCAATCACTCAAACAATGGTAGCAGCAGCAGCAGCAAGTTCCTCTGATGACATCATATTTGACGCCGCAATATCTTGGAATTTCAACAGTTATGCTGCATATTCATTTAGTGTAAATTACGTTGAATTAGAGGCACTTTATCACCCAAATAGTCCTTCATTTACTACTATTCTTGATGGTGATTTAGATGGTGATTCTATCCCTAACTTCTTAGATCCAGATAACGATGGAGATGGCTTACCGGATTCCTCTGATACTGATGATGATAACGACGGTCTTCTTGATATGTGGGATCCAGATGACGACAATGACGGAATCAAAGATGTCTGTCTTCGAGTGGATACTAATGGAGATGGTGTAATTGATTATCCGGGTATTACAGGAGCGTTAGAAACCCCTGGAACAGATTGTGAAATGGATTACGACCAAGACCTTGATGATGATCGTTGGAGAGCAATGGATCAAGATTATGATTTGACAATGGATTGGTTTGACGAGGATATGGGTGGAACACCAAATCCTGACAATGACCTAGGCCCTCCCGCTGTAGATATCAACGACGATCCTTGGGATTGGGACAATGACGGAGTTCAGAACGAAAACGACTCTTACATGAATGCAACCCAGACACAAGTATTCAGTGCAACAGGTTGGAATTGTCCAACACCGACTAACAAAAACCCTCAGAATCCAGCTCCTGAATGTATCACTGAGAGAAAGTCATTCGTTGGAAATAACGATTGGGATGGTGACGGAATAAACAATTGGTACGACGTTGACGACGATAACGACGGTGTACCTGATTTCTTGGATATTGATTGGAATTGTGACCTCGACGATGATAATGATTTACACTTGATTAACGGTTCTCGATACAGAGATGATGGACCGAATGATATAGATGCAGATATTGATGGAGACGGATTACTGAACGATGAAGATTGGGACGACGATAACGATGGAATTAACGATTTATTCGATCCAGATGATGGTAATTGTGGCGAACTAGACATCGATAACACTGATGATTTTGCTCAACCTTACTACCCTGTCCAAGATGGAGCATCAATAAGTGGCGCTCTCGATGGGCAAGTCTACAATTCTAATATGTCAGATTTCTGGAATATGAGTCATACGACTAACCCATTTACTCTGGCAAATGGATTTGTATTGCCTTACAATGGCTATGATTCTACAACCAATCCAGTAACAAATGGTAGAATTCCCGAGTTCTATTGGTATTACATCAGTCGTTGGAGTCCGTGGAATGGAGACAATGCTTGGGATATCGATTCAGATGGAGATTCCCTAATTAACGGACTAGATGTTGACCAAGATGGTGATGGTTTACCAGACGGCTGGGATCAAGATGAAGGAAATGACGGAATTCTAGATGTTGATGATGTACGAATGGGTGGGACTTTCAATTATGATAGATGTGGATGGAACGCTGTTGGAGGATATGTTTGCGGATATGAGTACGCTTTCACTTACATGTTACCTTTGGACTCAGGAACAAATTTCCAGTACACTAAACCGTATAGTATCCGACCTGATAGTACCTATACCGATGGACAATATGATGGTGCAAATAGTAACGGAAATTTCGATTGTTTTGAAGCCAGTTGTTGGCACTTCGAATTCAATGGACAAACCTCTGCTGCTGTTACGTTTGATGAGATTAACCATAACAGAGATTTGATGATTGCTTGGCGAGGTCTTAGTGCTGGGCTCTTCAATTGGAATGCAGACATAAATGGAAATTTCTTCCCGGACGAATATGCCGACATGCTGAACGATAGTGTAGATCCGGATGATGACTGCGGTGCTCCAAATGCAGGCACTCCTAATCCGCAATGTATGTTCAATGATACTGCCGATTTAGACGATGATTTTGATGGCATATATGATCACTGGGACATGGATGATGACAATGATGGAATTTGGGATTTCTTCGAGATTGATGTTAATGATGACTTAGACGATGATGCCAATACCCTTCCTCCTGGAAATTTCTTTACAGGTACAAACTGTTTTGATAATGATGATGATGGAACAGATACTGACCCAGACGAGGATGGATTTTTCCAAGCTGTATGGGACAAAGGAATCTTAGGTCAAGGACTACTGTTCCCTGAATATTATGATGTTGACAATGATAATGATGGAATTGTTGATACTGAAGATCCAGACGATGATAACAACGGAATTCTAGATGTTACACAAGAGTTGACCTGTTTTGTCGGTGAAGAACAGTCACCTTGGGACCATGATAATGATGGTGTACCCGATTGGAAAGACACTGATTGGGACATGGATGGTATCTCGAATACAATTGAGCGTGCCAACGTAACTCCTTGGATATCTCCATGGGATCATGATAACGATGGAATACGCGACGATGTTGATCTGGATGACGATTCTGATGGTATGATGGATAAAGATGAGATTTTGCTTTGGCCTCAGAGGTATAACAACGAATCTACGAACCCATGGGATCACGATGACTTTGGTGGAGGATTAGGAATTGCTAATCCAAGTGATCCATCTACGGGTCCAGATGTTATTGACAATGATGATGATAATGACTCTAGAGTAGATGGTGATTGGGATCAAATTGAAGATAACGAACTTTCTTCTGATTGGGATTCTGATAACGACGGAATACCTGATGAAGATGACAAAATCCCTACCCGGGTAAACATGAGTATTCCTGAGGTAATGTGGATGGATGGAAAGAAAGCAGCCATATTCTCTGGTTCCGTATCTTGGCTAGATCCTGCATTAAGCCAGTTTGTGCCAGCACCAAATCTACCTGTTCAAGTAACGATTGAATGGGCAAATAACGGAACGGTTGCTCTAGAAACGATTGATGTACTATCTACCCAGTTTGGTGGGTTTACGGTAGGCCAATTCTTACTACCAGAGGATTTGGATGTAGGGCCAAATACGACGTACAATGTGTATGCGGAGGTAACTGAGATGTTCATCCACGACGGAAGTCAGTCCGAACTCTATCCGCTGGAGATTAGAGCAAATACCACATTCGATTATGTCGCTCCAGAATATTTGCGAAGCGGAGAGAACCCACTTTATCTTGATTTCAAGACCCATTATTCTGCTGATTGGGATCGTGGTATATTCGATAATAGAATCAAGTATGCACCGGTTGCATTCAACGTAAGTGGAGGACCATTTGGTAATAGGCAAAACCCATCTTCCTTTGATGGAGCAGGTCAAGGATTCCGAGCAGATGAAGGAGGATACGTTTCTCTAACATTTGTTCAATCTTCAGGGGCTCAAGGCGAGTGGAAGCAGGTTCGTTATAATGCATCATTGGACAATGGTCCTGGCACGATTCCAGGCGGATATGAAGAGATTATTTGGAATGCTTTCTTGAATGATCATGATGTTCTTGGAACTTACACATATTCGAATACAACTTTGCCAAAGGGGAATTACGAATTTGCTGGAAGAGTAGATATGAGCTACGCTGGGTCAAATGAATGGCCTTTCCCATGGCTAGAGGGAGATGAAACTGATACCTTCATCATCAAATCAATGGAAAGAATGTATATCGGTTCTCAAATCATAGTACCATCACATAATCCAGTATTCTTCTGGGATGCTCAACAGTTTACCGGAGCAAGTTTCGGTGCATGGAGACCAATGTTTAGTCAACAGGGATTAATCAATGCAGGATTCGATACCGACTCTTCCGGAGCAATTGAGCAGAGTGAATTTGATGTTGTAGCGAGTGGTAGACAATATGCTGTTCTCTGGAATGATAATTTGGCAGACTTGCCTCTAGGGGATGCTGATGAAGGAATTGATTCACCATTGCGAGATTATGTCAGCACTAATAGCACTCATTGGTTTATTGCTATGTTGAACGGTGCAGATTCCAACGCACCTCCTTGTGGTCCAGTAGATCCTCTAGACCCAGAGAGCCCAATTCGGTGTGAGATAGTTCCAGAGATGAATACTGGTGAACGATTTGAAACAATTGGAGACGTCAAGAATAGAACACTATCACCTTGGACAGAGGCAAGTATGGTTCTCCAAGTCGATCTAGATCAGGATGGAGTATTTGCTGGAACTAGAGAGAATACTAACGCAAAGGTTCCACAATTAGCAGGTGGTTTAGCTATGGTCAATTTCTCATGGGATTGGTATGAAACCTATGAGGCACTGACTTATGGAGTGAGGATGAATTTCGTTGATTCTAACTTCTTCTTCACAGGAAATCAGACATTTACTCTTTCACCTACTGGTGCTTATGTGAATGTTAGCGTTGTGGGAACAACAGATTTCCAGTTGAACTCAGTTCCAACTCTGTATAGAGGAATGAATACAACCTTGGAGGCTAAATTGATTGATAATGCAAATCAGGCGGTCCCGTTCCAACCAGTAAATTGGACTTGGTCAGCAAATGGCACTTCAGGATTAGCTCAAACGAATCAACAAGGAATTTTCAAGATCGATTTGAATATTAGTAAATCTCATGATCTAGGTAATTTCTCTATGTCCTTTGGATTCCCAGGTACAAGTCGTCTGAAGAGTTCTTCAGTCTCTCAGAACCTATGGGTCGTCAGTCGAACGTTCATCAATATTGAGTCCACAACTAGTGGCGAAAGGTCAAGTGGCGACGTATGGTCGGTTTCTGCTCAGGTTACAGATGATAATAGGACACCTTCAATCCGGGATCTAGGTCAAGCATTAGATGGACAAGGAGAAAACGGTGGAAAGGTACTATTGATCTTTGAAGGCACTGATTTTGAGAATAGACAACATCGTCAAATCATGTCTACACTTTATCCAAATGCAGGTTCAGTATATCACGAAATGCTCCTCGATCCTCAATTACTTCAAGATGATCCACAGTCTTTCTTGCCCGATGGTTTCGGACCAGTAAATGTAATTCTTAGATTTGAAGAGAACTTACCTCACGAAGGATGTGTTGCTCTTGAAGAGTATATGTTGGGAATGCAAGGCGCATGGGATCCATGTTCTTCTGTACCCAATAACGAGCATTATCGAAGAGAAATGCAGTACAATGTCGATGGATTCTATCTAAAGGGTAGAACTACACTAGATGTTGATGATCAGATTGTCTACACTAGTGAAGTAAATCCAGTAACTGGAGAAGTTATTGAAAAGCCTATGACAATCACTGGTAGATTAACAGATGAATTAGGTGGAAATTTATCAAACCGTAATATTCTCGTAAGTTATCAAATGACTGGATCTGCTGTAGAGGCACCTCAATGTCAGCAAGGAACTACTGACTCAGATGGTTATTTCTCAATTGATTGCCCATTGAATGACGTTATGGCAGGACAAGCACAAGTAACAGTCCGTTACAAAGCCGATTTGAATAATGACGGATACAGATACAAGGATTCAACAGTAATCAAAAACTTTGCAGTATTTTCAAACAGTACATTGTTGATTGAAGAGGTTGGCCCAATGCTAACTGACGTAGATCGTTATGTGTTCCAAGGCAATGGAACAAGCATTCCTGTACTTTACCTCAAAGAACCATTCCATGTTCATGCGTTATTGCAACAAAGTAATGGAAATACGCTAGGTGGTAGATGTTTGAATATCTATCTAAGTCCTGAAATTAATCCACGTCCAATTGCATCAGCTGTTACTAATGATGCAGATGGCCGAATTGAATGGTATTCAGGAGATACGGAACAAAATCCTAGTCGTCGTGGAGTTGAACCAATTGGAGGNTCAGGCTTGGAAGGATTCCGTACCTTGAGAGTTGCATATGAGCCAAAACTTGCAGTTAATGGTGGCTGTAATCAAGAGGCAAATGCAGTAGTCAACGGATCGTACATGGATATTACAGTACTAGTAAGAAGTCGAGTCGATATTATTCTACAAGACACTTGGTCAAGAAACGGTGGATATCAACCGGACGAATGGGTAAATGGAACCGTACAGATCACTAGAGATAGATTNGATGTACCTGTATCTGGCGAACAAGTAATCTTTGTTCGAGAGTATTGGAACGGATCTGCTTGGGTTCTTGAAAATGTAGAATATGTAACTACATTGGATAATGGATATGCTTCGTTTTCCTGGCAATACACCGGAACCGACGTACCTGGTGCAGAAGACGGAATAGAGGCAGTTAATGGTAAATGGAGAATAGTTGTACAATTCCGTGATTCACCATTCTTCCAAGAGTCATTCCTCAACAACACGCCTGAAATAGAATTAGGAGATCCTCCTTTGATGGAACAGGCTGGCGGGTTCTTCCAATTACAGTATATATTGCCATTAACAATTGCACTTCTATTGGCAGCGCTAATTGGTGCTGTAATGTATCGTAATTACCAAGAGCGAAGGAGAATAGAAATTCTACGAGGAATTTTGACTGACTCTCTGATGTCTCTACGAGCATCAAACGAATACATACAAGCGATATTCAACTGTTGGAAAGAATTGGTTGCATTCTTCCGTAGTAAGGGTGCTATGAAGAAAGTCTATGAAACAACTCGTGAGTTTGAAGACGCTGTTAACAAAATGTTGGGCGGAATAACTCCACCTCATGAATTGGATGCTTTCCTAAGTCTGTTTGAAGAAGCACGTTATTCAGATCACAATATTGGTGCAGCTCAAAGAGATAGAGCAATTCAGACATTGCAAGCAATTGTCAACAGCCTAACTTTAGCATTAGGTGAAAATCAATTAAGTCGCTCAGCAGTTGAATCAGATTTGTATAACAATTTGACTAAGGCTGGCGAATTCGTCGATGCTGAAGGAAATGTTCGTCAAGCAGGCTTAGAAGAAGAAGGCGCAGATAACTTCTCACTGTAAATGAGAATTACTGATTTTGCACCAATGTGTAGCGATAGCCTTAGTTACAAAATAACAAATTATAGTGTAAAAAGTAAACTAAGGTACTTTGAAACTATCGGCTGTTGCTGAAATAACTGCAAATTAACGCTAAAATGTTATTTTTTTAGAGGTTTTTATATACTGTATGGCTGAATATGGTTAACAATCCTTAGGAAAAGGAGTGAAAAAATGGAAGAAGAACTTGATACGAAAATGATGATGACAGAATTGATCGGCTCGCTTGCAGTCGTTTACTTCGCAGCGCGCTTTGCTATGCCTGGCTCGCCGACGATGTACAGCGCAATGGCAGCGGGGTTAGTCCTTGCAGTAATGATGATGACCTTTACAGGCGCTATGATTCTGCCATGGATTACGATTGGAAAGATGGCTAATGGTGACATTACATGGCAAAATGGGGCTCTAGCCTTTGCAATGCAGATGTTAGGCGCTGTCCTTGCATGGACAATCAATATGTGGAGTGCTGGTGTGCTAGACAATGCAGACACCATGTGGTCCGTGGGAACCATGGACGTTCAAGCAGGTGCTATGACGTTAATTGGCGGTTTCCTGTTAATGATTGTCTATGAGCGTCTTGCAGGAGATGGCCTGGGAAATGCTGCAGTTGGTATCTTTGTATGGATGTTAGCTGCTGCAGGCCTTAGTGTTGTTAATGCAGGCGATGTTGGTGGAATGCTGATAACTTCAGGATGGACTGGTGACAACATGGTCATGATCTTTGGATCAATGATTATTGGTGGTGTTGGTGCAACTGCAGCCCTCATGTTCGGGGACATGATCCTCGGAGAAGAAGAATAATCTCAGCACAGCTGAATCACAATAAGCCCATTAGGGCACATATTGACCTCGGGGTGAGGAATCGGCAAATGCCCTTTTCTCATCCCGATTTTTTTATTTTGATTTAGTACCGAGAAGTAATTTAAATCCTAACTTGTACGAAATCTCCCTCAATTCTGGTATCATACAATGGCAAGTCCTTTTTTTTGGATAATTTACCTACCATTTTCCCATATAGTGGGAATAAAGGAAATGGAGACCATTCTACCAAAGATCCATCGTCGAGCTTGTGAGTCGTTTGATGTAATGGACAAGTTACACAACCATCTTTCACCTTTCCACCTAGTCCAAGTGGCCACCTCATGTGCCTACATAGCCCTTCAGTAGCATGATATTCTCCATTACATAGAACTAACATTAACGTCTTGAAACCGATATTCACCATCTTCGGTTTATCTGGTTTTAACTTTGAAACTCGAATAGCATTCTTCCACTCCATTTCAGTTCCTCACTTGAGACATTCCTCCATCGAGATGAAAAACTTGTCCTGTAATGTTATCAGGAGCATCAGTCAATAACCAATAGATTGTCGATGCTACTTCTTCTGGCTCGTTTATCCGATTTAATGGAATCATTCCTACTGCAATTTCTCTGGAGGTATCAGACTTAATGACTGGTTCTGCCATTCTTGTGTTAGTTAATCCAGGTGCCACGGCATTGATTCTTACTCCCCTCTTGGCATAAGTTGCTGCTGCCGACCTAACCATTGCCTCAACGCCACCCTTAGCTGCCGCAATTGCCTCATGATTAACTAACCCCAAACTACCTGCTACACTTGATGTGAATACAATTCTCCCGTTTTGATTACGAAGCATCACCTTTGCTGCTTTTGATAGAGTTAAAAATGAACTTGTGAGATTGGTTCGAATTACCTCTTCAAAAGAGTCGACACTCATTGCATGCGGTGGTCTAAGTGCTAGAGATCCAATTAAATGAACCACTCCGTCGATTTTACCTAGTCCCAATTCTTTAGCAGCATCGACTGAATATGAAACAATTTCTTCGTCAAGTCCATCACCAACAACGATCGTCGCACCCAAATTCGCAAGTTCGGAAACTCTTGCTGGATCTCGAACTAGCAAAGTTAGATTATCTCCATTTTCTAGGATATTCTTTCCTAAAAGTAGACCTATATCGCTACTTCCTCCTACAATCAAGAAAGAACGTTTCATAATTCCACATCATTCCGGGATGTTCAACTTTCTCTAGGAGCGTTTCTGAAGACAATCAACGCACCGAGTAATGAGATTATCACTAGTGCAGATCCGAATCCAGGAACCGTAGATGCTTCAGGTTCTCTAATCGGGTCGGGTTCTTCAACTACTGATCCTTCTCCTACAGTGATTTTTCCACGCATGTCCATTGTTGCATGTGGCTCACAGATGTAGAAAAATGTAGTATCTTCTGTGAAGGTGTATCTGAAATCAACAGTAGTTTCAGCCTGTCCGCTGTAAATACCGCCACTCTTTCTTACATCGTCACCTGCTTCTGTTGTTTCAGCAACATTGTGTGCCATACTTTCATCTTCCCAAATCCAACACACTGTATCTCCAACGTTAATCGAAACGTCAGTCTGATCAAATGCTAGTCCAGTAGAGTCAATTCCGATAATTACTGAGCAATCAGAAGTATCAACAACTTCTGGAGGAGGTAGCAGAACCTTGTCGATTACATGGATAACACCATTTGATGCAGGGACGTCAGCAAGTGTCACGTTTGCATCATTCACCATTACTCCACTATCGCTCACAGTGAAAGTCAAGTCATCTCCGTTCACAGCAGTAGCAACCAATCCATCAGTGACTGCAGAGGATGGAACTTGGCTTGGGACTACGTGATATGTGAGAATGTCAACGAGCGTTGCGATCTCTTCATCAGTGTCAAAAGTACTCAAATCGATTCCAGCTTCTAAGAAAGCATTGTCAGTAGGTGCGAAAACTGTGAAAGGACCATCGCCCTGAAGTGTAGCGACTAACTGTGCTTGAGTCAAAGCAGCAACCAATGAATTGTGAATGGTTGTTGCTTGGGCAGTGGTCGGTATGTCGACTGCAGGCGTCCAAAGGTATGCTTCGCATATTTCTTGGGACACAGTTGGATCTGCAGCATGGGTGACCATGTTGTAACAACCGGTGAAGGTTTGTCCTCCGAACTCAACATTATCGTAGTAAGCGTACGCTGTGCATTCTTCGAACGATGCTCCAGCAACAATTGTGTGGGTTACTGTGTTGTAACANATATCTCCGTCTTCTTCAGTAACTTCTGGAGGAGGTAGCAGAACCTTGTCAATAACGTGGATAATTCCGTTGGAGGATATTACATCGGCTGTAGTTACGGTGGCTCCTCCTATCTGAATATCACCGTTTTCAGCAACTGTGAATGTCACATCATCTCCATTCAGCATTGTAGCGCTCATGCCATCAGTAACTTGAGACGATGCCACAGATCCAGAGTATACGTGATATGTGAGAATGTCTACCAATGTTTCGTTTTCTTCGTCGGTATCAAATGTGGTCAAATCAATTCCAGCTTCTAAGAAAGCGTTGTCAGTGGGTGCAAATACGGTGAAGGGCCCGTCTCCCTGAAGGGTGCTTACTAAATCAGCGTGAGACAGCGCCGCGACAAGTGAGTCGTGGTATCCAGTGTTCTGGGCGTTCGTTGGAATATCGTCATTCTCGTCGGCTATCGCTAGGGGCGACAGGCACAAGCTGGCGATCATCATTAATGTTACAATGTTAACACGTTTGTTCATAGCCGGCCGAATTTGGTTTGATTATAAAGGAACTGTATTATCCTTCTTTTTTTGAAAATTAATGGCATGTGACACTGATTTATAATCTGGTTGGCGTCAGAGATATCCTTCTAAACCATGAAAATTTCGCTGGAGGATAACACCCCTTTATATTCTCAACAATCCGCGGGTACCATTATGGATGCTATCAAAGCCACCAGATTTACACGCCGGACAAGCACCAAATTGATTGTCCTACTGACCGCCATAACCATGCTAGGAACTGTTGCTGCTGAAACAGCACTGTTAGCTGCTGGTGATACTGTTGGGACTTCTTTTTGGATCGCAACAGCAATGATGTTTGCTGCAACAGCATTCTTCGTTCTCGAACGTGGAAGCGTTGCGCCTAAGTGGCGAACATCCATGACCGTAGCAGCACTTGTAACAGGTGTTGCATGGTACCACTATACCTACATGCGCGAAGCATGGGCAACCACATACGCTATGGGTAGTGGACAGAGCCCAATCGTACTAAGATACGTCGATTGGTTGATCACAGTACCTCTGCAGGTTACTGAATTCTACCTAATTCTAGCAGCAGTAGGAGTCGCAACTGCAGCTCTTTTCTGGCGCTTATTCGGAGCATCTTTGTTGATGCTAATCACCGGATACCTAGGAGAAGCAGAATCTGGAACAGGCGGCCTTGTTGAAGGAATGGAAATGGTCATGTTCTTCATCGGTTGTGCTGCTTGGTTCTACATCATGTACGAAGTATGGGGTGGAGAAGCTCAGAAGAGTGCTGCTACAGCATCCGAGTCAACTCAGTTTGCTTTCAAGGCAATGGCTGGAATCCTAACAGTTGGATGGGCTATCTATCCTATTGGATACTTCATGGGTACAGGAGACGATCCTAACGTAGACGGACTAAACATCCTGTATAACCTAGCAGACTCAGTCAACAAAGTTGCTTTTGGTCTAATGGTATGGTATGCTGCAACAATGGATTCAGCAGACCATTCTGAAGAATAATAGCTACTAGATGCCCTTTGGGTTCATTTGTCCTCGGGGTGAGGAATCGGCGCTGCCCTTTCCTCATCCCGAATCCTTTCTCACAATTTTTAGATTTTGTACCCTATTTCTGGATTCAATATCAGTAAGTCTTCAAAATCCGCTTATAGGCGTAGGGTCTGTGATTATCAGCCAGATGACACAGATATTAGAATAATTATGTGCAAATTAATGCATCGCGGAATTATATCATGTTTCCTTTAGCGTCAAGAACTTCTACAGTTAGATTCGCGTCTTCGACTCCTGTAGTGATTTCATTATGCAGGGAATCACTGAATTCATCTAAACTAGCAAGAATTGATCCTGCATTTGGGTCAACTAGATCATCAATAAGATGGTTTAACACACAAGAAACACCGTATGATTGTCCTGTTCTGAAAGCATGATCTAAATCTCCTGGTTCGGCACCCTCTGCCTTGGCACGAATTGTAACCGTTTGTACGTATGCTGATAGAGCCCCATATAGAGCAACCATTGCTTGTGAAACATCTTCAGAAGACTGCAATAACATTTGTACTTCTTTCATTGCAGCGTCTTGACATTGGGTTAGTAATCGATGGGTTGCTACCACATCAGTCTGGTCGCCAGTCATTGCCTCGGTCATCATGTCCATCCAGTTGTCCATGGTACCCTCAGGTGGGCCACAGGGCATGAATGATTCCCTTCCGCTTTTTTCCTTCCAAGTGAGCAGTAATGCGTTCCCTCTCAAAGGGTTCATATCGGAAGGGCCGGTCGCCCGAATCCCCAAACGTCGAGGGAGTTACATGGCAAGACAAAACACGAAGACCAACGAGGGCCTGTTAGAGCTAATTTCTGACTTAAAAGCCCAGACTCGGTCCACTGGTTCTGCATTGTGGCGAGACGTTGCGCAGCGGCTTGAAAAGAGCCGTAGCAACTGGGCTGAACCAAACCTAAGTCGTCTTGAGCGACACATGCCTGAGGACGCTGTTGTCCTAGTACCAGGCAAGCTCCTAGGAAGTGGTTTGGTGTCCGGAAAGCGCACCGTTGCGGCTTACAATGTTAGTTCTGGTGCTCGAGTCAAGATCGAAGAAGCAGGCGGAAGAGTGATCTCTATCCGTGAGCTGATGAACGAGAACCCAAAAGGAACGGGGGTGCATATCCTTGGCTGAGGTCACTTATGTTTATGATGCATCAGATAAGGTGCTGGGTAGACTAGCAAGTCACGTAGCCAAGCAATTATTGTCCACGGCTAAGGCAGGCAATGCAGCCCGAGTGATTATTGTAAATGCTGAGAGAGCTGTGGTTAGTGGAAAGAAGACTGAAGTTCTCAGAGATTACAAATCAAAAAGAGAACTCAACCATCCTCGAAAGGGACCATTTTTCCCAAGAATGCCTGATAAGATTCTGAAGCGCACAGTGCGGGGAATGCTTCCATACCAGAGAACATCAACTGGCCGTACAGCACTCAAGAATCTTCGAGTAGAGATCGGTACTCCAAGTAATCTATCCGGTGACCTTCCAGATGGACACGAATGGGGTGAATCTTCTTCATTCGATCGAGGTTTACCAAATTACTTCGTAACATTGGGAGACATTTCAAAGGCTCTAGGTGCTGACACAACCAGATTCGGAGGTGATGAGTGATGGCAAAGAAGAAGATCAAGAGCGTTCAGACTAGCGGTAAAAGGAAGACTGCTATTGCTCGTGCTAATGTAAAGAAAGGCCAAGGTCGTGTTCGAGTAAATGGCTCACCTATAGAAATCATGGAACCAGAAATGGCTCGCTTGAAGGCTATGGAACCATTACAAATTGCTGATGCAATGAAGAAGTTATCGAAGGTTGACATTACTGTTGATGTTCAAGGTGGCGGAATCATGGGCCAGGTAGATGCGATTCGAACTGCTATAGCTCGCGGACTTGTTCACTGGAATGGTGGCAAAGATGGCGAAGATGAAGAACTCAAGGCAGAATATCTTCGATTTGATAGAAGTTTATTAGTTAACGATCCACGCCGAAAGGAACCCAAACACCAAATGGGTCGCGGTGCACGGAAGAAATGGCAGAAGTCATACAGGTGATGTAGATGTTAATACCAGTACGATGTTTTAGTTGTGGAAAAGTGATTGCTCATCTATGGGATCAGTATTCAGAATGTATCAAAGCGGGAGAAGATCCTGGAGAAGTTCTGACAGATTTAGGAATTGAGCGATATTGCTGTAGACGAATGTTTGTGTCTCATGTCGACCTTATTGATGATGTTGCACCATTCAGTGTAGCCAGAGAAGTTTGAGTCTCAACCTTTGAAGATCAAGGGTCCGTGGGTTAGCTTGGCCAATACTTGGCGGCTGGGGGCCGTCAGACCCCGGTTCAAATCCGGGCGGACCCACCAATGCTTCTCTAGTGTGACCTGTTCCCGGCATCGATAAGAGAGAGCGTATGTATCAGGGGGCATGCGGCGCACCTTGGTGTACCTGATCGTTTTTTTGATGCTGAGTCTTTCTTCTGTTAATTTGGTATCAGTAAGTGGCAATCAAATCATAACATCAAACACTGTATGGTCAGGCTCAATTATTGTCGATTCAACAGTTACAGTTGCCTCAGGATCTACCCTAACGATTTCAGACAATGCTGAGGTGAATGTAACTGAAGATGTTACGATTATTGTTGAAGGAACCTTACTTATCGAATCTTCCAGTAATTCTATTCCACATATTTTCGGTTCTTTTCGTTACCCTACAAGTGACAGACCAATATGGCAAGGGATTCAGATAGTTAGTAGCGGTTCTTTATTGATTGATGATGTACTAATTGAATATGCTAGAGGGGGATTTGACATTGCTGGGAGTGCTACAATTTCACCAAATTCTGAACCAATGGCTAGGCATGTTCAGATTGGATGGAATCTAGATGGTGGCTCCCTCACAGTACCCGAATCATCTTCTTTGAATTGTAATGATGCTGCATCAAGTTGCTTGTCAATAAAGTCCTCCACTGTTACGATTCCTGAAGTAAATTCTACTAATTCTTCATCCATCGTTTATGTTCATACTGGTTCAACTTTACATGCAACAATTTTGAATGGTAATGATATCGGTGTTGGTATTCAGATTTCTCCGGGTTCAACTGTTGAAGTTGATAGTTTAGCACTTCATGACTCAAATGTTGGTATTTCTCAATCAGGCACAGCAAACGTAATTTTCCACTCTGTCGAATTTTCAGGTACAAATGGTATAGGTATTGATTGGAGTTCAGTAAATGGGGCAGATATTGCAAATGTTACCGTTGACTCACAATCTTCCCTTGGTACCATTTTACGTTCAGTAGATCTAAGTTCAGGTTCTCTTCAAGACGTCACTACATTTGGTAATTTTACTAATACTCCTGCGTTCTATCTTGATGTTTCAGGTTCACTAAATTTGCACAATATTACAGCCCTAAATTATACTCAAGGAATTGTTGCTCGTGGCCAAGGATTAATCGAATTAAGTGATGTAAATCTCGAAGTATCAAATCAAATTCTTGATGCCGTTGGCCAGATATCTATCGATGCATCTCATTCAAATTGGTCAACAGAATCAGAGGGAGCTATTTTTGGAAATGTAGAATCAAATCTATCTTCAATTACTATTACGGGTTCATCTACTTCTACCTCTGGTTTAGATTTTCTTTCGGGTTCTCATTATCTATCGTCTGTTGATCTCTCTCGACCATATTTGTCATCTGATCGAGCATCTGTTGGTATCCATGCTATTTGGGCAGATGTAGAGATAGAGAACGTTTCAGCAAGCGGATGGTACCAAGGAGTGAAAATAAAGCAAGATGCAACAATCAGTGCCAATGAGCTTGATGTAGATGGAGGAGGTAGAGATGGCGGAGCGTCGATTTATGTTGATGGGGGATCTTTACAAGTTTCATCATTAATTACCGCTGATTCTGATCATGGAATTGAGATTGTGAATGGTTCATCTCTATGGGACAACGGTCCTCATGTACATATTGACTCATGGAGTGCATCGAATCATCGTGATTTTACATTAGAGATGATGGATGGATCTATTGCTACCATTCGAAATCTCCCCTCATTTGCAACAGCCGCCCAAAGTGATGCATTTGGTGACGGGAGCCTCAATTGGGGTGGTTCAACATCAACGAGAGTAAACATGGTTGATTCCCATCGACTCATAGAGGCAGAAATATCCATCACAGATTTAGGTGGGCAATCTATTGAGGATGCAAATGTGGAGAGTTTTGGATTCTCACAAAATTCAGATGTGACAGGAATTGTGAATTTACCAATCCTAGAAACCGGTGAAACATCGGTAACTGCTTCTAAAGATGGAATTGGGACAACAGTTCGTCTAACATCTAGTCCATCAACAATCCAAATTCCAATTTTACCTTCATCAGGTGATTGGATTATCGGTACTGGAATTACAGCAATTTTACAGAATGGAAATTACTCCTTACCTGGAAATCTAATAATCCAATCTGGAGGAGAGCTTCAACTACTAAATTCAACACTTTCTCTTGTTCCTTCGGCTGAATATGTCTCTAATGGTGGAACTTTGTATGGAGCTGGTGGGAAATTAAGTGGAGGCATTGGTCAACATGGCTCTAGTTTCCCGCCTACAGCATATACTGGAAACCTAATTGTCGATCAACCAATTACTGTGAATTGTACTGAGACAGCTCAGGCTACTGGAAAATTCATCCAATCAATAGACGTAGGGCCTGATTGTATGTTTACTGTATTGGGAAGTGTCGAGGATTTGGTTTCCTTGGAATCAGGTGCATCATTGCATGTTGAATCAACAATAAAAACTCGAGTTTTAGATCGAGGATTTCCTGTTAATGGTGCTCAAGTAATCGTTGGCGCGTTGGAAATGAGCACAGGCTCAGATGGTGTTGCTTCGGGTACAGTAATTTCAGCTCAATACCTTGAGAGTGGAAATTCTACCACTGGTATTGTGACCATTATTGCACGTCAGCAAGGGGTCGAAAGTCTTAGATCATGGGACACAATTTCTAGTTTTGAAGGAGATATCAGCGTCTCAACATTATCTTCGGGCACGCTAACAGAATGGACTCGAATAGAGTCACAATTTTCTCCTGTTCATCTTTTAGGAGATCTAATTGTTCCTTCAGGAGTTACCTTACAACTTCTTCCCCAATCTTCTCTAAGAATTGGTTCAATGATGACTTTAGAAATCCAAGGAGATTTTGTTTCTGAAGATGCAACAATTACAGGTTATGATTGGTTAGAAGTAAGAATTGAAGGCAATGCAGAAATTTCTGGTGGCCAGATAACTGGTGGACCCATAATAGTAGCAAATAATGGAGAATTATCTTTAGATGAGACACTACTAAACGGTGCTCCTATAGAATCGACTACATCCTCTACTGTTGTGATTTCTGACTCCAGATTACTAGGTTCTTCGACATGTCTTTCTGCTTCAGATTCGAGTCGATTAGTCGTTACAGATACTGTTTTTGAATCATGTATTCAACAGGGGATTGTTGCATTTGGTTCTGAGGTTGAATTTGTCGGAATTTCATTAGAAGATGGAAATGGACATGGAATTTGGTTACAATCAGCAACAGGAAATGTGACTGATCTAGATGCTACAAATCACACAGGTCGCGCAGCTCTATTCCTGGAGGATACAGGCGATTTATCTGTCACTGGAGGAGTGTATAATGCCTCATCCGAACCTGCATTAATGTCCCGCTATGTTCGTGAATTAAATATTACAGGTGGAATGGTAATCGCTTCAACTGGTGCCTTATTTGAGGAGTCATCAGGTAGTATAACTGGATTAGAGATAGATAGTGGTGGAGGTGCAGCAGTAGCACTGTATATTGATGGAAGTACCTCAAGGGTTCTAACTCTGACATCTATACACGTAGATGGTTATGCTACAGGATTGGAATTAATTGGTGATAAAGACGATTTAGAAAACCCTCCGATTAAGATCCTTTCTTCAACAATTAATGCTCCATTATCTATCTTGGGTCAGAGTTTACCTTTCCACGTCGTTGAGAGTACAATTAGTGGAGATGTGGAGGTAATGTCCACTGCTTTTAGTTATGAAGCGGCATTAATTTCTTCTGAACCTGAAGGTCAAATTACCATCACGGATCCTGCCATATTAAAAATTGGAGAATCTAGATTGATTATTCTAGAAGACTTAGATGGTTCAGTGATATCATCCGGTCAAGCCGAAATTAGAGTACCTATTTTTCATCCTTCAATGAATGAACAATCAATTCTAGTCTCTCAGGGTGAATATGCTACAATAGTGCATAGGATGGTATCAGAAGCCTTAGATCTTGCAACAAATCAAGCAAGTATCGAAGCATTTTCTACAGGTTTCCTTCCCATTAGTTCCGAGATAAATATTGGAGATGGTATTTCCGAAGATATCGTCCTTTCTTTATCTCCTAATCACGACCCCGAAGTTTCAATCATTAGTCCAGTAAATGCGTTTGTTACTCATATTGATGAAGAATTGAATATGAAAGCCCTAGCATCTGATCAAGATCCTGGTCATTCATCGTCACTACTTATTTCTTGGACATCATCGGCTGTAGGTGAGTCTGTATCTAAGGAAATAGGAACTGTTGTGGAGTTCACATATTATCCAGATGAGGTAGGAGACTTTGTCATTTCAGTATCAGTTCGAGATGTTTCCGGAGGAACTGCAGAAGCTTCAATTTTGATTGAAGTCCTTCCTTCCGACAACGATCTTGATTTTATTGAAACGTGCCCATCATCTGGAGATAATCCCTGGTTTGATACTGTTGAACTTCGACGTTGTGGGCCTGACGAATTTGATCAAGATGACGATAATGATGGCTTGCCGGATGACTTAGATGATTTCCCATTAGATCGATGTGCTTGGCAGGACACGGACGATGACGGTCGTCCCGACATATTGGAAAGTGATTGTGACACTTCTCTAATTGAGGATAATGATGACGATAATGATGGACTAACAGATGACGTTGATAACGATCCAAAGGTCCCATATGTTGCTGATTCAAATGCAGATGTTGAACCTTTAATTGTCACTTTATTGTCACCTGGAGTAATACTTCCATTGATCGTGATATTGATAGCCACAATACTATTGATTCGACAACGTAAATCTACTGAAGAATAAGGTGGTGTCAGATGTCTGAAATTTCTACACTAATCAATGGTGGTTCATCTACTGTTGGATTTGTAGCAATTGGCTTTGTATCTGCTATTGTGATTTTTGATGGGATAAGATATTTTGCAATGGAAAGAGAAGTTCCACGATTGGGGAATTTACCTAGAGGTGGATACGCATGGTCAACTACAGTTCGAATGGAATATGAGAGAAATTGGGCAAATGTAATTACGATTTTAGTTATGGGAATTATTCCTATATTACTCAATCCAATCCTAAATATTCCTCGAATTCAACTTATTCTATTTCCTCTTGTATTGGTGGGTATGCTTATTCTCCAATTAGTCCCGAAGCGATATGCTGTTACAAAAGATCGATTAAGTGCTGATGGATTTTCCTTTGACTGGGAAAATATAGTTTGGAAAGGTTGGAAAGGAGGAACACGAATAGTTCTACAACGTAGAGGTTGGTGGATTCTAGCCCCATTACCAATCGGCGGCTCTACAGAAGATCTTGAACAAGCATCTCTTAGAGTAGAGGCAGCAATCACTGGAAAATGGGCAGAGATAGAAGCAATTCTTCAAGGCGAGGAATAATTCAAATGCAGTCCACCAAAGGTAGAGATATGTCCGACCACCCAGATAACGAACCTATTCTCTCGTATGCTCCGGGAAGTGCCGAGCGTATAGAACTTCAAGCTGAAATGGATAGACAAATGAGTCATGTTACTGAAATTCCTTGTGTTATCAATGGTGAAGAGATTTTTACTGGAAATACAATGACTCAAGTCATTCCGCATAAGCATGGTCATGTGTTAGCAAATGTACATCTTGCAGGCCCTCAAGAAATGGAAGCTGCATGCCAAGCAGCCGTTGAAGCCCAAGCGAATTGGATTGAGATGGGTCTTGAAGAGCGATGTGCAATTTTTGAGAAGGCTGCAGATTTGCTTGCTACTACATGGAGGGCTAAAGCGAATGCATCTACTATGTTGAATCAATCAAAGACCGCATTCCAAGCAGAGATTGATTCAGTTTGTGAATTAGTTGATTTCTGGAGATTTAACACATATTACGCTCGAAATTTCCACGATGATCTTCAGCCATTGATTTCTCCTGATGGGGTACAAAATAGTACTGAGATACGTCCTCTGGAAGGTTTTGTTCTAGCAATTACTCCGTTCAATTTTACTAGTATCGCTGCCAACCTCCCTAGTGCTCCAGCAATTGTAGGTTGCACCGCAATATGGAAACCTAGTCGAAATTCAATTCACTCAAATTATGTAATGATGCAACTAATGATGGAGGCAGGTTTACCTCCAGGCGTTATAAATTTCCTTCCAGGTTCCGGTGCAGATATTACTAGTGCGGCTTTACAAAACCCCCATTTTGCCGGTGTACATTTCACGGGTTCTACTGAGACTTTTAATGGATTATGGGAGCGTATTGCAGGATCTCTTGGCAGCCTTATGTCCTATCCTCGAATTGTAGGCGAAACAGGCGGAAAAGATTTCATTGTTGCACACCCTAATTGCGATCATCGTGGTTTGATAGTAGCATTACTTCGTGGTTCGTTTGAATTTCAAGGACAGAAATGTAGTGCCTCTAGCCGCGCATATATCCCTCGTTCCGTTTGGGAATCTATTGAGGGAGAATTTGTAGAAGAGGTTGGAAAGATAACAATGGGTGATGCCAGAGATTTTACAAATTTCATGACTGCCGTAATTGATCAAAGATCATTTGACAAGATTTCAGGATACATTAGTAGAGCATCAGAAGATCCTGATTGTAGAATTATTTGTGGAGGGGGTTGTGATGATTCAGTAGGTTGGTTTATTGAACCTACAGTTATTGTTTGTGAAGATCCAAATTATGAATCTATGATTGAGGAAATTTTCGGACCTGTACTCTCTATCTATATTTACGAAGATTCTGAATTTACCGAAATTTTACAGATTTGTGACCATGCCTCACCTTACGCATTGACCGGTTCAATATTTGCAAATGAAGAAGAAGATATCCAAACTGCTTTCAAAGCACTTAGATTCACTGCAGGTAATTTCTATATTAATGATAAACCAACAGGAGCGGTAGTTGCTCAACAACCGTTCGGAGGCGCCAGAGCAAGTGGAACGAATGATAAAGCAGGAAGCCCCCTCAATTTACTTCGATGGATAAGTCCTAGATCCGTAAAGAGAACGTTGTCTCCTCCTCATGATTGGGGCTACCCTTTCTTGCAACCAGATGAGTGAAATAGGCAACCATTGATGATACATCTAAACGGGTGGAACCATGAGTGATTCAGTGGATGAGCGCATCAAGTTTCTATCCGCTGAGATTACCCGACATTCCGAATTATATTACAACCATTCTGCTCCAGAAATTTCAGATTCTGAATTTGATTTACTTTGGGAGGAGTTGAAAAAGTTAGATGCCGATAATGAAGTTCTCCACCGTGTAGGACCTGAACCATTACCTGGGACAGAGAAAGTTGAGCATATGTTCCCAATGCTTTCGCTAGACAAGGGAACTTCCGATGATGACATTATTCATTTTGTAACCCAATCTACTTCGGGCGGTAAACGATATTTGGCACAACCAAAATTAGATGGTTCTGCCCTATCCCTTGAGTATATCTCTGGAAATTTACACCGTGCAGCTACAAGGGGCAGTGGGGAAAGAGGAGAAGATGTAACTTTGAATGCAAAGTTAGTAGCGAACATTCCTACTCGTCTAAACCATCCATATACTATTCATGTTCGAGGTGAGGTTGTTATGCCTCTGAAAATTTTTGATGAAAAATATAGCGATTTTTCCCCGAATCCTCGAAATTTATGCTCTGGAGCATTGCGTCAAAAACATGGAGATGGAAAAGCAGATGCTTCTGATTTGGTATTTTGTGCCTATGATGTAAAGTTCCCCTCTGAATCTCCTGTAACCAACTATGATAGCGAATTACTAGATTGGTTACAGAAAGCAGGAATTGAACCTGCTCCCTGGAAAATTTTTGAGTCTGAAAGTCCTCATGATGAAATGATTGAGTATACTAAAGAATGGAGCTTAAAACGCCCCTCATACGAATATGAAATTGACGGAATTGTGTTCAAAGTAGATGAGTTAGATAATCGTGAAAAATTAGGGTTTACCGCCCACCATCCAAGATGGGCATTGGCATGGAAATTTCCATCTCAAGAGGCTCATTCTGTTCTATTAGATGTTGATTGGCAGACTGGTAGAACAGGGTCGGTAACACCAGTTGCTAGGATAGCACCTCAAATGGTTGGAGGAGTAACTGTAGAGAATGTAACGCTACATAACGTTGGAGAAGTAGAAAGACTGGGAATCAAAATTGGTGATAAAGTTAAGATTACAAGACGTGGAGATGTAATTCCAAAAATTATTGAGAATCTAGGTCCTGCATCATCTAAAGATCTACAAAATAGGTATCATGCAGATGGAACTAAATTTTCAGGCACATTATCCCATCATGAAATTTTAATTCCACAAGTTTGTCCTGCTTGTCAACGTAGTTTAACGATGGAAGGAGCATTTCTACGTTGTTTATCTTTGGATTGTGATGCCAGAACTGCAAGATCTCTTACATATTGGTGCCGTTCTCTGGAGATAGATGGAATTGGGGAGAAATTAATTGAAACACTACTCGATAATGAATTAATTGCATCTATTTCTGACATGTATCGTCTGACTCATAATCAATTATCTGAATTAGATAGAATGGGAGAAAAAAGTGCGAACAATGTGATTAGTGAATTAAATAAAACTAGAACTCTGAATTTAGCCAAATTTCTTCATGCTTTAGGTTTAGAAAGAATCGGACCAGAAGTTGCAACGTCAATTTCTCAGCATTTTTCATCACTTGAGAAACTCCTTCATTGGGTAGATGAAGGGGAAAATTCAGAATTAACTGAGATAGACGGAATTGGAGAAAAGGTTGCATTGATTTTCAGGAATGGTATCAAGAAGAGACGGACACTGATTGATGAACTTAGAAATATAATTACCGTTACTGATGAAGGTGAAAAATCAGGAGGACTTCTAGAGGGACTTTCGTTTTGTATCACAGGTTCTCTTTCTCGTCCCAGAAAAGAAATCGCTGAAGAAATCAAAAATGCGGGCGGTAAAGTAGTTTCCAGTGTTTCAGGAAATCTTGACTACCTAGTTGCTGGAGAATCTACAGGCTCTAAATTGGACAAAGCTCAGAATCTGGGAGTGAAAATTCTCTCTGAGAAAGATCTTTTGAATCTAGTAAACAAATCAGGTATGGATGAAATTTCTTCATCGAAGACAGGAACCTTAGACGATTGGATTTAGTTATCCATACAACATTCCAGATGGTTGAGAAGATTCTGCCTCTTCCTCTAATTTCCCAAGATGAGCTTCTAACATCTCTCGAATTTGTTCTTCAATTCTTTCTGCTTCTTCGATTAACGGATCGGTTGGCAGTGATAGATTAGGGAATAGTAAATCCAATTTTTCTATGATTCTTGCAGCGGCTCTGGCATCAGGAAGACCAGCCCCAGGGGGTCCATTGGCTTCAGCAAGAATAGCGAAAGTATCGAGACCACGTCGACGACATTCACCCAATAGTAAACCAGTCATTCCAGCAATTACACCTTGTTTCAAGAGAGGAATTTCCATTTCTTCTAGACGCTTTCTTGTTGCAGGTGTTGCTCCAATTCCTAGTAGGGTTTCATCGGATTCGTCATCATCAATGATTTCATGAGCATGTTCATCAGTATGTGAAAACGAGTCAATTAGTACACCCCCAGCAACCTTTGCATTTTTTGACCAATCAAGAAGTACTTCACTCAAAGGCAGAGCCATCTCATTTCTAATTGGAATTTCAGAAACAATCAGAATTAATTTATCACATCCATCAACATTACAAACAGGTTCACCGGCATAGAACCTCAGAGGAGGCATTGGATGCCCATCCTTTACTAGACACACTGCAGGTAATCCTGATGCTCTAACTCCTCCGACAAAAGTAAGATCAAGTTGCTCAACCAGATAGTGTGCTACAATAGAGGTTACATATCCAACAGAAGGGAAACAGGTGATGACCAATGCTCCTTCGGCATCCACGCTTTCGCTGACTTTCAGTATTGGAGGGGTACTCATGTCACTCCGAATGTGTCGGTGGAATTAATCATTGGGCCGTTACATGTCGCATCAAGGGGGAGGCGAGATGACAGTCCCAGCACACCAACTTTCACCTTCTTCTTGGAATAATTATGAATCCTGTCCAAGGAAATATTGGCTCTCTAGGCAGCGACTACCTCGTAAGGCAGGTATGGCAGCGACCATAGGTACAGCTGTTCATGACAGTGTTGAAGATATGTGCAATTTAGATATTAGTTCTAGAGATGCTGACGAAGTAGGATGGCTTCCACCAACAGCCAAAGCGATTTTAGATCTTCATTGGCAGAAAGAGAAAGACATTTTCATGGGCACACCCAGACATCCTGCATTCAAGGACGGAGAAATTATTCGAGCTCATGATTTATTGATCGGCTCGCTAAATCTCTTGATATCAAATGCAAAGATAGGAAAAGTTCGCATGTCTGAGGTTTCAATAGCACAATGGAGAATGGTTCAGGATACTGTTCTTGCCGCTGAAGGAACACTTCGATCTTCATGCGGGAGGCTAATGGGTCGACTTGATTTGTTAGTTAAAGAATTAGATGAAGATAGAAACCCTGTAGGTTGGATAGTTGCGGATTTAAAGACTGGAAAAATGCCTACTGGAGGTCTTTACGATACTGTGAGTCGTCAGTTACGATTTTATCGTGATATGTTATTGGAAAATAATCCAAATGCTCCGCGAGTTCGTGCTCAAGGGTGGTATTCTGCAGGACCTAAGGTGTATGAGGCAGAAGGCCCTTCAGTTTTGGATGATGCATTCAGAGCATGGGAAGGTATGGCGATAACAAAGGAACCTTTGGAGGCGATTCCAAATGAAGATGCATGCCGTTTTTGTGAATGGAAAGCTTGGTGCCCTTCTTGGTTTTATTCGAGAACACATGGCACTCTACCTGCCAGTGAAGGATTATTTCGTGATGAAGTAGCAATTGTTTTACAGTTCGATTCAGAGAGCGGAGCGTGTATGGTGGAATTATTGTCTTCCAAAGATGAGGAAGGGGGGATTATTCCTTCGGGAAAAACAGTTGGTATTATTTGTAAGGGACAATCATTAGACCAAATGAGATCTGTCATGGAATCTGATCATCGTGGTGCAGTATTTCTTGGTTCTATTCGCTCAAATTCACGTCCATGGGCTATGGGAGATTGGAGCGAAGTTCTACCTTGGACACCTTTGTTAGAATCAATTAGAGTTAGCAAATGAAATCACAATATCTCTTTGATTAATTTTCGTGCATCCTCGCTCAATGGACCTGAAGGTGAACATAACCACCGAATATATCCAGGGTCTTCAGTTGCAATAACATGCAAGTCCCTTGATTTATATTTTCCAAAATTAAGGACAAGTCTATCCCCATTTTTACGTATTTTTCCTCCTGTACCTTCTACTGGTTCTAGATCCTCTATTCCTGGACCGAGAGAATTTGTTTCAGAATCCCCAGATAAAATCCAATTTTCCAATTCTACAGGTGATCTATGGAAATGTCGTGGAAATTTCGCCATTAGTCTCCACAATAGTAGAAGGGTTGCTCCCGCATCAGCAGCAGCATCATGTGCATTATTCAAAGAGATATTTTCTCCTCGACATAATGTTCCAAGGTCATGCCTCCCGGGAATTCTAAGACGTTTTGCTAGTCTAAGAGTATCGATTGTAGCATGAGGTTTTGGTGGTAATTGTCCGATTCTGGCAAATTCAGCAGTTAGCAGTGGCCAATCATATCTTAGGACATTATGTCCGATTACAACTGTATCATTCAATAAATCATGAATCTCTTTTGCATGTTCTGAAAAAACCCCTTTTCCTTTTACATCCTCATCATATATCCCGTGTACTGAACTTGCTTCGGTTGGAATCTTACATGTTGGATCAATGATTTTGTTTACAGAAATAATATCACCTTCGCTATCACTTCCTACGAGAGCATATTGAACAATTCTTGCTCGGCGAGTATCCAAACCTGTAGTTTCAAGATCGAATGCAAGAACCCTAAATCCACTGAATGGGTCCTCTACCATGGGCCCATCTTAGAATCGACCGTTTTTCATTCATCGCGTTTAGTTGAATCATCCAAATAATACATTATTTGAGTCAATCAAGCGTCAGGGCTAAACGATAAAAACGCAGAGTCGGAGGTATGAAGGACATACGGGGTCTTACCGGGAGCCTTCTCGTTGCTCTTCTTCTAAGTGTCTCATTGGCAGGATGTACTGGAGTTTTAGCCCCGGTATCTCCCACTGCCCGGTTGGAGGTAGATGTTGACAGTATTCATGTTGGCGAAGCAGTGAACTTTGATGCTCGCTCATCTACTAGTCCAGATCCGACATTAATTACATCATATCTTTGGGACTTTGGAGTAGTTCAACGAAATTCATCTAATGGATATGTAAGCCAAGTATTCAATGAACCCGGGCGTTTTGAGGTTCAATTAACAGTTGTCAATGATGTTGGTGGAGAGGATTCCGTCAGTGTTTCAATATACGTTAATGCATTACCCGTGGCAGCAATATCTGGACCAACTGCGGTCAAAACAGGAACAATTGTTACACTGGACGGTTCATCATCAACCGATCCTGAAAATGGAGTTTTACAATACGAATGGGATGGAGATTGGTCCAAAGATACGAATAGTGATGGTAATTTCCAGAATGATGTCGATGAAACAAATTCAACATTATCTTTCTTAGCAGATTCTTCTGGCGATATCAGAGGTTCATTAACAGTCATTGATGACAAGGGAGCAACATCCACAACCACCTGGGAAATTAGAATTTTAGAGAGATCTTTCAACGTAACTTGGCGACAACAGACAATGACAGTATCTTGGGATGGATACTTGGAACAAGGAGAATCATACGAGATTACACATGTCCCTTCTCAAGGGTCTCGGATTTTTGGATTCAATGGAACTCTAACACTTGCTAGAGATATAGTCCCTGCTCAATGGCCAGAAGATAATTTCACGATGGTAGTTACAGTACCTGATTCTGGTTGGAATGCAAAAGTGAAGACAAAACAAGATTCTCCCACTACAAATTCTACTGGATCAATTGAAAGAACTGATATGAATCCATTTCCGAATGAACCAACAACATATACAGCAGATTCACCAGATGCATTGTTAGAACAATTACTCTTAGAACCTGGAGCGAGATTCGGTCAAGGTGAATGGATTTGGAAACTTACTGCAGATGAGGCAGATCCTGATTTGATTGATCAGATTGATCCAGATCCCGGGAATGATTGGGAATTAGAAGTAGAATTCATTATTTTGGTACCTGTAATTCTTGAAGTTGGAATGCTCTAATCATCTCTACAAAAGGAATCCCTTAGAACTAAGGACGACTGGGGTAGACAATGGCGACCTCGATTGAAATCAAGAAGGCAACTTTGCGAGATCGAATTGTCGTTGACGTAGATGTATGGATGGATGATCCAGAAGATCATGATTTTTCACCCAGAGCTAGAATGACAGGAGGCCAATTACATATTCATAATCAAGGTCGAGAAGACGTTTTTTCAACATTTGATCTTGAAGATGAAATGCAAATAGTCGCAGAACGAGACCGATTGATCGAATTAAGAATCAAATTTGGTGTCCATGGAATGCATGGGAAATTAACTCATAAGACTCCGTTACCGCGTTCTGGACCTAATTCAAAGAAATTAGCAGAGTCGAGATGGAAGACATTACTCCCTCTAGAAATTTCTTCTTGAATTTGAGGGCCCCGGGGTCTCCCCTCAATTTGTTCAAATATTCTCTAGACCAAATACAAACATGGGTAATCAAAAGCAGGCAAGAGAAGAACGATTGAAGAGGGAGATTCGACGTTATATTCGATCAAATCCAGAATGTACTGCTAGTCAGATTGTAGCTCACTTGAGTATTGACTTACGAATGAGGAACCATGGTCTAACTCCGCGTAAGGTTGGTTTCTTCATTCCTCGTTATGTGAATGATGTAGATTGGCGCCTGGACAGTTCTACTGGAAAACGCCTATACTCATTAGCAGAATGATTCGATATAACCGAGGGGGTTAAACCGAAAGCGTAGGTCCAATGGTCATTGGACCCATAGTGTAGTCTGGATATCACATGAGCTTGCGGAGCTTGTAACCCGTGTTCGAATCGCGGTGGGTCCGCCAAACTAACTTCCGAATCAATGAAGAACTGTATTTTTTAGCCAAGAATATGAGCAAGAAATATTTCTTCAAGTTTGTGTCGGAACCGAAAAATGATCCCATAAAATCGATTGTTGGAATCGCATGTACTGCACAAGCAATCGCAGATGGTCATGATGTAAGCGTCTTTTTCGCTGCTGCAGGTACTAGATTACTCGATCCTGAATATATCGATGAATTGAATCAAGAAATGGGACCAGATTCCAAAATTGTTACAGAAATGGTGGACAATATAAGTAACAATGCTACCATTTACTGTTCATGGGCTTCAGTTAAGGCAACTCTTGGATATGTAGAGGGTGATGGTGCGTTGATTGTGTCAGACGACAATATCACATGGAGTGGCCCCCCTGGTGTTATTGAACTAAGTGCTGCCTCTGAGATTCAATTGGTATACTAAAATTAAATCAGTGAATCTGCTTATCTATTAGCTAGGGCTCGAAAGATCATGTCAGTAGAACTAACCCGTCGTGTTGATTGGCCAATGATTGACCCCGCACAAGTGGTGTACTATCCAATATATTGGGATTTAGCACATCGTTTCTTTGAAGAATCATGGGATGAGATTTGTGGAATTTCTTATCCAGTTATCATCAATGAACATCGACTAGGATTCCCTGCAGTTTCAACTTCTTCAACTCATCATTCCCCTCTAAGGTATGGAGATACAGTAAATTGTCGACTTTGGGTATCCAAGGTTGGAAGATCATCCACAGATTGGAATTATTCTTTCACAGATCAAACAGGAAGATTGGTTTGGACCGGAGTAGTAACAACTGTTTGTGTAGATTTAGATTCGTTCGAATCGGTTGAAATCCCCCCAATATTTGCAGATGCTTTACGCAAATGTAGCGAGAATTGATGGGTGAGCCTAACATTCGGCAACCATGAGCGCCCCCCTTTCCATCAAATGGGATGATGATGTAGAAGATTCAAAAGTCCCAATCGAGATTCCAATTAAGCCTCAAAATGGGTTGCTCAAAATTATTGCATTGTTGATATTAGTTGGAGGAATTTTGGTTTTTTCAATTGGTGCTCTGGCATTCATGCCTCAAGAAGTGCCTCCAGACTTCTATGAAGAACAAGCGAATACAATGAATACTGCAGGACAGAATGTTACCGTTGAAGAAGTACAACAATTCTTTGAAGCCACAGAGAAATATGCAGATATTCAGAGAGTAATTGAGGTATTGGCCGGAATCGGTTTGATTGCAGGAGGCGCAATGCTCTATTTCGCAAATCCTAAAGGAATTTATGTTGGAACTATTGGAGGTTCTTTGGTGATAATTGATGCAATAATTATCACTGTAGGATTGTCCGCAGTAGAAACAGAATCCTTTGTTTTAGTCGCATCTGGATATATGTTACAGGGATTGATGTCAACTTGCGGAGTATTTTGTACAGTTCTTCCTTTACTTCCACTATTTTCCTCTGGTTTGAAAGCGGCCTTGAATAATCATCCTGAATTAAATCTCAAGACAAGAGAAACGAATAATTTCTCAGAGGAATGATTACTCCGGCTTTGGCCATTTTTTCTTTAATGCCTCTCTCAAGTCATCATTCATTTTTGCATCCCACCAATTCGCTCTTCTCCAAATGGCATAACGTCCTCGAACTCCCCTAAGATCTGCTCCATCTAGACGGGCATCTTGAAAATTTGAAAGATTTAATTTCGCTTTTGTCATTCTTGCACCCCTAAGATCTGCTCCATCTAGAGCACATTTCATCAAATCGGTTCCAATCAAGGATGCGTTTCTTAGGTCTGCCCCTGCTAGATTTGAACCTTGTAAATTGGAACCATCTAAAATGACTCTTCGAAGATTAGCTCCCTGAAGGTCTGAATCCTTTAGATCTTGGTTAATTTTTGATTGAAAAGACCAATCAACAGGCTCAATCTCTTCATCCTGTTCTTCAGACATTATGATATCACTGGGCTCTTGAATCAAGATGCGCTCTACCTTCATGTGTTAGAATCATAAATCGATTCTTGCCATGGTTCTCTTCTGTGTATTCAAGTCGACCTTGATCTCTCAGTCTATTCAGATATAGAGAAATATTCCACTTTTCAACATCCTTCGCATCTTCTCCAGAATCGATGAATAATTGTTTAAGTTCCCTTGGAGGTGAATCAATTTGCCCTTCTACTTCCCGAAGATAATGGATTGCTGCTAAAATCTTGTCTGGCTTCTTCTTTAATCGACAGGTGTCCACTAGAGATTTGAAAGCAGAACCCCGCTCAGGCATTCCACTGGTTCTTGCCGCTTCACGTGCTGCTTCAAATGCCATCTCTCTTCTATCACGAACTTTCTTTATAGCGCTAGACCATTGTTCATCGGCTCGAAGTTTAAGAATTTCAGCAGTCACTACCTGCTCAGTACCACGAAGATCTATCTTCGCATTTCCGACACGAATAGAGAGACGCGCTTCTTGAGCGTTGTTTCCCCCATCCTCCATTTGCGCCACCTGATGCCCCTACCATTCTCGGACTTCTCTTAACCGTTACCGTAGAGAGAATCAATCATAACACCTGGAAATTCCCCCACATTTTTGAGGTAATCAGTCAACCAATACCCATGACAGGGTCCAGAGAGTCCGATCATGCCTCTTGGAAAGGGTTGATCATCAGTATCCTAATGGTTGGTTTGAGTTTGAGCCCAATGATTGGTTCAGTTACTGCTGAGACAACAGTTACTCAGTTCGGCGGAGGATTAGATTCACTTACTCTGAACGGCAATGGTACTGTTGATTTGGCACTTGAAAGAAATACCACTGTTACTGGAGCCTCATTCGAAATCAGATATGAGGTAACGAATCCTAGTCCCGGAGCCATTCAGATGGATATCGGAAATGATGGTTTACATGATTGGAGATTTGGAGGAACTAGAGACGGAGATCTGGGAATGCAAACACGTTTCTCGGACAATAGTTCAGTTGGTTCTACAAATTTAGTTCCTGGTAATTGGTTGCCTACCTCATGGACATTCGATGTCCCCACAGAAGCAGACATTGACACGGCTGAATTTAATCTTTCATTTGAGCCAGATGTAGGAGGAGCCGTAATTTCTTCTGGTTCAATAGATGATATGACTTCTGCTGATGTAGATGGTGATGGAGTTGAAGAGATTGTTATTCTTGACAAGGACCATTCCGCCAGTAATGGTTCAGGCTCTTATCTAGGTGTAATAGATTGGTCTGCATCATCTGGTTTCTCCTCAATTTCTTGGGTGTGGACATGTTCTGGAGGAACTAAAATAATGATTGGTGATGCAAATAATGATACACAAGACGATGTATATCTTCAAGATTCTACTAATGGCTCTATTTGTTTACATTTGTCAACATCAACTGGATTGGCTTCTTTCAATAATATTTCATTGACCCCAGCAGGATCTTTGATCGATTCATATGTTGATGATGTAGATTCAGATTCTAGAGCCGACTTAGTATTCATTACTGGAACAGGAGACTTAGGTGTTGCATTAAGTGGCACAGGTTCCTATTCAAATTTCGTTAATGTGTCAGTCCCATCAAACTCTAGTGGAGGAGGAGGCCCTGGTGGTGGGGGCGGCCCTGGTGGTGGAGGTGGAGGGACATCTACGCTCTCCGATATTGTTCCGATCAATCTTTGGTCGGGAGTAAAAACAGTAGCTGTTGCTGAAGAAAGTGAAGCTCATGTCTCATTCTGGAATTTTTCAGGTAGTCCTGGTGCTTATGCTTGGGTTCAAGGAATGTTAGATGCCTACGATCTTGAAACCTCATTGCAAGTCGTAGATATGGATAATGATGGCGACCCTGATCTTGTTGGAAATGATGCATTGACTGGTTATACAACTGCAATTTGGAACGGTTCTTCTTTCACATCTACTACTTCTCAGGTTGTGTATCCTACACCACCTATTTTTGGTGACTGGGATGGAAGTGGGACAGTTCGAGCAATGTTAATTGATACTGGTTCAGTAGATGGAAGTGACTCCACTTTTACTGGAAGTATATCTGTACATGCACTTTCATCATCGGGTATTCAAAGTACTGCTCTTCAAACATTAGAGCCAATTAGTGCACCTAGAAACATGATAATGATTGATTTCGATTCTGATGGTATTCCTGAGCATGTTGTTGAAGGTGGTGAAACAACACGGTCTCTATTTGTTGCTGGGTGGCATTCAATGGAGATGGATCTAGATGCAGACGGAAGTGCAGAAGCCGATGTTAGCGGTTATTCTGGAAATGGAAGCCAAGGAGTCGATCCTATCGAATGGTTTGATTCAATGGGAGTACTTGGACAAAAGGTTCAGAGTGAATTACAAGGATCGACTCAACGAACAGATCTTTTTGGAACAGATTTCTCAATCATTCAACCCTATGCGAGAGTGAGTGGCGACGGGGATTTAATTGGTTCAGATCTAGATGTTAGATACTCAATTACATTAACAGTGAATGAGAATCCTGTATATGGGAATCTTAGCTCTTCCATAAACAGAGAAATGGTGCCAGGTTCAGGCCCTTTTACTGTTCAAATGCAATTTAATTCTACACAAAATGGTACTATACTTCTCCAAGGCCTTCTTCTAAGCCATGTTCCTGGTGCAAGCAATCTTGATCTTCCTACCCAACCAATTCTTATCGAGGAAACAATTCCTTCAGAAATTGCATCGAATCTAATTTCACCATTTGTTGGATTTCAATGGAATGCTACTTCATCACACAACCTCTCTACTTTCCTAGAATATGAAATTTTTAGAACAGGACCCGGAGAGACTCTCAATCTTCTAACTCCTTATTCTTCTAGTTTAGAATCCATGTTTATCGATCAAGGACTTTCAGTAGGAACTTACGATTATTATGTTAGAGCATCTCATGAAAATGGGATCCAATCAAATCTATCCGATGAACTGACCATCACCATTGATCCTCCGCCTCCTGACACAACCCCTCCATTAGGTCCCACTAATGTTTCAGCATCTGACGTACCTTCTGATCAAGGTGGACACTTATTGGTCAACTGGACAGATAGTGTTTCGATAGATACGCATCATCATCTTGTGTTTGTTGATACCCTTCCTTTCTCCAATGTCTCGACCCGTAATCCAGTTGCAAATCTTTCAGTAGGTAATTCTTCAATTGTAGTCACAAATACTTCAGATCGTTTGGATAATACTGGAGCAGTAGCAGACCTAGGCTCCTCAATAATTGACAATACGGATCTATATGTTGCAGTAGTAGCAGTAGATTTAGTAGGTAATTTTGATTCTACAGTTGTAGCTGTTGGTCCAGTTCGTACCTTCAATGATACATCTATCGGAACTTCTCTATCTCTTTCTGTTGTCACACCTTCTACTCTAGATGTATCTGGTTCATCTTTGCCGGCTGCTGGGAGAGGCGATTCTGTTCTTATTGATGTTATATTGAGTATGGATGGTTCGCCAGCTTCGGGAGAGACAGTTAATTTGTTAATGTCAGACGGCACAATTCAGATATCTATTGATGGAACTACCAATTCCCAAGGTAAAGCTACTTTCGTTGATGGAAACTGGGGGAATTTGTTGGACACCGATGGCAGATTGTTAGGTGAGGTTCAGTTAACGTCTACATTTAGTGAAAGAACTGAATCATCTGGTGGTCAAACAATTCTTGGAAGTGTCACCAATGCGTCTATGGTTAGCACCGCTTCTTCCACAGTTTCTGCAGTTCAATCATCCATAGAATTAGATTCTGATGATGCCGCATTAGTCCGTCTTCAAGTAAGTACTGACGCTAATGATATTTCATTGATTGAAGGCCTTCCTTTCTTGTGGACATTAGGGAATGCAACAAACGGAGTATCTTCTTCAAACGGAATTTCAACAGTACAAGCAAATGGTTTCGTAGAAAAGAATGTGGATTATCCAGGAGGGGGTGAAATTGTATTTGATTATGATAGCGAAAACGCTCCATTCTGGATGTTTATGTCTCCTTCATCAGTTACAATAGATCTCCTTCCATTCCCAGAAGAGAACAATAACGGAGGAGGACAGAATTCAGGAAATAATACAGCAAACCCAATTCCAGATCCTGAATTGATTTCATTGAGCATAGATTGTGGAGAAACTCAATGGTCTATTCCTGACAATTCATCTAAGTGGTTAGCAGATGAAAATATACGATCTTGCTCAATGATTAATTCAAATGAAGTAACCGTGTTCGTAGAGATGGATTTAGATCTGAGTGTGCAAGGAGTTGAGATTGATGGAGATTTAGGATCATCATTTAGCTTGTTTTCGAATGAAACTCGCTCACTGAAATTAACTCTAAGAGATTCTGGTTCCTTCCGTGACGGTACAATTGAACTTTCTTTTGAGATTACTGCACCCGATTATATTCAAAATTCATCAGAGATATCTTTGAATTTTTCATTCACTTCTGACGAAGTCCAAGCCGACCCCTCTAATTCTAATGATGTAGCATCATCGTCAGATAATTCAATTATTATTGTAGGCGCAATTTCTGTAGGTGTAATACTTGCTCTGGCGATAGGTGTAATTCTTCTACGACGTTCTGGTGGTGGAGAAGATGAAGAAGACGAAGAAGATGATTCGGACGGGAAAATGGGTTCCATTCCATTAGCTGTTTCGGGTGATGCTAGCCAAACTGGTTTTGATTCCGATATTCCAAAAGGTGTACCATTAGATGAACTTATGAAACAAGGAAAGCGACCAGCACCAGTTTCAATGAAAGGACGTAGAAAATTAACTGAGAAGGAAGAAGAGGAGCCTGAAGTTGAGGAAGAAGAGGAGCTTGAAGTTGAGGAAGAAGACTACACTAAATCAGAAGACTATCATGTGGATGATGATGGTACTGAATGGTGGAAAGACGAACTAGGGGTCTGGTGGTGGCGTGGTCCAGATGATGAAGAATGGTCAGAATATTCAGATTAATTTCTAAGAGGGTTCAAAATATCCAGTATTGAGGGAGAGTCAATGGGTCTGCCACGTCCGTTCGAATTGGCCTTACATCAAGGAACAAGAACAGATCGTTTGGGAGGTACTGCAATATGTGGTTTCAATTCTAAAGGTGCTGTTGGAGCAATAGCAGTAGATCATATCATCAAAGCATTCGATCTCGAGCAATTAGGTTCAGTATTGAGCGATTCATTTCCTGCCATGGCTTTAGTACGAGGAAGACGTCCACAACATCCAGTTCGTATTTATCAAGGGGAGGACATTGGGGCTTTTGTTAGCGATATTCCATTTCCTGAAGAGTACAATCTGGCTTTTGGTGAAACAGTGTTGAAATGGTTTCAAGATGGCGGATTTAATCGTTTAATCGTTGTTGATGGATTGGTATTACCTAGTTTCGGTGAGGAAGAACGTGATCGATTATTTGGTGTATCATCTACTGATGCTGGTAGAGATGCCCTTGACAATTTAGGAATCGAATGTGTTGAACATGGAGTAGTTCCGGGAATAACTGGATATTTACTTGCAGAAGCAGACCGACTTGGAATCGAAGTCATTGCGTTGATTCCTCCTGTAAATCCAATGTTTCCAGATGCTCGAGCAGCAGTTTTGGCACTTGAGGCAATATCAGATTTGATTCAGAAAGACATACCTCTTACCGAACTTGCACAAAAAGCAGTTGAAATTGAGGAAAGGGTTAGAGAAGTATTTTCATCATTACCTACTGCTCTTCCTGAGCCAAAATCTTCAGAGGATGATGAGGATGATCCAATGATTTTGTAATTATTTTATGCGAAATTTTGAGGGATTAATGTGAATGAAATCAAAGTAATTCAAAGTGAGCCCGGAAAAGAAATCATCGTTCGCGTAGTGCATTCTCGTTTCGATAAAGATGCATGGATTGGGCTATTCAAAGCTGGCTCAGGGGACAATGAACATGGAGACCGTTGGAAATGGATGCGGGATGTGGATGTCAGTCACATCACTTTCCCTGCACAAGGAGCAGGTGAGTGGAGCGTTAGACTGTTCAAGGATGGTGGTTACGAACGAATTTCTTCTCTAGATTTCCATGTGACTAATTCTCATTCATCGATTGATCAGGCGGATGCAGAGTCAGACAAGGGACCAGCGATTACCGCATTTGTGATTGGCATGTTCATGTTCGGTATGGGTTTCCCGCTTCTCATCGTAGGATCCACATCCACGGGCGAGGATAATCTCGCAATGATAATTCCGGGTGCGATTTTGACGGGTATTGGCGCATTCGTGACAGTTGTTGCTGCCGCAATAGGAATAGGGTTTGGAAAAAGGGCAACTACTTCAGAGCAGGACATGGCTCAACAAAGAAAAGGCAGCGGCATCGAGATTTTGGAAGCAGTACCAGGCAACCCCGTTCGTTTCAGAATCAATAATCGCCCCAGTAGTAACGACGCTTGGGTTGGTATCTATCCTGTTAATGCAAAAGACGGCGAACACGGTGATCGATGGGGATGGCTAAGAGACAAACATATGGATAATGCGTCATTACCAGGACAGACTGAGGGCAGATGGAGCATACGTGTATTTTCAGATGGAGGTTACACTCTACATGACCGAGTTGACTTCGATATTGTACACTCACAAGTTGCAGCCTCAAAATATAGGGAGGAATTCATCTCAATCAGTGAGTACGACGAGGTATGGAACGACAAGGGATCTCGGGCGAAACAAGACGTATCGGTCTGGAGACCACGTCTACCTGCAGGGTGCTATCGGCTTGGTATGACTGCCAAGAATGGTTACTCACCTCCAACCTTCCCGACATTGGTTATCCGCCCAAGTGGTAGCAACATTGCACCGCCTGAACGATTTGATCTTGTATGGTGGCAAGAACGTGGTCAACGCCGCTTCTGGTGCTGGCGCCCCATCCCACCACCCGGTTATGTTTCCCTTGGAGACGTGGGTACACTGAGCGAGCATCCTCCATCTCCCCGAGATGTGGTCTGTGTAGCTTTGGAATGCCTTAGTCCCAATAAACAACCTTTAGGTGAGCAAATTTGGAATGATAGAGGCGGCGGCGCACCAAAAGACGGAGCCTTCTTTGCCCAGCCCGGTAGCACTGGGCTTTTCCGATGCAGTGATGATAATACGCACAATAAGCCACGTGGCGAGTTCCATCTTCCTGGAAAAAATGATACAACAAGTGAATTTTCTTCGAGCACTCCTCCAGAAAATTATATTTTAGAGCAATTCAGACAAAAATTGGAAGAGACTAAGTTTGAGGGATAACTATGAATGAAATCAAAGTGATTCAAAGTGAACCCGGTAAAGAAATCATCGTTCGCATAGTTCATGCTCGGTTAAATGAAGATGCATGGATTGGGCTTTTCAAGGCTGGCACAGGAGATAATGAACATGGAGACCGTTGGAAATGGATGCGGGATGTGGATGTCAGTCACATCACTTTCCCTGCACAGGTAGCAGGTGAATGGAGCGTTAGACTGTTCAAGGATGGTGGCTACGATCGTATTTCTTATCTAGATTTTAATATATCATATTCTGGCTCATCCATAGAAATTTTGGAGTCAGTGTCTGACAAACCTGTACGTTTCAAAATCAATATTTCCCCTAGCAGTAACGATGCTTGGGTTGGTATCTATCCTGTCACTGCTGGTGACAATGAACACGGCAATCGCTGGAAATGGATAAGAGATATAGACGTGAATAACGCCATGTTGCCCGCACAAACCAGAGGGCGATGGAGCATACGTGTCTTCTTAGATGGGGGTTACACCTTACTTGACCGAGTCGATTTTGATATCGTCTCCGCCCAGAATCCAAACATGCCCGGAACTATGCCAAGCCGAACCATGCCGGGCCAAATCATTCCGGCTCAGCACCTTCATGACCCCGAGAAAGCAGCTGAATTTGCCCGCGCTTTGGGACTAAGTGTTGGTGGCGCTGGCCATACATTTGTTGGTAATTGGCAGACAAAAGGGTTCTATGCATACAGGTCTGGAAAGTACAGCGGTATCGCCTACTTTGGATCTGGGGGTTCTGAGGATGAACGTCTCGCATCTCCATCCGAGAGCGAGAAGTACCGCCCTTGGAATCGCCATGACCCCAAAATACCAGAAGATATTCGACAAAAACTGATCAGATTAGAAGACAGAATGAATCAAACTTCTCAACCCTCGAGGAATCCCTCTGACGGCGGTGGCGGGCTCGACGGTCATTACTTCTCCTTCAAGACTGGCGGCAACCCGAACGACATCGTCGACCGCTTCGAGGCTCGCCAGAACGGCAACCGCGTCACCTACTACCGGAACGGGCCTGTCGGCTCCAAGTCGCGAGTCAATTCTGCGACCGCGAATCCGATGGAATCGTACTCGATTAGTGGTAGTACACTGCACGGCCCTGTGACAGGTACGATCAAGCCGAATGGCGACATCGAGTACAGCCACGGATACACCTCTCGCAAGGAGGGCGAGACGACTTCGTCGACGTCCCCGACGCACATTTTCCAGACAGGGTGGTATCGAATTGAGTACGCGGACGGGAGCTTGATTGAACGCGTAAGAGTTCACCAAGATAACAACCATCAAGCCAGAAACGAATTCATAGCAACAGGCGACCTAACAGGAGATGTAAAGTGGTACGTAGAAGGAAACACAGTGAAAGTGCCTAAGTTTGGCGGCACAGGTATAATTCAGGCGGACAGAAACATCACTTGGGCTAACGGTGGCAAGGCCATTTTCGAAGGAAACTCTGGTGAACCTTCTACGGAGATTTCATCCAGCGGTACGCTTCAAGGAGAAATAGCACTCAAAAGCGTACACGGGAAGTATCTGAATGCAACGCCCGAAGGAAGGGCGGAGTGGGACGACGACGTTGCTCATGTTGGGGAATATTTCCGTGTGGAACAACGGCAAAACGGCAAGATTGCACTCAGGAGTGCATTCGACATGTATGTGTCAGCACAGCCCGACGGCAGCGTGAAAATCAATAGTAGAGAGGCACCACCTGGCGGATGGGAGGAATTCACAGTCGAGTACCGCAGCAATGATGTGGTCTGTTTGAAGTCCTGTCATGGGAAGTACTTGAGTGCACAACAGGACGGTACAGCACAGTGGAACCGTGATCATGCGCCAAGAGGCGGCTGGGAAGAAATCCAGATTGAACAGTATCGCAAGACAAGTGAACCTATTTTGAGTGAACCTATCTTGAATTCTGACCAGAAATACATGTTTGCTCCTGAACACAAGGGATGGCATTGGCACAACGATCGTGCTCGGGCAATGGGAGGGCACATCGCCTCAATCACCAGTGCGGAGGAGAACCAACAGATCACTCGAATCTCCGGCGGGGCGCCGGTATGGCTCGGTGGAATCAGGAAAGGGCCTCGATACCGTGGAAAACCTATCGCGGACCGAAAAGGTGGCGAAATTGGCGAAGTGGGCCCAGGTGCTGAAGACTGGTACTGGTCGGATGGCCGACCTTGGTCATACACGAACTGGGGTCCTGGCGAGCCGAATAACTGGGACGCTGGCGAAAATCGAGTACAACATCTGGGCAAATTCGGCGCGGTATGGAATGATGTCGGAGAGGACTGGGAAGGGCCTGCAGTTTATCTAGTCCCTCTCACAACATTAGAATCTTCAGAAACCTCTTCGAGCTCTTCTCCAGAAATTGACATGTTGGCACAATTCAAATCAAAATTGAAAGTATCTGACTCCCATCTTCGCCGTATTGATGAATTGTCTTCCAGATATAAGAAGAAATAGCCCGAAGTGTCATGAGGGGCGGATGATGCCGTTCCATTTGGTTGTGGTCTATTGACGAGAGAACTGATTCTCATCGATGATATCTACAAAGCCTTTGGACCTAAGGTTGTTTTTGAGGGAATTTCTCTTAGAATAGAAGAGGGGGATAGAATAGGAATCGTTGGACATAATGGTTCAGGTAAGACTACATTACTCAATCTAATTTCAGATCAAGAAGTTGATATGGGCGATATAAAATTCTCTCCGGGGTTAAGAATCGCATATCTTACTCAGATACGAGATTTAGATGAAGATGCCACGATTGAACAGGAACTTGGTCGTAGAGGAAGGCAATTTGAAGATCTAGAAAATGAGATCGCATCAATTGAGGCACAAATGGCCGATCCATCATTCTATGATTCAGATTGGCAACCAATCATGGATCGCTATTCTGAGTTACAATCTATGATGGCTAAATCAGGAGGAATGGATGCAGCGGGGCATGCACAAAATATCATGGAAAGTCTGGGATTAGGCCATCATCCATTGGACATGCCTCTTTCGAGCCTATCTGGAGGCGAACGTGCAAAAGTTGCTCTTGCACGTCAACTAGTTGGTTTGGATGACATCGATGTTCTATTCCTCGATGAGCCAACGAATCATCTAGATATTGAGACCCTTGAATGGCTTGAAGAATTCCTTCTGGATTTCCAAGGTGCGTTACTAATCGTAAGTCACGATCGATATTTCCTCGACAAAGTTGCAAATAATATCGTTGAGGTTGCTGATGCGAAAATCAAAGGATTCAATGGAAATTATTCTAGGTTCATACAGCAGAAGGAACTTTTTCTCCAGACATTAGATGATAGAATCGAGAAAGCAGAGAAAGAGATCAAACGATTGACAGGAGCTCTTCAGTCGATGAAACGAGCAAACAAATATGACAAATCAATTTCTCAGAAACGCTTCATGTTGAATCGAGCTCAAGGCGAACTCCGATGGTTAAAATCTATAAAACCTAGACAAAGAAAAAATTTGCATTTCCAGTTAACCGCAACTGATAAAGCAAGTATGGAAATTGCTGATTTAGATGAAGCAACATTGACTTTTGAGGGACTCGAGCGCCCCCTTCTTGACAATGTAAGAGTTGGAATTTCCAAAGGTCAGAGAATCGGAATTGTTGGTGGAAATGGTGCAGGCAAGACCACACTTCTTCGTGTATTGATTGGCGAGATTCCCTTGGATTCTGGAAAGATCGATGTTCCACCCGGTGTTCAAATTGGATATTTCCATCAAGATCATCGTACTCTTAATTTTCAAGCAACACCTGTTGAACAAATACAGAAATTGAAGCCTCGAATGGAGTATGGGGATATTCGTGCGTTATTGGGCAGATTTCAGTTTACATCGGAACAAGTGTCCACTAAATTAGCAGATTTGAGCGGTGGTGAACGAGCAAGGATTGCTATGCTTAAACTACTACTCGAAGAGAACAATGTACTACTATTAGATGAACCAACTAATCATCTAGATATTCAGGCTAAAGAAGCCTTAGAAGATGCTCTTACAGAATATGATGGTACATTGGTGATAGTAAGCCACGATCGTTACTTTTTAGACCAGGTCTGCAATACTATCTGGCACCTTCCTAGTGACGGTTCATTGAAAGTGTATCCTGGCAACTATTCTGCATTTATGCAGCGCGTATCGAAATGAGAGGTATTGATTTGGAAGAAAAATTATTTCTAAACAGATTTGGTAGAAGGTTTACCACTGGATTAATTGTGTCGATATCATTTCTTCTAGTCTACACTATTATTGGGTTATTGGATGCTTGGCCTTCAGGAGTAACCTATGAGGAAGGCGTTTATGGATGGTGTGAGAGTTTTTCATCTGGGTTGATTCTTGAACCAGTAAATACGTTGACTAATTTAGCATTCGTGGTTGTTGGATTGGCCATCCTTGATCGAACTGATCGACAAAAAAATAGTAATTTGAATGGATTCACGAAAGGAGGTGTAATCCCAGTTGTTTATGCAGGTGCAGTAATTGCAATTGGTCTTGGAAGTTTTGCAATGCATGGTACCAGAACATATCTCGGCTCATTCTTAGATTGGGGAGGTATGTTGATTTTCATTCTCTTCCCGGTATTGTATCGGCTGAGAGAGTACATTGGTTGGTCTGATGAAATTTTTGTTCGTAATCATATACTCCTTTCAATTATGATTTTGGCAATAGAATTCTATAGGAATAGCGACGATATTATTGGAATAGGAGAAGGACTTCGGCGATTCGGTTTCTTTACAGATTTTGTTTGGGCAGAATGTATTGGCTTATGGATGATTTTTGAATTGAGAATATATCTTGAACGTACATCCTATGGGTCAGGTGAACGTGTATTCATCCTTAGTGCAGCACCAATCACTCTAGCATTATTGACATTCTCCAGCTCTTTTCCTTGGACACTTGTCGCTTTGTGTGCTACATTCGTAATTTTCTCAATTTTAGTGAATGAGGTCACGCCTCCTTCGATTTACCGGCCGACGCAAAAGTGGTTTGTAATGGGGACGAGTTCATTCATCATAGGGATGTTAATTTGGCCATTTGGGAAAGCCGACTCCGAATTTTGTGTACCTGATTCAATATTCCAAATACACGGTTTGTGGCATATCCTTTGCGCTTTCGCAACATGGTGTTTCTATCTTCATTTTGTTTCTGAGAGGACTCGAGGCTCTAGCGAATCGGAATAAAATCTCTTTTTTACTTTTTCAAAGGATTTATTCGATTCTACAGTGATGACCCCCTATGAGCAACCAGAGTGGAGCCAGAGACCTTGAACGACTCGGAGGAAAAGATCTAAATCAAGATGGACGAGTAATTAATCTCGTAATTGTGGGATCCAGTCGATTTTATGATTACTCTGTTATCGAAGAATCAATAGAAGATTGGATTGAAACTGAAGCATATCCAGATGTTGTAATTGTTGGTGGAGCTAGTGGAGTAGATTACCTAGCAGAAAGATGGGCAGATAACCACGCGATTCCTTTTATTGTGTTTTCAGAACAATGGAACAATCCTCGTCCTGGCTTACATGATTCTGGAAGAGGAGAGGCTCCTACATCCCTTACTGACAATCTTTTAGATGCTGCAACACACATTCTTGCTTTCCCTAGTCCTACTAGTAAATGGACAAGAACTGTCATATCCTTAGCCGAAGAACGTGGTATTCCGCTTGTAATTAGAGAAGTAGAATAAGCATCGAACAAAATATCATATCCTCCAGGATTCAGAAATGCATATGAGTGGATCCGCACTTCCTATGCTATTACTTCTCATTTCTCTGCTTATTGGTCTTTCAGTACCAAGTCAGCAACCTTGGATACCAAGTGAAGATGGAGTGACTTTAGTTGCCGAGGAGAGAACAGAAATTCCAATGCCTAGAGGAGTCAGAGATCTTGTAACAACGATAGAGGATCCATCATCGTTTGATGTGCTTTATCCTGGAACAAATTTGAGCTGTAAAGAAGTTCTTACAGTTCATTTTCATACCAATATCCATCTAAATCAAGATCGAAATCAATTGATTGCAATGGATGGAAGTAAATGGAAAGTTTCGGGAGAAAATGCAATAGAATTAACGATGAGTACCGTTGAAGAAATAGCAGCAATGAGATATGGAAGTGAAGAAAATACTCAATTCATTGAAGTAATTGACTAATTTAATTTCCAATCAATTGATAATCATCAGAAAGAGGAGTTGCTCCTGTTTCCATCAATATGATTTTTCCATCTTTGAATCTCATGAACGACATAACTGCCTCCGAGGTAGATCCGTTTGCGAAGTGTACAATCGAGTGAGCCACTCCTACTTCTTCATTCTCGAATAAGATTCTTTCATTTTCTGATCTAGGTGTACCTTCACCGCCTGCGAAACCTAGAATGTCTGACTTACTCATTGTGATGCCGCCTACGTGTGGATTGAATACACAATCATCATGAATGATCTCTGCTAAGGCTTCCACATCTCCATTTTTCCACGCTTCGTTGTATGCTGTTATGATCGACATGAACGGGCGAATCGCCTTCCCTGTTTAACTCAGTCGGATTGATGCATCTTCCAATGTTTCACCCTCATTGACTAGAGAACGAATGTACCGTGGAATAATTTCGCTGCTGGTTTGTAAATCGATAAGATCTCCGACCCATTCTAATGGAGATTCTCGAATATGGTCTGAACCTGCGGGAAAGTGTTGCCAAGTCGAACAATCACTACCATCAATTGATGTGGTTTGTAGGCACCAAGGCTGTTCAGGTAGAGGGTTTTTACAGATTATATCATATTCATTTACAGTAACCACCCAACATCGACCACTTGAATATTTGATTTTAGAATTTGACAGAAACTCTTCAAGTTCAGGATTCTCAGCACCAGGTTGGAGCCAAATGAATGGGATATCTCGTCCTTCAATCAACCATTTTCGTAATTCTTGAATGACAGAACTTGCGGATAGGAAGAATACGAATAGTTCAGGAGCATCACTTCCCCAAGGATTGGGTCTTATGGGCTTACCAAGGATTGTACTACCTGCATCTTTAGAATGTACTGGAACCATCCTGAAACCTTTGTCACTAGCATCATGGAATGCCCGATGAGCAGGCTTTTTCTGATTCAATCCTGCTCCAATAATATGAACAGTCTGAACAGTTCTCAACCAGTCAAACTCCCCTGTCATGAGGGTAGCTTTCCTTCAGAAGATATCAAATTTGGTTTCTATCTGGAATCACAAATTATTTTCCACTTTTTTAGGTCTAAAAATAATCAATGCTATGCTAACCAAGCCTGCCATAAATAAAGGTCCTACAATGAAAATTTCTTCGGTTGCAGAGAACTCCCAGGTCCAACTCGACCATCCCAAAGCTATTGTTTCAAGTATAGAAGCAAGCATCACAACATCGTACAAATTATTCTCCGCAATAGGATCTTTAGAAGCCAACAAGGCACCTACACCGTTCACCGCAATCAAGGCGGCTCCAAGATTCCTTAGCCAAGCTATATTTTCTGTATTTGCTCCCTCTAATTCTGCATACCATTCAGGGATGAGAAAGAAGATCATGCCCATAGCAATGCTAGACCAACCGCACACCTTCAGGGTCAGGACAGTTTTCTGTCCATCTTGAAACCAGTTGTTTTCATTCGACATTTGCAATGCCTATTCCCGTCCACTTTTTTGTTGCCCCAAGCAAGGTAAGTGGAATAATCACGACCCAAGCAATCGAACCGAGTAGATTGAACTCAGCACTACCTGCTTCCATAGAAGAAGGGTCCATTAATACCCCAATAACTGGAGGTAAGACTGCCAAGTAAAGGACTCCAATCGCGAGCATAATTTTCTCTGAAATTGAATCATCCATGACATAGGCTGCGATTGTAGCCGCCAAGAAAACAAATGGGATGATCACTGGGAATTCGGGGTCAATCTCCATTGCAATAGGGATGTGGAATACAGCCCAATTCATGTTCAAAATTGCCAAATTTTTGTTGTTCAATAGCTTGCCCAACATTTCAAACCCATCCTGAACCCAGAAGACCGCTCAATGCCAGAATGCCCCAAAGTATCAACGGAGGGGCGTTTTCCTTCCAGTTCATCGTCGTCTGCATCTTACCCAAGCTCCACTCCAGGCTCTGCGCGCATATGATGACGAACCAGACCCAGATAGGACCAGCGATCACGACAGCCATTCTGGCCATCTCCTCTCCCTCCAACAAAAATGCCGTACCAAGCATTGTGACTGAAGTCAGAAGGAACCAACCGCTCACGAGCTTGTTCGTGTCATTCTCCCACTCGGTGGGGAGGATAACCCCCATAATGGCGTGTACGACTGCGACAAGAACCAGCCATATCTGGGGATCAAGGATAGTGTCGATCATACTATTCAGCATCCTTATGCAAATATCCTGCAACACAAGTCAGTACTGTTGCTAGCATCATAAGGCCTGCTAGTGCTGCTGAAACTCCAGTAGGGGTTCCTCCATAGCCATTATTGCTGGTCAAAATCAGCATTCCACCTAGCATATTTACCAGAACCAAAGGAGCAAACATTGCAACCTTGGCTAACTCCTTTCCAGTTACAACCAATGCTGTGACAATTGCCATTACTCCAAGTGGCATCAAATGTAATGCCCACATTTCTTCATATGCCTCATCGTGAGCGAGAACATTACCTTCACCCCAACCAATTTCTGCCCATTCATCTCCATGAGTCATTCCCCATAGCGACATTACTATCACTATGGTTCCTAGGGCAATTAGCATATTCTTCGGCGATAGGATTTCTTTTACTTCCATGAGTATCGAATTCTCATTAAGTATATGATTAAGATGGTGAATATTATTCTCTGGTTAACATTCTATGAAAGTGATGAACTCCTCGTTCCATTTTTGGAGAATAACGTCCTCTATCGTATGCGGTTGACCTAATTCCTCGCAGACATCCTTCTACTACAAATTGATCTTCGATTTCGACTTTGTCAAGATCTCCACCCGCTCCCTGTCCAAGCATTTCAGGGTCAGTAACATATCCTTGATAGATGACTCGAGTTTTATCTACAGCTTCAGGAACGACAATGTTCACTGATACCCCCCAAGGATAGATATTCAACATCAAACCGGGAAATAGCCACCAATAGTAAGCGGCAATCTTCTTTCCGTAATCTGGCGAACCTTCCGGAATTTCGAAGAAAGGTTCTCCTTTACTAGCAACTCCAATTTGAAGAACTCCCCCCTCAAACAACTCTGTTGTGTAATCTCCATAATCTAATACTGAATTAAGATCAGAATGAACAAATGGAATGTGAAAACCTTCTAGATAATTATCAACATACAGGGCCCAATTCGTATTGATAATCCAATCTCTATCTCTACTTTTATCTCGTTTCATTTGTTTTCGTTTAGTCCACCAACTCATTCTTTCACTGATTGGCCGAATCCAGTCATCGAATGTTTTTGATGGCTCCACTCCAGTAAACACCATTCCTGCCCATTCACCAGTTGGGAATTGGTTTAGATTATCTTCATCTGAAGGAAAATTCTCAACATCGTCAAAAGCAGGCATATTCTTGAAAATTCCATTTAAATCAAATGTACGCCCATGGTAAGGGCATTGTAACACATTACCGTTACAAGGCTCTGACGCTAGCACCATCCCTCGATGAGTGCATACATTTGACAAACAATTGAGACCATTTTCTGTCTTTGTTAACAACATTGGCTCTTTTGTTTGTCCTTCGATATGTGTTAATGGAATGGTATTGAATTCATCTAAATCACTATGATGTGCAGCAAAATGCCATTCCAATGAGAATCGTGAAATCAATGTTTGAAAAATAGAATCATCAGAATACCAAGATGATGGAAGAGTACGAGCCTTTCGGATATCTGCATCAATCAGTGCCTCCTCCATACCTTGTCTAAGGAGTAATCAGAGTTAATCCTACGGAAGCTTCAATTTCTTGGATTATTGATTTTCTAAGCAAACTGGATGAGTACATTCTGGTACAGAGTAATATTGACGGGTTTCAGGGTCGAATATGTCAAGTTGTAAAGTTGATCCAGCATCATTTACAGTTACGATTGATGATGCCGAAGCGGGCAGATAATCTTCACCAGTGCTTACTAATGATAGTCGAATAGTATGACCTGCTTGAACTTCAACGTCCATTGGAAAGAACTCCATTAGGGCTGTAATTTCTTCTAATGGTGCAGCCCATGCTTGCTCGTCAGTACCTCCGGCATGATATCTAAGATCCATTATTGCATGACCAATATGGATACATGTTGTACCATTACAGTCTTCCAGCAAAGCATAGATTTGACCACCTACTGTAGCTGTATTCACATTAACATGAAGTCTTGGAAGTCCACCAAAGTACATGTCTTCTTCTAAAGGAGGAGTTTCGTAAATAGGGCCAGAATTCGCATTAGGCAATATTGTATTGGATCCTCCACTAGATGGTAAATCACTACTTCCCAATTCCCAGACTATTTCCGTTGTGTTGGACATAGGATATCTATCTTCTAACCTCCATGAGCCTTGATTTGATTGAATTTCAACACCTAACCATGGTTTCTCGCCTTCATTCCGAAGATAATAGTTGAACCATTCCAACAAGTCTTGCATCCAGTCCATACGAACCATTTCCGGATATGCTTCAATTCCTCTTCCTACTCCACTTCGATCAAACATAATGTCAGGCCTGTCAGGATAATCATGATCCCATTGTCCGAAGAGACCCTTTGCTTCTATTCCTTGATCGTACAGTAGATTGATTGTAGGCACTGCCATATGAGGATCTACATTCCAGTCATGCATTCCTTGAATCAAGTATACACTTCCGTTGTAATTGTCCAGAACTCTGTCAAGGAAATATCGTTCAGCCCAATAGTTTCCTGCAGCTTCTCCACCCCACATGTATGCTGCAAGACCAGTCCCAGGTCCTATGATATAGTCTGGACACATGTTTTGGATATCCTCTTCGTCGCCATCGATTCCATACGATCCATACACTCCATTGTGCATGATTGGAGCTCTTGCTTCACTACTTCCATTTCTCCACATCAATTCCATTACTCCAATGAGTCCAGAGATTGGAACAATTGTCGCTAAATGTTCATTGCCAAACATTGCAGCTTGCCAAGGAGTACTTCCGTCATATGATTTCCCAATCATTCCAACGTTTCCATTACTCCATTCTTGTGTACCTAACCAACTTACTGCAGCATCAACACCGAGTTGTTCTGCATTGCCCATCAGATCCATACAGTGGTTTGAACGTCCTGTACCCATTACGGATACCTGAGCAAAAGCGAATCCATGAGGAACAATTTGTTCGATAATCATCTCTCCTAACCAAGTTCCAGGCTCTTCAATTCCTGGTGTATCCACCGATGCTTCATCGAAATAAGGTCCAAATTCAGCAATTACTGGCACCGTAGTTCCGTTTGGTACATTAGGAATCCATACTGCAAGACTTACCATTCCATTTGGAGCAGCTCCTCCTTCATCAATGGGTAATTCAAATTCAACAAAGTTGTGAGTACCACTCCACAAACTAGCCCCATCTGGTCCTGTTAATGTTCCATTTTGTAATACAAATGAATGAACATCATCTGTTGTAAAATCTGCTAGATATCGTTCCCATATTGGAGGAAAACCTTCTGAATTATTTTCATTTATTTCATTTTCAAGAGGTGTTGTAATGATATGGCTAAGGAGTAAAGCGACAATTACAACTGCAACGGTTGCTCCTAATGCACGATTTAATTGATTTTTTTCTGCACGTTCCCTATCAAATTTCAATTCGTTCTTTGCATCTTCTACAGCATGACGAAAGACAACTTCTGCCTCTAAAACCTCGTCGTCCATGCCTTTCCCCACCTTGTCGTGTATATCCTACCCACATCAGACTAACGCTTGGTTATGAAAACCATGGATGAGGCTTGGGCCTATCACGAGGAACAGGTAAATCGTTTTCTAAATAGTAATAAATTCCACCTAGAACGGCATTCAAGTAAGCATTCAATCTCGGCTTAATCCAAAAATAGAAGGGAATGAATGTAATGAAAAGTGGCCATTTATTCAGTATGGAAGGATGAATTGTGATCGAAAGTGAACTTCTATTGTCGATACTCTCTATCTCCCATCTGACAAAGTGTTGAGCACCATTTTCAGGCCCTATCCAGAGTTCGTAACCTTTCTGAAAATTCCAAGGCTCGAAATTTCTAACAAAAGTTCTTCCATTGGAGTAAACCAAAACATCAGTAGATGCTTTATCACTCCATTTAATCACTTCATTTGAGGAACAAAATGGATGAACATCTTCGAGATGTCCAGGTCGCGTAATCAAGTCCCATAAGGTATTAACATCTACATTCATTATTTTTCTTTGAGATACAAATCGTTTTGGAATTTGATTTGGCATATTATCACTTTACTTTGATTTCGAATTATGAATGATTGAACGATATAATTCTCCACTCGGTCTCAGAGTACGTTTTTGAGTGTTAAAATCTACCTCATGTAAACCAAACCTCATTGAATACCCTTCTGCCCATTCGAAATTATCCATCAATGACCAATGGTGATAGGACGTAATATTGTATCCTTCTTTGATTGCTTCAGAAATTATCCATAAGTGACGTTTCAAGTGCTCTGGACGAAGAGAGTCTTGTGCATCTGCCACCCCATTCTCAGTAATTTCAATAGGTACATTCAACGGGGCAACAAATTCGATAGCCCTGCGAAATCCTTCTGCATACATTGGATAGCCAAACTCTGTTGCAATTTCATGAGGTCTTTTTGCAAATTCTAACTCATCAGTAGACGTAGGCATAAACAGACCGGTCAAGAAATGAGTGTAATAGTTTAGTCCGACGAAATCGAGTGAATCTTTTGCTTGTGGAATTTTTGAGAAAAGCATTTTTCCTGTGATAATTCCCTTGCGCCACGCTCCATTCCACAACCAATCTAGTAGCCTAGATACTGGCCAATCAATTGGACTCCAACGATTGAGTGGATCGAACAGAGTTACATTTTTCGCAATCCCAATACGAACTTCAGGTCGTTTAGATTTTAGTGATCTATAGACCATTGCATGACCTCTCATGAGATTTCGCATAACCTTCAAGGTTAGTCGAATTGATCTTTTTCCTGGAGGAAATTGTCCCAATGTATATCCCATGGTTGAGAACACAGTCGGCTCATTTATGGTACACCAAACATCAACTCGATCAGATAATGCATCGAAGACACGTTCACAATAACTGAGAAAATGATCGAGGTTGTTCTCATCTGCAAAACCTCCTTTTTCTTCCCACCACACTGGATGAGAGAAATGATGTAGTGTTACAGTCGGTCTGATTTTTCTAGAAATTAAGTCATCAATCATTTGGGAATAAATATCCATAGCCTCATTGTTCCAGGATCCCTCTTCGGGTTCTAGTCGACTCCACTCAATCGAAAACCTGTATGAAGTAAGGCCTAAGTCGGTCAACATTTGAAAATCATCTTTCCAAAGATTCCAGTGATTACAAGCTTCTCCGCTCTTTTCCAAATTTTTATTTTCTTCATGAACTGTCCAGTTATTAGTTAGATTTCCTTCTATTTGATGAGCGGCAGTAGCTGTTCCCCAGAGGAAATTTTCTGGAAACGAAATCTCATCTAAATCGATGCTTTCCCAGTCAAAATGTGGTTCAGGATATTTACGGCGCCGGTAGAGTATGAGAGCCAACTTGAACGTAATTAATCCACTAACTGCCGAAATTAGCAGGTACGCCCACATATTATTTACGAGCGAATCTTCAGTATTGGAGGTTCGTTTTTTACCCTTCTAATTAATTCACGAATATCGGCGGCAAAAAACGCCGACTTATATGCTATCATGTTCACTTGGTATCATGTCTCAGGTGGGAAGACCTACTGCATTGATTGTCGGAGCAGGTCCAGGTGGACTTGCGAGTGCCTTATTGTTACAACATTCTGGAGTAGATGTTACTTTAGTGGAGAAAGCAGATGCTGTTGGAGGAAGAACTAGAATTATCGAAAAAGATGGATATAAATTTGACAGAGGCCCAACCTTTTTCCATTATCCAGAAGTAATTGAAGAAATTTTCCAAGCCATCGGAAAGGATGCTCATGAAGAATTAGGGTTAATGCCACTTGATCCATCCTATCGGTTAGTGTATGGGGCCGGCGGTTCAATAGATGCTACCAGTGATTTAGAACTGATGACGGAAAGAATTCGTGAGTTGGCGGGGGATTCAAATGCTGAAGGATTCAAGAAATATGTCATTGAGAATAGAAAAAAACTAGACGTTTCTAAGGCATGCTTGCAAACTCCTTGGACAGGAATATCAAATTTATTCACCAAGAGGGCAATACGAGTCGCCGGGGTCTTGAAGCCTTGGGCAAGTGTAGCGGGGGACCTTTCTAGATTGTTTGATGATGAAAGAGTTCGTCTCGCAATGTCTTTCCAAACGAAATACCTTGGGATGTCGCCTTTCCATGCTCCTTCTTTATTCACAATTCTAGCGTTCTTAGAGTATGAGCATGGTATCTTTCATGCAAAAGGAGGTCTTGGCTCCATTTCCTCAAGAATGGCAGAAATCGCTGAAGAAATGGGAGTCAAAATTCTGTTAGATTCTACAGTCGATGAATTAGTTTTCAAAGGAAAGAAAGTAACTGGCGTACGTATTGGTGATGAAGTACTTACAGCAGACAAAATAGTGCTAAATGCTGATTTCGCTCATGCAATGTCCACGATGATTCCTGATAAGAAGAGAAAGAAATGGACTGATAAAAAATTGTCCAAGAAAGCATATTCATGCTCAACATTCATGCTCTATCTTGGTATCGATAAGATGTATGATTTACCTCATCATCAAATATATGCCTCTAAAGACTACGAAAATAATCTGAAAGAAATCACACATCACCAAGTATCTTGGTCTGACCCTTCAGTTTATGTTCAAAATGCTTGTATTACAGATCCATCACTTGCTCCTGAAGGACATTCTACTGTCTATGTATTGGTGCCAGTACCAAATACAGACGAATCAATTGTTTGGGATGATATCAAATCAGAGTATCGTGAACTAATTCTCGATCAACTCGGAAAATTAGGATATGACGACATTCGCGATCATATTGTCTCTGAAACAATAATGACTCCAGATGATTGGGGAGCTTCTGATATTTATCGTGGAGCAGTTTTCAATTTGGCTCATAGCCTTGATCAAATGCTGTGGCGCCGCCCCCAAAATCGATTTGAAGAGTTTGAAAATGTATATCTTGTTGGAGGAGGTACTCATCCTGGTAGTGGTTTACCAACTATTTTTGAAAGTGCCAGAATTAGTAGTAAATTGGTTTTAGCGGACCTTGGAATCAACGCAGATTGGAATGGAGTAAGTACTTGGTTCCCAGATCAAACGCATCCTCTCGAAAAGAAACGACCGACTATTCGGCGTTCTCCTGATGGAGTTTCTGCTTCTCAGTGATATTATGAAATTTCATTTGTGGATTTCTATCATATTTTTAATTCCAACATCTGGATGCTTAGGCTGGGGTGAGGATGTAGAAATTTCTTCAGGAATACAGGAAGAACCTCTTCGAATTGTATTCGAAAGTCCTACGCTTGATCGCTCAGAAGATCTTGGCGCTACAGTCAAACTAGATGAGCAACTACGTACTTCTCCAGTGTTACTTTTTTGGGTCAGTCCCCACTGTGGAGGATGTCATAATTGGACTCAGAATATCATTGATGAGGGCCACTATGCTCGCTGGAATGATAGTAACGAATTGCAATTATTGTCAATTCACAGATACATTGAGTTTGAGGATTCTGAATCAATGATGGAAGTTTATGGAAATCAAAGTAGTTCAGAATACACCCCTTGGCCAATTCTTGTTCCCGATCCTAATTCTAGGGCAATTGACCTTGATTCAGGTATGATACTCAGTGAATCTATTTCTGAGGCATTTGATAACCCACCAACACCATCTTTATTCTTAATTAATCAAGAAGCTGAGATTATTTGGAAAGCAGAATCGTATTATTATGATGAATTAGAGATTCAAGAAATTGACAATATCTTGGAGCAACAATTGGAGAATTAATTATGGAAACAATATACATGATCTTATTTTTATTGCCAACTATTTGGGTTGGTCCTTTCTGGTTCTTTATGTTACTAGAACCAGGCTCAGATAGGGCGAATAAATGGGTTGAGGGAAATATGTTATTCATTGGACCTCTAGTAACTTATTTTGTTACAATTTTTATTAATCCTACAGGAATGATTGAGTTATTTACTGGTAATCCTGCTGAGATAATGGATACAATGGTCGAACTATTAGGTACTGAATCAGGTACTGTATTGGCATGGGCTCATTTTGTTGCCGGAGACATTATCGCTACAAGATGGATGTGGAGAAAATCCATAGAAAACGGATTAGGAGTAAATCAAATTCGTGCGATTACCTTTTTTGGAGTAATGCTCATGCCACTAGGTTTACTGCTTCATATTATATTGAATAGAAAATAAGAATTCCAACAAGTACACTTTAAATTACAGTAGAGACAATTCTCCAACTAAAAAATCCACTGACCTTCTTGGTCCTAGAATTCCCACTACAGTCAGTGTCCCTGGGGGTATTTCAGTATGTCCTGCATCCTTAACTAAATAGGTAACAAGTCCAGCATCCGTTGCTTCTCCATACAGTTGTTTTAGTGTATCTTCATCCGGAACTTTAAGTGCAATTTTCCTTGCTCCTTCACTTCTCCATCTGGCCAATAAATCTGTTTCATTTCGCTTGGCTTTTAGAGCAACTTCAACTGCAGCATGGCCAGTCTGTGCAACTATTTTCCCTGTACTCAATTTCAAATCAGAACGAACAACTAGAACCATTGTTGATGAAGAATCATTCAACTCGGGACTCATTAGAACTACTCCTGATTGTTAGATTGGTTGGAGACAATGAGCGTGTAAGCATATTGTGCATCGAGGGGCCAAGAGTAATTGCAATGACGATATTTCCAGCAGCATGAAGAAGGTCAAATGGTAATCCTGTGATTAGATACGCAATCAATACACCTAAGCTAGGATCTGCAATCAATACAGATAGAGAAACGATATAATTGAAAACAAACGCTGCAATGACTCCTGCAATCATCAAACGTCCAATCATCAATTTCTCATCTTTGATGAATTGATTAGCAGCTATACATCCTCCAACTGCCACTATTGACCAACCTCCTGCTTGGAAAAATGTCCACATTCCCGATCCAAGATAGAAATTAGATAGAATTGTAACAAGAATAGCAATACCTATTCCTTTCCTAATTCCATAGATTGCTCCTACAAGTAACAATCCAATTGTGACAGGTTGTACATTAGGAATTGGACCTAAAATAATACGTCCTAATGCTAATGCTGCTATAATCCCAAAACTCCAGACTACTGCTTTTGAGGATCTATTTTCTTTCTCGCCTCCAAAAATAGCAAATAAGGCAGAACAGACCAAAATCATCTCGATAAATAGAACACTCTCAGGAGACAAACCGAGTGCGTGTAGACCGAGCATATTTTCACCTGAACCGGAAACGGCATTAAGCGATTCCTATTGGATTAAATTTCTTTAATCATTCTTAATCAGATGAGTTCATGACCCATCAGTCAAAATCCATCCAAGAGTTGTATTGGAAGCAATCATCAGACTTGATGCTCCGACTTGTGCCATTTCTCCATTTTCAGTGAACCCCCACCATGTAGAATAGTCTGCGGCCCCTGCGACACCATCAATTGTATGAATATAGGCTCCCATTCCAACATAATATGTCACATCAATGGAGAAATTTTCTCTTAGTTGTAATGCTTCCATTACTCGATATGCAGAAGTGTTATTGGAAACCATTATTGGATCGAAGGTAATTGTTCCATTTGACAATCTATCTTCGAGATTTGCAGTCTCATTTCCTTTGTCTGCAAAATCAATTGTTACTACAACACTCCACTCACCAATTTCATCTTCTGTTAGTGGTAATGGTTCAGCATCTTGAACACATCCAGATAAAGCGGATGCAAAAACTAAGATTATCCCGATTGGAAGTGCGTATCGTCTATTTCTCATGGAATTTTAGCACTGCCTGCTAGGTTTATGAATTTGTACTAATTTGATAAACGCTCTTTGAGAATCGCAGACACTTTTTTGCCATCTGCACCTTTTCCGAGTTTTCCAAGAATTACACCCATAAGCGGCCCCATAGCACCCATCCCTCGTTCAGCAATGAAATCAGCTCGTTCTGCCAAGATTTCATCAACAATAGTTTCGATACTTGCCGAATCTGCTGGTTTGAATCCATCTTCTTCTGCTGTAGTTGTAAACCAAGTTAACATTACATCTCTATCTATGGGCCATACACCTTGACTCAGTGCCTTTGATGAGAGAGGAATCAATCCTTCACGAGTCATATTTCCTTGTTCTCTACATTCTAGGGCTATACACAATAATGCATAGGGAACATCATTTTGAGGCATACTAACTTCAGAAGCGATTTCACTTACTGTTCTATCAAGAATTAGACTAGTCCATGCTTTTGCCGAAACCCCTTCAGGTAACGGAGATCCATCTCCGAATGGATCATGAATAATGTCATCCAATTCAGCCCCAAGAAGAGCTTCAATTTGATTTTCTGAAAGACCAAGTGGTTGGAGTTTAGCAAGCCTTTCTTCTGCACTCGGAGGCATATTAGATTGAATTCGCTCCCAATCAACATCATCAAGAAATCTCACTGGAACATCGGTTTCGGGATACATCCGAGCACTTCCTGGTAAGGGACGCATTGCAGTTGTGGTACCATCTTCAGGTGAACCCTTACGAATGACAACATTTCGGACCTCTTGAGGAATTCGATGATATGCAAGTTTGGCTCTTTCATGAACTGCTTCCAACGCAAGTTCTGCTTGCCATTTTGGAGCAAGACAAAGTACGAAACAATCTCCAAGGATCGCTTTACAAGCATCAGTTTCAGATTGTGAAATTCCATATGCCGGAAGCTCACCTGAATGAAAAATTCCTTTGACTCCTGCGAGTTTTGCAGCGCTTGCCAGTTCACGACCTAAACGAGGTAATTGAGCACCGCCTTTGTCCAGTTTTTTTGATCCAAGTTTTCCAGTTAATCCAGGAAGAGATAAACCCAAGGCTAGAGCATTATTATTTTCTGAATTGAGAATATTCTTGACCATCTTAGAATCATTCTCACTAAACACATCTGTTACATTGTGTAACTCAAATGGAATTATTTTACTTACTTTTTCTGCTACCTTTTGCTCTACATCGAGATTATCTTGATTTCGATGAACTGGTAATGGAGGAAGATTTTGGTCTGCCCTTAATTCATTAGCTAGTCGATAGAAATGAAGTTGACGAGCCATCTCTAATCTAATAATTTGAGGTACCCACTCCAAATCTTGTGTGCCTTTGATTTCTACCCTATCTCCACATCCAATTGAGACATTTAGATCTTGACGAATTGTACCCAATCCCCTTCTAACTGAACGTGTAGATCTCAGAAGGGATCCTATGGTTCGCGCAGTTTCCATTGCATGATCTGGATCGATAATATCTGGAGAGGTAGCAATTTCGACCAGAGGGATTCCTAATCGGTCCAAAATATAGACCACTTGCTCACCATTTTCAGTTGAACGAGTATCTAATTTTCTTGCTGAATCTTCTTCTAAAAGTAAAACATCTACTCCTACATCTCCTTTTTCGGTTTTGATTTTCCCCGATGTTCCAATCAAAGTTGTTCGTTGAAATCCTGATGTATTTGAACCATCTACTACCTGTTTACGCATTGTTTGTAATACCTCTACTGGATGTATTTCGAGAAGTTTAGCGATTGTCATTGCGATATCTAATGCTTCATCGTCCAAGCCAGAAGGCGGAGCATCGTCCAATTCAATTAGTCCTGAATTTGGGCATTGAATGTAAACGAAAGATCTCTTTCTTCTTTGTTCAAACCTTGCGGCTACATCTATTGTTCCAGATTCACCCGATGTTGCATTTAGTTTTCTTTCAACTCTATTCCAATTTGGAGGAATAGCTTCAATACCCAATTCATAGAGCATACTGGGTTGCCTAGAGTGGAGTTTTCCAGAGTTTAATTGTTGATGGATTTCTAAGCCACACATGAATCCGAGAGCTTTAGGATCAAGAGAATTAGAATCCTCTACCAACCCTTCTGGCTCCCCTTCCATACCATCCCGAAGAGTAAGGAGGATATGAGCGACGCGCTCAGAATGGTCTCCAATAACCCGGTCGCGCCATCAATAGTTGGGTATCATTGCTTAGTCTCTGGATAGCATCATCAATGGCATATGTATCTTCAATTCCCATAGCCATTGCTCTGCTGTAAATGTCATTTTGCATTGCATCTTTACCAGTTTCACTAACAATATCTTTCACTATTTTCATTACAATTCTGTTCATTTGTGCAGGTCCGTGAGATGCCCCTGTAGACATTTCTGCTACAGATCCAACATTTTCTTCTTCTCTCCAATGTCTAAAGATTGCAATAGCCATGTCTGCATCTTCCCCTATTACTTCATCACGTAAATTCATACGCGCATGTGCTTCAGCCAATCGAATAAGAGACTCTAATGCACGAGCACTTATTGGAATGGGTTGCTCATCTCTACGTTCTGATAACTCTTCAGAATCTTTGCCATAACTATGCCTTGCTTGTTTGTAATAATCTAAAATCATTGATTTTGCTTCATCAGTCAAAATAGGTGAATGGTTTGTTTTTGCATATGCAATATATTTTCTAAGGAATGGGACGGAGAGGTACTCTTTTCCATTTGTGTTAGTTTTGTATACCACTTCTTCATCCTTAGTTACTGGATTTTCAAACGTATTTTCTTCTACTTTACTTTCAGGAACGCCTTTGATTCTACTAGCCATTATATGTCTGGCTATACTTGCGTCGTTTTCTTCATCTACTCTATCTTTCATCAACCAAATGATATCAAATCTAGTAGCAAGAGGAATTGGAAGTCCTGTTTGGTTGAATGCGTACATTAGATTTTGATTTGGCCCAACGTCGAATGTTCCTTTTGTTGGATTTGCTGCTGATAAAACCGCACATCGAGCACGTAATTGAGTTGTAATCCCTCCTTTACTTACTGAAATTTGTTGTTGTTCCATTGCTTCGTGAAGAGATCCCTTGTCTTCATTGCTAATCTTGTCTATCTCGTCTATACATGCAATACCTAAATCTGCCAAAGGTAAAACGCCAGCCTCTAGAGTAAATCTTCCATCCCCGAAAGAGTCTCGAATTGCAGCAGCAGTTAATCCAGCGGCAGAAATATTTCCTCCTGAAGCAAATCTAGCCCGAGGAGCTAATTTTGACATATAAGTCAGAAGTTGAGATTTTGCTACTCCAGGGTCTCCCATCAATAAAATATGAATATCTCCTCTATTTCTAGTTCCATCAGCATTAATTCGAGAAACACCTCCAAATAATTGCATCAACAAACTTCGTTTAACAACCTTCAGTTTGTCAGTAACGTCGATGATTGAGGGAGCAATAGATTCTTGCATAATTGCCATTAAATCTGGTCTCGATGCTACCTTTTTAATTTCCTTTTTCTCTTCTTCAGAAGGTTGAATATCTGTAAATGGAGTTGATTCTCTTACTGCTGAGTGAAGGCTATAGACAATCTCAAACATAGCTGATTTTCGATTTCTATGATATCCTGCTTGAGTATATGGAATTAGGTTTGCAGTCACTCTTTCACCCGGCAGAAAACGGTTACATTGAATACCCTCGATCAATACTCTTCCTCTACTTGGTTGTCCGCTTCCCTTTACTCGTTCTGGTAATTCCTGAATTTCGAGATATTGGTTATTGATCCATGTACATCTATCACTATCTAATGTAAATCGTGTTGAACCTGCACCTGACGCAGGTAATTCACATCCACTACAAATCAAAGGCTCTTTCAACTCTAATTCGTTTTCTTGTGTAACTACTGTATGGGCATTGCAAGAATCGCAACACCAATCTGCTTCGTATATTCTAGGACGAATTTCAGAAACTTTTGTAATAACTACATTGACACATCTAAGTCGATTCAGATCGTCTGAGCCTATTTCCCTAAGATCATTTTCAACATCTGGGGGGAGATGTTCAAGTAAAATATCAGGTTCAATATTCAATCCATTTTCCCTGCATCTTTGAGAAAGAATTTTTTTGCCATTCAATATTGTTCGTTTAGGTTGATTTAGAATCTTCTTTGCAAACTCTGGATCCCAAGATTGAATATCATTAAATCGTATTCTAAATTCTATTGAATTGTTGGTAAGAAGTTGAATTTCTTGTAATTTTACTTCTTGAAAAAACGTCTCCCAACGCGAACCGAGATCTTCCATCTGAAGCGCCATTTAGTTCACCGGGACTTTGATGTGAGAATCGACCGTCTATGAATCAAACGGCTGATGTCCTTTGAACCCCTTGTTTTCTACTGGAATTTTTATTTTTTCTCAGTCAACTTTTTGTTTATTTTCAATACTTCTACTCGAATTAATAACAGAGAAATTTAGGAACTGCCTAATCCTAAGTAAATCATGGAATGGACAATCAGTGGTGAAGACTTGTTTGTGAGAATCGATCCCGGTGAAGAGATACATGCTTCTTTACAGAATCTTGCAGATGAAATTGGTATTGATGCAGCCGCTATTACTAGTGGAATAGGTAGGACAAGAGAGAATACGTATGGATTCATGAACGATGAAGGAGTATATATCACAAAATCATTGAATTCACCAGGTGAATTGATTAGTTTGTCTGGAAATATCTCTCGAACCGAAGATGGGAAACCATTCACTCATATTCATTGTTGTTGGTCAGATGACAATAACAATGTACATGCAGGTCATATGTTTAATGCAACAGTTCATGTTGTGGCTGAAATTCACATTAGAATTATGAAGGATGTAATTATGTCTCGGTACCCTCTCCCTGATGTTGCATTACTAGGTTTACGATTTTCCTGACACTGAAAGAAGATTAGTAGAGAGGTAAGTTGAATGTCACCGCCAACAGTCGCGGAAATGGTCAAGACGATATGCTCAGAATATCGCGTAAATTCTGTTCCTGATTCATCACGAGCATGGAATGGACCTCAGATAATTTCTGATTTGAATCGCCCATGTAATCTAATTGTCACATCCACTGATGCTAGCCTAGAGGTGATAAAAAAATCAGTACAATTAGGGGCAGATATTTTGATTTCACACCATGGTCTTACTTGGACTGATGGCAGAATTCCCTTGCCTTATAGTGATGATATTGAAGCGGCTAGAACAAAAATTGCAATCGAAAACAACCTTACAATAATTGGCTTACATTTGCCTATGGACGCTCACCCTATTTTGGGAAATAATGCTGTATTATGTAAATCAATAGATGCCAAATTTGAAGATCATTGGTTTATTACAAAAGGACACACTAGTCCGATATCTAATGATTTTATTTTAGAAAAAAATTACAAGTCTTGGCCAGAAATAATTGATTTGGAAGATGGTAGAAAATGCATGGAAATTGGAATTATTGCTAGTGTAAATTCAATCTCTAGATCGGATGTTAAATCCAAATTAGAAAAATCAATTGGGAATGAACAAACTAGTCATGAGTCGATAAGATGTTTTCCTGAAGATAGAAATTTAGAATCTACTTTGGTTAATAGGATTGCAATTTGCACTGGTGCGGCTGGTGGAGCAATAGTCGAGGCCAGAGATTCAGACGCAGATCTTCTGATTAGCGGAGAAGGTCCTGCTCATGCTGCAATTCTTGCTCATGAATCGGGAGTTGGCTTACTATTAGGGGGACATCATGCTACCGAAACGGTTGGACCAAAGGCATTGGCAGAATGGTTAACTAGTGAATCTTTGAACAATAATTGGGGCCTTAAATCTACATTTATTTCTTCACCTATCGGATTGTAATTATTGTATTTTCAACCCTAAGACTGATGTGTTGAATGCTCAAGGCATCGACATGGGAGAGGGGATAGATTACGCCAGTTCGGGCGTAGATATTGACCTAGAAGGTCATGCAGTCTCTTCTCTTATTGGAGCATTAGGCAGTGCTGTTAGGCTTCCTGGAACAGTTGGAGCACCAGTAGATCTTCCAGGTGGCTTTGGAGGACTTATTGAATTTGGAGATAATTATCTTGCGTTAGCTACTGATGGAGTCGGTTCAAAATTATCGATTGCTACGAAATTAAAGCAATGGTCTGGAGTTGGTATAGATTGTATGGCAATGAATGTCAATGATTTGTTATGCGTAGGTGCAGAACCAATTGCCTTTGTCGATTATATCGCAGTTCCAAAACCAGATCCAGATACTCATGCATCAATAGGAGCAAGTTTAGCAGAAGCATGTAAGAGAGCTCGTGTCACACTTGCAGGAGGGGAAACCGCTAGTCTTCCAGGTATAGTTACAGAATTAGATTTGTCTGGAACAGCACTCGGATGGTTATCTAAAGGAAGTGAAATTACGGGAGCAAATCTCAAGGAGGGAGATATTCTAATTGGACTTCCATCTTCTGGCGTTCATTCAAATGGATATTCTTTAGTTAGAAAGGTGATGGAGATTTCAGGAAATTCTTGGAGCGATCCATGGCCATTATCAATAGATGAAGAAAGAATAGAACGCTTCAACAAAGGTCCGATTACCTTTGGTGAAGTATTTTTGAATCCAACGAGAATTTACGTTGATCCTGTAATTGATTTGATTCGAGATGGACCCTGTTCATCCGATAATATTCATGCCATTTGCCACATTACTGGAGGCGGATTGTCAAATCTTCTTCGTCTTCATGATTCATTAGGGTGGCATATTCATTCTCCTTTGCCTATATTATCTGAATTTCAATGGATTCAAGAAGCAGGTAATATCGATAGACGTGAAATGTTTCGTACTTTCAATATGGGTTGTGGAATGATTATTGCTGTTGATCCTAATGTTGCTCAAGAAGTGTCAACTTGGCTTAATGATAAGTTAGAAGGAAGTGCAATAATTGGTGAGGTAGTATCCAATGGACATAAGGTAACTCATCAGGAATCGGCAGTTTTCTTTGACCACTATTGATTCCATTCGATTGAAATATGCTGGAATTTCATTCATATTATGCTTCCATGTAATTTGTGTAGAACTTTAACAGAAGAAAGTGACTTGGCTGGAGGCGTATGTTCTGTTTGTTCACCATGGTGGCCATCTGTAAAATCTAAAGTTGAATTAACTCCTGCTTGGCAGAAAGATGCCGAAGAGTGTAAATTTTCTGATGATATAATGAAGTGGATAGAAGAAAATAATGTTCAACCAGATGATCAAGGATGGGCAGAAGTTCTTTCAAAAATTATGGAAGATGTAGATCCTTCTGAATTACTTGATGAATGGAATGATTCTACAATTTCATTGATTTTGCAAGATATCAAGAATGTAATAATTCCAGAGTTACCTTTGTTTCAACGAGGTATTTATCGAATTCAAACACCTCATCGACTTTCTTCAGATCTTAGATTTGGTAAAATTATGGACACTGAAGTTCTCTATGATGACGGTCTTCTAAGGATTGATGGACATAAAATTGCATATGGACCTGGAAATTTACTAATGCGTTTTCTTCTTGAAAAACGTAATGATCCAGGGGGTAGATATTCTAGAGTAATGCAACAATTACTTGGATTAAGTGCTAAGGATCTAACTCAAAGAGATAGACTACCTGAAACAGGTTCAAATCATAAGTGGGAGAGTGGGTTTCGTCTAGCCGGTTCTGTAAGACCATTTTTGTTAGGTTCTGAATTTAATTTACCGGATCCACCTTTTGATTGGAGTCCAGAAGGTTTTGACCTAGTTGTGTTGGATAACGAAAAAAATAGACATAGAATGCCTTTGCCAAAATCAAGTAGAGCAATTGAAACCTTTACTGCTGTTTGGAATGGAAGAGATGGTTCACGGTTAGCTAAACTATTACGAGGAATTTCATTTCGCTGGGCAATCAATTCAGGAGTCATACAAAGTGACAGTGTAGCTAATCCAACTGAACGATCGTTTCAATTATTGAGAACAATAGTGGACTCAATGCCATATATCGAAGTAAATTGTTTTCAAATCTCAATTATTGGAACTTCTGGTGTCGAATGGAGAATAAGTGCGGGTATAGGCGTTCACGGTGCACCATATATCGTGCGCCCTGTTGGCAGAACTCCTCAGGGAAAATCTGTACTTTTTCGAGAAGTGTGTGTATACGATGATGCAGAACACTTACCAATTGGGGATAGGATAGCAACCATGGCCCTTGGTCTGATGAATGATGAGGATACAGCCAAAAGAGTAGATACTGTTAGGTTAGGGATTCAGATGGTAACTCGTCATTTCTCGGAATCATTACATAAACCACGGGAAGTGCCATATCGATGAGCCCTCTCATAGAATCATGGAAGAGGAAAACGCGTCATTGATCCTAGAAGGATCAACCCCTTCCATATTACCGATACCTTCCGATATCGACGAGCATTTTGGTCGAGGTCCAGGCTCCAAGGGTCTTCGCGAGGTTTTCCATAATTCAGTAATGACTGGAAGTAGAACCAGATCTGTATTATTGCTTCATCATATTCTCTCCAGCTCATATTTTCCTGAAGGACCAATTCGAATTTTGGATGGATTAGGTGCATCTGGAATTCGAGCAAGAAGATGGCTGACTGAATTGCCAATAGAACAATCCGAGCGATTAGATGTTCATGTATGTGATATTCTTCCTGAATCGTTGGAATGGGTCGAGAAGAATGCTCAGAGATTCAATTTAGATGGTTCAATTAAATTGATTCAAGGTGATTTACGGTCCAGAGTCCTTGAAGGAGGTTGGCATTGGATAGATTTAGATCCATATGGCTCTCCAATTCCATTTTTAGATCCTGTAATTCAAGCTCTCTCAAGGGATGCGATTCTGGAGGTTTCTGCAACAGATACAGCAGCATTAACTGGATCTAGCAAAGGTCCAACAATGCGCCGTTATGGAGCATTTGTTCGTACAGATAAATGGGCCCATGATTCGGGATTACGAGTGTTAATGGCAAATATAGCTAGGATTTCAGCACGTCACGATCGTTCCATAGAGCCGTTATTATCAGTTTGGGAATCCCACCATCTTCGAGTTTCAGTAGCAGTAAAAAAATCAAAACGTGGGGCAAGTTCTGTTGAGAAGAATATAGGTTGGAGAATAGTTGATCCTACCTCTGAAGAACTTCAGGCAAGTATTGATGCTAATTTACATCCTCATGGTTGTTCTGAAAGAAGTCAACCATTATGTTTCTTACCATTTCGTCACCCGGTAAATCATAGAGATCGTAGAGTATCCGGTCCGCTGTGGACAGGTCCCTTGGCTTCTAAAGAAGTACTTTCTTCAATGAATTTGGATGTTGCTTCAAAATTATGCGTCCCTGATACTGCATCTCTTACTTCGTGGGGATTCCCTTCTGATGAGCATTCAGCATTAATTGAACAATCTAAGAAATCAATTAATCGTTCAATTCGTCGTTTTTCTGAAGAGTCTAAAGTAGAACCTTCATCTTCTTTGCTGATTGTTGACAGATTACATCCACATATCCCATTACTTGGTCCACCATCTCCTACAAAATTAGCCCAAGCTCTCACAGAATCAGGATATTCTTCGTGTGTAGCATCTTATCCAAATCCTTCAATATTAACTTCTGCTCCTTGGAATATAATCTATGATATTGCATTAGATATATCTAATGCCTCTATTGAATGAATATTAACCTCCGATGTAAGACATCTCAATTTTTGGTAGAATAATTGTTCCAGGTTTCTTTGATTTACTTCTTAATTCTGAATATCTATCATCTCTAAATTTCCAAATTTTTGAAATTACCTCCTGTAAACTATTTTCATTATTTTCATTTCGTAATATAGATTTCAAATTCGTCCCCGTCGATGTAAATAAACAAGTGAACAAGTGTCCATCGGATGAAATTCTAGCTCTGGTACAATCTCCACAGAATGGTTGAGAAACAGAGGAAATAAAACCGATTTCAAACCCATTTTTTCCTTCAACCTTCCATCTTTGAGCGACTTCTCCACGATATACAGAATCAATTGGAATTAAATTCATTCTTTTTTTCAGATGATTTTGAATCTCAGAACTTGGCACTACATCATTGTGCCTCCATTTATTGTGATTTCCAACATCCATGAATTCTATGAATCGTAGAGAAACAGGAAGATGTTCAAATTGATTGACTAATCTATCAATATCTAGTTCATTTATACCTCTTCTGATAACGCTATTTATCCTGACTTGTCCAAGGCCACAATCCACTGCTTCGTCTATTGATTTTAGAATTAATTCTATTTTTTCACCCGAGGTGTTGGTTATACGTTCAAACACTTGTGGATCTAGTGAATCGAGGCTGAATGTAACTCTATCTAAACCAGATTTTCTTAGTGATTCTCCTCTTCCTGCAAAAAGTAAACCATTTGTTGTCATTGCGATTTCAACAGGATGTTTTGAAAGCATTTGAATTAGATCTTCTAAGTTTCTTCGCAGTAAAGGTTCTCCTCCAGTGAGTCGTATTTTCTTTAGACCAATAGGAACTAATGATTCTACAACTGAATTTATTTCTTCAAATGTCAATAGTTCATTCCTATGCATGAACTGATGTTTTGAATCAAAAATCTCTGCTGGCATACAATAATCGCATCTCATGTTACATCGATCTGTAACTGAAATTCTTAGATCGTGAAGTGGTCGACCACTTCGGTCTAACACCCCGTTCATATTGTGGCAAGGTAGTAGACACTGCATCAATCATACTGCTATGTTTCATGTGGAGTGATTGAAGTAGTATCGAATCTTCGCACAGGTATGAACAAAGGCGTGACCATCGCAGGTGGTGTTGTTACTGGAATATTTTTACTGATTACAATACTTGGTAGCGTTATCGCGGGTTCCACTGTAGATGACCTTGAGAACTTTGACGATGATCCATCTCCGTATTATACTCAGTCTGTTGATGGAGAAGTCACCTTCACTTTTATCGATGAAGATAGAGCAGGAAGCGTTGCCTTTGAGGTTCTTCTTGATCTTGATTATGTTGATGAAGACAAGGATGGTATAATCGATAACTGTAATGGCTTCCAAGTAACAGTCACCGATGAAAACGGTATTGATGTGACAGAAAATGTTTCTAAGATAGACTGTCAATACGATCAATTCTATGCAGAGGATCCAATGCATGAAGGAAAGGTTATTCACAGTTATATTTGTGATACTTACTTTAGTTCCGATGATTGTAGTCTCAATTCTGACTATAAGGTTACAGTGACACTGAGAAACTCTACCGAGACTAAGAATTTCGTTCTCTTCGATAACGATGCATATTCGATAGCAATGCTAACTGCTCTTGGTGATGATATTGGTGCAGCACTTGGAGGCGGAGCACTTGCTACCTTGGGATGCTGTGGAATTCCCATTGGCTTGATTATTCTGATTATTGGACTGGCACTGGGAGGTCCTCAACCACCCTTCCAAGGTTACAATGTAGGATCACAAATGCCCATGGCAGGTACTATGCCTTCCAATCAGATGGGGAGTGCAGTTCCTATGCAAACTCCAGTGCAGAGTATGCAGCCACCACTGAGCAGTGATGCTACAGGTACCAATGTTCCTGATTTGGCTGAGGCTTATACAAACCAATTTTCTCAACCCCCTACAGAGTAAAATAAATTATCGAGGTGAAATTATGATTTCAATCACTGAAAAGGCAAAAGAAATGTTACTTCAATTTCAACAGAAGGCTGACGATGATATCCTCCGAGTTCTCAGAGTTGAGATTATTGGAAGGGGCGAGAAAGGATTTCGATATGATCTAAATCTAGTTGATATCGAAGAAAAAGAACCATCAGATATCGTTTGTGAAGTAGACGAAATGACAGTTTTGATCGCAGAAAAGAGCTCTCAATATATGAATGGTGCAACTTTAGATTTCGTAGAGACTCTGATGGGTGGAGGATTTCAGTTTGAGAACCCCAATCCTATGTGGGTTGATGACATATCAGTTGCAGTTGCTGAAGTGATTCAAACGGATGTTACTCCGATGGTTGCTTCTCATGGAGGCACTGTTGAATTGCTTGGAGTTGATGGAGATAAAGCAGTGATAGCTTTTGGGGGGGGCTGTCAAGGTTGTGGAATGGTCGATGTTACTCTAAAGCAAGGTATTGAAGTTGCAATCAGAAACAAAGTCCCATCTATTTCCTCAATTGTAGATGCAACTGATCATGAAGCAGGAACAAATCCATTTTACTGATTTTATACTTTCTTCGTTGGACCTTGAATCGTTTCTGGATTATTTGTTAAACGGTTAATTGCAATTAGTGCTGAGTTTCTTCCAGACAAAATAGCTCCTTCTACGCTACCGTGTAACATATGATCACCACATTCGATTGAATCTTCTCCATTTTTTGGAAGGTTAGTCAGCCTTTTTCCAGAACCAGAAATAGGGAGAGCATGAGTAATATGTTGAACTTCAAGAGTCTTCCAAGTTGAAACTGTGCCGTCTCCAAACCATTCTCCTAGATCATTTCTCACAGCTTCTTCAACCGATTCTCTCGTCTCAAATCCCATTTCTTTCGCTCTGTCTCCAACTACTGTTGCAGTAACTAAACTCCGTCCGGGTGGCGCATAAGTTGGTTGAATATCAGAAGGTACAGCCACATGCGATACAATAGAAGAAGAATCAATGAGATTAGTATTGAGTAAGATATGTTTCGAACGCATGGGTGATGAAGGAGCATCAAAGTGAATTGTCCAAACATGTTTTCCATCTTCATCTGTGGGTTCAGCAAATGCTTTGATAACAAGATCAAAACGATGTGCTTCTCCTCTGAATCGAAGAGCTTTCTCTTCAATCCGGCTAATTTCTACACCTAACCTAATGTTATCTTGTCCAATCTCTTTAGCAATTGATAAAGGAACAGAATGTATACCCTCTTTTGGTAAAACCATTTTTCCTTTTGCCATCATCCTAAAGATAAAACGAAATAATCGTTCAGACGTTTGCAATTTGGATTCAAGGAAAATCCCTCCAAATAGTGGCAGGAAAAATCGATTTATTGCTTTATCACTTAGTTTTCTTTGTTGAAGAAAATCAAGGGTAGTTCCGTCCCCTCCATCAAATACTTGATCAATTTTTCCTTTTGTAATTGATAATCTCATCAAACCAATTTTCAATAAGTCCTTGATAGATAAAAATCCATTTAATGAACTTAAAACGCCTCTTAGAGGATCTCTCCAAGGATCTGCCATTAATTTCATACGGGCTTTTCCATCTTTGACTAGAACAACTCTTGCTCCTGGTTTGAATGGTTTACAACCTAATGATTTGTAATCGATTTGTTTGGACGTTTCTGGATATGCTGTTTGTAAAACATGAAATCCGTGATCTAAGAGAAATCCATCAATTTCTGATGTTCGCATTCGCCCTCCCACTTCTGATTCTTTATCGAAGACAGTTACATTAAATCCATTATTTATCAGAATTTTTGCACATTGAAGACCGGCAATTCCTGCTCCAACGATAGCAATTTTTTTCTCATTGTTACGAGAATTCATCACCATCACTAATTGTCTCCAATATCTAATCCTATTCTAAATTCTTCTAGGTATGGACCCATAGACTGTATTAACATAACATCTGGATGAGTTCTGATAACTAATCCATCTAGGTACATCAACGCTCGAATAATTGGAAAGGCTTCCTCTCCAAAATCTGCTTTAGCTTTCTCTACCGCAGTACGAACAGTTTTCATCATGATTTGAGTTAAACTCTGTTCGCCAACAGGTTTCTTTTCAAAGTCGTGGTAGATTTCCTCCATTGTAGAATAGTACTTCTCTAGTTTTATGGACTCTAGATTAGCATTTGACATTTTAAGGAGCGCATCGAATGCTTGAGGAAGTTGTTTTTTCGATAGATGCTCAAAAAATGTAAACAGAGATCTGTTTACATGTTGAGGGGCATGACAAATCGCTCCATTATCGATGAATACAAATTTACCATCTTCATCAATTATACAATTTCCTGGATGAAGGTCTCCGTGAAAAGTCCCAATTCCAAAAAGAAAAGCCCCATGAATTCTGAATAATTCTAGTAGTTTTTCCCAGTCTAAATTTCTTGCTTCAATCCCTTCTTCAAGTGATTCACCGTTAATGTATTCTGACACTAGAACATGTTCATTTGAGATGTCAGGATAGTATTTTGGAAATCTCAGAAGGGGCATCGGAAAACTATCTTTTACCTGATTTTGAATATTTCTTAATTCATCAGCCCCAGCAATTTCATTTGTTAGATCTAGTTCTCTTGTCGTATAGTCAGCAACGTGATTTAACAATGCCATTGGGTTCCCTACTTTACGTAATTTAGGTGAGAAAAACAAGAATATTCTCAACCATCTACGCATCCGATTTACATCACGCCTGAATTCTTTTTCATTTTGAGATTTGATGATTTTTACTACAACCTCATCTCCATTTTTCAACTGTCCTCTGTGGACTTGGCCTACAGATGCGGCTGCCAAAGGTTCTTCATCAATCCAAGAAAATTGGTCTCTAAACCCCCTCGGACCTCTTGAATCAATATTTGCAAAAACATCTTCTGAGGGTATTGTGGCAGCATGTTGGTACAGGGACTGTAATTGTTGACATTTTTCAACCGAAAGGAGATCCGATCTTAATGCAAAGATTTGAGCTAGTTTTACTGACAGTAATCCTTGACGTTGTATCCAATCTAAATCAGCAGGACCTTTCTTGAGAATCTGCCTCATAAAACGAAGGAAAGTCAGAAGTCTCATATCAGCCTGATATCAATAGAGGATATGAATGAATGTTCAAGTCTTGGCTACCATGGAAATTTCCATGACCAAATTATCAGATCGTTAATAATACACTGAATAGATAGAGCAAATGCTCCAAATAATAGCAAACTTGCTCTGGGGATATCATCTTGATATGCTGAGAATGCAAGTAGTCCTAGCATGACATTCCCAATTGCTGCTAGAACAAGAGTACCTACAGCTAGAAAAGGGGTAAAATCGCTAGGATTCCTGAGATGTAGACCTGTGCTCTCAATCCATAGTGCTGATGGGATTAGAAATATTGCATAAGAAAGTAAGAGACGATTCGTTCCCCTATTATCTGATTCTCCCCAAGGCCATCGTAAATTTGCAACATCTCCTGCATCCATCTGGAATAGAACGATCCACCAATAAATCAGATATCCTATTGCGGCAACAAACATGAAAATGACACTAAATCGCTGTAGGTTGCCTGTAACTCCACCCCACAGATCAGATGGTTGTGACAGCCTAGAAACTCCCCATACGTATGAAGCAAGAACTAATCCACCGACAACGATAGTAAAAATTCTTAACTGGTCTCTACTAATCTCCATCATATCACAACTATTCTTTGATTAAAAGGTGATATTGCCAGATATCATCTAAATCTCCATTTCCTGGAATTTTCTTAATCTCTACATCTCCTTCTTCAGGATATCTTGCCATCAAAGCTCCTTCGATAATTCCATCATCGAGTTCCCAGAGAGGAAGAACATCTCGATTTCCCTGGTCTGGTTTTTCGTTTAGACCTACACAGACATGGAATGTAGGCTCTAATGCATAGGTGAGCGTTCCCAAACCTGCGGCTTCCCACAAGTCCATTAGTTCATTCAAAAATTCAATATTATCTTCAATTCCTCGAAGAGAAAATGCTAGTTCTTCACCAACTCTTCTACCAACCTGTCTCATCATTATTTCCAAATCAAAACCAAGAATTGTGAGACTTGATAGACTATTTTCGCCCAGTTGTCTTCTAGCAGAATTTACTTCTCTTCCTGCCTTAAGCATAGCATCAGGATCGAATGGCGTATCTTCTTCAGGCAGTTCTAAATCAACGCCTAAAGCAGTTCTCAATTTCTCGAGAAAAGATCCTTGCCCGATTTCAATTCTTAGAGGATCTACAATCTGCTGTTCAGTAAATCGTTTTTCTGCTTGATCGAATGGTATTGCTTCCGGCCATACTGCATCAATCAGATTAGCTTGTGAGATTGCGAATTGTTTCGATACAACAGATAGAGCAGCATCTTCTTTCCCTCTTCCAACCGGATTGGATTCTATGTTTAGCATTTGCAAAACTTCTTCATTATCCATCAATGCACCTTGAGATTCAACATCATCAGAATGCCGTACCATTACATTCTCATGCAGATCTCGGAAAAATCGGATGGTTCTTCGGTGTAATTTAGCTAAAATCTGAATCTTAATTCCTCTTTCTGCTGCCGAATTTATTGCTGCTAATGCTGGTCCTCTGTGCAAGTGTAGAATGCCATATTCCCCTAGCATTAGTACAACTCTTTCATTCGCTTCGTTAGCAAATTGTTCAATACGTTTGTGAATGTGTATACGTTCTTTCAGAACAGCAAATTTTGGTTCATCAAACCCTGCTGAATTGCTTTTGTCTGCAACCTCCTGGTTCCATGATGTACCGCTAAGTAATGTTTCATATCCTTCTTCTACTTGTCTGAGTTGTTCTTTTCTCATTCCAATCAGTCGTTCTACTGCTTCGTTGATAGGTGGCGATGAAAATTTCATTGGTCGATCGGCAGTTGTCGTGACTAATCCAATTTCTTGTAGTCTCGAAAGAGAATTATATGCATCAAGCCTCGTAGTTCCTAATTCTGCAGCTAATTCAGAAGCCTTTAGCTTAGGCTTAGATGACAAAATTAGAACAGATTGCACCTCTCTTTCGTTGAGTCCTGCAAAGGATAGAACTTGGTCCCATCCCATCAGAATCCTTCTCCATCAGTAACCTCACTCAGAACAGAGAGAATCTTTGCTACGTGATTTCTAGGTCTGAATAACCAGTCATACACATAATGGATTTTCCTGTCGGGTCCAACGACAAATGAAGACTTAGCAGGAAATTTTCCTAGGTGAACGGGAACACCATACCTCTTTGCCACTTGTCTTTCAGGATCTCCTAGAACTGGATAAGGCAAATCTAAAGATTCTTTGAATTCTTTATGGTCGTTTTTTGGGTCTTGACTAATACCAATTATCTCACATCCTACTGACTTGAACAAATCATATTGTTCTTTGAAATTCAAACACCCTCTCTTGCATGTTGGTGCACCGTTGACAGAATAGAAGAAGATTACTTTCCAACTGTCGTCGAAATCACTTAGATTAACCATCTCTCCGTTAGATGACTTTAGAGAAAAATCTGGAGCCTCTTTGCCAACCAACGATTTCGTAGTTAGTTGACTCATGTTTTTCCCCCTCTAAAGTTCCAGTAAATGACCCATTCTCTTTGCCTTGGTTGATAGGTATTCGATATTATGGGGACCTACTCCATTAACATGTTCCACACGTTCGACCTGAATTCCGTTAGATATCATCGCAGATTCTTTCAGAGGATTGTTGGTTAACAGACGAATTTTTTCTATTCCCATCTGCTTCAACATCTGAGCAGCCACAGTGTAATCTCTATTATCTGCTGGATGGCCAAGCAAAAGATTAGCATCTAATGTATCATACCCTCTATCTTGTAGGGCATAAGCCTGTATTTTTGCAGACAATCCAATTCCTCGACCTTCTTGACGAAGATAGAGAACAATCCCTACACCTTGGTTTTGGATATCACTCATTGCACGCCTTAATTGGGGGCCACAATCACATTTCAGTGAACCGAAAGCATCTCCAGTCAAGCATTCAGAATGAATCCTTACTGTGGGGGCTTCTTCATCCCACGGTTGACCGGAGTAAATTGCGCAATGATCCTCGGATGTTATCTCAGGAAATGTTCGAACACGAAAGTTCCCGTGTTCGGTTGGAAGGAATGCATCTGGGCGTGGTGCCGATACATTCGGGAACTTCATGGGTGTATTTTCGTTAGACTCAGTTAGAACCATGTTTACCTGTAATAGTTTATGCTTATGAAGAACTGTTCGGCCCCACTCAATTTTTTTTTTCGTACAGTTGAACACCCATTCATATATGCCGAAACAACACTAGTCATCGATGCGCTCCAATCTCTGCGATCTTGGTGTTGCTGCCTGTGTCGTGCATAATGGCCGCATATTGTTGATCAAAGAGTCCAAAGGCCCTCATTCTTCTAAGTGGGGAGTTCCCAAAGGATTCGTCGAGTCAGGAGAATTGCCTGCCCAAGCTGCATTGCGTGAATTATCCGAAGAATGTGGAATTTCTGGAGAAATAATTGGTATTACTGCTCTCCGTGAGAGGGTGAAAAAAGGCCAGACAGGCGTTTTCGTGGCTTATTTGGTAAGTCCTAACACATTGGAAATAACGTTAAATTCTGAAGAAATTAGCGACTACGGATGGTTTTGCCTCGAAGAGTTAGATTCTGTTGAATGGCTAAGTCATACCATGCATTCTATTTCTGTAACTTCAATCAATCATTATTCTTCCATGGATATGGAAGATCATTCAGAAGAGAAGAACGAACCATATCTTGTTCATTATGTCCAAAAAAAGCTTGAAATTCCGGAGTTGTCGATATGAAAATCAACAACCCTGCAATTCTCTCAAGAACTAGAGTTCTTGTTGATCGCCCGATAAACGAGCGTGGTGAATTTGTATTATACTGGATGACAGCTCAACGGAGATTACGTTGGAACCATGCGCTAGAGCATGCCGCTGATGTGGCTGAAAAATTAGAAAAACCACTAATCGTTATTGAACCCTTTAGCATTGATCACTCTTTCGCAAGTGATAGATTAGTTACTTTTGTAGCCCAGGGAATGCTTGATAATCGTGATGCATTTGAAGGAACTGGAGTTCGTTACATACCATGGATTGAGACGCATCGTGAGAGAGGAAGCGGTCTTTTGAGACGTATCTCCCAGAGAGCATGCCTTGTTGTAATTGATGACTTCCCAACTGGTCATCCTCGTCATGTGATGGAGCGTGCCGAGAAGATTCTCGATACTCGTTTACATGCAGTAGATGGTTGTGGGGTAATTCCTATGTCATGGACTGATAAGGCTCCTCCGTTAGCTCATACCTTCCGGAGAGTGGTTCAAAGAAGAGTCATAGAAGCGATTTCTAATTCTCCTAAACCGAATCCCCTTGAATCTAGAAGTAGCAATCTCTGGATGCCTGAAAACGAATACTCTGTTCTCCTCAAAGAATTGAGATTTTCAATGACTCCTCTAGAATGGTTATGGAGAGTTTCTGAAGGTGGAGCAACAGGTAAGTCTGCATTGGAACCTCTCCCGATTGATCATTTGGTACCTTCCGTGGAATCAGCAAGAGGCGGTTCTAAAGAAGCAAACAGATTACTCGAAATTTTTGTTAATCAAAGATTAGACAAATATTCTGATGGACGAAATAATCCCTCGGAACCGATGACTAGTCGTTTATCTCCTTGGCTTCATTTTGGGCACATCTCTGCATTAGAAGTAGTTGATAGAGTTCTCAAAAGAGGAAATTGGGATCCAACAATGACGCCGGGTAAAGTTACAGGCTCTAGAAATGGATGGTGGGGATTAAATGAGGCATCAGAAGCGTTTTTGGATCAAATAATTACTTGGCGCGATCTTGGTTTCCATTTTGCATATCATAGACCAGATCATGCAACATTCAATTCACTCCCAGAATGGGCCCAAATGACCTTAACTGAACACGCTAATGACCCGCGTCCATCCTATGTTTTTGATGAATTAGAGAACGCTGAAACCCATGATGAAATTTGGAATGCGGCTCAAAGAGAATTACGTGAGACAGGAGTAATTCACAACTATTTACGAATGTTATGGGGGAAGAGAATCTTAGAATGGGCACCAGACCCTGTCACAGCATCAGATTGGATGGTTAGACTAAACGATCGATGGGCTTTAGACGGCAGAGATCCTAATTCATACACTGGAATATTTTGGGTACTAGGGCGCCACGATCGTGCTTGGGGCCCTGAACGTCCAGTCTTCGGAAAAGTTAGATTCATGTCGAGTGCAAATACCGCAAGAAAACTTGATCTAAAAGGATATTTGAATCAATTTGGAACAGGTGAACTTGATACAATTGAGGGATGATATTTGGTAAACTATCTACATGAAACTCGAATCGAAGCACCTCGAAAAGTGGTTTGGGAATGGCATACTAGAGATGGTGCATTTGACAGATTAGCCCCCCCGTGGGAAACCATAGAAACCATATCTGCACCACCTGATTTATCGCCCGGTGGAACCAGAGTAATGAAGATGAAAATGGGTCCAATAAAGATGAAGTGGGTTGCTGAACATACGGATATGATCGAAGAAGAATTATTTGCGGATAGAATGGTCCGCGGTCCGTTTAAGAGATGGTGGCACACTCACCGTTTTATCAAAGAAAAATCAGATGTTACCGTTATACGTGACGAGGTAAGTTATGTAATACCGATGGGGTTTCTGGGTAGGTTATTTGGTGGACGATATGTTCGTAAAAATATAGAAAATATGTTTACTTCAAGATCAATTAGTCTGAGAAGAGATATTATGAGGCATCAATCATTTTCTGAAACTCCCAGAAAACGGATATTGGTTAGTGGAGCCAGTGGATTGATTGGGTCTCAACTTATTCCGTTTCTTGATACAGGTGGTCACGAAGTGATTCAACTAGTTAGAAGAAAACCGTTAGATGAAAATCAAAGATTTTGGGACCCTGAGAACGGAGAGTTAGATCCTTCGTTATTTGATGGAATTGATGCCGTTATACATTTAGGAGGCGTAGGAATTGGTGATAAGAGATGGTCTAAAAAACGTAAACAGGCAATAGTTGATTCCCGCCAAAAATCTGTTACATTACTCTCTGAAACTATGGCATCTCTAGAGCAAAAACCTGAGGTATTTGTCGTCGCTAGTGCGATAGGAATTTATGGAGACAGAGGTGATGAAGAAATCGATGAAAATAGTGCTTATGGCTCAGGGTTCCTTACAGATACAGCAAAAATATGGGAGTCTTCTGCGGATGCTGCCAGAGATGCAGGAATCAGAACCATCCATCTCCGCACCGGAATAGTATTATCTCCAAAGGGAGGAGCGTTAGGAAGAATGCTCTTTCCATTCAAAATGGGAGCTGGTGGCCCTATTGGTTCAGGTAAACAATGGATGTCTTGGATTTCAATGGATGATCATATTGCAGCAGTACAGCACCTAATGATGACAAAAGATTGCGAAGGAATGTATAATCTGACCGCCCCTAATCCAGTTCGTCAGAAAATGTTTGCTAAAACCTTGGGCCGAGTTCTCAGGAGACCTGCTTTCGCCCCTCTTCCAGGTTTTGTTGTTAGAATTTTGTTCGGTGAACTTGCACGTCCCTTGTTACTAGAAGGACAGAAAGTACTTCCACGGCGTCTACTCGATTCAGGCTTTGAGTTTGAACATTCAAATTTAGAAGATGCTTTCCGAGACTGTCTTGGTAAATGGAAACCCCAATAATTTCTGGACAAGCCTAAGAAACAGAAATGCTAGCGGGTGACATGCGTGAGTATCCATCTGACCGTGTCGATTTGAGAAGCGACACAGTCACTCAACCTACTGATGAAATGCGAAAAGCGATGTCCTCCGCGGCAGTTGGAGATGATGTTCTAGGTGATGATCCTACAATTATTGAATTAGAAAATCGTCTTTCTTCGATGCTTGGAAAAGAAGCATCACTCTTTGTACCCAGTGGGACAATGTCGAATGCAATTGCAATTCGCACTCATACAAATCCAGGCGATGAAATAGTTACCGAGGCAACTAGCCATATTTACATCTATGAAGGAGGAGGTTTTGCAGCATTATCTGGGTGTTCTGTTTCTTTAGTTCCGGGAAAGCGTGGAATTATGACACCTGAAGATGTTAAAAAAGCAATTCGTAAAGCAGATGGTAGTCTTGCACACTTTCCAAATGGGTCTCTAGTTTGTGTTGAGAATACTTCCAATAGGGGTGGTGGAACTTGTTATCCTCAGGAAATACTTGACGCAATCGCTAAAGTTGCCCATGACAATGATTGTGCTGCTCATATGGACGGCGCTCGTTTATTCAATGCATCTGTTGCTTCTGGAACATCTCCTGCACGTATTGTTCGCGATTATGACTCAATTTCTATTTGTCTATCTAAAGGCCTAGGTGCTCCAGTCGGTAGTGTGTTGGTAGGTTCATCTGAGTTCATTGGTTTAGCTCATCGTTGGCGTAAGATGTTCGGAGGAGGGATGCGTCAGGCTGGAATTATTGCAGCAGGTGGAATATTTGCATTAGAAAATCACATTGAAAGAATGGCAGATGACCATGATCGCGCCCGCAAACTCGCTCAAGAAATAGGAAATATGGATGGATTTAATGTTGATATCTCAACTGTTGAAACAAATATGGTATACATTACAACAGATACTTTAGCTTCTAATGTAATAGAATCACTATCAGAAAAGGGAATTGATGCATTGGATTTGGGTTCGAATATGATTAGGTTGGTAACTCATCTACATATTACCGATGAAGATATTGAAAGAACAATAGATGCATTTGCAACTTTGTAATTATTTGATTCATAAGGAGTCAGTTTATTGTTTAATTATGACAACTACCTCTAGAGTAAACGATGAAAATAAAGATCGGTTATGTGTTGCATGTGAAATTGAACCTCTGAATCATAATTCAGACTCATGGTGTTCTAGATGTAAATGGATGATTCATCCTCATTGTTCTGGAACAATTCCTTTACGTGAATCATCAAGAGAAGATAGAGAAGTTGTAAATCATATATTGCAAAATCATTCAAGAAGATCTACTATAGGTAGAATCCGAGAATGGCATAATAGGTTGGATAGAGAAGATTCTGAATGGCTTTTTGTTTCTCAAGAATCTCATCTTCAGTCTATTGTTGATGATCAAGAAGCAAATGAAATAAGAACTCGAATCTTCGATCAAATCAAGTCAACTGAAAATCAGGATATCAAGGAGAGGCTAATGAATCGAGGCTTCCCTCTACCTGGTGGTTGCTGGTTGCAAATCAGTTCGTGTTCTTCTTTGCCTCCATCCATCACTATTGACGGAATAATAAACACAGGTGTTCGCATTCCTGATTCTCAACTAATCGAATTGATTTCAAAAATGGAAGATTGGGAATTAAAAGCAGTAAATTGGCATCGTTTGGCTCAATTACTTGCTCAATTAGGAGAGACTCTGAGAGATCGATGGAAGACCTCTCTTCAGAGAGAACGTCAAATTCATCCTAGATGGAGACATCATCTCCGTATTGCTCGACGTAGAAACAGAAGTGATTTCAAAACGATTGCTGCTGTAATTTCTAAGGTTCTCAGACGTTGGACTTTATTTTCAGGTAAATCCAATGTTAAAATCACTAATAGTTCATTTGAAGATCAACAAAATAGTCTTGAAACGCTGCCATTTTATCTGGATAGTTTACCAGAGAATGAAATTTTTTCAATGCCTTGGCTAAGAAGATGGAGAGAAATAACAAATAATTGGTCAAATCCAGAATTGCTAAACCATGAATATAATTCTCTCATCACTGTCAGAAATGGAAGATTATTTCTGAGAGTTGAAGATGATGACGGAAAAATAAAATTACGACGAATTCCGTCGGATATTCATATTATTTCTGCAGTAATTTCTGCTCAATTATCTCCTCCAGGAACCTCAATTCATGATACTCTTCAACTGTTATTGAGTAATTGGGAAAACGATGAGGTAACTCTCAAAATTCCTAACGATGCAGATCGTAAAGCTGCAAGATTATTAAGAGATATAGAACATCAAACAGAGAACATCAACTTTTCCGAAAGTGAACGCAGTTTACTGATTCAGGGTACCACAGGTACTGAATATCGAATAAAAATAAATCGAACTGCAAAAAATTTAGTTGAAGATAAATTTCAACTCTGTGCTAGAACGAATTCCTCTGAACCTTGGGGCAAAATTTGTACTCATGCTAGTGATGAATTACGAGATTTACCGATAGGTGATCAAATTGTCACTTTAGCTTTAATTTGTTCAAACGATAGGGAAAATAATACTGCAATTGCTACAATCCACAACTTTCTAGTTATTCATGGAAAAATTGCTAGAAATCCAGAAATATTTCAAGACCATTTTGAGCCTCCAATTCCTTTACGTAATAGGGTTAGAGACTATTTTGAAGCAAGAGATATGCATGACAACAATATCAGAAGAAGAAATCAAAACCCTCCTTATGTTAACTGGGGAAGATTAGTTGAAAATGAGTGGAATAATCAGGAAGGCGAATTCCGTTTTGAACGAGAACATCAATTTCCAATAAATGATGCCTCGTTAGGAGATGGAGGAAATAGAAACCGGATTCCAAATATATTGATCAATGCAATGGTTGCATTCAATGCAGCTCCAATAGGAGCATTAGCACGCTTGCCAATCGCTCCAGGTGGCGTATTTGGATTATTGACTATAGAAAACCAACTCTTAACTCAACAAGAAGTAGAGGTTTTACAGTCGATTGCACGGATACATGGTTGGGTATCTAATGAAAACAATCTTGAGATTCTGAGACTTGAAGAAAATCAACAAATTTGGGTTAAAGAAAGACACTTAAATCTAAATGAAGAGATTCGAAATCAAATGTATGAGTTATTGGCCCCAATTCAAGAAGAGATTGACCCAAATGGAAGACCATGGTGGGCACGAATAGAAGATAGGGTCAGATATTTCCGACAGCTTCGACATAATCTATTTTGGAATTTCCAGAACGAAGAGAGGTAACATTGAGGAATAACTACTTCTTCTCGTGAGTATGAAACGAGTAATTGTGCTGATAATGCTAGTTCTGTTTTCTGGATTTGTTCAAGCTTCTCCTATCACTTTTGCTACTGATGGATTATCAGTAATTTCTGAGCCAGGAGCAATTGAAAAAACAGGAAGCGTCGGCGGTTTGGGAATCAATATAGGAATAGGAAACCTATCTAATTCAACCGGGGAAATATCTTCAGAAGATTGGCCGGTTATTGCGGAGGTTTACACGGCTACATGGTGTGGAAATTGCCTCGATTCTGAAGATGCAGTTTCTGAGATTTCAACAACTAGAGAAGTTGAGATACTTCACTATCACAGAGAGTATTCTGAAATCCGAGATCCTTTCGGAACTGAGGTTGGTGATGACCGATGGATTGCTCGATTTGGCCCTACAAATGTTCGTGCTACAGGGGGATTAGAGAGGTTACCCCCAGCAGTTGTGTTTAATGGTGAATGGCTTCATTCTGGATCGGTCGCAAAAGGATATGGAAACTTGAGTGATGACTATGCTTTGAGTGCGGATATTGGATCGACTCTCTCTCTTGATGATATTTCTGCATCATTGTCTTGGACACCAAACGGCGATGAATTGAATGGAACTGTTGATTGGAGTGTGAGCGAAGAAATTCACTCTATGACGATGAAATACGACATCTGGGATGATTCGTGTTCAGATCCAGATTCGGCATCCATTACTCCGATTCTCTATGTAGTTGAAGAAATTGCTCGAGATGAAAATGGGTCAAATGGGCTTGAGTTCTATCCTCATGTTATTCGAGACATCCATGAACTTCCTTGGGATAGTCCAGCGAATATCACGCTTCCAGAGATTTGGGATGGAGAGGATTTTCGATTGGTACTGGTATTCGATTGGGAGATGCAATTTATTTCAACTGCATGCGTTGAAGAAATACCAGTTTCAGGGTTCTTACCAACTTCTGGTGTTGTATCCACTCTTCTCATTCTTTCATTAGCCTCAATTGTGGTTAGAAAGAAGTAACTTCAAAACTTCGGGTTTATCTACCATCGAAGAACAAATAGAACGTTGGTGGTGCTATGCAGATAACCTTGGAACAAATTCCCAGGGGCCCCCTACCTGAATGGATTTTGCAACATGCAATCAAACAAACAATAGATCCAAGACCAATTTCAGAGGGTGGCCCCTCACGCATACTTTTCATACATTCATCTGCTTTATCCCGCGATAAATTTCTCAATAAAATATCTTCATCGACAGGAATTGTTGATAGAAGTTCACATCTGACGTTAAATGGATTATGTACTAAGATTTATGCTGATTTGAGAGAACCTAGAATGCTTCCTGATGGTCCATCTCTTGAACTTGCTATTCATTCAATAATGGAACGAAAAGCATCTCAACTTGAATTTCCGTTATTACATCCTATTGAAGATAGAAAATGGCCTATTTCTAAAACTAGAACTCTATTGAGATTAAACTCAACGTTGAGAAGAAATAATGCACCAATAGACACTTTGTTAGAACATCTTCAAGGTGTCCAATCTAGTATAGATGAAATTGAGAAAGTCCTTGCAGGTGCTTATTCTTCTCGATTCTATTCTCGATTAATAGATGGATTAGAAAATTTAGAAAGATCAATTTTCACTTTCGATCTAGTTGACGGAATTATCTTAATGGACCATTCGCCAAACATCGACCCAATTTACTTGAAAATTTTAGAGTGTATTTCATTGCGAATTCCTATTCACCAACTTTGCTATCATGGATCACACCGGTTGGGGTATCATGGATTATTAATTGATGATATTCATCCAGTTAAATCATCAGCAGACTTACCGTCATGGATACCATCTCATGAACCAAAAAAGGACGAAAAATCTCCAAATATTCATCGAATCCATATTAGAGAAGCATCATCATCAGCAAGGGTAACAGCTCGAATAATTAAGAAATATCTGGATTCAGGAATTGATGATATTTTATTGATTCACCCTTCAGGAAATAACCTTCCTGCAGAATGGAAAAATGAATTAGCGTCACTTGGTATTCCAGTGTCTAAGAGCAAATCACAGCTTAGAAGTAGCCCATTTGTTCATTGGATTTACTCAGCGATCCAGATTGCTCATTCTGAAGAGTGCTTCTCTCTTGAGTCCCTTCTTTCGTTTGCTGTTCAACGTACTATCCGCCTCTTTGAATTAGAAAAAGTACCCAATCATCCAACTGAAACTCATATTCGACCAATTCCAGATCGTGAAGTACTGGAATCATTAGCCCGAGACCGTCGATTAATTGGGGGAAAAGGTGTTCTTCATGACTGGCTTCGCGCATTTTCATCAGATGCTTCTGAATCTAGAAATCCTTTGGCAGTTGAACAGACACAGTGGTGGTTTCTTTGCACAATCGGTGCACTTTCTCCAATTTTGAATAATCAAGATACTAATTTCTTGAAAGATGAATCCTTCTGGAAAGGATGCTTTACAGGTCAAGAATTACCATTTGAAATAGACGAATCATCTCCTGATTTATGGTTAAACAATGTAATTTCTATGATTAATAATGAAAATGTTTCGAATAATTTTGATGGTGAAAGAGCTGATGGTTTAGTAGGACTACAGATATTAATGTCTGAATTATCAAATTTAAGATATTATGAGAAATCTATGGGTATTTCCCTGCCTGAAAGTACAGAAATCTGGTGTGACCAAGTTCAAGCTGTAATTGATTCCGGTGTTTTACCTGAAGTCTCATCACCATTTTCCTCTGTTTTAATCAGAACACCAGACGAAGTATTAGGGTGTGAAGCAAAACGCGTAATTCTCGTGGAGCCAACTGCTGATTATTGGGATCTGAGAGTTACTTTGCCACCTTTATTGCAAGAGGAAGAAAGACAAAGATTGGGAATATTGCGTCCAGATGGCCCTATTCGCCATACGCGTCATTTGTTACAGTCGATCTACTATTCAGGAGAAGAAGTAGTGGTTATCGATCCCACAATTTTAGATGAATCCTCTCCACCAGTTGCTCCATATGTAGAATATTGGAGAGAACATTCCAATCCTGAATCTCTACCTTCATTTCTTTCTTCACAAGATTTCTCAGATGGTTTAGGGTGGAGTCAAATAAATCATAATGACAACTTATTGATTGTAGCTGAAGATCGAAATGTTGAACCATATTCTGATGGCTCTTCAACAATAGTTGTAGAGAATGGACATGGTGTTTCATGGAGAAGTAAACGTTCTTCTGAAGGAAATTTATTACTAAAAAGACAACAAATTACTACACTTCCATTATCATACACCTCTCCCTTAGTAACTCTAGAATCTCAATATTTTGCAGATAGAATCCAGAGACAACCTTCTTTACTTTCAGGTTCAGAAGCTTATCATTCAGAAGCTAAAATTCGAGATTCAGTGGTTAGTACTAAACCATTAACAATCATTCCAAAATCTAAACATCTTGCCGAAGATTTACCTCTTCCAGTTGAGAATCCTTCTTGGCCTGTTATTGGAGGTTTATGGAATGAAAAAGAGACTATGTCAATAGATCCTAGACCACTTTTTCCTTCTGAAATCGAAATTAAAGCAGTAGATTTTCGGCATGGTCATTCTCAGGGCAATGAATGGAAAGTCCCAGATGTGTGGTCTCCATCTAGGATTCAATCTTGGATTGAATGTGGAAGAAAAGGCTGGCTAAGTCAGGCCCTGTATGCTGCTTCAGATGATATTCCTGATGAAGAACTTGATAAAAGAACACGGGGAGTTTTAATCCATGAAGTTACCGAAGGAATGATTGAGAAAACTCTCGGAATGTCTCGTTCAGTAGAACGAACATCGTTCATACCCAGATCTGTTGCTACTAGTGGAACTGATGGAAATGAATTAATGACTAATATGGCAACATTACTTGATGAACATGCTCCTTGGCTTTCTAGATCTGATGTTGTAACAGATGAAAGATTACGTGATCTTGTTGGAATGGATGAAGAATTGTGGAGAACTTGGTTATCTAAGCGTCAGAAAATTCCTCCATCAGGAAGATTTGCAGAAATTATTGCGGCAGAATTTCAGATTCCTGATTCAGTTCCGATTTGTATGGAATACAAGATTGGAAAGAATTTGGGTAATGGCGATGGTACTGTTATTGGAACTGATGAGTCTGGTTATGAAATTAAAGTTCGAGGGTCCATAGATAGAGTAGATTTAGTTCCATTTGGTAAGAATGGAGAATTGGTAGATGAATCCGGTAGTTTGGAAGTTGCGCCATTGTATCCCGACGGAAAATGGAAACCCAGACGTTTGGTTTTGATTCGTGACATTAAGACAGCATCAAAAGATAGAGGAGCAGACAAACATCTTAGCGCGTTATTGGAAGATGTTCAACTAGCAATTTATGCCAGAGCATGGGAAATAGAACATAAAGGAGACTTAGTTATTGGAGTAGGGGTAAGCGATATTGGATTAGAAACAATACATCATATTGAACTTGATCCTAACTGGACTTCAAAATTAGATGAATTAGAGATTGGAGAAAAAACGAGTATATTAACAGGTTTATTTAGGCCATTTACTAGTACCTCTACTTCCCCTGATCAATCAGGATTTAGGGCGTGGTTGGACCATCGCTTGAATACAGTTTTCAAAGCAGTTAATGGAGCTAGAAATCGTCAGGTTGCACCTAACCCATCATCGATTTGCTCATATTGCTCTGTTTCAGATATCTGTGGCCTATCGGGTATTGGAGGTGAGGATAAATGGGTTTGAATCATGCACAAAGACTTGCATTAAACCTAGATTCTCATCTAGTAATTGATGCAGGTGCAGGTACTGGAAAGACTAAGACAATAGTTGATCGAGTAATAGAACACTATCTAACTCCAATTCAAAGGGCATCAGTAATCTTACCACGTCCATATCGCCCTGGAAGATTGGCTGGTGGAATGATAGTAGATGGGAATGCTCATCGTATAGATTTAAATCAATGGAGTGGACTTCTACCAACTGAAGTAATTGTATTGACATTCACCAATGCTGCTGCCGAAGAACTCAAACATAGAATTAGAATTGCCTTAGGAGAATTAAGAGCGGGAACAACGTCTGGAAAAGATGAGGATGGTGCTGATTCTAGAATAATTGTTCAAGGCCTTCCTGATCAATTCCGTATGCTTCTGGAAGATGCACCAATAGGTACAATTGATTCATTTTTCACCCGCCTAGTATCTCCTCATCGTGCTTTGTTGGGGCTTGATGTGACTGATGAACAGGTTTCAGAAACGCAACGTGTTTCACTGGAAACATTAGCAGTAAACACTGCTTGGCGTCTTCCTTACAATAATAACAGAAGGGGTGAAGCTGTAGATGCAGGTATTCCTTCAGAAATATTAGATCAATTCTTTGAAGCGAGAAGAAGAGTCTCTCAAACAGTAGGATCTACTCACACATGTAGAAGAATTTTGAAAGGAATGCTAAGTCGATCGGTATTTTTAGATGGTGCTGTGGAGCAATTATATGATCCATCTATTGATTCAGTGTCTCCAGATCTAATTCGTAGAGAAATCACATCTTGGTTAGATGAAGATCATATTTTTCAGACCTTGAACCGACTGCAAACTCCTTTAGCAGAATGGTTGGAATTAATCGAAAACGCAGGAGCAATAGAAGATACTGACTCAGGTACAAGGCTTGCAGCTTTGGATCACGCACTTTCTCTCCCTCCTCCTGCTGACAGTTGGGAGGCATTGGTAAGAATATTCCATCTTTTTAGAATTACATCTTCACAAACAGGTGCCAGAGCAGATGGAGGTAATGGATTAACAGGTTCTCCATCGCTTCTGCCTAGAGGATATTTACCTCCCAATACTGATGCTTGGGAAAGAGGGCATTCTGGTTATCCAAAAATTAGTGAAGAACTGAAATCTCTAGCAACTAAAGCGAAGGATGAATGGTCAAAACAAGAACATCTTTTCGAAAGAAAAATAGCATTTATTGTAGGTTTACTCGATGATTCAATTCCGACCCATATGCCCTCAGATTATCCAATTCGTCCTCAAATTATTGATATTCCAACTTCATACTCTGGAAGAAATATTTCAGATGGACGTCGATTCGATCTTGTCCAAGAAGCAACTATGCTGAATGATCTATGGATAGTCCATCGTGCGACTGCGGGTATTCTTCGTAAACTTAAATCAACCAGAGGACTACATGATTTTGAGGATATATCTGAATTGGCAGGGGACCTACTTTTGTCTCGATGTCCACAAATATGTCGCACATTCTATTCAGAACCGATAATTCAATCTCTAGATCAAATCGATATACATCGTCCGTGGTCAGACACTCATTTAGACCGTTCTCTGGAACTTGCTCAAGAAGCCATGGAAGATCCCACTTCATTGGGATATGCAAACACTTCTGAGGCGGAAAAGGCCCTAGTCGATTTGATTGAGCGTATTGATTTGTTGAAACGAATACGACGAAGATATCTAGCGATGATTCTTGATGAAGCACAAGATATCAATCCTCGTCAATGGAGGCTTCTCTCTAGATTGTGGGGTCCTAGATTAAGAGAAGAATCAGATTTAATTCCAGACCAGAATCTAGAATGGGAACCTACGGTTTGTTATGTTGGAGATATTAAGCAGAGTATTTACTTGTTTAGACAAGCTCAAGTTTCAACATTCCATCGATTTGCAGACCATCTCCGGCGAATAAATAACCATGAATTATCTACTCTTGATATTTTCAAGGAACCTAATCCCCTTAGAACAATGGAATGGAGTAGAGATCCCAGAGCATTACATGATTCGTTTGTTCGTGCATCTATGCATAGTTCTGAAAATAGAAAGTTATTGAATCCAGAAGTCAGATTTGATGGTACAGATGGTGTGCATCAAATATCTTCTGAGGAAATATCACTTCGTAGATCTGGCCATGTGAGATTATCAATTAATTATCGAACATCTGGGGGCTTACTCCGCGTAATGGATCGTTGGTGGAAAGATGTATTCCACTCCAGACATCAAACTTTCTCAAATGCTGATTGGTATGCCGAAGATCAACAATTAACCCCTTCCCCCGAAAAGGAAAATGATCCCGGAATACTTGAGTGGCTACTTCCAATTGGACCTTTAGGTATTAACCAAGTTCCTAGTGATCCCACTCATCCGATAGATCTATTTTTACATGGTAAGGCAAACAAAAAAGAATTGGAATCCTCATTGATTGTGGAACGAATAAGGGCATTGGTAGATGGTTCTGATTGTAAGATTGGGCACTCTTCTGGGGATCAACAACATATCATCGAAAGTACCGCTGTTGATCCTAGTGACATAATGGTACTATTACCAAGTCGTAAGCATTATCTTGAATCAATATTGAATGGATTGAGTGCACTAGGGATTCCTGTACAGGCGGATAAGGAGGGAGCACTATTTTCACGTCCTTCTGTTCGTCCATTATTGGGCCTTGTACAATTATGTGCACGACCTCACCACCGTCATCATGCGTCTTGGGTAGCAAGATCGGTTTTGGTAGGATTGAATGATGATGAACTAGATCGTTTCATCAGAAATTCTCCTAAAGGTTCGAATTTAATTGAAAGGATGGTTGATTTTGCTCACACTGAACAACAATCCTCCTTAATTCAAGGATGGTATAATCGTGTGAAATCTGGGAGAATAATTGAATTATTGGATTGGACGATTGACCACAGTGATTTATTGCTTGCTTATCCGATGGATTCAGATAGAATTGACGCTGAGAATTTTGTTAATTTTATTCGGAATACGTTACAAGAAAGTGGAGGGGATATTGTTCTATTAGCAGATCGTCTTGCAAGGATAGAACGTGATGGAGATGGTGCTGCAGCCAAAGATATATCCTCCTCAGGTGGAGTTCGGATAATGACAATACACAAGTCCAAAGGACTACAATCAAAGGTTGTGATTTTAGCAGGGATATTTGGGCAATCTCAAACTCGCTTGATTCATGAAAATCAAGATAGATTGATTGTAACTCCTCAGATGTTTGGTGTACATCCTAAACCATGGTTAGATCAGAAAGATCCTATTTCATCGGTATGGAATTATATCAAAATACTACACGAATCACAAGTTCAAGCCGAGGCTAGAAGATTATTGTATGTAGCAGCTACTAGAGCTGAAGATAGATTAATTATTTCTGGTGCTCCAAATGGTACTATATTTACCGATTCAGGAATTAAATTAGAGGTTGAACATGGTTCAACCCCTTCATTTGGATCTATGTTATTGGAGTCTATGCGCCAATCTTCAACAATAAAGAATGTGAATTCTCCTTGGCTTATTGGGAATGAAAAATTAGGCGTTGAATTAACCTCAACTCCAAAGAAGTATCAACTTACAATAGATCCAGTATTTGTTTCTATGAATAGTAGAATTGGAGTTGACAAAGGAATCGGCATTAGGATTTATCATTCTCCTGAATGCTTTGAAGATAGAACAATTCCTAAAACAGTATTTCGTTCAATGTTTGATCTAAGTGAAACCTTGAATCATATAAAAGAAAATGGTCCTTCCAGTACTACCTCGAACCCTAGAGAAATAATACTGAAATCAAATATTTCACCGAGTAGTCTTGACATTGCCAATACTTGTATGCGTAAATATTGGTTAGAGAATCGAATTGGTTTGAAACAAGAAATCAACCTCTTGGGAAATGATCAAGAAATTGAAGAAAATATTTTGCCGGCGGCAAATGTACTCGGAACTATTGTACATCGATTGGTAGAAATTGGAGTTCCAAGTCCTAGACGTTCGCCAGATTCTCTTCCACTACCCATTGAATGGACAAAGAATCTAGGCTCACGTTGGCAAGGTAATTCCCTGGAAAAGGCGATGGATGAAGTCTTCCAAGAATTCCTTACGTCTAATGTTGATATCGATCAAACAAAGAAGTTAGTAACTACAATGATTTCAAATCTTGACAATTCTGAATTGGGTCAATTTCTGAATAACTTTGAGGGAAAGATGGGTACCCTAGATGGTGTAAGAACTGAATTACCATTTGGTATGGAATTGGATGTTAATAGTACACCGCTTGAGATATCTCAAGACACTCCTAGAGGACTACATATTTTTGCAATTGCAGAAAAGAAAGTTGCTCGTTTAAGTGGGCTTATTGATTTAGTAATTGCATATCAATGCCCCGAAAATAAGTCAAAAATAATGCCTATAGATCTAAAGACAGAAGATGCAAAAATTCTTTTGAAATCTAACGAAGAAAATCAAGGAACATTGTTAGAAATAATGCCAGCTGGTGAAATTTCAGATGCCGAGAAGTCAATAATTATGAAGCATCGTCATCAGCTTTTCATTTACCATCATGCATTAGAATTACAGGAATCAATCAGGGCTAGTAATGGATTGGAAAGAAGAATTGTTGAAAATCCTGCGATATGGGTTGGTGTTTCTGGTAGATTGGTTCAGATGAGTGATGAAATCATGTCTCTTGTAGAATCTGAATTACATCCATTATTGAATGAGATGATTGCTATTGATTATGGAATCAAAAAAGATCCTTCATCCTTTATTTGCTCTAACACAAGCCATCATTGTTGTCAATTCTGATGTTTCAACCATCGATATGAAGATTTACTACAAACTACTCGTCTGTTTATGGTAAGGTTTGATTTATCGTTAGTAGTTGGATTATTATTATTGATCTATGCTGGTTTCTGTATGGTCAAAGGTGGCACACATGTACGAGGAAAAGGATGGGTTTCGAAGTATACCCATCCTTTTGCTTACAGAGTAAATCAGATTCTTTTCTTTCTTTTTGGTTTGTCTATGATTATATCAAATTTCATATTTGTTAAATAAAGAATATCGGAATGCTCAATGTGCTAATTGGTTTGGCAATCTACATGGAAGATTCCCAAGTGGACTCTATGTTGGATTATATTCGGACGAATTGGGCAGATTCTGTTCTTCCATCTTTATGTGATTTTATCCGGATTCCTGCCCAATCTCCCAGTTTTGATCCTGATTGGGAGGCTAGAGGCGAACTCGATCAAGCGATTGAATTATTTTGTTCATGGTTGGATACTCTTGGTATTGAAGATATGACATATGAGACTCATCGTTTACCTGGGCGAACTCCCATTTTACTTGTAGATGTACCAGGTACTGGTTCAGGAGATGTATTGTTTTACAGCCACTTGGACAAACAACCTCCAGTAACTGATTTGTGGTCTGAAGGTAAACATCCATTTGAGCCGGTTTTTGAATCTCCTTATTTATTCGGGAGAGGAAGTGTAGATGACGGATATGGGGGGTATCTCTGTGCATTAGCAGTTCAAACTTTACGTTCTCATGATATCCCTCATCCAAATTGTCGTTTTTTGATCGAAACATGTGAAGAGTCTGGATCTTTTGACCTACCTCCTTACTTGGATTCTCTTTCTGACAAAATTGGTACTCCTGATCTTGTTGTGGTCCTCGACTCTGGGGCTGGTGATTACGAAAATATATGGGTCACTGAATCATTACGAGGATTAGTAGCTGGAACTTTAAAGGTTGAAGTTAGTAGTGAAGGAGTTCATTCAGGTTTTGCTGGAGGTATAATTCCCGAGACTTTTAGAATTGCCAGAAATTTGATTTCAAGAGTTGAAAACTCAACTACTGGGGAAATATTAGTTCCAGAACTTCATGTCGAGATTGATGAATCTTTACGAAATCGCGCACAAAGAATTGTTGAGGTATTAGGTGATTTGGTATGGAACGGATTTCCTTTGTTAGACGGCGTAGAACCTCAAGTCATAGATCCAGTCGAGGTAGTTTTGAATGGAAATTGGCGACCAGCTCTTGCCGTAATAGGTGCAAATGGTTTTCCTTCTACCGCAGATGCTGGAAATGTTTTGAGGCCATTTTCTGAATTCTCACTTTCTTTCCGTATTCCGCCAGGTGTAGATTCAGAGATTGCATTACAGGCCGTTAAGAACATTCTAGAAGCAAACCCTCCTCATGGTGCTAAAGTTACTTTTTCTCCTGTTGTTGGTGCAGATGGATTCCGAGCTCCTCCACTTCATCCTTCCATAGATTCCGCACTAAATCGTGCTGCTCAGCATTTGTATGGAGAAAATTGGATGCCATTATTCGAAGGTGGTACCATTCCTTTCCTTTCAATGATGCAAAATCGTTTTCCTAATGCTGCGTTTTTGGTTACTGGTTCGATGGGCCCAGATGGTAATGCACATGGACCTGATGAGAAATTACATGTCCCTGCATCCGAGAATTTGACTTTGGCAATTTCTCTTGCTTTGAATGCCCTAACTAAGGGCTGAGTTGTAAGAACATAGCCCAATAGAGCCGCCGGGGTTATATCGGAAGGTGGTTTGCAACAACTTATGGACCCGCTCAGTGATGATGAGGTTGAGGAACAAGATAGCCCCGAACAGCGTGTACGCAGACTTGAAACTCGACTCGCTGAAGAGACACAAAGATTGGAACGATTGTATGAAGCATATCGCAAGGCTGAGGGAGAGATTGCAGATAAACAAGCACTTATTGATGTATTAGAAAAAGAGGCTTTAGATCGTGAAATCGAACGTGAAGGTCTCGAACATCTTCTATCTGAAAAAGACAACAAAATACGAGAACTTGAATTAGATGGAGCAAAATCCTCCAAGAGGGTAGAACATTTAGAACCTGAACTAGAAAAGATGGAAGAAAAATACTCCAAAGAACGTGCTATGCTTGGACGTGTTTATGAGATTACAGAAGAACTTGATGAACAACTTCAAACAGCACAATCAGAACTAGAGGCTCGTGATGATTGGTATGTACAACATATGAAGGTCTTCGAGGATCTAAATCAGGCAATCAAAGATAGATATGAAATGATTGAATCAGCAGTTGAAAAGGCGGCAGAATTCCAAAAGGCTCAAGAGAGTTTCAAGCAAAGAATGGAAGAAGCAATTTCCACCGCACAAAAGACTGGAGCTACCATCCCAGTTGGACCAGTAGAAGTTTCAGTTGATGCTGGACCCGATGGTGTGTTAGGAACCGATGATGATGAGATTCAAGTGAATCCAGCGGGAACTGCGGAACAGGAAGAAGAGTGAGTTTTTGATGGGCATCGCCCAGCCAGGACAAGGCCCCTCAATCCTTGTTTCTGCAATGTCTATAGGTATGTTTTCTATTTCGTTCATGGTATCTGATCCAGGGGGTTTTGTTACTCTAGCGGGAGTTATTCTAGCGTGCCTTGCAACATTCATAATTTTCTTTCATCGAGATCCTGAACGACATATTCCTTCAGACAAAGAATTAGTAGTTTCTCCTGCTGACGGAAGAGTCATGTTTGTAGTTCGTGAACGATCTACTGGTCGTCGTCCTACAAATGAAGAGAGAAAAACGGACCAAATTGAAACACACCCATTGATGGGTGATTGGTTTCCTCAAGTACCTGAAAATCCGTTGAGCTTTGAAACTGAACAGAGATGGGAACCAGTCCATTCTGGTGATGAACTCCCAACTGATGTTTTTCGAATTGCAATTTACATGTCTCCTCTTGATGTACATGTACAACGTAGTCCTATTTCTTCACAGATTGTTGCAATGGAGCATCGTACTGGAAAGGGTAGAACACGGGGTCCATTTCGAAAGGCATCAAAGAAAGAGAGTGAAGGAAATGAGCGTGTAAGAACGGTCTTTCAATCTCACGAGGGAATTTCTATTGAAGTAACTCAAATTGCTGGTGCAATTGCTCGAACAATAATTCCATTTTCTTTTATTTCTGATTATCTTCAGCGAGGACAAAGATACGGTATGATTCGTTTAGGTAGTCGAGTAGATATTCGAGTTCCAGCAGAAGGAACTAAACCTTTGGTTGAACCAAATCTGATGGTTCTTGCAGGGACCACTCCATTGTTCAGAAGAAAGTAATCAAGGATAGAATAAGAAAGACAATCCAATGATAACATATGTTGCAAGTAGCATTGCCCCTTCCATCCAATTAGATTGCCCATCTCTTGCAATACTATTTGCAATCAAAACAGCAAGCATGCAAGCCGCAGTTTCCAATAATCCGAATTCAAAACTTAGATCGACACCTATTATCCAAGAGACTAGGATTACAAGAGGTGCAACAAATGCTGCAATTTGTACCGATGATCCAACTGCAATTCCGATAGATAAGTCCATTCGATTTTTCCCAGCCACCACAACAGCAGTGAAATGTTCTGCAGCATTACCGAACAAAGGCAGAAGAATTACTCCAATGAAAACTGCTGATAGACCAATTGCTTCACCTGCTGCTTCTACAGAATGAACCATTATTTCAGCCATCAAAGAAACAAAAATTGTTGCAAGCAGGAGTAATATTCCAGCATCCTTGAGTTCCATAGTCGGTTCTTCATGACCATGGGAACTCCCCGACATCATATCTGAATGAGTCTTGAGTTGGAAAAACAATAGCAATCCATAGGATGCCATTAAAACAATTGCAGTTAATCTAGAGACCATCAATACTCCTTGTACAATTTCAGATTCTTCAATCCCACTAGTTGATAGAGCAATATGGAATACAGTAGGCAAGATCAAGCAAATAGTTGAGAGAAGAAGTAGAGTTGTATTGATACTAACAGCCTGAGGATTGAATTTCTGTTCTTTGTGACGTAGTCCACCCCACAGGAATGAGAGACCCATTACTAACAGTAAGTTTCCAAGAATACTACCAATTAAGCTAGTTTTTACTAGTGTAACCATCGCATTTCCAAGTTGCAAATCATTACTTGAAAATGCACTGGCAGCAGCAAAAACAGCTACTATTGCAATAATTATTTCAGCAGCATTTCCGAATGTAGCATTTAGCAATCCACCTACCGATTCAGAGGTTCTTGTGGCAATCTCTTCTGTTGCCTTTCCCATCAAGAATGCTAATGGCATAATTCCAATCATCGAAGAAATAAATTGTATCGATTCATCAAGATGGGCCAATTTTGCATACCCTGCGATTGGAACTGCGATTAGAAGCCAATTAAGAAAAGAGTTTCTCGGGTCACATGCCGAAATAATGGAATAGATGCCTCCCCGTGTGCTATTTTCTGACTCACTACCATTTTCAGGGTGTTCGGACATACCACAGCCAAGTAAAGACGGAGCGTCAAGATTGCGATTCTCGGAGCCTTCATGTTTAGTATAGTCGAGCCGAGGGTATGTTTCCCAGTATCTCTATTGCTCTTTCTGGTTCTCCTGGGTCCGGAAAATCGACTATTGCTGAACTGGCTAAATCAAGTGGTTGGAAGGTTATTTCAGTTGAGAAATTAGCAGAGAAACACGAATTATTGGGAGAACTCGATAAAAAAGAACAGGCTAGAGAAATCGACATTGAGAAACTTCGTCAAACTCTTGGCCGAATAAATGGTCCGTTGATCGTTGATGGACATCTAAGTCATTATTTGCAAGTAGATGCGGTCGTAATTCTAAGATGTAAACCGTCAATTCTTCGTGAAAGACTTCAGCAACGAGGATATCCTGAATGGAAGATAGAGTCGAATGTTGAATGGGAAATCATCGGCAGTTCTTGGTCCGATGTTGAAAATGAAAATGTTGCAGAATTTGAAACGTCATCATCTGAACCACACATGGTTTGGTCTTCTATTCAAGATTGGATTAATACCGGCCATCCTACAAGAAAACCATTTATCGATTGGATGAATGATTAAGACATTGCAGAACGTAGTTTAATTGCGTAATCTATTCCTGAGATAACGGTTAATGTTGTTGCTATCATCATTGCCCAGTAACAAATTTCTGAATACAACATTTCTTGCATTGAAACACCATGTATTGCCATACCTGCTAGAATCATAACTATTGCAATAGTTTGCGACATAGTCTTTCCTTTGCCTAATTTACTTGCTGAAAAGTCGATTTGTTGAACCTCGGCATACCCTCTTAGCCCAGTGATCAATGTTTCGCGACAAATGATGAGAATTACAGCCCAATAGGGAACCAAGGAAGATGTCCAACTAGATACACATAGTAAAATTAGTACACTTTGAATAAGGATCTTATCAATCAATGGATCCATCATTCTCCCGAAAATGGTAACACTGTCCAATTTTCTCGCTAAGTATCCATCTAACGCATCTGTTGCCATACCAATGCTGAAAATCCCTAAAACTATCCACCAGAACCAAGAATCTGGAAAATTTTGTTCATTGCCCCAGCAAACAAAAATGGCAATCAGGACAGGGACTGCTCCCAATCTAGACATACTTACGATATTTGGCCACGGGCTCACCTTCCTAACCTCGTCCATGAAAGGGTTTAGAATAACTCATGCAAGGTTCTTCCGGCGACTTCAATGGTGTAAAGAACCGGTTTCTAAGTTATCTTCTCGGCGTCAAGTTCATGTCAGTTAGAGTACCATAGGTAGTATGGGTCCAGCCATGTCTACGAAGTCTCGTTCCAGTTTCACGCTTGTATTCATCCTTTTATTCAGCATGATTTCGTTCTCCCCAGTGGCTGCAGATGACCACTATGATTACGATGATATTGGTGACCCGAATGATGTTCAGGCTCAAGAAATGCAGGCAGTTTGGGATTCAACATATGAGTACACCAGGATTACTTGGAGGAACATAGGTGGAGACGGTGGAACCGAAGGAGGAATTTCTTCCAGTACAATCCAAAATCTCCCATTAGTCAAATATCGCGTTTATCGAGCATCACAACCAATTAATGCATCAGATATTACAGATGGAAACTACACACATTTTGCCGAAGTTAATGCGTGTCTTCCTGAACAAGATGCATTTTCTTGTTTAGATCAAGAAAGAAGTGCTACTTTCTTGACTTCTCATACTTCCAATGGTTCCTACTACTATGCTGTTTCGACTGTTCTTTCTAATGGCGTGGAACATGGATTAGTTCAGATGAATATTTCGCAAAATTATATTCCAGTAGTAGAAGAATCGAATCCAATATCAACACCCTTCAATCTTAAAGCAACTTATGATGGTGCAACTTCAGAGACAGTTCTAGAATGGGATAATACTGTACCAGTATTTTTCCCTGGCCAATTAACAGAAACTGGATTGAATGCATACACAATACGAATCTATGAACATCCAGTACCTGCTACCAGAGAAAATTGGGCAGATCTAAATCCTTCCTTAGTTGCCATGGATCTGCCAGCAGGTACCAATAGCCATCGTCTTGCAGTTCCGGATGGCACCGACAGAGAGGTCTACTATACTGTTACACTTATCGACAATGGATATGAAGATTTTAGGATGTTAACCTCGAATTCATTGAGTGAACCTGTTCGTGAAGATAATCGAGCACCAGTGCCAGCAATTGAAGTTGCAGCCTCGTTTACTGCCGATCCATCTACCGGTTTTGGAACATCGAGAGTTGTCTGGACAGACGATCCTCTTGAAGATGGGAATGAAACATATCGAATATGGAGGAGCTCCACACCTTTTGGTCAAAACGTATCTGGAGCGACATTAGTCGGTACATCTCCTGCTGGAGTTGAATTGTTTGATGTAGTGATAGATCAAGGAACTTTAGGAGAATCATATTACGCAGTTACTATTTCTGATTGGGTAAACAATCATGATGGATTAGTATCCTCAGGCTCGACTTCTACATTGATTTTTGAGGATACCTTCAATCCTTGGATAGCAGAGCCGACTGCGGTTTCTGCATCTTACATGAATGGTGTAACATCAATTACGTGGAACGATCAAATGGGTGCTGAAGGAGAAGTTTACCACGTATATCGTTCTGTAGGTACTCGATTGACTTCTGCTTCGAATCTGACCCTTGAGGCTGAATTAGTAGCAACTGTTCCAGATGGTGTTCAAAGTGCAACATATTCTGTCAACCCCGGAGTTGTACAGTCATCATATTATTGTGTAACTACTGAAGCAAGATATGGATATGTAAATGGAACTTATGAAGATACACGTTTCGTTCAAAATTGTTCAGAACCAACTTTAGAGGATACTAGAATGCCAAACCCCGCATTTGTATCAGAACCTCAGTTAGAAGTAATGTCTTCTCAAAAGTATGTTCTTGTAAGTTGGATCAATAATATCGATGAGTCTGATGAGACTTATTCGATTTGGGCTCATCCAGGAAATCCTTGGGGTATTGATGATTGGGAAGATGAAGATGTACTTACAGAAGATATTGGCAACGATCCTAATTGGGTCCAACTATTGGATAATATCGAGGAACCTGAAGAGTCTACTACTATCTATCGAAATATCAACATCGGTGTAGGACTCGATCAATATAGATGGTATGCTGTAACTACTACAGATCTCTATGGTAACGAAAATCTTGCGTTATCTTCTCCGGGAAATGTCTGGAGAGTTCACGAGGATACTACTGCTCCATCTGCTGAAATTTCTATTGAAGGTGAAGATGAAGACGGTGAAGAATTCATTGCCAGAGCATTGACACGTGGAGATTACGAACTTTTATTCAAGGTTAACGAGATGTTATCTGAGGATCCAGTGATCAATGTTACTACTACAGATTATGATGAAATCGAAGGTACAGGATTCGCGTTTACAGAACAGGGGGGAATGGTAAGAGCCGAACCAGTCCCAGGAAGAGAACTGACCTATCGATTGAGAATGACTCTACCATCGGGCCTTGAAAATGCTGAATTGAATGTTGAGTATACTTTGGTAGACCAAGCAGGAAATACGGAAACTACTACTGTTGTTGGTTGGCCAATAGATGTTCAGGATCCAGATATTCAGATGTACTCACCAGGTACTTCAAGTACGTACCTGTATGGAGAATACGTTAGGGTACATGGAAGCGTTAGTGATGATGTAGGTGTAGATTATGTTAGAATCAAGTTTGAAAAGGGCCTTGCAACCTCCACTATTCAACGAACCGAGTGGTTCAATGTAACAGACATTACCGCCCTTGATGATGATGGCAAGGTATTTGTTTTCGAGTATGTAGATCCTGCTGCTTCTTGGCCTGTTAAAGGTCCACAAAAACTCATGGTGGAAGCGGGAGATGCAGCAGGCAACGTTCGACAAATTTCGATAATTTTTACTGTTGATTTGTGCCAACGTTCTGTTAGCGGTTTTACTATTTGTGCTACAGCTGTTGATGACCTCACCCCTCCAGATATAGACAATGATGGAGTTCGTGATGACATGGACATGTGCATAGAACCAACGTTAGACGAAGTCGATCCTTCTACTGGTTGTTCTACTCCCGGAATGTTTTCTGGAACATATATTCTGGTTTATGCAATGGGTGGCCTAAATCTAGTTTTACTAATTGCAGCAATATTGGCAGCATCAATGGCCAATGCAAATCCAAGTAAGAAACGACGTGGTGATGAAGAGGATATGATGGACGAGGATGATTGGATGGCTGACTTCATGAGTGGAGGATCGGGAGCCGGTTCTCCAGATGATGTGCGAGCTGACATGGAATCATTGAATACCTCAAAAGAAGATAAGAAAGAAGAAAAGAAGTTAGAAGAAGAAGAAGATATTTTCCAAGAAAAGGTATCACGACCTAAGCGTCGTACTAAGAAGAAATCCGAAGATAATGATGATGAAGACGATGATGACGATGGTGGCAGTTCTCGTCCTCGTGTACGTCGTCGAACGGTACGTCGTCGAACTTAGGCGGTTTTCGATGTTTGGAATGGACGATCCTTCAAAGGTCGTCGACCAGATTAGAAGTTATATTGCTGAGAGCCGTTTAGAATTAGCAGAAGTTATGGCTCAAGAATTGTCAACACATCTTCTTAATTCCAAGAGAGACAAAGATTTAGATCAAGTTCTTGTTTTAGTGCTTAGAGAATGGACATTGGTTCTTTTCATGAGGGAACAGTGGAAGGATGCTCACTCAGCAGCCGTTAGACTAGCGAAGGCCCGGAAGATTCAGACGCGTAGAATTCGTGCATCAGGTGATTTAGATGCAATCTCAAATGCAATACAATTAGAGGTTGAAGATCTCATTATTCATGGTAGAATTGAATCATCACGAGGAAGATTAAGTGCATCAAGAAAGAAATTTTCTTCAGCAATCAAATTAGACCCTCATCACATCGAGGCCCGAGTATCTAAAATAGGATCAAGATGGCGAATTAAAGGTAATTTGAAAGGAGCAAAATCTGATGTTTTAGACTTGTTAAAAACATTAGAAAAAAGTGATGGCGTTGAGAGAATTGGGGGTGTATTAGGAATGCGAGTATCTAATTCTCCTTTTGTTTCAACAGATAGAATTCTGGAGATTCTAAATGGATGTACTGACTCATCTCTAGGTCTACCTAATATTGTAATTGAAAAATCACAAAAATTCAAACAAAAAATCTCTAATGAAATTGCAGCAATTGAATCAGGTGAAAGAGAATCGAATGCCAGACTTGCTGCAGCTATCGATTCATTGACTCCTTCTTTAGATTATCATTCATATTCTGCAAATTAGTTAGCAGGGCCCTTGTATTCTAACCATTTTCTACAAGATGGACACCATGTCCAATTTCCTCCGTTTGCTACGGCTTCTTGAATTGGTCCATTGCAATGAGGACATACTTCTTCAGTTCCTTTATGTTGAGAATTATTATCACTTAAACGGCTAACTATTACAACTCCAATTACTCCAAGTAGGGCGATAGTTCCTAATATCAGTACTATTAATAATGCGGGACTAGTCTCTTCTGAATCGGCTAAATCTTCCTCCGTAGACGGAGAATTATCTGAAGGTTGTTCAATTATTTCTAGAGGACATGAACAATCTATTGGATCTACAGTAGATCCATCCCAACAGAGAACTGTGGGGCAAACAACATCATTGGTCTCATTAGAGGTATCTGAATTATTTCCATTTTCTGTTTCTTCCTCTGGAGCTTCACACACTAATGGATCGCTCGAATCATGATCGTAAGGCAATCCCGTACTACTTTCTGGTACACACCCATCATTATCTGGGTCCCCGTGAGCTAGAAAATCAAATGGGAATAAATCTCCTGATTCTATTCTCAAACCTGTAGTTGGATCTATTGAAAATGTGTAATTGTCTCCAAATCCATCTCCATCTAAATCAATACATTGAGAGAAATCATTGGGAAAAGCATCACCTGATGCAGGTGTCCTGTAGCCATCATTATCTGTGACGTATGTGTAATTATCACCACATCCGTCACCATCTCGATCTGTTGATTGTGAACTATCGTTAGGAAAAGCATCACCAGAGTCTATTCTCAGACCATTACTTCCTACAGTAAATGAATGTGTATCTCCTACTCCATCTCCATCGCTATCTCTTGATTGAAATGGGTTGTCTTTGAAGGCGTCTGCTACTCCTAATGGATGTGCCAACCAACTTTCATCTGGATCCGACACCCCATCGCCATCGGAATCTACACATCCAAAACGATCGATGTTGGATTCACCAGAAATTGTAGGGCAATCATCCCCTTCATTTCCATTTGGATTATCTCCAAATCCATCGCCATCCGAATCTGCCCATTGTGTTTGATCGTTGGGGAATAAATCGTACTCATCAGGTACCCCATCTCGATCTATATCAGATACTAGTCTGGAAATAGTTCCTGTATGATTTACAATTATCAATGAACCATCTTGATCAACGGCCATCCCTCTAGGGATTCCAATTATTGAAAATGATGTGATTACACTCTCATTCATGGGATCAACAAATTCTATCATTCCAGACGAAGATGTAGATGAATCACCCGATCCAACAAAAATACCACCATCATTAATGTCAATTCCTATTGAGAAAACTTCGGCGTTTACTGGAATTGATCGAATAATTTGTTGTTGAATTGGATCATACATTTTCAACATAGAGTCCCACCCTGCAGTTATTAGAACACCTACTCCCTCTAACCAAGAGTTCACTCCAGTATAATTTTCATGAGTATATACAATTCCATCATCTGTCCATGTCATTGGATCTGAACCGCTTGTTGACCACAATCTGACTCCACCCTCTTGACCAATGGAGCTCATTCGTTCTCCAGATGGATCGAATGAAATAGTCCAATGGACATCCGAATATCTCCATTCACGAATTATTTGACCTGCTTGAGAAATAACAGATACAACTCCATCTGCACTTGTGTTGTTCGGGTCTTCCCCATAAGTTGCAATAATTTGGTCGTGCATATTTATTCTAGCACGTCCAAAAACCGAAACAGTTGTCATAGCATTTAGATTGATAGTCCAGATATTCTTGTTTTGTTCATCACAGGCAACAATTGTTCCATCACTAAATCCAATGATTACTTTATCGTCGCTAGTCCAATCCACACTTTTTGCAAATGGAATTGAGTCAGTGGGCTCTCCGAATTGAGGATGAGTACATTGCCGATTCCTGGTCCCTGAATCGAGATCCCATACAGTTACTACTCCCCCTGAATCAGCCATTGCTAATAGATCTCTATTCGGAGCCAATGAAATTTCTCGAGTTAATCTCGTTCCTAGTCTGCTATGGAATGCGATTCCAGAAGCGTCTTCACTCCAAATTTCGATGGTTCCATCTCTTCCCGAAGAAGCAGTCAGTCCGGAAACACTTGCTGATACATCTAAGACATCAGCAGGTATCCCTTCACCTGCATTCACAAAACTATGCCACCCTACATCATTGAGGATTGTACCAACCTGATCGATGAACATCATTCTTCCAGGATCATGTAGTCCAACCAATAATTTGTCTCCATTTTGAGTCCAGGATATAGATGAAATATTCTGGGGAATTGGTGAATACCAATCTACTTGACCATCAATGTGGTTGAAATGAGTCACGACTCCTTCATTTGGTCTATTCCACCCGACAGTGTATCCTAGTCCATTTACGTCCCAATCAATTGCCCAAGCACTAGCTTCAGTCCCACCAATTGCCCTTTCCCATAAAGGTTCAAGATCTGGAATTGAGTAAGCTGCAACCTTGTCTTGATTTAGATTATTTTGAAAATTTCTGAGAGTTGTTGCAACTACACTTCCGTTTGGAGATAAAGAACAATCAGTGGGCATATGTGTAGTGTAGATACTATTTGGATTTCCATTTCCGCCTAAAAGATAGCTAGTTTCTACAGTAACAATTTCTCCTGGGATATTTGGATTATCAATACCTCCACAAATTACTACTCTACTTCCATCCTCTGACAAATCCATACCCCACAACATTCCATTTTCAGAACCTGTGAACCCTTTAGCCCAAGTCATTTGATGTGCATTTGTTGAATTTAATGGCCAACTTTCTCCCGTATCAATAACTTCGAAAACGACCAAATCATCATCTGAATCTGCAATCATCAGATGTTCTGAATCAAGCCACATAACGTCTACCAAAGGATCTGGATGTGGAGAATAGAAAACTAGTCTCCCATCACTAATATTCCAAACAGAGACTCTCTTTTCATTGATATCTACTCCTGCAATTTTACTACCATCAGGGGAAAAGTCGATTGCCCAAAGAGCTCCTGTTGTATCTGGTCTCCAATAATCTGCTTGGAAACCCTCACCACCAGGGGGGGATATTGTTTGAGTCCATTGAAAGTTTTGTACATAATGTTGATTTTCATCTTCTAATATTGCAGGTTCAGGAGTCAAAAAACCCATGAATGAACATGCAATCATCATCAAGGTCATTGACATTGCTGATGCCATCGGCAGAGCCTTGCCCATGAATCTCCAGAGCAGCCCCAACGCTTGACTCTTTGGCTCCCGAAATATTTGAATTACTTTCTAATCGTCATTATGGGGCTCTGTATTTACGATATGGTTATCATGGCTACGAACACGCTGCATCTATGCGACATATCATTGATCGTGTTTTAGAGTTGCAAGATTCTGATTCTGAACCACCGAATAATCCTGCCCCACAGGATGGAGATTTAGCTGAATTATTGAAGACTTTACAGCCTAGAATTAGAGTATATGGGTGTGGAGGTTGTGGTAATAATACAGTATCTCGTCTAACTCAAGAAGGCTTGTTAGATGATCAATATACTGTTGGTTGGGCCATCAACACAGATGCTCAACATTTACTCCGAATCCAAAGTGAACACAAGATGCTCATTGGAAGAACAGCAAGAGGAAGAGGTGCTGGAGGAGATCCTGAGATGGGAGAAAGAGCAGCATATGAATCTGAAAGACAATTAACAGAATCTGTAAACGATTGTGACCTAGCTTTCGTGACTGCTGGTTTGGGTGGAGGTACTGGAACAGGTAGTGCTCATGTTATAGCTCGTTTAGCTAAGGCAGCAGGAGCTCTAACAATTGGTGTAGTTACTTATCCCTTCAACTCTGAAGGAACTCAAAGGCGTCAAAACGCCGAGTGGGGACTTGAGAGATTGAGAGAGGTGTGTGACACAGTAGTGGTTCTTCCTAATGATAGATTATTGGAAGTAGAAGGGGTTCGAGATCTTCCAATCGCGGCAGCATTTCGTGTTGCAGATGAACTACTAATGAGATCAATTGCAGGAGTAACTGAATTGATTGCAAAAGAAGGATTGGTAAATCTTGATTTCGAAGATCTTCGTTCAGTAATGGTAAATGGAGGTGGTACTGCAATGATAGGTTATGGGGAAGGAAGAGGCCAAGATAGAGCAGAATATGCTACACGTCAAGCATTAGAATCACCATTATTGGATATTGACGTATCAGATGCACGGGGTGCATTGGTGAATGTTGTAGGTGGAAAGAGCCTGACATTAGGTGAAGCGGAAATGTGTGGACAAATTATTCGAGAAAGTATCAATCCTAATGCTAGAATTATTTGGGGAGCCACAGTTGATGAATCTCTGGGAGAGGAATTACGTGTGTTGATTGTATTAACAGGAGTAAGAAGCGATCATATTCATGGAACGTCCATGCAGACCCGTTCCAGAAGCATCAGGTCTCGTTCAACAACCTTCATTCGTTGATTCAAACATTTCCGTCGTTCTTAAGTGGGGCACGGAAGTCGCACCGAAGGCTGAGGGTGTACCATGGCGGATGAAATGGATAGCAAAGGTTCTGTCGAACAGCGGGCGCAAGCCATGCAAGATGACATAGAGCGTTGGTTCCGTAGACGGCAGCGTGGTGATTGGGCGCGTATTTTGCGCATGGCTCGCAAACCATCGAAGGCTGAGTTTCGTCAAACCGTAATAGTTTGCGGTATTGGTATGTTTGTTCTAGGAGCGATTGGCTTCGGAGTTCTTTGGTTAATGGACAACCTTCTTCCATCTTTCTTTTCATGGCTAACAACGCCAACAGATGTTCAATTCAATAATCCATAAGGTGATTAAAATGTCAAATGCATTCGTAGTTTATGTTCGAAATGAAGAGCAAGTACTTCTCATGAAGCGTGCAGATAGTGTCAGTGAATTCCCCCTAGCTTGGGATGGGATTTTTGGCGTAGGTGATGCAAATGATTTGGATGTAGTTTTTCAGCGAATAAAAGAAGCTACTGGAATTGAATCAGATAAGATCACTCATATTAGAACCGGAGAACCTAGAGGTTTAGCCTTTGGAAATGTCTTGAATGAAGTAACACCTGTTTTGGTTGCTACAACGGAAACACATGTTGTCCCCGCTGCTCTTTATTCAGAACATGAATGGATAGATGCAGGTGATATGAGAACTAAGGATTACGCTATTCCTTCACTAGTTGAGATGTATGGGGATGTTGGAAGTTATCTCTATATTTTGAAGACCTCAATTGGTCAAGAAGCGAATGTTGCAAATGAAATTCGTGCTCGTCTTTCCGGTTCTGGATCTCTTGTAGATATTGTGGATGAGATATATGCTGTTTTACAATCCGATCATATGAGAGGATACATCTTTGTTGAAGCATCCGCTCAACATCATGTTGAGAAAGTTATTGGAAGAGCTGGAAATCGAACAACTCCATTGAAAAATTGCCGTAAAGTTCTGGAAGGAGAAGCTCCATTTAGGGATATTTTCCCTCACCTAGAACCTAAGGCTGCCACTGCAGGAATTTCCGAAGGAGATATCGTGGAAGTTCGTCTTGGAGCATTCAAGGGTCAACGTGCACGTGTAACGAACATTGCAGATAGTAAAGAGGAAATTACTGTTGAATTATTCGATGCGCCAGTTCCAATTCCGTTAACTGTTCGTGCAGACCAAATTAGAGTAACTCAGAGAGTGGAGTAGTTTCGCACCGATTAAATATAGGAAGAAAGTCGGCGCGCTGTAAAGGAGAGGAATCACATGTCTGCCCGCAACGAAACACCTCATGTCATCAACCAGACATTAGGTGTTGCAAAATGCAATGGTAGCTGGGAGGCCTCTACAGAGAATCTGACTATGGACCAAGTAAAGCAGATTGCTAATAAGCAAGAAGATCGTCTTACTGGTGCAACACTTTTCGCTCGTTGCCGTGAGGTAATGGGTACATGCGTTGCTATGCGCGTCAGAGTAGAAGGACTTGAGCCAAAAGAGGCATTGAAACAGATGAAGGAGGGAGCGTTCGAAGCGCACTTTTCCTAATCTGTCACGCAGCGCGGGAGAGGACTTGTCCTCGTAGACCGCGGAGGTGATGAAAAATGAAAGAAAAAATTCAGGAAGCAATTCAACAGGCTCTCGAAGAGGCTCCAGAGCGAAAATTCGTCGAGACATTAGAGTTCTCTTTTACTATCAAGGATGTTGATTTGAAGAATCCAGCAAATAGGATTCAAGAAGAGATTCGTCTTCCTCATGGTCGTGGAAAAGATATCTCTATCGCTATGTTTGCATCAGGAGAGATGGCTGTGAAAGCAAAGGATGCTGGAGTTGAGGTAATAGATCCATCTACAATCGAAGACCTTGGTGGCAATCGCCAACAAGCACGAAAAATAGCTAAGAAGTATGATTTCTTTCTTTCTGAAGTTCCTCACATGGGTAACATTGGACGATTCCTTGGTCAGGTATTAGGTCCACGTGGTAAGATGCCTCGTCCAGTTCCTCCAGTAATGGATATAGGTGCTCTAAGTAATGGTCTAAGAACCACTTCTATGATTCGTTCTCGTGACAAAATTACATTCCATGGTCCTTTTGGTACTCGTTCTCAAACTATTGATGAGTTAACTGAGAATGCGATGGCTATTTGGAATCGCGTAATGAGTAAACTCGAACGTGGTCATAACAACATCCGTTCATGTTATGTTAAGACTTCAATGGGCCCTTCTGTCAAGATTGAGGTGATCAATTGATTCCTAAGGCGGCTCAGTGGAAAAAAGACCGTGTAGGTCAACTTTCAGATATTCTCAAGTCCGATGGAGTTATCGGAATTGTAGATATTTCTGGAGTTCCAGCTACAAACATGCTCGATATGCGTGCTAATCTTAGATCTGGTATGACTGCTACAATGGCCAAGAAAACTCTAATTCGACGTGCTTGGAATAATGCTGGTCTTGATGAAGGACATTTGGATGTTCTTCTTGATGGTGTAGTACAGCCAATGTTGGTTCATACTGAAAATTACAATGCTTTCCAATTATACAAAGAATTGGATAAGACTCGCCAAGGACGTGCTGCCAAAGATGGAGAGATTGCTCCTGATGATATTGTTGTAGAACAAGGCGAAACAGAATTTGCCCCGGGTCCTATTGTTGGTGAATTAGGTGCTGTAGGCATTCCAGCAAAGATCGATAAGGGCAAGGTAGTAATTCAGAAAACAACCACTGTTGTAAAGGCTGGAGAGGCTATTGAGGGAGATTTAGGTATGATGCTATCTAAGTTAGGAATCAATCCTATTGAAATTGGACTAATTTTATCCGGTGTGGTTGAAGAAGGAACAGTTCTTCCTGCTGACTCTCTTAATATTGATTCAGATGCTTTCAGGAACGATATCATTACAGCAATGTCAGGCGCATTCAATCTTGCTTGCAATGTTTCTTGGTACACATCGGAGACTATGCCAACATTACTTTCCAAGGCCAGCACGGAGGCATTCAATGTCGCTGTTGAAGCTGGTGTATCCAATGAAAAGACCCTCCCGGTCTTTATTTCGCGTGCTCAAGGGCGCGCTTTGGCCCTTGCTGGCCATCTAGATTCCTCTGCCCTGGACGATGAACTCGCCGGGATGCTCGGTGCAGCAGCAGCTTCGGCTGTTGTTGTTTCTGATGCCCCAAGTGATGATGCTGCAGAAGTGGCTGATCAACCCGAGGAAGAGGAAGAAGAGGAGGAAGAAGGCGGCTTTGGCGGCCTCGGAGATCTCTTCGGTTAAATAAAAAAAGAAGGTGAAAAAAAATGGAATATGTATACGCTGCTATGTTACTGCATTCGGCTGAGAAGGAAATTGACGATAAGACTGTCACAGCGGTTTTAACTGCTGCTGGTGTAGATGCTGATAAAGCAAGAGTCAAAGCTCTTGTGGCATCTTTGTCTGATGTCGACATTGGTGAAGCAATGGCTACTGCTGTTGCTGCTCCGGTGGCTGCTGGAGCTCCGGCAGCCGCTGCTGGTGGTGGAGATGCCCCAGCAGCTGCTGAAGAAGCACCAGCTGAAGAAGAAGAGGAAGAGGAGGGCGGCGGATTCGGCGGCCTCGGCGACCTCTTCGGCTAATCAACGAAGCTACATTTCAGATACGAACCCCGTACTAATACGGGATTGACTGTGGATTACTGGCCGTTCGGCAATCGGGCGGGCGCCACTGGGCGGTTCTCACCCCCTCTGTGTCCAGACTACATCAATCCGAAGTGTGATGTCAGATGACATTCTCGAGTTTATTGTGAGCTACGCGACAGTCTATGAGATCCCAGTCAGTGTCGGCTCAGTCGATGCCATTCGCTCTTTCAGAATCATAGCTGAAATGGCAGGTTGGACAGTTACTCGCCACGAAGGTAAGAGACCAGTTCATCGTATGGCGATAATTATGCCACTTCAACAGTCAGTTCGAACGTTTGGAATAGTAATTGACAATGGTCCATTAGAAGGTGCTGCAATGCAAGCATGGTCTCATACTCCTGGCTCTGCAGGGGAGATTACTACAACAGAATGGGTTCTTCCTGAAACAATCGATGAAAACATGTGGAATGATTTCATCCGCGCATGGTCTGCAGATTTACCTAGAGTTCCCAATCGCTGGACATTTTGGGAAAGAAGTCGTATTGGATATATGCTTCCTGAATATGGTAGATCAAAACGAAGACTAGCAAGTTGGGGTTTGGATAGAAAATGGAAAAAAACCGACGAAATAATAGTAAATTGGCCACCAATTAGTGGGCAGGAATCGGAATAAACCAAACGGGACATTGAAAAACATGGACCTATCATAACTGTCCATGGACCTAGCGGAGACGTTCCAAGATCGTCGAAGTCAAGTTATGTTAGGAGTCTCAGTCTTCTTCATGTTCCTTTTTCCAATTTATTTTGCAATGGTCCCAGGATTGGTTGGCTTAGATGATGCGTCCTCTTCATCAGGACCTTCTGGAAAGTGGGCTGTTTCATTCACTGAAGAAACATTGACACAATCTGAAACCACAGATGCATTATCTGATGGTGATACGCATGAAGATACGTTCGTAATTACGGAGGAAATGATTGGAGATAACAAAAATTTGGCTTCAGTAACGATGACAATACAATGCCAAGATCAGGGAGCAGTAGGACCTGGACAAAATAACGGAGTAGATGCATCATCAGATGTGTCTGGAGTTAGTGGCGAACTTGCAGATCAAACGGATGGAGGAAACTGTGGAAACGGTAATGCTGCATCATTGACTTGGATTTTAATCGATGGTTATGATGGGCAGGATTACGAAGCAGATGGCACAGAAGCAGACATCCGTTCAGTATGGATGACTTCAGATAATGGGCGCGGAGATTGGATCGTTGAATTAACTGCAGATGTTCAGAATGATGCTGTTGGTTTCCCTCCTTTCCTGTCTTCTGATGATCAAACATATGATATTACTTGGACTGCTACTATCTTTGAGGTATCAATGGAACCTGTTGTAGATATTGAAGATCCTACAACTGCATGATTCATGTTTTTGCATGAATCTTCACAACATCATCATTCGCTAATTCATGGTCTGCGCCAATTACTCTTCCACTTCTTGCATCGGTAGCTCTGATGAATCCATCACCTAGATCTGTATGAACAGCGTAAGCAAGATCCTTTGCCGTTGAACCCTGAGGAATTAGGAGAGCATCAGGAAGAATTCTTCCATCTCCATCAATCCACTTTGATTCATCTTGGACAGGATAGGCTACAATTCGATCTAATCTATCGAAAACAACAGATGAGATTAGAGAGATTAACCCAGTCCCTCCCATGTTTTCAATTCGCTTAGATAACGCATCAAGTCCTTTTTTCTGCGCATCATTCAATTCCGCAGATTCTGAAATTGTGAATTCATTATCTCCTGGTCGGTATTCAATCGCACCTGCTTTTGCTGCTCTTCGTAATCCAAGTTCGGTTTCTGCAGATGTCGCTTCAATTAATCCACCTTTTTCTTCAATACGTTGTTTCAAACTCATCCATTTTGAAGAATCTGCTTGATCTGCTTTATTTGCAGCAACAAAAACTGGAAACAATTGTTCACGTAAATTGCTGGCTAATCTACTAACAACATCTCCTTTCCATGTCCAGGGGACATCAAGATCAGGATTTTCAGAAATGAATGAAGACAGACTTGTATTGACCATTGATTCATTTGCTCCCAGTCCACTAAGTTGTGAATGGATATATCGAACCAATGCAATTTGCCCTTCTGCTTGCGCCCTCCTTGCACCTCGTGCCCAAGAATCATTTAGAATCCCAGATATCCAAGCATCTAATTCATTGAGTAGAAAATCATATTCTTCTTCAGGATTACAAGCATCTTCTCCTATTGGATTACCTTCAATATCAGTTGTACCAGAAGCATCTACAACTTGAATTAAGGCATCACAATTTGCAAGGTCAGATAAGAATTGATTTCCACGACCTCTTCCCTGATGTGCATCAGGAACTAATCCTGCAACGTCAACTAAGGTTATTGGAACAATTCTTCGAAATTCTACACAAGATCCTGTTCTAGGTGTGCAAATACTACCTTTTCGTTCACTATCTGAATCAATTATTCTACCATTTTCTTCCATTCGTTTGATTAAATCAAAACAAGCACAAGGAGATCTCAGTGGAATCCAAGCGATTCCAACATTCGCATCTATGGTTGTAAATGGATAGTTTGCAATCTCTACAACAGTTTCTGTTAAGGCAGCGAAGGTTGTTGATTTACCGACATTTGGTTTGCCAACAAGGCCGATTCTCATGAGTAGTTTACTCCTCTTCAGAGAGTTTGGTAGGCCCTACTGAATCATCAATTCCATCATCAGTGGTTAGAATGGTATCCAATGTAACACCTGCAGTTAGTAGATCTCTAACAGTTGTACTTCCAGAAATGACATATCTTGAAGGTCCAAGAATACTAAATTCTGGTTCTGTATCAACAGAACGGGTCCCTCTTACTACATTTTGGGCTAGGAATAGAACCCCAAGAACAACACCGTAGAATAAAACTGAAGCGATTGGTCTCAGTTCTGCTGCTGTAGAACTAAATCCTTCTTCAAGTCCTGCTTCTGCAAATGAAATCTCTGCAAAGTCTGACATCATGCTAACCATAAAAGCTCCAACAATGCCAAGTCCGAGTATCCATATTGCTCTTATTCCAGAGGATTGACTTTCGAGATCTTTTCCAGTAGCATCAGGAATAATTGCCAACGCTCCACCTAAAGCTAGTGGAATAATGGCACCCCAAACGGCTCCAATACGTACTGAACCAATAGCTGCAGATAATTCGTTGCTACCACTCATTGCATCAAGAGTAGTGAATAATGATGTTATTGACATAATTGGTAACATGAATGCACCAAAAGCAATTAGTGTGAGGGCTGTATCCTCAAAAATCGCTCCTGAACGCCTAATGGCTGTGAGTACATTCGTTGAGAACATGAACATTACAGGAATAGAAAGTGCCATCAAGGTAGTAATTACTAGGGAGGAAGTGCAGTCTGTTTCAGCTCCACAAGGTGGGAAAGATGCACCAGCAGTCACCCCAAGGTTTAGTGGAAGCCATGCTAATTCAAGAAAACTTAGACTGGCAGGATCATATCCCATGGGTGATACAGTTACTACTGTTCCTACAAGTGTAAGGGCGACCAATGAACGACTAGGAATTGGTATTCCCGTTGTTGAAGGAATTGCATAATAGACCACACCAAAAATCAAGCAGAGAAACATTCCAATGTGGAGTTGTTCGCTAATCCATAGGGTATGAGGTGCTGCATCTGGACCAAGAACAACGAATGTTATGGAACTAACAAACCATCCTACTAATCCTATGATGATAAACCATTGAGGGGCTTCTAAACCTGTAGTTTGTTTTCTGATAGTAAGTAATAAATTTGCAATTATGGCCAATGCTGCCAATGCTGGAATGTTATATCCTGCAAAAGCAATCAAATTTCCTATATCATTCTGAAACTGACTTCCAATAACGAAGAGAAGGATTCCTCCGGTGAAAACCATTGCCATTAATCCTGCATTTGTTTCATTAGAGAGGGGCGTATCTGCCATTCTAGGAATAATGTGTAAAGAAGAACCGATTAATAGCATGATCATTCCACCAAAGGTAGCCATGATACTAGGAGTATATGCAGCATTTCCAGTTAAATCCCAACTCCAGGATTGTAGGCTGTATAGTGCATTAGGAGAATGACCTAACCAAAGATCAATGAAAGTAATACTAGCGCCTATGAATAACCACACAATTCCGTGATTAATCCAAGATGCAGAAGCAGTACCTGATCTTCCTTCAAGAATCGTTGCTCCAGGACCTAATGCCTTACCAAGCATGAAACCAGTCATTCCTGCAACAGCATCTCCTAGAAAACCAAGACCTGCCCGTAATCTCCAAGCGAAGACCAACAAAGCGCCCCAGAAAATTAACATCATGAGAATTATTGTATCCATGATATTCACTCCCTTACTGCTCCTACTAGAACGCTAGCGACGAGTGAAAAGAATCCAATCATTATTCCTAATATGAAGAACCAGATGGTACTATCCATTACTCCGGAAAGAAGTGGTATTACGTCGCTTAGTACTGGGAATCCATGACCAGGGTAAAGCACGTCATACAAAACTAGGAAAATTAAGAGAATTATAGACCCCATTGCGATAGCCATTCTTCTTAATTCTGGTTCTTCATCTGAACGCATGTAGTCCAACAGCCCAAATCCACTATCTTCTTCCATAAACTCTCTACCTCCCTCACTTTACGGTGTTGGGTGTTCCCTCCAATGTTCTGCCGCCCTTAAGCGTTGGGCGAATGTTAACAGTAAAACAATGTACCAGTACGAATTAAGGAGCACGGAGAACATTGTCCATTGAAATTCTTCTATCTCGTCCAATTCCCAATGGGACTGGTAAAGATCTATCTAATTGAATTTCGTTTTTCCAAATTCCTTTACAGTGACAATCAATTCCATCAAATTCTTGAATATCAGCCGATACACTATATCTTTCAATGGCAGCAGCAACATCTTGGTCACATTCCCCACAATTATGAGATCCTCTAATCATTCCGGCTGCTGTTGGGTGAACTATGATTCTACATCCTTCACTAGCATTTTCCGCGGAAACAGGTTGTACATCTTCATGTATATTTTTGATCATTTTCACTAGACTCCAAAGCCAAGGTGGACGATATTGTCTAGCTCTGTGAATGCGATCTACAATGGTTTTTTTCTGTATATTCATTGGATTAATTGATATTTCATCAGACAAGGGTGCTACAGCTCTAATCCAAGCTGAAGTTTGTTCTATCGAATCTCCTTCAGACATAAATGGAGGTTTGAATAAAAGATAACTTTTGACTCTAAGTCCATTTTCTCTTAGAATATCTACTGCCTTATGCCATTGTTTTGTATTGAATCCCTTGTTACAGTTGAATCTCAAAACTGCATCATCATATGCCTCAAGCCCAATAGCAACAGTACAGCCGGGATGACGTTCAGCAACCCATTTTATTTTCTCTTCCTTACAGAGATGTGCCTGGGCTTCGATAACTAGGTGAAGACCATTTTCATAAGTTTCTCTGAGAACAGTTTCCTGCCAATCTGGGGGGTTCTCTTTATCTTCAAAAAAAGTTCCTGAAGTGTATACTTTGACCATAGAACAATCTTCGAAATTATTGGTTCTTTTTTTTGCTTCTTGCCATTGAGCATGTAGATCATCACTAGTTACGTCATCTCTTACATCATTGAAATATCCGCAAAAAGTACATCCACTTTTCCACCACCATTCACAGCCTTTAGTTCTCAGAATAACCGTTGCTGCAGTACATAGAGACCCATCTGGAAGTCTTTCTGGAGTTTTGTATACAGTCGCAGGTTTTTTTGCGTCCCACGATTCCCTAAATTTAATTGATTCAGGTGTATTTTCTGGGGCTTTGACCAAATGGTGGACCTTGACAGCCCGTTCTTCAGACCCCAACATACCCTTAGTCACGTTCCTCCGACGAGTCGTTGAAAATAGGTATTTTGGGCAATAATGTCCTATAATTCCGGTCCTATCTTCAAGTACGTAGAGACTCTGTACAAGTACATGACCGATACATCTGCAGTGTCCGATCGTATTGAAAAAATAGATGTTGGGGCATTGTTAGATTCCATGTCTCCAGAAGAAAGGAAAGGAATCCAAGGATGGTATTGGTATGACTGGGCTAATCAAGCATATGCATTGACAGTAATGACAGTAATTGCCCCTCAAGTAATGGCTAGTTTGTATAATCTAGCAACTGGAACTCAATCCGGTGACGCATTTTATGCATATGTTCTAACATTTTCAATGGTATTTGTAGTTTTGACTGCACCAGCTCTTGGAGTTATTGCCGATAAGATGCCAATAAAGAAGAAATTACTGAAGTGGTATACTGTTGCTGGTGTTTTGTTTACAGCAATAATGGGAGCAGCACCTTATTTCGGATCGTCAGGATATATTTTCTTAGCACTAACATACACAATAGGTACTGTCGGATTTACTGGTGGAAATGTAATTTATTATTCATTTATGCCATATCTTGGAGGAAAAGAAATGCAAGACCATGTTTCTACATATGGTTACGTCTATGGATTTGCAGGCGGTTCACTACTTCTAATGTTCCATCTTGTTTTATTATTGGGCCCCTTTAATTGGGATACAAATTTCAAATTAGCAGTTATTTTCGTCACATCATCCCTTTGGTGGTGGGGTTTTGGAGCTTTAATGTTCAAGTGGACTCCGGAGCCAGAAATTGAAACCACAATGGAATGGGACGGTTTTGTGCCTGCAGTTAAACTTGCATACGGTCAAGTTTTTCAGACAGCAAGAGAGATAAAGAGATTTAAGGTACTAGCACTCTTTTTAGTTGCTTACCTTTTGTTCTATGATGGAGTAAATACAATTGCCAGTATGGCTAGTGCATTTGGTGAATCGGTTCTCAGACTGGATACCAGTATGAACATTATGCTACTTCTTACAGTTAATGTAATTGCAATTCCAATGACGGCAGTTTTTGGAAAATTAGCAAACATCAAGGGAACAAAATTTGCCTTAATGCTCGCACTCATTATCTATTGTTTTGTTGCAATTGCAGCTGCTGCTTTTGCTCCATTGGAATTAGATCCAACTACTGATTCAGATAACAATGGATTACCTGATGACGCAGAGGGGGAATCTTCTCGATATGATTTTACTTTCACGTACAATGAATCATCTGGATTGTATGAAATGAATACCCTGTATAATAGAGGGTATGATGGATGGGTAGGAGAGAGCTCAGCAGGAGATGCAGAATTTAGAGATGCTTTCCAAGATTATTTTCCAGATCAGAGTGATACTTCATCTTCTTCAACAAGTACCAGTAATCTAGGCATATCTTCTGGAATCCTTGTTTTGTTAGTAATTCTTGTATCATTCGTTCTTCTTGGTAGTGCAATTATGTATCTTCAAAAGATGAATTTGGGACCATTAACTGCGCTAATTTCTATTCTCCTAGTATTTGCTGGGATCTTTGCTGCATCGTTATTTGTCGATGAAGCATCTGTTTCAATCAATGAAGTTGAAACAATCACTCCAGAAGATGCATCATCTTTGATTTCTGCGTTTGATAATGTATCAGATCATCGATTTGCCATAATTGTCATTGGACCTGATTATTCAATTTCTTCGGAGGTTGGAGATCGTCATCCTACCATTGTTGATCAGGGTGGAATGGTAGATGGTTGGGCTGAATTTATGCGAGATAATGTATGGGAACCATTTGGAATCACTGTCTCACTTCAGTGGATTATTCTGGGTTGTCTAGTTGGGATGGTAATGGGTTCTGCTGGAGCGCAAGCTCGCTCAATGTTCTCGATGTTGATTCCCGAAACTAGAACCTCAGAATTCTTTGGTTTCTTTGGTTTCTTAGGAAAATCTGCGGCAATGATTGGAACGTTCCTTTATGGAATTGCTAGTTCTACCTTCGATAGTCGTGTTGCAATCATGACTATTACTATTGTAATTTTAGCTGGAACAATCTTGGCTTCACGAATTGATCTTGAAGAGGGTATCAGAGTAGCAAATGAAGAAGATGCTCGAAATCGAGCAACAGCGCAAGGAAAGGAAGTTCCTGAATCAACGAAACTAACTCAGGACGAGAACCTGTATTCTCAGATCGGTGAAATGATGAAGTGATTGAATGACAAAACCAATGAAATTCTTTGGTTTTGTTCAGACGTTTTTATCCATCTTAGTATTGCCTTTTGGTTTCTTAATTTGGGGTATTTCAGCCATTCCTGGAATATGGGTGTTTCAAGAAGTTAGTAATATTCCTGATCCATTAATTCGACTTTTTGCTCAAGGATTTGCAATTGGATTGGGACTTCTCGCATGGTGTATTGTTGATCTATTAATTCTCGGATCCTTTGGATTGATTTTGAGACCCAGAACCTCTTCTGCTCAAGCCCCGACACAAAGTTGGTTGACCATTAGATGGGCATTTATGTCGCTCTTTCATCGGTTGGCATTACCTTCATTACAGTGGATGGTACCTTCCTTTGTTGGAAATATGTACTATTCAATGATGGGGATGAAAATTAGAAAAGGAGCACAACTTAATTCTCCCAATATGAATGATGCATATATGATTGAGGTAGGTAGCAAGACAGTGATTGGAGGAGGAGCTGCAATCAATGGTCACCTCTTCGAAAAAGATGGAATTCATCTCTCAAAGGTGATTATTGGATCTAATTGTGTTGTAGGTTCTGGCGCATTCATTGCTCCAGGTTGTATAATCGGAGATAGAGCAGTAATTGCATCAAGAGCAGTTCTGCCCAAATTTACCATTATACCTCCCGGTGAAATTTGGGGAGGGATTCCTGCACGTCGTATCAGAGGTGCCCCTGCTAGCGAATCTGAATGACTTATTAGTGTGGAGTTTTGATTCCTATTGCTCTGACAACACACCAACCGGCCCATCCTTCAAACATAGAGAATGCACCACCTCCAATTAATCCCAATGGAATAAGCCATTCTATTCCAAAGTTGAATTCTAATACAAAAAAAGCCACTGAAATAAGCACACCAACAGTTACTGCCAAGATTCCGAGCTTCAGTCTTACAGCCTTTCCTACATCATCGATATTACACTGCATCAGAAACAAACATACATCAATGGCATATGAATGACTGTTCATAATCAAAATGAAAGAATGATTCTAATTTTTATTAGACATAGTCTCAAGCATATCTTTCAGTAAATCTCTTATTTCGACAAGTACATCATCTGTCTGAGAATTTTCAACAGTCATTGCAGGCTGTGAAGAAAGGGAATCTCGTTGTTTGAGAACGAGATCTCTGAATTCTGGACCCCCTTTTACGCCAGTGAGAATAAACGGAGCCGAGCCTGCAGTCTCAAAATGCATGCGAACCACTCCGAACGCATTCAAAATTGGACCTTCGTGAATGGAAACGTCTGTTAACTTGTCTAACGGAATGTTTTGTTGTTTCTTGAATAACCATCCAGTACGAATATTCAGCGAACGATCGGTTAGCGAACAAGATAAACCTTCGAATTGTTTTTGATGAACTGCAAGACCTAAAATCAACCAAAAAGGCACTACAAGTAATCCAATAACTGTTGAAGCTTGAACTAACATAGCACCTAGCCACCAATATACTTTGACTTTAGGATCGAATTCAACTGAAACAATATGTCCACTGTCTGCATATCCTTCTGACATATACCAATGTCATTGTTGAGATACTAAAAACATGTCACTATATTCTATCAAATCTGTGAATAATATTCTCTAGCAGCAATTTCTACATCATTGAAAACTATCTCTTCATCTATACTAATGGTTTTCCCATCCCGTCTTAGTGCTCTGCCCTCAACAAATACGTCAAGACAAGTTCCACCGCTGTATATCAGATTTGCAAGTAATCTTCTATCGTTTGTTCCTAATGGACGTAATCTCACATCGTTAATATCCCATGTTACCCAGTCTTTACTTCCTTTAGTGGCTAGAGACCAGGTTTCAATTGGATTTAGGATTGTGGCATCCCAGTGATCATGACGTTGAATTAGACTTGCAGTTTTTGCCTCTGATCTCATATCCAATGAGTTGTTACTAGCTGCCCCATCTGTCCCTAATCTAACATCAACTTTAGCTTCGGTCATTGCTGGATATGACATGGTTCCGCCACAAGCCAATTTTTGATTACTGGTTGGACAATGTACTGCATGGCATTCTTTTTCAGCAAGAATCCTCATTTCCTTTTTTGTAACCCATCCACAATGAGCACAAACGGTAGAGTCTGTGAGAAAATTAAGTGAATCTAGGTATTCAATCGGGTACATCCCGTGGATTTCATAACAGTCTGACACTTCTGTTCTAGTTTCACTGGTGTGGATATGCACATAAGCATCGTATTTTTTGCCTAAATCAGATGCTCTAAGCAATGTTTCTTCAGAACAAGTGTAAACAGAATGTGCTGCAATTCCATATTCTACTCTACCATTGCCTAATGGACCAGATCTGAGTAACTCCTCTAATTTTTTCAGAACATCCCCACTATCTTCTTCCGTGTCTGAAGGAGGCCAGCTAGTAGTAGGCCCACAAATAATCCCACGAATTCCAGAATCAACTAATACAGGAGCGATTGAGTCAGGATGATGATACATATCGCAAGCAAATGTTGTTCCTGTCGCAATTAGTTCGGCTACTGCTGCTTTAGTACCGATTTCAATTAATTCTCTTGTAACATGTTTTTCAGTAGGGAAAATAGATTGTTGTAACCATTCCATTAACGGTAAACCTTCACCCATACTTCGGTTTAGAATCATGGGGAGGTGAGTATGCCAGTTTTGGAATGAACGAGTAATCACTCGATTTGATCCGTCTATTGTTTCTAATACATCTTCATCTCCGTTGCTAGAAGACCAGGATCCATCAGCGTGAAGTAAAATATCACCGTGATGGACTACTCCTTCGTCATCGATTAGTCGAGTGGAGGTTATCCTCCTCGGTTCCATGCTAATCCTACATGCCCATAGAACTTGATTTTGTGGTTTTTCCAAAAGAAAATCTAATGGTTATCCAGATTGAGGCCAGAAAGGAATCAAATTTGCTGCTAGACTTGCAAGATTTCGGGTTTGAATCCATACTCGCCCCTGTCCTGAGAAATGCATTACTACTCCTTCGCCTCCAAACATGAATGATTTCATTCCCCCAACTTTCCCAATTTCATATGAGACAGTATCATCGAAGGCAACTACATGTCCAGTATCAACTGTGATTACTTGACCAGGTTGAATCGGTATTTCTTTCATGGCTCCAAAAGAATTGAACCAAATTCTACCAGGTTGACCGTCTTCAGTAAAGCCACGAATGAAGAATAGCGATTCTCCGGAAAAGAATCCTTTAGCTCCTTGGAATTTAGTATCCGTCTTGACATTAGGAGTTGAAGCAAGATAGGATCCACTCTGAATAAAAATTTGCCTTCCAGGTTGAATATCTGTGTGCTGAATATCTCCTGAAACCCCAGGAGCAAGGCTAATCCATCCACCTTGAGGTCCAGCAGTATATGTGTTTAGGAAGAAAGATTCACCACCGAGTGCTGACTTTGCCATACTCTTGAGGAAACCACCAAATCCTCCTCCTCCACTCATTCCAGTTTGCATGGTCATTCCAGACATTGAGACCATTGCACCAGGTTCTACATTCACTGCTTCTCCAGCATTGCAAGCTAGCGTTAGAAGTGTATAAGACGGGTTGAATTCAATATGTTCTTGCATAAATAACCGTAGATATGTAATGACCTTTATCCTTGGGGTGAATGACCGGGTTCAAAACATATCAACGATAGGGTATACTATGTCGGACATGGACCCATACCGTGTCTTAGGAATTGATAGCAGTGCATCTGACGCTGAAATCAAAAGAGCGTATCGTCGTTTAGCAAGACAACATCATCCTGACAGAAACCCTGGAGATTCCGCATCAGAAGATCGGTTCAAGTCAATTCAATCTGCGTTTGATGAAATTGGGACCCCAAAAAAAAGACAACAATATGATGAACAACAACGATTCAGAGGGATGGGTTTCGGTTCTGGTGGAATGGGAATGGAAGATATTCTTCGACAGATGATGGGCAACACTCAGTTTTCCTCTAATCCTCAATCAAGTCAACCTAGGGGAATCGACATTGAATTAGGAATTGATATTGATACTGAGATTGCAGAGAAAGGAGGCAAGATTCCTTTCGTATTGAGTAGATTAAGACGATGTAAAAGATGCGATGGACGTACATCCAATAGTGGCCTTAGTTGCCCTGTTTGTGCGGGTCGGGGAGTACAAAGAAGAGAGAGTACAGTTACTGTAAATATTCCTAAGGGTGTAGAACAAGGACACAAACTACGCCTAAGAAAAATGGGAAATGAACATCCAACAGGTCTTCCTGGAGATTTGACTCTAATTGTCAGAATAGATCCTGGGGAAGGTCGTCGTTGGGAATCTGATAGATTAATTCAAACAGTCTCAGTTCCGTATACAACCTTACTCTTGGGTGGTGAAGTAAAATTAACAACCCCTACCGGACGAAAAATCCGTCTTTCAATAGATGCTGGATCTCTCCCTGGTGACCGCCGTCGTATACCAAGAGAAGGGATAGGAGGAGCCCCATTTGATATCGAATTAGTGTTAGAAGAGCCGGGTCCTCTTTCTGATCAAATGTATGAGGCGCTTGAGCGCTTGAGAGACATGGGTTTGTAATCAGGTTAGGAACGAATCTTCATCAAGACTAGTCTAGACAGAATCTCATGGGTGGATTCGATAGAGTTGCGAATTTACTCTTTGAGAACAGGAAAATTACTCATCTTGTTGTACTTTTAATGACATTATTAATGATTCCCGGATTGCCAATTAGTCTAACACCTGCAGACATAGAGTCGTATGATCTTGAATCTCCAGAATTAACTGCTGCTAGAGTGATTCAACAGGATTTCACTGGAAATGGAATAATGGTTGGTTACATATATTCTGTTAGAGATGTTAATTTAATTCATGAAACAGGTCCAGTTGGTTGGGAAGAAATTCAACCATATTCTGGATTATTTTCTGGTATTGAAGAACCTGCTGGAGGAATTCTAAATTTATCTGTGTTACAAGAATTAGATAGAAAAGCAGATAGGGTCAAGAATCATGAAATTGCAGAAAATTTAGGACCGTTGGTTTCTGAAATTACAGGGACACCTGTAGACGGAGTATTGTCACTTCCTGATAATTTCAGATCTTTCATGAAAAACGAGACATTGTTGACCAAGCCAAGTAAAGAACCTCAAGGAATTTTCATTGTAGACATTCCTCCTGAAACGAACTGGCATGATTGTGGAAATTTGGAATGTTTAGAATTTGATGATCCAAATGTCACTCAAGATCATATTGATCTTGCAGCACACAGAATGGCAAACAATAGTGATGGTGCATTTCTTAGATGGCTCTCTAATGATAGAGCGTTTCTTCCTGATCCTGATTCTGAAGTGATTGGTCCAGTGAATGGTTTACTTCAAGGAGACTCATGGGAAGGAGCCGAATGGAAACCAGGGCGATGGTCTGCGAGTTCAGCTTGGATGTTGGTTCAATTTGATCGAGAATTAATGCTCGAGGATGGTTGGACATTTGCATGGGGGGACGCAGAGTTAGAATGGGGATATTCTGCGAATGGACTCTCCTTTGACTCTAATCCGCCTAATCTAACTTCAGAATCCTGTAAATCACAGGTTAGTTCAGGAGGAAGTCCATGTTCTACTGAGTGGCTATTTTTAGCTTTAGAAGATGAAATTAGTGAAGAAGATAGTCTTACCAATACATTACTAATCGGAGAATCTCCGAATGTTGAAGTGAATAGAGAAATTCTTTCCAGTGTTTGGTTAATTGCCATGATGGGTGCTGCAATTACAGTTCTTCTATGGATTAGTCTTCGTCGATGGACCGATGTTGTAATAGTAGGCAGTGGCTTAATTTTGAGTCTTACATGGATGCAGGGATCGATCGGATGGGGGTTAATTTTTGGAGATTGGGCAGGAATAGAAATTATTCAGAGATCACAATTCTCTAATCTTCTTCCAATATTGATTCTTGCTCTAGGTATCGATGACAGCCTCCACGCATTGCACAGATACAAGGAAGAAAGACGTTCAGGAAAAAGCACGGAAACTTCTGCATACATAGCAATTTCGAAGGTTGGAAGGGCAATTATGCTTACATCATTTACAACCATTGGTGCATTTATGTCTAATTTATTTTCAGATATTCCAGCGTTACGTTCATTCGGAATAGAAGCAGGTCTTGGAGTTCTTTCAGCTTTTATTTTGACAGGTTTATGGGTTCCTCTTCTTCGATATGATGTAGATAATTGGTTAGAAGGAAAAGGAAAACTGGAGGATGAACCTGAAGGATTAGTCAGATTGGTACCAACCTCGTGGCTTGCATCCACGGCTAGATTTTCAGGAGCATGGGCTCCATTAATTGCATTATTAACGCTTCTTTTAACTTCGATTGCCACACCTGCAATGTTGGGCTTAAAGGGTGATTTCAAAGTTGAGGATTTTCTCGATGATGAATCTGATTTTGCAGCAGGTGTATTCCTTGTGAATGAACGATTTGCAGAAGAAGGTGAGCCCGCAGAAATCCTCGTTGAAGGAGATGTCTCTCATCCTGATGTTGTATTTGCAGTTAGGCAATTGAGATTTAATATGAATCAACCTGGAGAGAATGATCCCGATAGATTTGCCAGAGATCCCTCAGGCGATGTTGAACTCATTGCAATCGATGAACTTCTAGAATATGCTCAGTTTGCATTATGGTATAATAGCAGTCCTTTCGAAGAAACCGGATGGAATTCAAGTCTCACAGATAATGGTGTCAACTGTCCTTATAGAGGTAATGCGGCTCTTTTTATTGACTTTGATAAAAGAGGGTGTATCACTTACTTCTTTGGACATATGTTCTTGTATGGTATTCCAGAAAGTGGAGGATATCCAATGATACCATCTAGTATCATTTCTAATTTCATTCAACCTGCATCTCCGTTAGACCCCGACCGTCCTTGGTTGAATCAAGAAGGAGATAATGCAACCTTTGATCGAATGGTAATGAGATTCGGACTACGTCAACCTGAACAATTCGAAAAAGTCGAACTTGCAATAGAAGAATTAAAAATCGATATGTCACCATTCCAAAATTTATCTTACACTGAACTTTCTGATAGAAGCGATAGATCCTCTGCAAACGAAAGTTATCCAGTAACTTGGACAATCGAGACAGGATCCCCAATTACACGATATATCCAAGCATCTCGAATGCAATCAGAGTTACAGGGTTCTTTGTCGTTAGGAGTTCTTTTCTGTGTGATTATATTATGGTGGGGTTTTAGGGCAGATCCAGAGCAATTGAAATCACAAAGACGTCATGGATATCAAACACGAGCAATTCTTGCAAGTTCTTTCGTTGGTCTACTCCTTTTAACATCATATGGGGTAGCACTAGGTTTCTTAGCTTTCATAATAATGTTTTACCTATTGTTACAATGGGGTGAACGTGCTCTTAGTCTTGCAGCAATAACTACATTTCCGATATTGATTGTAGTGGTTTGGCTTTATGGCACAATTGCTGCCTTAGGTTACGGATTGAATATGGTAACAGTCGCGATTGCTGCAATTTCTTTGGGAGTAGGTATTGATTACGTTATCCATGTAGTAGAACGATTCCGAGAAGAACGTTCTCGTGGTCTTGATGTTCTTCCAGCCCTTTCTGTGGTGGGCGCAGCTAGTGGTGTAGCGTTAGTAGGATCAGCCCTAAGTGACATTACCGGTTTTATTGTAATATCACGTTCATCAATGGGCTTTTTCAGTTCTTTTGGATTGTTTAGTGCATTAATGATTGGTCTTTCGTTGATTGCATCTCTAATCCTCACCCCTGCAGCATTGAGAATAATTTCAAGATTTGATAACCCAACTATCGAAGGATTGGAATCTGAGTAATATTTGAGGTGATCTAATGGCAGACGTTTTGAGACAAATCGAAAGAAAAGATGAGTCCCTTGTTCTCACCTTTCAAGATGATGAAGTTCATGAAATTCCTTACCATGTTTTACGAACTTTTTGTCCTTGTGCAAATTGTCGTCCAAGATGGGAAGATCCTCATCGACGTCTTGCAATTCAGGAAGAAGTTAAGAGATTAAGAGTTGAAATGCCAAAGGCTGAACCAGTAGGTCGATATGCAGTCCGTTTCGTATGGACAAGCGGATGTTCTAGTGGCCTTTGGTCATTCACTCACCTAACTGCCATTGCTACTGGAATGCTTGATAATTAGATAACAATCCTCAAAACTATGTTCCCTTTCCCTCAGATAAATCCATGGTGAGGGTTTTCCCCCCCAGGGAGTGATAAAATGGTCGAAGAAGATCAAGATGAATGGATGTCATATGCTACTGCCGGGTATGGCGGTGCAGTTGATCCTTGGGACGATTTAGTACCAGTTGAATCTGATGAAGAGGAAGATGAGATAGTTGAAGATGAAGACATGTATGATGATGAGCTCCCATCACTAAGAGATTTAGATGCTCCACCTTGTCCTGCGCCAAAGGGAATTCGCCACGTAATTCGTTTAGGTTGTTGCAATCACTGTCTTTCTCGAATTGGAGGACGATTGAATCCAGATGGTGCATCCTCATTTGACCATGGTGCTAGAATTAGAGCAGAAGCAGTTTCTCTCGATCCAACTATTGCAGATATCGAAGAAACGTATTGTCCCTTTTGTGAAGATTTATTTGAAGATGTAGATAATATAGTAATCCGGATTTTGAGAGAAATTGGAGACGTAGAATTTTCAACAATTCAAATGGGATATCATATCAGTAAAGAACTCATAGAAGAAGAGGATGCTCTTCGTAAGAAATTTGGAGCTAGAGGTGCCCAACCCCTCAAATCTTCATTTGCAGCGGCAGTTGAAGCAGCCCTCAAGGAAAAATTAGACGATATAGAACTTGTAAAAGAATTACCTGATGTAATGATTCTAGTCGACTCTCTAACATTACGTGTTAAGGCTGAAATCCGTCCTGTTTTCTATTATGGTCGTTATCGAAAATTAGCTAAAGATGTTCCTCAAACACGCTGGCCCTGTAGGTCTTGTAAAGGACGTGAAGGAGGCTGCGAATCCTGTGAAGGAACTGGATTACAATATCCAAATTCAGTTCAAGATTTAGTTGGTGAGCCAATTCGTAAAGCTTTACTTGCAGACGATACTAGTTTTCATGGGATGGGTCGAGAAGATATTGATGTTCGTTGTTTAGGTAGAGGAAGACCATTTGTTGTTGAAGTTAAAAAACCTAAAATTCGTACAATTGATCTAGAAGATATTGTGGAACAAATTAACAAAGAAGGAGTAGGAAAAATTGAGATTGACTCGTTAAGATCATCTAATCGTTCGGAAGTGGCACGAATTAAAGAAACGAAGGCTGAAAAATCGTACAGGATTAGATTTGAGGTCCATGGAGAAGTACCTGAAGATTCTGAAACTCAAATTGCTAATCTAGCAGGTGCAATACTTGAACAGAGAACTCCTAAACGTGTTGCACATCGAAGATCAGATTTAGTAAGAAAAAGACAGATTATTTCTGTTGAAAATATCTTGATAGAAAATAATGAAATTCAATTCGATGTAAGATGTCAATCAGGAACATATGTGAAAGAGATGATACACTCTGATGAGGGTCGAACTACACCTTCAGTTGCAGAAGTAATTGGAGTAGAATGTTCTGTACTTTGGTTAGATGTTGTTGAAATTCATGCCGAGTAGGTTAGGATGAGACTCAATTTACTACTGCGACGAACTTAATAATGAAGCGTAGGTGGACCGAACCCTAAGGAGGCATAGTTATGCGTAGGACACACGGGACTAGACAAGGTACCCGTAGTATTCTAAAGCGTTCTAAGAGTGAACGTGGTCGCGTAAATATCGGACGAATAATGCATAATTATTCTGAAGGAGACTTGGTTTCTATTGTTTTAGATGGAGGCCAACAGAAAGGTATGCCTCATCGTCGATTTCAAGGTATGACAGGTACTATTGAATCAAAGCAAGGTCGTGCATATGTTGTTACTTTCTTTGATAAGAACAAGAAGAAGACAGTAATTGCACGTCCAGAGCACCTACGTCCAGCGGAGTGATATTATGTCAGAAAAGAAGTACGTCGATTTTTCAACAGTTCGTGATCTTCTACAGAAAGCAAATGATACTCGTGAAGAGCAATCTCAGGAGCAACAAAAGGCGATGGAACATGCGGAATGGGCTGCAAGTGACAATCGGGGAAATAGATCATCTAATTCTGATATTTTCACCCAATTGTTTGAAGCTCTTTCTGACGTCGATTGTATTTCAGAAAATGACCTTCTTCGCTCAAAGATGGCTGAGATACGCCCTGACTCCCCTGCACAGGTTCGTGTAATTCTAGCCCCATACAGAATTCAAATTTCAGAAGGTGAAATCGACCAGATAATCACCCATGTAAAGCAGATTACTTAGTAGTGTATCAGCATCAGAATAAACTTGTTTGTGAACATTGTTGGAGGTACGAAGATATGCAACCATCCTCATCTACTCCGGATTTTTCAGGTACTTGGTCGATTAGAATTTTAGATTCTGAACCTCAAGGAATTTCACCTGGTGTTTCTCATGCAATTACGGAACAAGGTCTCTATCTAATTAGATATAGAGGGGGGCAAACTGGAGAACAAATTGTAGTCGAAGATGGTGCTGGAATTGTTGGGATGCTTCGTTATAGAGATATTTCAGGTTCAGTACAATCAGAAATTCCTTCAATCATAACAGAAATCATACTTAGTAATCCGGATATTTTCCTAATGTTTTACAATCGAGGAGGCCCGATAAATAGGAAAATGCACACATTCCAATTATTACCTGGGATTGGACCTTCAACTGCTCAGGAGATGGTTCGAAAACGCGGATCTGGATGGAAAGATTTCTCAGCAGTTTCCAAAGATTGTGGAATTGATGCAGCTGCATTACTTGCTAATCGCTTTCATGAAGAACTCAAGGACCCTGGAATGCTTCCGAGCATTATTTCGATGCTTGTACGAGCAGGGTGAAAGTTAGATGGAAGAGGTAGATGCTCGTCTTTTGATAGATTTATTGCTAGACCATCGTTCTGCTATTCACTCTCTTGGACAGCATTTTCTTCACGATGAATCGATTCTCAACGAAGCAATATCTTTGTGCAGTGATGCAAATGAACCTCTCAATGAAAAATCACATGTTATCGAGATTGGTCCTGGTCCCGGTTGTCTTACCTTACATCTTCTTCGTACGGGGTCACAAATATCTGCAATTGAGATTGAAGAGGAAGCGATCAAACATCTTCATAGAAATTTCAAACAAGAAATTAGCGATAATAGACTTGTAATATATCATGGGGATGCATTGAAAATTACTTGGCCAAAAGCATCACATATTGTTGCCAACATTCCATATCAAATCTCCAGTCCTCTTATTGAAAAGATAAGTAGAATTCGAAAAAATGAGAGACCTAAGTGTATCGTATTGCTTGTTCAACAAGAATTTTCTGAGAAACTATCTATGCAGGGAGGACCAAATTCCATGGGTTCATTGGGATTGACAACTGGTTTAGATTGGAATATACATCTTGGTTCTATTGTTCCTCCCCACTGTTTTGTTCCTTCTCCGAAGGTACATTCTCGTTTAGTTCGATTAACTCCAAGAAATGATGCTCCATGTGATGATTTTAATAGAAAATTGCATCGAGTGGTAGTGCGACATGTTTTCGAACATCGACGAAGAAAAGTGAGGAGTCGGTTGAAAGAAGTACCTAAGAGAATTCAAAGAGTAACTGGTTGGTATAAATCAAGATGGAAAGCAGCAATACGTTTTTTGGAAGAAAATCCTCCATTAAATTTTGATGCACGCCCAGATGAGATTTCTGCTGGCGAATGGATTCAATTAATTGAACAATTAGAGCAATTTGATCCCCATTTTGAGTGATTTTTCGCGTCGGATTGATAGCGGACACCGGTCTCGCACAACTTGCGCGCGACCACATACCGGTCCTGATGGGTTCAAAATAGGTCGATTTCAATAGAAGGGGGGATTCAATGGCAAAGAAGGACACATATCTTGCTTTACTTCGTAGAGGAATAGATGAATCAACTGCTGAGATACTTGCAGATGCAGGTCTAAAAATAGGAGAAATCAAGAAACTCTCTCAAGATCAATTAGAACAAAACTATGGTCTCAAATCTGAAATTGCCAGTAGCGTGTTAGGGGCTATTCAATCGGGTCCCCGAGAATCAGGAAAACAGCGATTCCTTGCTGAAGTACTTTCAGAAAAGAAGCAAATGGATCGTATTGATGAACAGCGATTCAAACGTCAACAAAAAGATGTCATTGCTGAAATTAATGAAAATAGAGAACGTTTACGCGTAGCTAGGTTAGAAGAATTTAGAGCACAAAAAGTAATCATGAATCGTTTGGGTAAAACCATTGAGTTGATTGTAAAGATTGAGACTAATCATGACAACGAAACAAAGGATGAACAGAGAAGTAAAATGAGAGATCAACTAGAAACTCGAGGACTAGAAGCAGCCAGAGACCACGAAATGTTAGAGTTAGTAGGAACCCCTCAAGATATTGTTGATTTTCGTAGAAAAATAGTTCCTAGAATTACATTACATGCTTGTCCTGAATGCGATGATGAGCTTGAGCCTGCAGGAAGTAGTAGGAATCTAGATGATATGGAAAATTTCTCATTTATTTGTTGGGAATGTGGTCATGAATTTATGGCTCCAATGGCGACTGTAGTTGAGAAAACATTGACAGAATCTAGAATTACTATATCTTCAGATACTCCTCCTAGATTGCCCGTTTATGAGCCACCAAAGGATGCTAAAGCGCCTACCGTTGCGGATATGCTCAGAGCTGATTTGGAAGCAACTGGAGCTAGTGCTGATGAAGCCGAAGCAGCAGTTGAAGAGAGTGCAATTACTGGTGGTCTAATGAGTATCGATGAATGGATAGACCAAACTCTTGCAGTTCACAATTATATTCAAGCACAAGAACATCGAGAGGATTTCATCATCAGTACAGGTGCAGGAGCAACCAAATTCAACAAATGGATGAAGAAGGCAGGTTTGTATTTCAATAAGCAGACTGGGCGATGGACTCGTTGGGAAGATAGGTGAAGATTAATGTCGGGTCCTACGATCCGTTTTTTCCGTTCATCGTTACATCTGGCTACAATAGAAGTTGAGTCAGATGAGACTATTTTAGATGCTGCTAGAAGGGCAGAGATTACTGTACCTTCAAACTGTAAATCTGGTACATGTGGAACCTGCATGATGCGTTTATTATCCGGAAATGTTACAGGTTTAGATCCCATTCCTACTGCTTTAGACGAAGAATGGATAGCAGATGGTGCAATTCTATCATGTATTTCTCAGATAATTGGGTCTTGTGAAATCGACGTAATCCCTCCATTATGATGTGATTCTATGGATTTAACTACTCTTTTCTTACTCATCGTAAATTTAGTGATTTTAGGGTTGGTTGCTAAGTGGTTATATAACCGAGTAAAATCAAAATTAGATGAAGTAGAAGAAAGACATCGGAAAAGATGGTCGATAGAAGAGAATGAGTAACCACCTATGAATTAGATAAGGCACGTGTCCATCTATCTGCATCAGGTATTCCCTTTACGATTATTTTAACAGAAGAGACTCCCTTGATATTCTCTATATTATCTCTGAACTCTTCTAAATCAAATAGACAGCAAGCACAATGAGGACGAGATGGTTGAATATTTATTTCAATTTCAGCATCATCAGTTAATTCCATACTTTGCATTAATTGTTGAATAGAAATTCCATGTGGATCTTTCCATTTTTGTATTAAACTAACCAATCTTCGTTGAATTGAAACTAATTTTCGACTCATTAGACTATCAATCCCAAGGGTCTACTTCTACAATATGTGCTAGTGTAACCGTTTTTGATTCTGTTCTTTCTGCACGTTCTCCAGCCTCTTTGAGCATTCTTCTCATCCATCCTAGCATCGTAAGGCTTTGAAAACGCTCGATCATTTGAATGATATGACTAGCATTTGCAAGATTATCTTGTAGATCGTGTTGAATATTTGATGCGTGATCATAATACAACAAAAGTAATTCTTCTAATGCATCATTATCTAGAGGCTTTCCTGCAAATTTTTTGGCCATATTTTTTAGCATATTTGGAGTAAGAATTTCCCCAGAAATTTCTCCCATTACATCTTCAATAGGATCTAGTTGAATTTCTTCTACTGCTAAATTTTCTTGTTTGCTTGAACCTCCATCAATTCGTTCTAGAGCCTTATCTAAATGACGTGGTTTTATAGTTCCAACTCTTTCAATTGCAGCAGCATCAGAAGATAATCGAAGTAATCTTAGAAGATAATTTTCTAATCGTTCATTCGCAGCCACTACTGCAGCAGCTCCAATCGAATCAACCCGAGAAATATTGTCAATCATCATACCTCTGGTTCTACTAAATCCTAACCTCATACGGTTTGGATCATCCAAGGTTTTTCGTTCAGGATCGCTTTCAAGAGTTTGATTTTCCATTTCATGAGTAATCATTTTTAGCTGGTGCTCAAGAAGATCTACAAGCTGTGTTTTCACATCACCAGAGATTCTAAGTTCAATTCCAAGACCACTTGCTACTGTTGAAATGTGAGATGTTGCCCATGGTTTGGCCATACCCTCTCCATTTCTCCGAGGCCCTTCAAGCCTCGTGTAGCCTTACCACTCTGTCCAACTTGGAAATGAATTGCCACTGGAAAGACATTGAAGTCCATTTTGATCTCTAAACCAACAATCTTCAATTCCCACAGCACCCTCCGGGAAAATTACCTTTGGCTCAATTGCCATGGTTCCACCGATTTCTAATGGAGAATCAAATCCTGATGCCACAACAGGAGTTTCATCGAGTTCTAATCCAATACTATGTCCTAAAAATCGAGATTGTTCAGGGGGCATTCCCATCAAATGTTCAGAAAACCCCATATTTTCAGACAAAGAATTCCCAATTTCCCAAGCCTTAGAACATGAATCTCCATTTGATAATGAATTTCTCACCTTCGTAGCTATTTCTTCCATTTGTTCTAGCCTTTCAATCCAGATTTCATCAGGTTTTCCTACACTAAACATTCTAGTCATATCTGTAATATATCCTCGATGAACATGAACAATATCAACCAAGACCGGCTCTCCTTTCATGATTTTTTTGTGTCCTGCCCCTAGCGAGGCCAATGGATTCGCCCCTGCTCCACCAATTGCACTATCGAAGTATGATGGAATTGCTCCAGAAGTTCCACTGGCTATCACAACCCTATCACAATCCATAGGCCATTTTCGCATCCTGACCATCCCTCCAAAGCCAGCAGATCTACTGACTCCATCTGCTACTGCTGCTAGTTCTAACTCACTGATTCCTTCACAGTTTTTCATTCCAAAAGAGTTGATTGCTTCGAACATTCGTTTCTGAATTTCTCCACTTTCCTTCATTCTCTCGATTTCCCAAGATGATTTAATTTCTCGTAATTTCCATAATATTGTAGTACAATCTTTAGATTTACCACCAAATTTTGATTGAAGAAATGCAGCATCGTTTGCTGTCATTCTGCCCAATTGTAATGCAGGAGATTCTCCTACTTCATCCATCAGATTAGCCATTCTTGGGTGCTGCTTGATTAAATGGGGTGAATTATTCCCTCCTGATTCAAATTTTGCTCGGTCTAGAGAAGATCTTACGTATTGGGTAACTTCTCCTTCTGAGGTGATATGAACCCCACCTGTTTGACGGTTTCCAACTAACCAATACATATCTACTGGGTCATTAATCCAAGCAGAATTGATATTATGATTGGATAGGGATAATGAGAGTTTAACCTGTCTTTCCTCCAATTCTGAAACTGGAACTCTCCAATCTTCATTTTCAGGCCCAACAAGCCCTTCAGTGCTCCACATTAGGATGTCCTTGGGTTGGAGACACAAAGCGGTTCGCATACAAATTATCTATTTTTCAATGAAAGGCAATATGTACACGCTCCTAGTCGGGTTACCATGGAGAGCGTCTTGACGCTCGATGACGCGCGTCTTTCAGGACGTACCGTCCTCGTGCGAGTAGACATAAATTCCCCTCTTCATCCTGAGACCAAGGCGTTCCTTGATGATAGTCGTCTTAGAGCGATTCTTCCTACCTTACGTCGCTTGGCAGATTCAAAAGTAGTCTTACTTTCTCATCAAAGTCGTCCAGGAAAATCAGATTTTACAGATATGTCTGCTCATGCCGATCAATTGAGTCGTTTACTAGGTAGAGAGATTTCTTTCGTTCCAGATGTTTGTGGAGACATTGCTATTCAAGCGATTCAAACTATGGAACAAGGAGATATGATTTTACTTGATAATGTTAGGGGATGGTCTGAAGAAAATGATCTGAAGAAAGCAGGACTTGATGAGTTAAACGATTCTGAAATCGTTAGGAAGTTATCTTCAGTTGCTGATGCATACGTCAATGACGCTTTTGCAGCAGCACATCGAAATTCACCTACACTTTCAGGATTTTCGAAATCCTTACCTTGTTTTGCTGGAGTATTAATGGCAGCAGAAATCAAAGCATTAACTACTGCAATCGACAATCCTCCTAAACCATATGTTGCAATTTTGGGTGGCGCAAAATGTGATGACTCTCTTCGTATAGCTCTAAATTTATTGAATCGTCATTTGGCTGATATGATTGTTCCAGTAGGAGTTGTAGGTAATCTAATGCTCTGGGCAGAAGGTCACAGTATAGGTCAAGGTAACGAGGATTTCATACGAGGATCTCTTGGTGATGCTTTCGAATCTACGTTTGAACATGCATCTACTTGTATTGAAAATTATAGAGAAAAAATTCTCCTTCCTGTTGATTTAGCGATTGAAATCGAAGATAGAAGAGTTGCAATTTCTCTCGAAGAATTGCCTACTTCTGCTCCCATATATGATGTTGGTATTGCTTCATTACAAGCTCTGTATCCAGTTATCAGAAATGCAGGATGTGTTTTATGGAACGGACCAGCATCATATTTTGAGAAGGAAAATTTCGCTTTTGGAACGATTGAGATTCTAAATATGATTTGTGAGTCTGATGCATTTACTATTGTGGGTGGAGGACACACCAGTGCTCTCGTTTCACAAAAGAACCTTGTCGATAAGGTAGATCACAATAGTACAGGAGGTGGAGCATGCCTTACAATGTTGGCAGGAGATACGATGCCCGTTATTGAATCACTGAGAGTTTCTGCCCAAATTTTTGGTGACAAAGATGAATTCTGAAGGCCCTCAACGAATAGTCTGCTTGACAGAAGAGCCCACAGAAATTCTCTATCTCCTTGGTGAGCAACATAGGATTGTCGGAATTAGTGTTTATACAGTGAGACCAGAAGAGGCAAAGGAAAACCATCCTGCAGTCTCTGCATTTATTGATGGTAGTGTAAAAAAAATTTGCAATCTTGAACCTGACCTCATTATCGGATTTAGTGATATCCAAGCAGATTTAGCAGCGAAACTAATTCGAGCTAATCAACAAGTTCTAATTTTTAATCAAAGAAGTATAGATGAGATATTGGAAGTTATTCTTACGATCGGTAGAATTGTATCTGCCGAAGATAGGGCTAGAAAATTAGTGAAAAGTTACAAAACGAGGATTGAGGAAGTAAAGCAAAGAGGTCTAAAACTTGAATATAGACCTAAAGTCTACTTTGAAGAATGGGATAAACCAACTTTCTCTGCAATAAGGTGGGTTAGTGAGTTAATTGAGATAGCTGGAGGGAATGATATATTTTCAGAGAAATCATTTGGAAAACTAGCTAGTGAAAGAGAGATTCAATGGTCAGATGTTGTCGAACAGAATCCAGATATTATCTTGGCATCATGGTGTGGAAAGCCAGTCGATATTAATTCGATAAAAGAGAGACCTAATTGGAACAGCATCACAGCGGTGAGAGAAGATAGAATACATGAACTCGATCCTAGTATTATTCTTCAGCCAGGACCAGCTTGTTTGACTGATGGTCTTAGAGTAATTGAAAAATTCATTCATGATATTTCTGATTTAACTGAAAGTAATTCATAAGCAGAGAGCATCTTAGGCTTCATGAAAAAGTGTAAGATCAATGATTTTTCCAATTCTTTTTTCAACATCACTTTGAATTGCTTCGAGTCCCTTTTGTGAATTTGCCTCAGCCCTCATTACCAAAATTGGTTCAGTATTGGAAGGTCTACATAGGAACCATCCTGCTTCGATCCCAAGATGCCCATCATATCGAATTCGAACTCCATCTGCCGTATTTGCCTCATAGTCTGAAAATGCATTTTTTACTGAATTCATAATTTCTTCACGTTCTCCTTTGAGTGGAACCTTTGCTTCTCCAGTAGAAGGAAAATCTGGTATGTCAGTAAATAGGCTTGAGAATGGTTCTCCATTAGGTAGACGTCTAGCAACTAATTCTACTAATCTAGCAAAACCGTATAGAGCATCATCAAATCCATTCCACCGGTCATTAAAGAAGAAATGCCCTGACATTTCACCCGCCAATGGACATCCCGGCATCTCTCTAAGTGCTTGTTTAAGGAAAGAATGTCCTGTTCTCATCATGTAGGGGATTCCTCCATTTTCACTAATTGTGTGTTCGAGAGCCATACTACATTTAACATCATGAATTATAGTTCTTGTTTCAGGTGGAGAATCATCAGGGATTTTGCTTAGGATATCAGCAGCAAAGACCGCTAACAAACGATCAGGATGAATAAATCGTCCCTTCTCATCAACAACTCCAATCCTATCTCCATCTCCATCAACTCCTAATCCAAATTCTGCGTTGGTGGTTTTTACTGCATTACTAAGATCAATCATATTTTTTGGTCGGGTAGGATCAGGAGCATGGTTTGGAAATGTATTATCCCATTCACAGTGGATTGCGATTCCAGTAGTTCCTAATTTTTCAGCCATTGATACCAAGAAAGGTCCAGGAACAGCATTTGCAGCATCGATGACTACGTTTACTGGACGAGAAATTGTTCCAGTTGCAGCCATTACTGAATCTAGATGTCCATTTACAAAGTCTTCTAGAATGATATGATTTCCATGATTTTCAGAAATATAAAAATCTCCTCTATCAAAGGATTTTTTGAGATCTTGAATTTCCTTTCCAGCCATTGCTGAAGTTCCTCTACACATCTTGAATCCATTGTATTCAGGAGGATTATGACTTGCAGTAATCATCACCCCTCCATCGACATCTAAAACTGAAGTTGCATGATAAAGTGAGCCAGTGGTACAGATTCCGAGGTCGTGAACATTGACTCCACATTGAGTTAATCCTGATACAAATGCACTATGAAGAATAGGAGAAGATTCTCTAATATCTCTTCCGACAGCAATGTTGGAAGCATCTAGAAATGTTCCGAGTGCTTTACCGAGTCTTTCAGCGAATTTGTCATCAAGTTCTTCATAAGCGATTCCTCTGATATCATACGCCTTGAAGCAGTGCAATGCCCACTCAGTCATGATTTACGCCCACACTACCTCCTTCTATGACTTGTGGCTAAATTTACGTGAAAGAATCAACAGTAGAATTATTGAGCATGTACCACCAAAAACTGCACCTATGGAATTGAATACTGCAAATCCAATTCCTATACATAAAAGTGGAATCAAAACAATCCAAGGTAGTACTTTTTTCCAAGTTAGAAGATTTTTTGGATTTTCGATATATGGACTACCAGGCATCAAATCACTCTGTGGAAATTGCTTGAATTACGATCTCCACCTTAGCACCCTTTGGAAGATTAGCAGCTTCAAAAGCAGCTCTTGCCGGAGCGATTTCGACGTCCTTTAACCAGTTGCCATATACTTCATTCATCTCTGCATAGTCATGAATATCATCGAGAAGAACTTGGACGAAGCAAATGTCATGCTTTGAAGCTCCTGCTGCTTTGAGAAGTTGATCAATTTTGCCTAAACATCCGAGCGTTTGCTCTCTAGCGGATTCTCCTGAATCTAAAGAAATTTGACCGGATAACCAAATGGTTCCGTTTGCCTTAACTCCTGGACTATATGGGCCGAATACCTCTCCGCCAATATCGATTCTTTCCTTTCCCATGTATATTCGACGTAATAGACACCTCAAGAGCGTTCGCTTCATCCGATAGACCTTCTTCGCCTTTTCATGGACGGTCTAATCCCAACGTGTTGGGTCATCGATCATCCTGCCCATTTTCAATTATTCAGCCCCTTTATCCGAGGCGGTCATCCTGACGACATTCTAATTTTGACAACTAGATCAGAAGTGCAATCAATGTTTAGAACTAGAGAAGGTAGAATTCCTCATCGTTCACATTTGTGGGTTGATCGACCAGTGGGTCATGAAATTAGTAGATTGAATCGATTCCGAGTTGGAAGAGATAGGATAAAAAAAGTCACAAAATTTCTTCGGTCACATCCTTCTATCCAAAGGATAATAGTGAAAGGAGCGTCTTTGGAATTAATTTCTGCTAAGAAAGAAAGAATTCCAGAAAGGGTGTACATTAGCGATACTGAAGTAAATCAAATTGCTCATCGCATAGCAAAACGTTATGCTACAAAGATATTACTTCCTAAATCTTGGAACAACAAAATCTATTCTGGATTTTCTTCGGATTCTAGAGTAGAGAGATATTCTGGAATTCTTCCGGAGGTGTATTTGGATATTGAAGCAGGAAAATCTGCCAGATCCCAAGCAATTTCTCAAATTAGAAAGGAGATATCTTCCTCAGATTCTTCTCACTCTAAAGCCCCGGTAATTTTTCATCGTTTAATTGTTGGAGGAGGGATTCATGATCAAAGTGAACTTATTCTATATGACGCTTGGATTAAGAATTTGCAAGTTCACTTTGTTCATACTAAAGAATCTGCAATTGAATCAACCGATGGTGCGTGGGAATTGCCTATTCAAATTGCTATGTTTGATGGGGTATTGACTGGTTCTACAACTACTGCATCTGAGGCAGTTATTCATGGAATTCCAACGTTATTGATATCCAAGGCAGAACGAGGTTTTTTGGATGAAATAACTCAAAGATTTCCCAAGAAATTATTTCATTGGAAGTCAACTAAAAAGGAAGGTTTCGATGAAATTATTGATAGATGGTTAAATTCTATTCAAGAAGATATTGATCGAAACTTAGAGATATATGCCACACGCTCTGAACTAGAAGAAATAATTGGTCCATTCAAAGGTTTATAATAATGGAAAAATAGATTTCATGACGATATATTTTCTAGTTTTTCACTCATCAGTATGGATAGTGCCTGAACAGAACCGCTGCAATCCTTTAATTCGTCATCTGAAGCAATGGTAATGAATCCAGAATCGGTTTTTGCAACCAAGATAGGTGTTTTTCCGTTAGTGTAAGAAATCAAGTCATCTGGGCGCTCATTTAGATGGACAAGGTGAAAAGGCACATCTGCTTCATTCCTGAGTTTTTTCATTTCTGATTTTTCCCATGCAACTTTATGAGTTATATCACAAAGCGAACAATGTTGTCCCTTGAACAAGGCTCCTGCTACGTATTTTAACTCTCCAATCAGGCCACCATCGGCATGATAGACACCCCATATTGATTCCACAGTCATGGTATCCTGTTGTGTAGTGACTTTATGGATGGCTGTAGATGACCGTAGTAAATATCAAAGATTTTCCAATACGTCCCAATGATCTCCTGCCATTCCTTCTTTCATCACTGTATTCACACTAATCCATTCTGCATGGGCAGCATCATCCCCTGCTTTGGGCATTGAATTACTATCCACATCTACATGATAAAAAATTGATACAATGTGTTTTCTAGGATCTCGATCAGGGTTTCCTTTAACGGTTATAATTTGTGGATTATATCCTTTGATTCCAGTTTCTTCCATCAGTTCTCTAAGAACAGCATCAGTTGGATTTTCGTCTAATTCAACAAATCCACCGGGAAATGCCCATGCTCCTTTCCACGGTTCATTCCCTCTTCTGATCAATAATGCTTCAATCTGATCATCATGTAGTCTAGTAACCACGGCATCGACAGCAAGAGAAGGTTTAGGCCAGCGATCATTTCCACATTTATCACAAACGTCATCCATATTATTCACCAAATCGCCGTTTCCTATTTTGGTAAGATTCTATTGCACTTAGAAAATCACTTTTCGAGAATGAAGGCCAGAAAACGTCTGTAAAATATAGTTCAGAGTACGCTGCCTGCCAGAGTAAGAAATTTGAGATTCGTTCTTCTCCGGATGTTCGAATAATTAAATCAGGATCCGGTAATCCACCTGTGTAGAGTCTTTTAGAAATCATTAATTCATCAATTTCTTCTATAGAAACATCTCCCGAAGCATGATCTACAGCGATACTGCGGACAGCAGCTAAAATCTCCTCTCTTGAACCATATGCCAAGCAAATTGTGAATACACACCCGGAATGGCCAATAGTCGCTTTTTCTGCATTTTCAATTGCATCAATTACATTTTTTGGAAGCAATTCTTTGTGACCGGCAACCTGTACCTTTACTTGATTAGAAAAAATTCTTTCATTCTTCAATAAATCTTCAAGTCCTTCAACGTATAGATCGAAAAGAACTTCTAATTCGTCTTCAGTTCGATTGATCACATTCTCTGTGCTTAATGCATAGACTGTCAAATATGGAATTCCTAACTCTAAAACCCAGTCCATCACTTCTTCTAATTTTTGTTTTCCATATCGATGTCCAATCGAACTTTCTAATCCTTCATTTTCTGCAAATCTTCTGTTCCCATCCATAATGATGGATACATGTTGAGGAATTGGCCCTCCAATGACTCTATCTCGAAGACGATTTGCACGAACTCTATCAGTCCTAGAAACAAAACTCCAAGCAAATCTTGAGTTGGCCAATAATCTGGCAGGGCCACGAATAATTCTGAATTTTAGTAACCATTTTGCAGTAGAATCTATTCTACGACCCAGCCAACCCATGCGCTTCCCTACCTAGAGGATGGGTACCTTGTCTTTGATTCCTCTCTGAGTAAAGAAGTCATTCAAACAGAATATCTGGTTCTTGATCAAGTCCTGTTAGTACTCCCCGACTGGGATTTACAACAATCACTTCACCCGCATCTGGCCACACTTCTAAGTCTGCTTTAGAATTTCCACAATATGCAAATCCCTTCATTCCATATCGTTCAACCAGAGCTTTCGCTTTGTGTTTTCCACCCAAATTCAATTTTCCTTCTGAACCCATTACATCGTCGAAAAGTCCTACATGTTCTGCAATAGGTATAGCTTGTACGATATGAGATGCGGTTGCGAGAATAATTTCTCTCCCACTTTCCTTTTCTTTTTTTAACCAATTAACGAAAGAATCGTGATATTTGAGATCTTCAGGTTTTACTGATACAAGTTTCGCAACTCTCTTTTTCCAGTAAGGTCTTCCTTTAGTTAATTCAAAGAATGGAATAAGAAAAATGTACCACGGTCGTCTAAGAATAATTTTTTGAGCACTAATTTTTGTCATATCTGATAAAATCACAGTCCCATCAAGATCTACAGCTAACGGTAGTTTCTCTCCCATATTTGTTGAAAAGTGTAATCAAATGTTCAATCATTGCGGAAAATAGAATCTCAACCGGTCGACTCAAACCAAGAGTTGTACTCGGAGATTTATGGACACACCCGATGTGTTCGATGAGCCATGGTTTCCCCACGCTGCTGTGACTACTGAGATTAGACCATCTAATCTATCGACACCTAATGGTTTTGTTTCATTTGATGTTTCAATTCCATGGGATACATTGAGCATGATTTGGCCAACTGAAGGGCTTCCAAACGTTGAAAAATTACAATCTTGGGTTGAGATGGAGGGTAGATGGGGAAATTTCGAATCTCTAAAGGATGCAAAGACTGTACACTGGTCTTCAGGACCACTTGGTCCAGTTGCAAAAATTGATAGTGGCAAGAAAGGAATTTGGAAATTGGAAATCTTACCATTTGACGATGATGGACATGGAAGTAGAATCGCAGAATTGTTAGGAAATAATCCGTATGTAGCTCAAGGAGGAGTGAGATGGCAAGGACGAGATATTATCCTCTTATGGAGAGATTTGAGTCTATGGCCTACTGCTAATCAAGTATTGACTAATTTGTTATCTTCTGGAAAATTAGATGAATCCCGATTATTGGTAGAGTCTTGTGGAGTTATCTTGGGTGAATTCCATACATTGGTAAGTGAGTCTGCGAATCCAGTTCGTTATGCAAAACCATGGAACGAACGTTTGAAAATTTTGGAAGAAAGAACATCTTCGCGTACGCTTTGGCGTGCTCCACATGGGAAAGATACAGTAGGATGTATTACTCATCGAAATTTTAGTTTAGAAAATATTGTCGTATTGAATGATGCATCTGGTGAACCTAATTACAAGGAAGTACATCTTCTTCATCCTGCATCTGGAGTCTATGGTGCAATTTTACCAATGCTCGATCGTGCTCCAGGTTTACGAGATCTCGCATCTGGTTATCGTTCGTTGGAATTGAACGATAATGTGATTGATTCAGGAATGAGTTTGGAACTTCGTAGATGTTTATTTGATGGATGGTGTTCTACTGCACCTCCTTCGTGGTCTTCCTCTCAATCATTAGATTCACACAAAGGAGGTGTTCCTATTTGGGAGTATGAAAAGGCACTTGAGGAACAAATCTTTTCAGATGTTTTTGGTAAAAAAATACATGCTAGAACAAGGTGGTTCCTGTATCATGTTAGTAGTATTCAAGCGGGAATGTTCAGAGCAAGAACCGTTGCCGCAGGTGCTCTATCTTGTCTTTTAGTGGCAGGTTTGGGCGTCTATTCTGGAATGACTGGTCTCCTATCTTGGGAGGATTCATTTCCATTGATTTTATGTGTTCTTCCAATACCAATTCTTCGTCAATTCTACAGGAATCTTGCTCCTCCGCCTTATTGACTATTCAGATGACGAGTGGTCATCCCATTCTTCAAGATTTGAAGTATCATCAATTGCAGAAATTGAGAAATTCAATACTCCTATCTCTACCCTATATTCGATTTCTTCACCTTCATCATTGTGATTACATCCAACTCCTCCGCCTTCTTCAGAATCTACAGTTATATCCAATGTGTAAGATCCAAATCCTGAACCTTCAGATGATAAATTCTCATAAATTTCTTGTTCTGAAACGTCGGAAAACCAAATTGTAGATTCACCCACATTTTGTCCAGATAGTAAGAAATCCATGTAAGGAGTAAATTCCAATCCTAGAATTAAAATTGATTCTCCTTGATCATTGTTTTGACCCTCATCTGTATCTGTCAAATTATCATGAGAAATTGTAGCTATTATTGTATCAGGTTCACTATCTGATGCTCCAGGTACAACACATGCTGGCCCACCACTAGTTTCATCTTCGCTATAGTTGAGATATACCATTGCTATCACAATATTTGGGTTTTCATCGCTCCAAGAAATTGCATCTGTATGNAGATCTATGGATAGTGTATCTCCATCCATAATGTATTCAGTGTCTTCAACTAGAGTTTCAAATGACCCATTTATTTCTACCAGATAATCTCCAGTTCCTCCCATAGAAGATGAATCTGGCTTTCCGATATAGTATGCTACTTCTCCAGCACTGAAGGGAACTAGTAATACTATTGCGGCAATTCCGATAGTTCGTCCATCAGGAATTGAGAATCTTCCCAGAGGAGAATTTTCTGGGGTTCTAATTGCGTTTGCTATGAAGTGAGTAATGAATGCTGCACCCATTCCTGGAACCGAAGGGAAGATTCCATCNGATCCGGCAAACCCAAGAAAACTCCAACCAATTACGCCTACAAAGGCAGCAATCATCATAGCGATGGAGTGTGTTGTATCTGGTTTGTAACCTAGCCATCTAATGGTTAGAAGTGGAATGAATATACCCCCTAATCCATAAACCGCAAGAACAACTAGGAGGAATACGGAATCTCCACCGGGTATTTTTAGACCTCCAACAGAAATTATGGTGGCAAATAATGCTACTACTAACGTCACTTTTTTGGTGGTTTTGTGATCTTGACTCCACTCTGGCTTGATATCATCAGTTATTGCAGCTGTGCATGCTAGTACCTGACTATCTGCAGTAGACATGGTTGCAGCAAAGATAGATGCAAGAATCATTCCTATTCCAAATGCTGGCATTGTTTCCATCGCCATTTGCGGTAATCCTAACTCTGGATCAAAGTCACTAGCAGTGAATAGAACTCGACTTGCTAGACCAATAATTAGCATTAGACCAATGAACGGAGTTTGCCAAACAAAGAACCAAATCATTGCTTGTTTTCTATCTGAATCTGATCCTAATGTCATGACTCTCGAAACTACTTGTGGCTGACCTGCAACTCCTAGTCCACCTAAGAAGAATGCAAAAGCCCACATGGAAAATCCAAACTTCAAATCAGGAGGTAAAAATTTCGTAAGAACAGGATCTTGAGATTCTAAGCTTTGTGTTAGACCTGAGAATCCGTTAACTTCTTGTAAAGCGATCCAACATAATATTACTGAACCAACAAGCATTACACAGGATTGCACAGCATCTGTCCAAATTGACGCTCTGATCCCACCAGCATAGCAGTATGCAACAACTAATACAAATCCAATTAGAATTCCAATTAATTCATTCCATCCCATCATAACAAACAGTGCTTTTCCGCCCGATGTTAATTGTGCAGCAGCATAAATACTCAGAAAAAGTACAGACAATATTGCTGCCAACTTTGCTTCAGGAGCACCTGCTTTTTCAGAAACTAGAGAAGATAAAGAACGAACTCCTCTNTCTTGCCCTTCTTTTTGTATAAATTTGTATAGCCACATCCATGCTACAACTTGCCCAATTGTTGAAACAACCCCTAGCCATAATACGTTGAATCCCATCATGTAAGTAAATCCAATAAAACCGATGAACATGTATCCTGAGTTCCAAGTACTCACAGCAGAAAGAGCTGCAAGCGCAGGATGCATCCCTCTTCCAGCTACTAGATAATCGTCGGTTGTATCCTCTTTAACAAACATCGAAGCAAGACCTACACCTGCGAAAATCGTCATGAAAAACAAAAACGATAGCACTAGAACGATGTCCATTGAACCCACACGGAAGGTTATCAAACATGAATCTTCCAATGCAACGACACTATTTTCCAGTAGGTTTCTCTAGAAATGACATGGAGAGTAGTTGGTTCTCCCGATTAGTGGAAAATCCATTGTTTAAATCATTTATTTTATTCTCTATTTTTAGGGCATTTTATGGAGCCGGTATACTACTAGTCACTTGGTTTTTAGTAACAGAAACTGAAAATCCTTGGTGGATTTCTATCCTTTTCTTGATTGCTTCGATGATTTTTTCACGGTTGTTATTTCGTTTCATCAAAAGTCTCCGAAAGTCTGTAGGAGATGCTAATTAATCCTCGAATATTTNCCATTTTCATATTGATAATGAATTGGAACACCAGTTGGTATTTCTACAGATAAAATCTCGTTAGGACTTAAATTTTCGATTGACATAACTATACTTCTTAATGAATTTCCGTGCGCAGCAACTAGCACATTTTTTCCAGATTGAAGATCTGGCTCGATCTCTTCGTTTAGATATGGAAGTGTCCTTTTTGCACACATCTCAAGACTTTCTCCATCAGGTGGAGGAATATCAAAAGATCTTCTCCAAATGTGAACTTGTTCTGCACCAAATTTTTGTCGAGTTTCGTCTTTATCCAGTCCTTGTAATGATCCATAGTGTCGTTCATTCAATCTTTGATCGTGATGAGTAATTGGTTTATCTGAATATTTGTTCTGAGAAATTACTATTTTCGCAGTTCTTTGAGCACGAATTAACTCACTGGTATGTACAACATCAAATTTAATTTCAGATAGTTTCTTTCCCGCCAATTCTGCCTCTTTCTCACCCTTCGGAGAAAGATCGACATCAGTCCATCCAGTGAATTTATTTTCAGCATTCCAGACTGATTGACCGTGTCTAAGAAGTACCATTAACGGCAATATTTCACCTCACTCTTGAAGTCTTAATCTAGGTTCAAAGAAATGCAAATCTAATTGTTTTGCAGCCCTCATGATGTCTAACAGGAAACTTTGTTTCAATTCTTTTTCTTCGGTTGCAGATGATGTATCCCAATAAAGATTACATGCAATGTCAATTGCTTGCGGTCCAAGAGATTGAACCTGAACTGATGACGCCTCTTTTTTGGTTGTTTTTTCACTTGATTGAATCATCTCAAATATCTTATTGCAGAATTTTTCTACCGAATCTGGATTACTGTCTAGATCTAGATGTAAAATTGGTTGATATCTTCTCCAACGTCTAAGTCCATAGTTTTCAATCGGAGTATTAACTAAATTTGCATTTGGAAATGTGACAACAGAATCAATTGAAGTTCTAATTTGTGTAGTTCTAAAATTGATTTCAATTACTTCTCCTTCGCTACTTCCGATAACCACCCAATCTCCAACTTTGAACGGTCTATCGAGTAGTACTGTAACTGCTCCAAACATGTTCGAAACAGAATCTTTGGCTGCTAATGCCAGAGCAATTCCACTAATTCCAAGTCCTGCTAGAATTGCACTTAAATCGAATCCTAAAGAACCTGCAATCAAAACTGCACCAAATGCTACAATAAAGAATCTCATTATACTTTCAAGAGCGGAGATCAAAGTTCTGGTTGTACCTTCCATTTCTCCATCTCCATCGAATCGATCAACGATTGCGTAGATAGCAGGTACTAAACGAAAAGCCCAGAAAACAAGAGCGAAATAGAATATTAACTCAGTAAGCGGAAGCGCCACATCTTCTACTAAAGATGGCATTTTTGCTTGATCTGTATCTAATAAATTTTGAATTAAAATCATCATTAATCCTGCAGATACTGCAGTACCTAGTGTTCCTGACGAATCCCGTACTGCAACTATTGCTATTTTTTGTTTGATTCCAAATTTCATGAAAACTTTCGAAATATAATTCGCAAGGGCCATTCTAATGCCTACACAGCCCAATAAGAAGATTAGAACTACTACCATTGTACCTTGATTGAATCCGAATACTGCATCTCCATCCCATCCAGGAATGGCTGTTATCAGGCTCTCCATAGTGTACCGGGGGAGTAGGTACTTTGAATCCGTTTCGGCCAACTATCATACAAGCGTCGGCTTGAAGTGGTGCGGGCGAGTGTGAGAGCCTGAACGCCCATGTCCGCAATGCGCCGAATCTTTGTCCACGTTGTACTAATGTTGTTCTTGTTCATGCCTGTGGGAGGTATGTTGGGTTCAGTTGAAGCTCAAGAAGAACCTGTAGAAAACAACAGCCCTCTAGACATTTGGTCTACAGATTATGTTGATGATTACTATCCTTGGGGAGGTGATGATGCAGCTCAGTTCAAGGAGTATCATACATACTTCACAATGAAAGATAGAATGCAACACCTTGCTGAGAACAACCGCAATATTATGACCTTCCACGAGGGGTTAAATGGAGGAGAAAATGCTCGAGGGCAGACAACAACTGCTAGTACCTACGAAGGTTGGTTTTACAACCATAGAAGTCCATGGGTAAAAATCACCGTAAACCCTCAAGGTGGCGATTGTAACGATTTCGTTGGAGATTGTGGTAATTACCCTGAACGTCCAGATGTATTATTGGTAGGAAATCATCATGCTCGTGAGTGGATGTCCTACGAAGTCCCAATGATGTTCTTGGAGATGGTTGCTCACTATTATGGGAAAGCAGGGATTGACAACGATGGAGATGGTCTCATCGATGAAGATCCGTATGGTGATGCAGATGGAGACGGTGTAATCGATGATGATGGGGATTGCCTTTCACTAAATGCCTCAAGTCAGGATAGTAATGGTGATGGTACACCTTGCGGTCCTGGTGATCATGGTGTGGACGAGGATATTTCTGAACAGTGGATTACTGACCTTGTCAATACTAGAGAGATTTACCTTATCCCAATGCTCAATGTAGATGGTGTTCGATATGATCGTGAGGTTTACTGTGGAGAAACAGCTTGGGAAAATTGTGCCAAGAGTGGATGGAGAAAGAATCTACGTGACAATACTCTAACTGACGCTGGCCCTATTCCTAATCTAAATGAGGACGTTGATGACGCTTGTGATGGAGTTGATTTGAATCGTAACTATCAGTATGAGTGGGGCGCACCTCTAGGAGCAACAGGCCCTCTAATTCCAGGAGATTGTATTGCTGGCACTACTAACAACGACGTGTACAACGGCCCAGTAGATACCAATGATGACGATAACGATGGAATTTACAATGAAGATGCCGTTGATGGCGACGATAACGATGGTGATGGACTAATAGATGAAGATTGGGTAGGCGGAAATACAGAGCCAGAGACCAAAATGATCCAAGACCTCACTGAAATGAATGACGACAACGGAGATGGAGCATCGGAATTCAAAGTTGTATTCAATTGGCATTCATTTAGTGAACTTATTCTTTATCCATGGGGCCATTGCACCGACTGTCAAACGCCTGATCATGATTTCTTAGTTTATCATGGAGATGAGATGGCAATAATGACAAATTACGAAAATATTCAATCTTCAGATCTATATCCTACAACTGGTGATTTTTGTGACTGGCATTATGGAGTTCATAATTCGTATTGTTTTACCATGGAAATTGGTAACAATTTCCATGAACATCCAGATGATATTGATCATATTTCTGTGTTGAATATGGGTCCAACATTCTACATGGTTGAAGTTGCTGATGATCCTGCTTTCCGTGCTGTCTTTGGATTAGGTATGGACGAAGTTCAGTGGATGCAAAGTCCATCTAACATCACGATTCCAGAAGAAGGAGATATCCCGATTGAATTGTGCCTTCACCCTAACTTCCCATTGACTAATGATGTAAATCGAAGTCATGTCATGTATAGACAAGTTACTCCGAATCGAATGCAGAACGACTACGGTCCAACTGAATGGAAAGAGGTTCAGCCTTGGTCAATGACTGGATTTGAGGAGACGACGATTCGTTGTGAATTATTAGATGGTTCAAATGGAACTACCGCTATTGCCAATATCCCAGTGCCAGAGACTAGTGTTGGAGAGATTCACTATCGTGCGATGCTTGGTACTACCAACGGTGCATTCCCAATCAATTATCCTGCACCTGGAGAGGAACCTGGTGATTATTATGTTATGACCTTGCCATATCGTGCTGGATTTGGGAGTTCTCTACTTGCGTTGTTCATGTTCTTGATAGTGGCTGGAGTTGTATGGGGTGGACTTGTTTTTACTCTGAGAGAGATGTTTAGTGAGGATGAGGAAGATAATGATCAAACGGAAATCGTTGAAAAATCCATGGAGAACAGTAGAGCTTCAAGAGACTATGGAGCGATGACTGTAGCCCAACTTCGTACTGAGTTGGGTGAAAATGGACTTCCAACATCAGGAACTAAAGCAGTTTTGATCGATCGACTGAAGGGGATTTGAGTATGGCAGGAGATACCTTTGGCGGTAGAATGGGCCTTATTTTCGCTACTATAGGCGCAGCTATTGGTACTGGAAATATCTGGAGATTTCCAAGAATGGTTGGTGCTAATGGAGGAGGTTCCTTCCTTGTTCCTTGGCTAATATTCCTATTCGTTTGGTCGGTACCACTAGTTATTGCCGAATTTGCGATAGGAAAGAGAGCACGAACAGGTACAGTCGGAGCCTTCCGTATTTTTGCCGGTAAACGCTTTGCATGGATGGGATTGTGGACTGCATGGATTTCTACAGCGATTGGATTCTATTACGCTGTAGTTACTGGTTGGTGTCTGAAATATTTCTCTGCAGCAGCATCTGGAGGTTTAGGACAAGGGGTGGATACAACTCAGGTTTGGAATGATTTTCTACAGGATCCTTCTCAAGTTATCATTTTCCAATTTTTAGCAGTCGCTATCACTATGGCTGCAATTTGGAGAGGAGCAAAAGCGATTGAAAAAGTCAATGTAATTCTAATGGTATCATTGTTCATTCTTCTTTTCAGCGCTTTATTCCTTTCAATTTTGATGGATGCACAAGACGGAACACTTGATGGCTTTGTATACATGTTTAGTATTCAACCAGAATATTTGCTAGAACCCCAAACTTGGATTTCTGGACTTTCCCAGTCTGCTTGGTCTTGTTCCGCTGGAATGGGAATGTGTATTACTTACGCAGTTTACATGCGTAAAGATGAGGACACAACTCTTAACGCTGCAACTATGTGTCTAGCAAATAACAGCATTAGTATCATAGCAGGCCTAACTGTAATGATGGCAATTTTCTCTGTTGTCCAAGATCCACTTTCTGCAGTCAGTGGTGGTTCGAGTGCGATCACATTCCTTGTTCTTCCAGAAGTATTTGCTCAGGCACCTGGAGGACCTGTAGTTCAACTGGCGATGGTAACTATGTTCTTCCTTGCNCTTTCTTTTGCAGCACTAACATCCATGATTTCAACCATTGAACTGTGTGTCAGAAATTTTGTAGATCATGGCGTTGATAGAAGTCAAGCTGTTGGATTCACCGGTGGCGCATTATTCCTATTCGGGTTACCCAGCGCCGCACTTTGGATTCTGATGGACGAATCAACAGGAGTTGCTTTCCCCCAGTTCCTTGAGGTTCAAGATCACATTTGGGGCTATGGCCTAATGTTCAGTGGTTTATTCATCGCTTTCTCAATTTGGAAGTATGGTTGGAATCGATACAAGGTATGGCAGGATGAAAATGATATTGATGGTTTTAATTGGCAAGATTATCTAGATAATGGAGTTTCATCATTTAGAGATGATTTCATCAATACTGGAGATAATGATTGGTGGATTGGTAAGTGGTGGGATTACATCATGTATCTTGGATTCCCGGTTATGTTCGCTATATTGATGGGTTCTTACTTTGTTGATTTATTGTTGAATGTAGATAATCCATGGGATCCAACAAATCCCAAAGGGATAACTATTGTTCTATTATTCTGGGGCGTTACAGCAACAGTATTCTTATTCCTCAACCGGTGGCTTGTAAGTCGTCCATTGTACAGAAATGTACCAGAGGGTGCAGAAGTACCAATCGATACATTACCTGGTGGAGAAGATGNAATGATTCTTGCTCTAGGTGAAGTTTGGACTGGAGGCAGTTTAGATAACCCCTCTGAATCTACAGTTCTCAATGCTGAACTAGCATAATATGAGAAGCGTGATGACCTTCACCTTGTTCCGAATGTTATGGATACTTGGACAATGCACATTGCAGAGGTCGGNGTTTTCGATGCAAACGCTACAGCATTAGAGGTACAAACAATAGATTTGATGGAGGCTGCAGGCCAAGCTGTAGCATCGGAGGCTGCTAGGATTGCAGAATCGTTAGAAGGTGCAGAGCATAGAGAAATTTGGATTCTTTGTGGACCTGGAAATAATGGTGGAGATGGATTTGCAGCATCTGTTTCTCTCAAAGAGATGGGGCATCCTGTAAGAATAATAGCCACTCATGTAATTCAGAAAGGAGAAGCAGCGGAATATCATAGAAGTAGATGTAGAGATGCAGGAATTAAAATTGATGTTTGGCCAATGGTTTCTGAAGAATCAAAACCTCGAATGATAGTTGATTCATTATTAGGATCTGGAACATACGGTGGAAAACCTCGAGGAGATGTAGCAGCAGTAATGGAGTGGATAAACCCGCATCTAGATATTGTTCCAGTAGTAGCCTGCGACATTCCTACAGGTTTTGATTCAGAACTAATGATTTCAGCTACTTCAACTGTAACATTTCATTCAGAAAAAATAGGNATGCGTTCTGAAGATGGTTCAATTCATCATGCCATNGGTCGTTTATGTGTAGCACCCTTGCCTTGGCCAAANGAAGTACTAGATTGTGGTCCCGGAGATGCACTTCGATATCCTCCTCTCGATCCAGATGCTCGTAAAGGTGACCGCGGTCGTTTACTCGTTATTGGGGGTGGACCATACCATGGTGCACCTATCTTGTCTGGGGATGCAGCAGCACGTTGCGGATGTGATTTAGTACATATTGCAATGCCGAAAGAGGCTCGAAATAGAGTAGAGTGGCCCCCTCATCTAATTCCAGAATCAATTCCTGATGAAGTCACTTTGACAATGTCTTCCGTTGAGCATCTTATCGGTCGTATTCTTTCAGGTAGAGGAGTTCAATCAATTGTAATTGGTCCTGGACTTGGTAGAGGTGAAGAAACAATACGTGCAGTTGCTCGTTTGTTGTATATTGCTGCTGAAGGGGGTATTCCGGTTGTTGTGGATGCTGATGCAATTGCAGCTTTGCCACGCGGTTCATGGCCAGAAAAACTACGTGGAATCGTAACTCCTCATTCAAGGGAGGCTGAAGAATGGATCGGACCTGAAGTTGCTGCAATAAGGCCACATTTGAATGTGAAAAACGATCCTGAAGGCAGGGTAGTAATCGTAACAGGATCAGTGGATCGATTACTTGGTCCATTTGGTAGGGGTTGTCTTGCTACTGGAGGACATCCAAGAATGGCTACAGGAGGTACTGGTGATTTGTTAGCAGGATTATGTGGAGGTTTATTGGCTCAAGGAATGGAACCTTGGCCTGCTGCTCGTCTTGCTTGTGCGTTATTACGAGAGGCAGGAATGGAAGCTGTTGTGTCCAAAGGCCCTGGTCTAGTTGCAGGAGATGTTCCGGTACATATTGCTGAAACGTTAGCAAAGTGGATCTAATTGTTGTTATCCCCCTTTCAATTTACTAACACAATGCTCTCACAGTCTATGGTCTTGGGGCCTAGGGGGTGGATTGCCGTTGGCGCATGGCTCTCTCTTATTCTGGTTCCAGTTTTCCATTACTATTGGAAGAGATGGGATAGACCTAGTAAGGCCGCTCAAGAAGAAATGGCTCGAAGGAAGCATGAACTAGAGGTAAAAAGAGCCTTTGAATTAGAAGACATGAAACTTCGAGCAGAAGAAGCTGCTCAAGCAAAATTGGAAATCGAGCAACGAAAGCGAACAGCGCCGCAACAGGTAGATTCCAAAGTTTTACAGGATGCTTGGGGACAGTTGGGAATTGAATTAAGTGAAAAACCAGTGAGTGAACTAGATAGAGTAGATATTCCAAAAATCAAAGAGATGCTTGAGTCATTACCTGAAGTGGAAGAAGAATTTGTCACTCCGGAAACTGGCCCAATATTAGTAGAACTTCCAAAAAACACACCAATTGATGAAGAACCTGAACAGGTTGTAGATGAATTAGAACCAGCACCAGATCTGGAATCTTGGAATGAAACAGATTGGTGAATCTATGTCCTCTTATTCTCTTGAACGGCTTTTTCGTGAATCAATCAGATTCACTATTGTGGGTGCGTTTAACACCTCAATCTGTTTTATTTTGTACAAGATTTTTGTTTTTCTAGATCCTTGGCCCACTTACACTCTTGGCTTTGCTTTTTTCTTATCAGAAGGATTGAGTTGTATAGTTGCACATTATTTGCACCGAAGAATTACTTTCCGTTCATCAAGTCCTTATGCTCGAAGTCTAACACTTACTCTGATTATCTATGCTACATCAATTGCAATAGCAAGCTCCTTCCATCATATGATTGCCGAGGTTTGGGATGGCGGGAATTTCGATCCGTTTATTGTTGAGCATGTTTCGTGGTTCTTCAATACAGCATTGGTGGGAGTAATTGCTTTCCTTGCACTTCGCTTTGTAGCGTTTCCGCCAAGTGATGATGTACTGGATGAAAGTGAGTAATCACTCGTCTTCTTCTCGAATTCCACGCATCCAAGCGGCTGCAGCTAGTCCACCAAGACCAACAATTGCTCCAAATCCAGGAGTTTCTTCCATATCGTCATCTCCACCAGTAATGGCTTCTGCTTCAGTTTGATTCAGAATTGGGAACAATACTGTACTGTTGTAGCTAGATGGTTTTTCAGTGTCAGAATTACAGTTCGCTTCTTGAGGAGGAGTTGTATCACTGTGACATGGATGAGTGTAATATAATCTGAATTCAGCAGGCTGTCCTTGGAATATTCCAAAAGATCCATCGGTTCCCTGTCCTGCCCAGGTAATTTTGATTCCAGGATTATCATCAGTTCTGTTCCACGGAACCAAATCAGGAGTGACAGGAATATCCCAATCTATCATTATTCCATCACCTTCTCCAGCGTTGAATTCTTGAGTGACTGCTGCTACTGATCCTCGCATGAGGCTGACATTCAAATTTTCACATTGTCCCTGACAATTTGCATCCCCAGTGATATCCAAAACAAGATGTACTCGGATAACTTCTCCTTCTTTCAGAAGTATATTTTCGTTCAAGATTGGATCCATTCTACAATGCCAATCAACCTGAACAACGCTACTCCCAGAGCCACTCTTTTCACCATATCCTGTATTGGAATTATCAGCATCAGTATTATTGAAATGACCCCAACACGGTTCTGCATTTGGCCTTCCAAATAAATGGAATGTATTGTTTTCAGCAGTGGGTTGTTCAGCATTCGGAGCAGCTTGTGTCATTGTTACATCGCCACCTGCGGTTACTGTGGAAGATGTGACCATAAGCAAGGCTAGGCAGAGTGCAAGGGGAACGAGAGTCGTTCGACGCATGTTAATTCGTAAACCCCGTTTGGTTTGAGACTTTCTTTTATTTGTTAGTCAAATCGTTGGAATCCGAAGCGACTACCACTTTCGCCACGTCTAGCGATGTTAAGTGCTTCACCCAACATATCTGCAGAAACATTGGCTTGTTTCAGATGTTCTGAACCAACTCCGGTAATAATCGCCATTACCTTGATTGTATCACCAAAGGCGGGATCTTGTCTTGCTCCAAAAATGACATGTGCATCTCCAGAGAGACGACTAGTCATGAGATCACAGACTTGATTTGCTTGTTCAAGAGTCATGTAGGGCCCACCGGTAACGTGAATTAGAGCACCAGTTGCACCTTCAATGTCAATATCCAACAGAGGATGATTAAGAGATTCGTGAACAACTTCTTCCGGACCTCTGTCACTTTCTCCATAGAGCATCATTGTAACTCCTCCATTTTTCATGATGGTTCTAACATCTGCAAAGTCGAGATTGATAAGACTTGGAAGGGTGATAGTCTCAACAATTCCCTTGACAATTTCAGCGATTAATTGATCCATAATACTGAATGCTTCATCAAGAGGAAGATTTGGAACATAATGTAGAAGTCTATTGTTATCCAGTACAAGTACGGCATCTGCTTCATTTCTTAAATTAGCAAGACCTTCTAGAGCTCTTTGCATTCGTTGTCTACGCTCAACAGCGAATGGAGTCGTTACGATTGCAACGACTAATGCCCCCGCCCTCTTTGCTTCTTCTGCGACTACTGGGGCAATACCAGTACCTGTTCCACCACCTAGTCCTGCTGTGATGAATACAAGATCTGCTCCTTGAACGATTTTACTGATGACATCTCGACCAGCCTCAGCACATCTTCGCCCTGTTTCAGGCATTCCTCCAGCACCGAGCCCTCTAGTGATGTGTCTTCCCACCAGTAATTTTTGCATTGCTCGAGTATGATCTAGATGTTGCTTGTCTGTATTGATTGCAATAGTAACTGCACCTTCAACTCCAAGATGGACAATTCGATTCATTGTGTTGTTACCTGAACCTCCACATCCACAAATCAAAATTCGAGGATTTGGGACTCCAAATCCTGCTAATTCTTCGTCAATAAGAGCAGTAGGAAGAGGAGACCCAACGCCGATACCCATGTCTTCTTTGATAGCATCGATGACGTCACCAAAAGGCGCATTAGCAGTAGTATCCATGTTGATCCCCATCCGGAGAACTCTGTCTCCGGAATGAGTTACGACTTGGAACCCTACTTGAAGGTGGGGGGTTCGGAATGAGCAAAAAGTTAGTTTTTGAAACTATTTTTTTTCACCCAATTTGTCGGAAACGGATATGAAGGCGAGCCGACTCGGTGCGATTACCGCGCTTAGCTCAGTTGGCTAGAGCACCTGACTGTAGACGAACACCACGGCAACAGGCAGCCATCAGGGGGTCCCCGGTTCAAGTCCGGGAGCGCGGACCAAAAAAACGATTCATATACTGTAAAGTACGAGTGTAATCTGTATGATGAATTTGTTTAGCCGCTAGACTGGGTTTTATTATTTGATAAAAAATATGTTTGTTACTAAATAAATTGGATGTGCAAAAATACGAGCCCTCATGAACTTGAACATCGACCGTATTACATGGATGAACCTGTGAATGTTCTTGGAGGCCCTCTCGCCACATGTAGTAATGAACCTCTGACTGGATGGTTTCGTGATGGATGTTGTAATACGGATGACTCCGACAGAGGCTCTCATACTATATGCGTCACAGTCAATGAGTCATTTCTGACATTTAGTGCAAATGCTGGAAATGATTTGTCTACGCCTAGACCTGAATTTCGTTTTCCAGGTCTAAGTCCAGGAGATCGGTGGTGCTTATGTGCAGCAAGGTGGAAACAGGCTTGGGAAGAAGGTTGTGCTCCGCCCGTCGACCTTGAAGCAACTCATATTCGAGCACTTGAGATAGTAGATATCGAAATTCTTGAACTTCATTCTCAATGATGTGATTTTCATGGACCCAACTGAAGAATGGTTTTTCCCACGTTCCAAGATCCGTATTCGAAATCGAACAGTTCTTGCTGCTTTGACGAATAAACAATCTAATGATGATGGAACTCTCTCTGATGAAGAAATCACTTTTCTTGTACGTCGAGCCAAAGGAGGATTTGGAATAATCACTTCTGCTGCTTCACATGTACTGGAAAATGGTCAAGGTTGGCCAGGGGAGATGGGTGTTTGGGGAGATCACCAGATTCCCGGATTGACAAAATTAGCAAAAGGTCTCCGAAATCAAGGAGCATTGAGTCTAGTTCAGATATTTCATGGAGGAATGCGTGCTCCTGCTGAATTGATTGGTACAACACCTATTTCCGCGAGTTATAACGATGAGAAGAACGGAAACGAGCCAGCCCGAGAAATGACTGAGGATGAGATTCAATATGCTATTGAGGCCTTCGCTGCCGCGGCTGAAAGATGTGAAAAAGCGGGAATAGATGGAGTTGAGATTCATGGGGCTCATGGGTATCTTATCGCTCAGTTTCTAGGTACGGTTACCAATCGTAGAACTGACTCGTGGGGAGGAGATTTAGCTGCAAGATCACGTTTCTTAATGAGAATTATTGAAGAAGTTAGAAGTCGGACTAGTCCTTCATTTGTAGTCGTGGTAAGGATTTCTCCAGAAATCGAAAGCCTCGGAATAACATTAGATGATAGTCTAGAGTTGGCTAAACGCTTAATCGAAACTGAGATTGATGCCATACATATTTCATGTTGGGATGTTTTCAAAGGACCAGAAGGTACTTCCGTCGATTCTCCAACACTTACTCGAAGATTTCGAGAAGTACTGCCCAATGATTTTCCATTAATTTCCACAGGAAGTATTTGGACTCGTGATGATGTGCAGTTTGTCATGAACGAAGGAGCAGATTTAGTCGGAGTAGGACGTGTTGGAATTGCACATCCCGATTGGCCATTAGGTCTTCAGGACTCCGATTATTCTCCCAATCCTCCTCCTTTCACAACTCAACACCTTGAGTCTGTTTCACTAAGCCCTGTCTTTGTTGAATATATGCATCGATATCGAGGATTCGTCGTCGGCGGACGCCCTCTTGATGGTTAGTCAAGGACTTACTAGCCATTTAGCTAATTGTCTATAATCTAATTCAGCATCCATTTCAATTCCTAGGTCACTGAACAATTCAAAGACTTCTGATTGGTCGATAGGTTGATCTCCCATTTCAGTAAGTATTCGAAATAGTTCAGTTGCTGAAATAGTTCCAGTTTCTTGAGTATCGAATACGCGGAATGCTTGAAGTAATTCTTCTTCAGATTCTGAAATTGCATCTGCATATTCCATTACTTCTGTGTTTTCTTCAGTAATTACTCTCACTCTAGATAGCGGCACATTATCTTCTTTGTCTCCATCATCATAATCTACTCTTATCGTATGATCCGGATGAATAGCTGCAACATGTGCAGGGAAATAGTATCCATGAGATTTCCAATTCACGAAAACACGATCTCCTACACTTAGATTTGGTGCAAGATGAATTCGTGACTGTTCAACCCTTAATTCTGCGTCTCCGTCATCATATTGGATATCATATGTCCCATCTGGATTTACATCAGCGATAATACCGAAGTATAAGGGTCCAGCATTTTTCCAATTAGCCAAAACCCTATTTCCTATTGTAAAAAGAGGTTGCGAAGGTCGAATGCTTCCCGGGGAATCTCCAATCGTCCTTGCATATTTTATTTCCGTTCCACTACTCTTTGGGACTGACACAACGTATGTTCCATCTCCGTTAACTTCTGTAACAGTACAATTGTCTAACCAACGTTCGTTTGTTGGGCTGAAATAATCAACAGCATCTCCTATGTTAAGACGTTGAATTTCTGGAGCAACAAGCTCTACAGGAACTTCCTTTGTTGATTCATTTGAAACAACTCCAAGTTTATCTAAGGCCATAATTACTGCATTGGTGACTGCTTCAACATCGTTATTGATTACAGTATGATGTATGTCACCTGACATTGCAGAATCTTGGAATTGAAGTGGAGTAGGTGATTGAGATTGTTCATTTCCAATATTCTGTGGTTCTCCACAAAATGGACATAGTTTCCAATCACTTTCGACTTCCTTTCCACACTGTCTGCAGAAGGGCATGTAACGTCGTAGAGGCTTCACATAATTAGTCTAATGTATGGTTGAATTTACTGTGCTTCCCATCAAAGGTTTCATACCCTTCCATGGAGGTAGTTAGTACATGGAGCCGTCTACTCTTGCGCTACCGGTTCTGATTAATGGTGTTCGTGCACTAGCTACTGCATATGATGGATATGAAAAAGGTAAATTTTTGAAATCTGATCAGGCAGTTCGAGGAGAGATTAGAAGAAGAACTGATATGATGCGTGATCATCTTGAAAGAATTCAATCTCGTGCTCACCAAGAAGGAGACCGCAAATTACGGAATGAATGTGAAGAGGTTTTAGTCACCTTACAAGGGGTTTCAGATGATGCTCAAATGGCTGTAACTGGTTCTCCTACGTCGATACATGATGGGGCTGGAAAACTCAGTCGAAAAGGCCAGAAGAAAATTGTAGAACATGATCTTAAAACACTCAATATGATGGTAGATTGTACTCGATTAATTAATGCAATTTTATCTCCTGGAGAAGTTGAAATCGAAGGAGAAATTTCCATGAATATGGTTCATGATAAAATTGCTAGAGCAAGAAATCATTTTCTTGAAAGAAATATGTACATTGATGGATTGGTAAAGAGGTGAAAGAATGAGTGATAAGAGCTACAAATGGAGAAACAACCCTGCTGTGATTGCAAAATACGTTCACGATCGAGATGTTCCTAAGGGTGCTGAAGTTACACTAAAGCCCAATGAGGCATGTGTGGTTGTCGAGGATGGAAGGATTTCAGGAATTGCTACACAGAAACACATGGAAGTAAATCCTGAAGCAGGTGTTCTCTCGAAATTATTTGGTCGTGGAAATCCAAAGCGAACATTCCTTTTCGTTTTTTTAGGTCCACATGAATTGATCTTACGCATAGAAGGAATGACATCTGACGGTAGGTCCGCTTCAGGTTTTATGGTAATGAGAGTTAGTATATCTAGGGAGTCTGCCTCAAGATTACTTCAACTTCCAGCAAAGGGGAATATGGAGATCACAGCTGCATCATTGGTTGAGATTCTTGAGTCTGAAGTTAACGCTCGATTGAAGCCAGTGATTCATCAAATTACTGAAGAGCAGTTGCGAAATGTTGACGCAACATCTGATTTGATGATGGAGGTTCGTACTGGGATGCGTTCAACATTTGAATCACTTGGAATACAACTCCAAACCTCTTTCGTCAATTGGAATACCACTGAAGCGGAGAAGGTATTGAAGATGAGAGCAGACCTTTCTGCCATGGCTGATCGGAATGCAATAATGGAAGAACAACAAATCATGGAGATGGAGAAAATTCTAGCAGCTAATTTACGTGAAGCAGAATTAGAAGCAAGATCTCGAATGTCTTCGCTAGCAGCCGAAGAGAGGGCAAAATCCGAAGTAGATCTTGCTGCATTACGCGCTGCTGGTGATTTAGACTTAGAGCGTTGGAACCAGACAGCTAGATTGTATTCTGAAAGAGAGGGACTTCGTAGAGATCAAGAAATGGCAGAAGCAGATCATCAAGTCAATCTTGCAGAAAGAGAAGCTGAAAGACAACGTATTCTCCAAGAAAATGAACTTCAGACAGAAGAAAGGAAGCAGAAGAGTGCAATGGAAATGTTTGATCAAGTTCAAGCTAGAAAGAGAGAAAGAATGGAAATGGAAGCAGGCAGAGAGAAAAATCGTATAGATGCTGCATCCAAAGCGTCTGAATCAATCATTGCGACTCTAACAGAGATTGCTCAATCTTCCAAGGATCCACAGGTAGCAATGGAAGCATTACGACAATTGTCTGAGATTAGAAAAGCTGATGTTGATGCCGCTAAAGATGCATATATTGACGACTAACTTCTTTCTAAGTCTAGCATGAATCTATCAATTCTTTCTTGAGATCTCTCTGATAGTCCAGCAACTGCTGAATCATCATTTGCACCGAACACTTCTTCATCAATTACGTTAAAATCATCTGGAAAATCAAAATCTTCATCGAACCATACATCCTCCTCTTCATCGACTAAAAAGGGTCCTCCAAATCTTTGTTGCGCAGCATCATTTCTTCTTTTATCTAAAGCCTCGTTCCATTCTTTTTGAGTTGGAGAAAAAGAAATCGAATCTCTAAAAGAAATGCAATTTTCTAGAGTTTCAATCTCTTCCGCACAGTCCATATCATTTGATAATGTCATAGCATATGTGAATACTAAATCTCCAATTGGAATTTCTATTATTTCATCATCTAAATCTATGCAGGGGTGCAAACATAATTCGTTGTCCGGGTTCAATGCAGCGCTCTTAGATCTATAACATTCAACCCCCATTTTGTAGGGGTTTTGAAATTCAAAGCGGTAGCCCAGCCCTGAGGTTCCTTCAACAATAAATTCATTCCCATCTATCTCTACAAATCCATTACCTTCAACAGTAATTGTTCTTAACAATTCTAAGGATTTTTTTAGCGGTGGTTCCATATTAATTTGAAACACTGCTCTACACGTTTGACAAATTTGTTGATTAGCGAAAGCACCCAAAATATGAAATGGAATTAAACAAACTACACACTGCTTTTGTTTGCATGTACTATCCGACATACAATACTTTGAAAATGACCACATATAATTCATACAATTCATGTTTGAATATTCTTCAGTGAATCCGAACGGTCTTATATGGGGGGTATCTCGCCGAGATGCTTAGAGGGGTTCGTATGGGTAAGTCCGCATATCATCATGTCCGTGAGGCATGGAAGCGTCCTAAGGCCTCTATGTCTATTCACCATCGCAGAGATAGACAAGCTCAATGGAGACGTGAACCAGTTTTTCAACGAATTGCGAAACCAACTCGTATTGATGCTGCTCGAAGAATGGGATACAAGGCAAAGCAAGGGGTTGTAATGATTCGAACTCGAGTTCGTCGAGGTGGTCTACGAAAGGGTAAGATCCACATGAAGAGGAAACCCTCCAAGGCAGGTATCAAGAAAATCACCATGGCCAAGTCTACTCAGAGAATAGCCGAAGAAAGAGTATCTCGCCGTTATCCTAATCTTGAAGTTTTGAATTCATACTGGGTTGGGGAAGATGGGAAAAACAAATTTTTCGAAGTGATTTGTGTCGATCCTGCTCATCCCGTCATAAAGGCCGATAAGCATCTGAATCCAATGACTAATTCCAGCAATCGTGGACGTGCTCATCGAGGAAAGACAAGTGCTGGAAAGCGTGGTCGAGGATTATACAACAAGGGCAAGGGTGCAGAAAAGTTACGTCCTAGCCTCGCTGCTAACAAAAATCGTGGTAAGTGATTTTTTTCTTCGATTTTTCGGACAAGGTTCAATGCCCACCATGTGTGCTGATACATCATGACTGACATGCGTTCTGATGAACTTCGTTCACGCCCGGTCATATTACCAGATGGTCGAGTTTTGGGAATGGTGCATGATGCAATTGTGGATGTACAATCAACATCAATTACTCATCTTTTTGTGACGAGTCCTCCTCCTCAAATTGTTGAAGATAGCATACATATTGCAATTCCTTGGCGTTGGGTTCGCTCTGTTGGAGATGTAGTAGTTTTACGTTGGTTCCCTCAAACCCCTATCCCCAAATCGAGATAAATTGAGAGTTTTGATCTGTATGTATTCAAGGTGCAAGACATGATTTCTCTCCATGTGCTTGGTACTTCATCTGCTAAGCCAACCAAAGATAGGAGTGTGTCAGGTTCTTTCCTTAATTGTCCAACAGGGTCATTTCTCATTGATTGTGGAGAAGGAATGCAACAACGAATTGCAGCACACGATAGATGGTTGCGCTCTATAGGATCAAATGAGCGAACAAAAATCTCAAAATTACGAGCAGTATATCTTACGCATGCGCACCTTGATCATTGTTGGGGGGTTTTACCCATGTTACATTCAATGGATAAGGATGGGCGAAAATCAAAACTTGAAATTCATGGTCCTACATCTATTGCAGCCTTGAATTGGGTTAAGGATAGACCTGGAGAGGTACCTGATCAAGATTCGGGAATTTATTCAGGAGATTTAGCAATTCAATTCGATTGGTGGAAAAAGCATGGCGCTAAAAATGGAGCATTTCAGTTTGATGTTGAATGGATTCTTTATCCTGTAGATCAAATTGGTATTGAGGGTATATCCATCTCCGAGGAAGACCAAATGAGTGTTCATGCTTATGTCACAAATCACCTAGATGTCCCTTCGATTGCTTATCTTTTTTCAACCCCTAATCTACCCGGAAAGTTTGATCGTTCAGCAGCGATTGATGATGGGCATGATGAAAAATCCATACGTGAGATTGCTTCAGATATCTCTGACTCTGCAAAATATAGGGGCCCAACAAGGCCATCTCGATCATTATTAATTTCTGGAGATACTTCCTCTGATGTTCCATCTTTTATTGAAATGAAATCATCAATAGACGTGCTAGTTCATGAGTCAACTTTTGATGATTCTCTGGAAGATAAAGCAGCATCCTATGGACATAGTACAGCGAGAGATGCTGCCAAAATCGCATCTCACATGGATGTTAATTTTCTAGGATTAACTCACTTCTCTTCTAGGTTTCAAGATTTATCTCATTTAGAAAAAGAGGCACGTTCAGTGTTTAATCAATCTCATATTTTAGAAGATGGAGATAGGATATCAATCGATTTAGATGGCTCAATTCGTCTTGACAGAAAAGGCTCTGAAGAATGGATTTCAATAGTATAGGCATTGAAATTTTGATACTTTTAGTGGATTAATTCAAGTTGTAAGAGGTAGGTTTCACTCTATGCGCCGGGTGATGGTAGTAACCACTATTCTGATTCTCGGCCTTGTAATTCCTACTGTGGATGCTACTGAGTCCAGAGAAACGGATTGTATTTCTGGCTCATCTTCATGGTCGCTTCTTGATCAGGAATGTGCTGTGTTTGCATTAGGGAGCATAGTCCCTGGCTACGTCCATTCAATTCAATTTCAAACAGATAATGAGGTTGACGTGTTAATTTTTTCACAAGCAGGTTTGTCCGTTTATTCTAACGACCAATCATATAGGACATCAAATGTATGGGACGAGAAAGGTACCCTTGAATCTTTGAATGGTACTGCTGAATGGCGTTGGACAGCTCCCATAAATAAATCACAAACTAATTGGTACCTTGTTATCGATAACTTAGACCATCCTCAGGATGATGATCAGGGTTCCAATGGAGGGTACTCTGCTACTGGTAGTATCACCATAGAAGCAGCATCAATTCGTTCTTGGACTCTCCATGATATGTTGTGGTCGTTAGATGCAGGAGAAGGAACAAATATTGCAGGGCCATTTAGTTTCAGAGAAGGGACTCAGATTCTAATTGAGGCCTTTGAAATTGAGGGAACCCCTGATGTTTTTTTTATGACAAATCAGCAGAAAGATCTATATTTACAAGATTATTCTAATGATTTCAGAATTTCAGATACGGATATTCTTTCAATATCTTCCTCCTCATCCCGTTCTTGGTTAGTACCTGCAGTTCATGCAGACCAAGATTTGTATCTTATGTTAGATAATACAGCATCCCCAACAGGAGGAGGAGCTGGTTCAACTGTTGCAAGATTAGGAGTTGTCCTATCCATTTTACCAATTTTGGATGCGGAGATTTCAACTTCTGATGATTTACTTCAGGTTGATGTGGGTCAAGTAATTTCACTTTCTACCTTGACAACTCCGAATGATTGGAATCAGTTAGATCCTGCAGGGTTTTCATGGTTTTTTCCTGAAGCAGATTGTAGTATATCTACTACTGGAAACTCAGTTTCACTGTGCTGGACTACTGAAGGTCAAAGAACTGTTGAAGTAACTATCACTTCTACCGATGGCAGAACAGATACCGAATCTGTAGATGTAATTGTAATCGATAGTACCCCTCCGACATCTCAGATTCTTGTTAGTGGAGATATTCAAAGAGGTGTAGGAGAATCATTTACAATTTCTGGACAATCTTCAGATAATGGAGGGATCGCTAAAGAAGAATGGCTAGTAGATGGAGTTGTAGTCCAAACTCAGAATCAATCAGGAACCTCACTAACATATTCTTTTGATTCATCAACTGATATCGGTAACCATGTTATTATTCTCCGTGTTTTTGANCTATCTGGATTAACCTCAGTGTCAAATATTACTGTACAAATTTCAGATACTACTGCCCCTATCACTTCTTCAATAACTGGGACCCAAGTAGTAAACCCGGGGGAATCCGTTACTTTCAGCATCAGTGCAAATGATGCAGAATCCTCTAATTTGACATATGAATGGGATATTGACGGTTCGGTCGACTCGGATTCAAATGGCGTTTCAGATGATGATATTGATCTAGTTGGTGCAAGTATTAGCATAAGTTACGATACAGGAGGAAGCCGTTTTGTTACATGTGTTGTTACCAATGAGGCTGGTTTAAGTTCAATTGAAACATTCACTGTTACTATTTTGAATCCTCAAGTAGAAGACACATCTAGTTCGATTTCTTTTGCGATGATTGCAATTATTATTTTGATATCTTTGCTAATACTGCTAGCAATTGGTGCATTTATTTGGCAACGCTCTACCTCTCGTCGAGTGGCTGAAATTATTGCAGAGCAGGAATCAGAAAAATCTGAACAAGCACCTCCGCCTACTGTAGAAGAGCAATCCCAAATGTATGCTACTAGAAGATCTGATGACTTTGAATCAATCGCTGGTATGACCTCTTCAGAAATTCAACGAACTTCCAGAATTGAATCTAGTGAGGTTTTAGATGATTTATTCTCCGAAGAAGCTGAGCAGAAAGTTCCAGAAGATATACCCGAATCAAATCAAAAGGATGCAGTAAAAACATCGTCACCTCCTCCATCAACATTGGGAATCGAAATTCCAAATATGTCTACATCTTCTTCCGTAGTAGAACCTATCAAGGAATTAGCTACTACTATCAGAACAAATTGTTCATCATGTAATGAATCATTTGAGGTCGATCTTCCTCCAGGGGTGAATTCCGGAAAAACAGCTTGTCCGCATTGCGGCTCGATTGAGTTTGTTCAACGATGAGCCTATTTTGAACATTAACAGCAATATGCTAAAGGTGAGTTCGTAGAGGTGATAAACAATGGATACAGAGGGGCCCCGAAACCATGGGAGAACGAGCATCTTCCTAATCCTCTTGATGTTGATGAGCGTTTGGCTCCCTGTACCTGTTGCTAATGCTGCTATACAAATCGAAAATCGTGACTTAGGTGTACTAACAGATTTGCATGACGCATTAGATGTAAGAGGTGGATTATTGGCAGATGATGGAGAATCAGCATCTGCAGAATCTGCCATGGCATCTGTGGATGCAGCCATCCGTCCGTCAGGAGCATATGATGCATTGTCGTTAGCAGATAATCCGATGTCAGACGCTAGTTTCAAACAAATTGATATTCAGCCAGTAGATCATCCAGATCCTTTCGATATTATCTTAGATCCGGAAAACGCTCCTCCTGGCGCAACAGATAGTATTCTCAACACATTGATCAATATTACGGATTATGTNATTTGGACTCACTATGAAGGAAATGATGGAACAGTTGTTGACAAATTCGAGGTTGTAGATTTTTCAGCGTCACTAACATCACTCTTATTTTCCCCCGAGCCGTTTGAGCATGAAATAGACATTGATGATTTTCTAGGCGATGGAAATGCTCCAACTTTGATAGATACAAACGGTGATGGGATTCCTGATAGTCCAAATGATCCTGGAGATTGTGGATACGATGTTTCCGTTGGATTAACGGTATCCATTAATCCAAATGACGGAGCTGGAGTTGAAGGAACCACTTTGTGGGTAGAACCTACAGTCGAGTTTTCCGTAGAGATGTTTGATGGTCAAGTTGATTTCCTCGATGGAGGATGTTCTGCAACTCCTTCTTCGGATAGTAGTGATGCAGTTTGGAATAATATGAGAGAACTACGCGTTTCTCTTTTCAAACAATTCACATTTTCTGAGTCATTATTTTTTGGTTCAACAGGCCCGAGTTATATTTGGATTATTGATACATATCACACAATACCTCCAGAGGCAACATCTTTGGAAGTTGGATTAGAACGAATTTGGTTTGACATAGCTGATACCGCTCTAAGTGGAATCAACGGATTGTCACTCGGTTTACTCGTTTCACTTACTGGAATAGATCTATCCGGAATTCAATTAGTTTCGATTTCATCCCCATATGCAATTCATCTTGAAACACTAGGAAGTACTGCATGTCCATCTACTTATGATCCATTAACAGACGCTAGTGACATTCCTACGGAACATGGCTGTGGAATTTTAGCCGGTTTTGGATATATTCATCTCAGTGAGCCTGTTGACGGAGTTCGTTCATTGATAGAATTAGCTTACATCGAATTTAGTGCTCATCCCAGAGGTTTGGATGATAGAATTCCAAGTGAAGTGGATTTNGTAATTCGTTCTGATTCAGTTTTATCNACTACTGTTGCAGATGTAGGAGAGGGTTCTTTGACTTCAATTGAGTATTATTCTGACCGTAGAGCAGATGTTCATGTTCACTTCCACGAAGACCGACGTAACAAAGCCCCTTCTCAGCTGGGGGATACTTATGGAAATGTAACGGAAAGTTCAGGTTGGCTTCGAGGAATGCCAGAAGGTAGTATGAGCCAATTAGAAATCAATCGAATATTCACAATGCTTGGTTCAAACAAAGCACCTGAACTCCCCGGTCAAATCCCAAGCAGATTAGGTTTAATTATCGCTCTGAAGAATTTTTCCAAGGACACTACTCAGAATGATAACGATCCTTCTTTGCCTGTAAATCCAGCGGATCCTCCACAATCTTTGGTATTGATTAGATCTGTTCAATCAGTAGATGAGATCGATTACGGCTCTTGGTTCCTAAGAGAAGGGGCCGATGAGGATCGACGTCAAATTAGAACTAAAATGCAACAACTTCCCACTGCTCTGGTTCTATATGGTTCATTTTCCATAGGAAATACTGATGAAGGAACTAATGTATCTCTTGATAATTCAGACAATTTAGATTTCTTTTCTAGAATATTAGATACTACTATTTTGAATTTAGTTGACATTTTCATTGGCATCGGTGGTGCATTAAATGCAGTTCCGGAAGCGTTAGGCGAGGCAATAAGTGGAGGAATGACTTCAGGTTCTGGCTTGTCTGGTTCAGATTTTCACTTACAGATGTTCGATGATATTAGTGTAAATCGTCTTCCAATGACTTTGGGAATGATTGAGATGGATTTGGGTACCTCTGACCACCCCACATTACCAGGTGACCACATTTTACTTTCCAAAGATAGAGATCTGAATTTAGTACAAGGTAGAGCAGGAGCAAGAGAACCCCTGATGCCGATAGCCCTTAGCGTGAGAATGAGAGGATTCAGTGCTGCTGATCTTACCGATGACACTTCCCTGGATAGACAAGTTATCGGATTGAAAACAATACAAAATGAATCTTTACGAGTAGGTTTTGTTTCTCACAATAATGGGACAATGGATAGTTCATCTATTCATTTAGTTCGAATTAGTTCAATTCCTGACTCAATCGAGATGACTGTACTTCCTGGACAAATGTCTTGGTCCTCTAGCGCCGAAATTGAGGAAATAACGTACATTGGTAAGGATGAAAATCATGTTCAGGCAATTAGGATGAGTGGTATTCCTACCAATTTTGATATGGATGTTTCAGATTCATTTTCTTGGAATGCATCATCGCCAATGTCTAGTGTAGAAATTCAAATTTCAAATCATTCCAATCCAGAAACTATGGACGGAGATCATTTTCTATACTTCCATGATGGTCCTACTGACACGGCTTACATGTCAGCTAGAATGACAAATATTTCTCGTGCCGCCTACCTCATTGCAGACACAGATTCAGATCCTGAGGCATTAGATCGAATTGAATTACACATAGACGGATCCTTGCCTTTCAGATCTTCGATTCAACATGTACCTGCTCTTGGATCTCCAGATACTCGTGGATTACATGTACGTGCACTATTCAATCCATTGCCAGGAGTGATAGGATTAGACGTTCCCAATGCAGATAATTTAGGCGGTCCAGAAATCATGATTCCTGAGTTCAATACATCACAAGGCCTGCAAGGTCTAGCATCCTTCATGGATGGGATGTCAGAACTTGGAGGTAGTATGAATCGACTACTTGCAGATTTAACAGAGACAGTTACAGGAAAAGCAGGAGAAACAACCTCTTCTGAGTTATCCCTGGGATTCGAACTTGATGCTGATAGACACTTTGATCTAACTGTAGATGCCCGTCAAGGGTCTCTTGATATTGAACCCCCTACATGGAGACACGGAATTTCAATGACAGCACTTGAAAGAGACGATGAGCAAGCATTCCATGTTCGAACATGGCTTCCAGGATTAGCACCTGATGTAAAGGCGGGAATTTCATTCAGGAATGAATCTGGACTTGAGATATGGGATATTGAAGTAGAGATGTCTGATTGGCTTCCAGCTCGTGAAGAATTTATTGTTGAAATAAAAGGATTCGATGGACAGGATTTGGATCTAGCTCTCATAGGATTCGAGGAAGGACAATCAACAGAAGTTTCCGTTGAAACATCATTCAGTACAAGAAACCTAGGTGCTGTTAGTGAGGTTACTACTTCTACAAATTATAAATTATCACAAAGACTTGATTACGTAATTGCATCCATTCTTGATAGGAGTTTAGGAACTAAATCCCAATTATTTGTATCTGATATTCCCGGAGAAATAGATCTTTATGCTTCAATTGGAGAATCAATATCAGTTTCTCTCTCAGTCCCAGAATCAGAAAGAATTCAGGGAGATTCTGTTAAATCAGTTATGCTTCAACAATTGCAATGGTCGGCAGGAGAATGGTGGCCTGCAACAATATTTTTGAAAGATGTCCCTGGTGAAATTGACTTAACCACAGATCCTGCAACTATCTTTGATATTACTAGGCCAACATCATTCCAAGGGATTCCTGAATTTGATTTCAGAGCATCTTCGGCAGGTATGGATTTGTACATGGAAATTACTGGAAGAGCAATCAATCAACGCGGTGATACTGTTCTGTTGGCAGAGGATTTGATGGATAGAATGACTGTAACATTAGATGAAGATTATAATTTAGCGATTAGATCTAGCGGAATTGGTATTCGTAATTTATACATGAGACAAAGTAATGTTCCTATTCAACCTGGAATTGTTCTTGAGCAAATGGAAGCAATGGGAGAGAATTTGAAATCTGCAACAATTTCATTGAGTTACATCGGTAAAGCATATCCTATTTTCAAAATTGATGATGTTCAGGGGGGTCGTATTCTAATGTCTTCGAGAGCATCAGTAGATTTCATGGGAATAAAATGGGATGGTAGAGCGGTTTTGATTGATGCTCAACAGACATCCAGAATTCCGACTGGTACATCCATCGGAGTAAACGGAATAGCATCCGATCTTTCCTTACTAAATGTGATGCCTGGTTTTGATGGTTCTACTACCCATTATATGGTTCCTGAACCAATGTCTACTGGAATATTTACTTTGTGTGCTACTTTTCTCGGAGGTGATTAAATGGTCCTAGATAATTTAGACGAATTTGAGGAAGAAATTGATGATATTACTATCGATATTGGTGGACGAAAAGTAGCACTCGAAGATGTAGAACGAGCTTATGGTGCACTAGCCCAAGCCAAGGATATCGTATCAGTAGTTACTCCAGGAAGAGTCATTCTAGCTACCGGATTAGTTCTACTGTTGTTAGTTAGTTCATTCGGAGTATGGTATTGGATGATTCCTCGAGATGAAATTGTCATTGATACTGTATACATGCAGGGAGGTCCAGGACATGTTGTTTTATCTCAAATTCATAATCATGGTAGTCGAGAAGTTACTGATTTACAAGTTGAATTAGAGTTCAGAGATATGCAGGATGGTCTCTTGGGTTCTACAACGTTCGAAACCTCTAGTTTACCTGGTCATGTATCTGTTGCCGGTGATGATTTAGAATTAGCTATTTCTGGGGCATCTGTTTGGGAGAATTATAGCATTAGCATTCATTTAACTTACAACAACCATAGAGGAGAATCAGTTGAAAAAACTTGGCTACACATAGTTGGTGAATGGACAACTGAAACTTTTAGAGATGAAGGAGAAACTCATTGGTTTTGAATGTCGAGAGGTGCGAAGCCCTAAATCTGGTTTATTGGAGTAGTAATCATGGCACGCTCAAGACTAGCAGTAGGCCTTGTCCTCCTGCTTCTTTTGAATTTTGCATTTATCTCATCGCCAGAGGATTATTCAATGGGAGATAGTATATCGATTATTTCAGAATCTCCTATTGCACTGGAACCTGATCCGGATTCAATAAAAGGGGTTTCTCCAACATCTTTTGATGATGTTTCGATTTCGCATAGGAATCCTGGTGCAAATACTCCAGTTGGTTCGTTGTCGACAAATGGTTGGGTATTGTCGAATGATGTTAGTGAAATCTTTTCTTCCCCCAGAGAAGATCTATCTTTGATTTTGTTAGATAGTGGCATTGATCCTTGGACTACTCGAGAAACCATTTCTTCTCTAGAATCAGTTTCTGTCAAATCATTGATTCCTCCTACTGGATTTCTAATTCAAGGCAATAAAGAAGGCTTAGTTGCAGCATCATCTGTTTCTGGAATAATTGCAACATCATCTGTTCCCACAGCTTTAGTTGTAGATGAATCAGTTCGGAATACAGTGGAATCAATGAATCCAGAAGATCGAATTACTGTATTGATAACCGGTTGGAGAGATACTTCAGGAGATCTTCATTCAACGGTACAAATTAACGAAAAAACTCATGATTTTTCAGAGTTAAATGTGTTTGACATTCGTCCGTGGGGTGATGGTAGAGTTGAGGCAGATGTAAGCATAGCCACAATTCCAATTCTAGCTACAAATCCATCAGTTGCATGGATATCATTCCCTCCTCAGTGGGAGATACACAACGATCGTTCTTCGGGCCATATGCGAGTGGCAGATACTGCCAATGCTTTCATTTCTGAATTGAATGGCTCTGGAATCACTGTTGCTGTTGCCGATTCTGGGATCGATCAGGACCATGGAGATATGAATGGCCGAATTACACATGTTGAATCAATGACATGGGGCGATTCTTCTACAGAAGACAGACATTCAGGTCATGGAACCCATGTCGCATGTACAGTTTTAGGCGATGGAAGTCGAGGAGGATATGCAGGAGTTGCTCCAAAAGCTGAACTATATTTCCAAGCAATGGAGGACGACTCTTCAGGTCAATTTTCTGGAGCAAGCGTTGACTACATGTTACGTACCGCTTACAATGCTGATGTCCAGATCCACACTAATTCGTGGGGGTCTCAAGGGGATCATGGAAGGTATACTACTTCTGCTGCTGATGTGGATAGTAGGACATCTCAATACGATCAATTTTGGTCATATGATGGATTTACCGTATTGTATTCTGCAGGTAATGATGGCAATACTGGATTAACACCTCCAGCCACAGCCAAGAATTCAATTGCTGTTGCAAATCACCACAATAGAGGAGGTAGTGCCCCCGATACTATCTCTCAAACTAGTAGCAAAGGACCGACCGATGATGGTCGAATTAAACCAGATCTTGCTGCTCCGGGATCTTGGGTACGATCTTGTCTTTCTCAGGATGCTCAAGATACAGGTGGAAATAGTTGGAAGAGCACATGGTATATCGAATATTCTGGTACTTCGATGGCGGCTCCCAATGCTGCAGGGGCCTCCGCGCTTGTTCATGAATATCTTACCGAAATAGCTGGACGCCCTTCCCCACAAGGTTCGTTGGTCAAGGCGTTGTTGGTTTTGGGCGCAGAAGATATGGGTTCCAGAGACATACCTAACGATAGCGAGGGATGGGGGAGGATTAATGTTGCAAATTCCTTAGTCCCAGGAACAGATGTGGGAATTTTTGTTGATGACAGAAATAGTCTTCGTTCTGGTAATTCTGCTACTTATGAATTCAATCTCACTCGTTCAAATTCCCCGTTGAAGGTAGTATTAGCATGGTCTGATTATCAAGGTAGTTCTTCCAGTTCTAGTCAGTTAAGAAATAATCTTGATCTTGAAGTAGTTGCTCCAGATGGCACTACCTCCTATCTAGGAAATAATTTCCAGTCGGGGCGTTCTGCACCGGGTGGTTCTCCTGATGCAACTAATAATCTCGAAGTAGTTCTAGTTGATTCAGCAATTGCAGGTGTTTGGACTGTCAGAGTTTCTGATGTATACCACGGAGGGGGTAGGAGTGAACAACCTTATTCTATTGCAGTTCGTGGAGTTAATGTCAACGATCTTCGATCAGATCCAATAGTTGTTTTACCTGATGTATCTTATTCATCAGAAGTTCCACAAGTAGGCGAAGAGATGACAATTTCTGTTCCAATTTCCAACCAAGGCAGCGGCAGAGCGCTAGATCTTGTTGTCGAAGCAGGAATACTCAAAGTAGGGACATTAGGGACAGATTTAGGACGCCAGACTGTTACTATTGGCCCAGGTGTAACTAGAGTACTTCAATGGCAATGGACACCTCAAGACGAAGGTGAAGTAACATTACGAATCAATATAGATCCTGATGAAGCAATTGAAGAATCGGATGAGGATAATAATGTGGCAAATATCCCTCTTATTGTCTCAGCTCCNGGGATAAGAGTNGATGTTATTCAAGCAACTCAGGTTGTAACCTCTGCTGATCAGGCCTCAAGCACATGGACATTGAGAATTAAGAATACAGCATTGGTTCCAACCAATGCTTCTATGCAATCTGGTCCCGCAATCAGGGATTTTGATGGTACATCTTTTTCTTGGTTCAATTCATTCAATAGAACTTCAATGCCTCTTGAAGGTAGTGAAATTGTAGATGTGACTTACACTTTGGTTCATCCTTCACCACCGGACCCAGGAAATTATCGGATAACAATTACAGGAACTGATGAAGATAATAATATTCAATTTCCTATCGATATAATGTTGATTGTTCCGGTTCTTCCCGACGTTCAACTACAGTCTACCTCTTCACTGGTTACTCTCCATCCCGTTCACAATACTTCATTTGAGGTATTGATGTCAAATCGTGGTAATGGTGTTCAGGGGTATGATCTGAGAATCGATGCTCCTCAAAGTTGGAGTATGGGATTCGATGAACTTGGTTCCACAAAGGGTGCTTCCGGGGGGTCCACAGGCACCATGGAAATTGGAGAACAAATTAGAATCAATATGACTGCTATTCCTCCTTCAGTTATGATTGCTGCTGGAACTAGTTTAACAGCAAAACTCGTAGCAACATCCCAAGTTGACCCAACAGAATCATGGGAGATTGAGATACCTCTAGTGGTACAGTCCTTTGATAGATTAACAGCTCGTTTAGATACTCAAGTTGGTGTAGTTTCTAAGGATGCAACTCTTACTCTTCAATACACAATTACGAATACAGGGAATCAAGATGTTGTTATTACTCCAAATGCAGATAATCGCCCTTCTGGGTGGGATTTAAGCAGTTCATTATCGTCATTTAACGTCGTACAAGGAGAAGAGGCAATTTTTGGTGTTGCAGTAACTGGAAATGGATTTGCATCAAGTGGAACAATGCAATTTCAATTTGTTACTGAAGGTGGATATTCTGTTAGTGTACCGTTACAAATTCAAGTTCAAGAAGAATATAGTGGAAAAATTTCCTTCTCATCGATATTGTTAGCTAATGGATCTATCGGAACAACACCTTCATCAGCAGGAGATGTAATTGCTGGACCTCCTGGATTTTTACTAGAATGGCTAGTAGAGAATGATGGAACTACTGCATGGTCTGGAGTTTATTCATTAGATGTAGCATCTGGATGGAATTATGAATGCGATTCACCAGGTGAATTATCCGGTGGTTCTTCGGGTTATTTGACTTGTAATGTTACTATGCCTGCTGATGTTACTCCCGGTTCTCAGCCCGCTATCGGTGCCGTAGTTACTGCCGGAGATTTATCTTTACTCGATATAATATCAATTCGAGTTGCGTCTACAGAATCAGCATCAATTTCTTGGTCAGAAAAATCTCCTACAATTCTCGTGGCCGGGGAATCTAACGAAGTNGAAGTAGAGATTCAAAANACAGGAANTGCTCCATTTGAGCATCGNGTTAGGGTTNTAGCACCAGAAGNTTGGGATGTAGAATTAATTGATTCTCCAATCGTTANCTTAAATCAACAATCTGTGACATTTATTGATATCCGCATAANTCCGNATAATGCTGTAACTGAGTCTACTTTTATCAGAGTTGAAATCTTAGGTCCTGACGANNCTATTATNGCCGNTGAAAACTTAGATTTNGAGGTAACTACGTCCNCTCAGGAGAATACAGATTCAGNAATAGGAGGGATTGTATTTGCTTTGGCTGGATTATTNATNCTATTTGGAACAACTNTGATTNTAGTTTTCNTAATNAGAAATCGTACTNCGAGGAGTCACTCGTTTACAGGTACTTTACCTCCNCCTCCTNNATCTACTGAATCTACGAACATTCCATCAGTTTCATGTTGGGCTTGTAGCGAGAAAATCATATC